>Ga0210050_1000007_pt1 | contig 337107 bp, 341 predicted proteins | sample CryGey132114_all_FD_185463 | JGI IMG/M metagenome (GOLD analysis project Ga0210050, IMG submission 185463) | Groundwater microbial communities from aquifer - Crystal Geyser CG22_combo_CG10-13_8/21/14_all (SPAdes) (version 2) | ecosystem: Environmental > Aquatic > Deep subsurface > Groundwater ... | reverse complement strand
GAGACGATGATCGCTGTACTCGTTACGAAACTGTTGCTTACGTTCAAAGCCCAGTTCGTACAGTTAAGTTCCTAGACGAAGACGACAGAGTAATTAAGACTCAAAAAGTTACTGTTCCAGCTTGTAAGTAATTACGATAAGTTACCCCCTCATTCATGGGATTCGGCTTCGCCCTTGTCCCATGAATTTTTTTCAAGAGAGTTTGATAATAATTTGATGAGGAACTAGTATCCAGCATGCAAAATTTCACGGACTTAAACCTAGATTCACAGGCAAATTTCGGTTCCCTTGTTGACCAAGTGGCTTTCGATTTGGCCAGTTATTTAGGTCAATATCCCAACAAGAGTTTTGCCATTAGAATCCTTTCAAAAGAAACCGGCCTCAATGAAAAAACACTTAAAAGATTATTGAATAGAGAAAACAAGCCGACCTATCAAACGCTGTTTAAGTTGTACTCAATCTTTTTAGAAGAAGAATGTTTTCAAAAGCTACTCGATAAAAGCCCCGAAGTTGTTAGAAGTTATCTTGCCCAATATACTCCAGAAGAAAAAAAATCTTCTACCCAAGATGAGCAGGACCTACTCGATTTATTTAAGAAAGAACCGCTGGCTGCTGAGATCTTTGTTCTCGCGGGAACGGCGCCACTGATAAAAAGCGCAATTGGATTTAGATACGGACAATATGGACTTGAAGTGATTGAACTCTTGCTAAGTAAGAATATTCTTATTCAATCAGATAAGGATGTTTATAATCTCTCAGCAAAAGTACCAAACCTCGATGGAGAAGCTTTAAAGTTTCTAGGTGAATACTTTGTTCAAAGATTTGCTAAAGTCAGAGATGTGATGAGCGAGAACATGATTTCTTTCTTTGCTGAAGGATTAAACCAAGCGGGAAAAGAGGCTTGGTTAGAAATTGATACTAAGGCTTTTTATAAAAAAGTAGAGATTGCAAACGATCCAAAATTTAAAGGGCCCTTACCTTATTTTACATTTACAGTTACTGATTCAATAATTCGGGAGAAGTCATAATGAAATCGTTAATTCTAGTTGCACTTATTGGCTTTTCAAGCGCCAATGCTGGTATTGGTGGAGCCTCTGGTGGTCACGTTAACTTTCAACGTGAAAGCACTTTTGTGAGTCCTCTTTTTAGCAAGTCACTTTGTTTTGACGGCGTTGATTTTCATGCTGACGTCAGCAAATGTGTAAAATGGTCAAATGACGATGATCGCGACTGCCTAGAAAAGGTTAAAGTACATGCTGTTCAGCCTCAAGAGAGCACGAGAGAGCGTTGTGATAAGTACAATGATAATCGCTGTGAACTTTGGAAAACAGTTCCTTTTATTCAAAGTGAAGTTCGTAAAGTGGATATCATTGAAGACGATCGAGTCGTGGCGAATAAGTTTGTTAAAGTAAAACAATGTAAATAATGAAGTTTTTAAAGTGATTCTTTAAATAGAGAAAGGGGGCTTAAAGCCCCCTTTTTTTCGTTTAGCGAGCGTCTGAGTTAATTTTCATTGTCACTGCTCCACTAAACAGCTTTCTTGAATTCACTTTTGCTAAACTATTACCTGCCGCTCTTCCTGCAATTTGGAGGGGGCCATCTGCAAGTGCTAAAGCAAAGTCATTGTTTGAAGCATTGAATGAATCCTTAAATCCAATTCCAGATCTCCAGGCCATCAAAGCTGGTACAAATTCTACTTCTGAGTTTGCATTTACTCCTATTGAACCATTGGCCACTTTAAATCCCATGTTGAGGAAATTCTGACGATGAGAAGCCCCGAAGCATGATGTATTATAGATCATACGAAGTTTCTTCTTCATTCTCATTTTATCAATCGTGTCCTGTCTGCTAGAGACTGAAAGCATTGCCGCTTCCATGTCCGTTGTTTTCCAAGTCAAGTCTTGAAAGGCCAGCTTACCAGGGGCCCCATGGACAGACATGATCACATCGATCGCCAGGACATTTGGGTCACGAGAGAACTCTTTTACGACACGTTTAAATTCTGGAAAGGTTGCTCGACCACCGGTTAATATATCAATGCGGTCGTACTTATCACCTAAGACTCCTTGAACAGTAACTTGAGTGAGCTCTTCAAGCGCACTATAGAGAGCACTTAATTCAGGAGCTCCTCTACTGTCGAGCTCCGCTACGACAACTAAAACTCGATTGCGAACACTCACACTCGCAATGGCCTGTGACATTGAACTGTAGGCAGCTGTTGCAGTTAAAAGGCCCGCTACCAGTAATTTTTTAAAAGTTGTTTTCATTTCTATCCCCATTTGTTTTTGGATGTTCATTCATCCTGAAATAGTTATCGCACCTCCTTTGATGAAGTTGTATAAATGTATGCTTATATAAAATGTTGTGATATGTTGTAATAATGAAATCGATTAAACTCAAGAATTACGAGGGGTTATTTAAAAAGGGAGAATACGAGCTCCTTAAGAAGTCTTTTGATAAAAATGATTACTCGGAAGATGAATTCCCATGGGTTCTTGCGGGAATGTGTTTTTTAGGACGTCTCGATGACCTGAAGATTATCATTAAAAAACGAAAGCTCTCATGCTTTGAATGTTTTTTCTTAATCATTGCTGCGACTCGAATTGGTGACTACCAAAGTGCAAAGAAATGGATTCAACAATTAGGAGCAATGTCATTTCAATCCAAACGAGACAGTGATCTCTTTTTTTATTATCAAGCACTTGCCTTTTATTCACACATTCATTGTCGCTATCGAATTAGCTTGGCCTTAACAAAAAGAAGTCATCAGTATTCACTTTTCTTATCCAATTCACTCTGGAAGGTTTTAGCTATTGATCTTCTTGGGCACAATTATATTCATATGGGCAATATTCATCAGGGATTATTTTATCTCAATGAAGGAAGGACTCTTTCAAGTGAAATGGGGAATAAAAGTTGGGTTTCTGCTGCAACCGTATCAATTCTTTCTTATAAAGCACAATTTAGTGAAAATCCCGAAGATGATAAATCTAAAATCAAGAAGCATTTAAAAAAGATTAAAAATAACGACAACTACTCTGAGGGATTACTCCTTTTAAGTTTGGCCCATCTTGAAATGTTGACTGGGCAGATGGAAGAGTGCCGCTTGATTCTCAATAAAGCTCAGACCATTATTTTTGGAAATCAAGTTTTAAGACATATGGGGTTGTGGCACTTTGAGAAAGCTTACTATCATTACTTAACAGGTGAAGCTGAAATTGCCTTGTCTGAATTGCAAAGAGCTTTGGGTTTGACTACGACAAGAACAGATAAAAAACTAAGACTAAAAATTTTGGGACTTAAGCAGCAAATAGGGAATCGATTAGGTAAAAAGGAAATTTTCCTCGATCAAGAAATCCTTGATCTGAGCAAAAGTCTTGGCGATCCTCGCTCTCACAATCAGTTGGCAAGAAGAGGAATTCATCAATTTGTGCCCAGTGAAGATCCTCTGGAGTCCTTGTTTAATGAGTTCTCTTCTGAGAATTGGCAAAAATCAATAACTGGAATTATTCACTTTGGCCTTTGGGGTTTGCTGAGAGAAAAGGTCGCGAGCAAACAAAGAAATTATTTAGTTACAGGTCTTTGGAAAAGCGGCGCTCTCTTTATTACCCAGCATAATGTTTATCCCGTCTTTAAAGGAGTAAGTGATCTCTTGTTAAAAGCATTTTTAATTTTAAATGCCAAAAACAAAGTTTCCAAAGAGGAACTGGTAGAGAGCCTTTGGGGTTATCAGTATGATCCTTCAAGGCATGACACCCTCATTTTTAGTCTCATTCATCGATTAAAGGTTTTGATGGGAACGCTTGGTCTGGATATAAAGGGCGAAGCTCATCATTATAATCTAAGGACAAAATACGATATTTTGGAGCTAAGTCCTCTAAAAGACGAGCTTATTCAATCCGAAATCTTACATAGTAGCTTGTTAAACGGCCAAAGCTTTAATATAAGACAGCAACAAGCTTTACTCATGATCAAAAAAGGACGCTTCTTTAAGGTTTCCGACTACGCTCAAGAGTTTAAAGTTACAACAATGACAGCTTTGCGAGACCTGAAAGAGTTGTTAGATCAACATCAGATCGTAAAATACGGAAGAGCTCGAAGTACTACTTATGGGGAAGTTATAAAATGAAAATTCTATCTTTATTTTTTGTTTTTTCTTTTTTCAATCTTCACGCTGAAGAGATTTTAAAATTTAATGCAAATTATAAAGTGCCAACAATCACGATGGAAGAGGAAGCTCTTTCTACCTTCGAATTGGTTGAATACACTGTTACCAAAAATGATCCAGGTTCAGAGTTTAAAGCATCACTTAAGTATGAGTTGCCTTATGAGATGACCGGAGTGGATCATCAGACGGTTGAAATGAATCTTATGATAGAGCAGCTTCCTCTTCGCGTTTTCGAAGGTGAGAAGGCGATTGCTCTATGCCAAGGGCTCTGGAATCAAATGAAATGTGATGTCCGTTTTAAAAAGCTCGATTTTGATTTTTCCAACATTGAACTTGATTTAGCCACTAGAGGTTTCCCATCTCAAAATATTCAGATCCGACTCGACCTTCTCAAAAGATTTTCAGGCGACCCTATTGGAAAGAGTGAAGTCATCACAGCTCCATAATGAAATTAAAGTTGGATAAATGAATAAGAATATCTCAGTAGAATTGCTCAATGAAATTGTTCAAGAGCTTTATCATAAATACAAAGGTGTTAATGACGGAAGTCTTGCGACTTATATTCCGGAGCTTGCGAAGGCCAAGCCAAATCATTTTGGCATTTCAATTACGACAATAGACGGGGAGACAATCTCTGCGGGGGATTTTGAAGCTCCCTTTACCATTCAATCCGTTTCAAAACCGTTTGTTTTCGGCATGGCCTTGGAAAAGCATGGCATGGATCATGTTCGTTCTAAGGTTGGAGTTGAACCCTCTGGCGAACCCTTTCACTCCATCATCAAACTCGATACCGATTCAAAACGTCCTGCAAACCCTCTGGTTAATGCCGGGGCTATTGCCATGACTGATCTTGTAAAGGGGACCACTCAGAAAGAGGGGCGCGATTTTTTACAGAAAAGCTTTGAAGCTTATGTCGGTCATCCTTTAAATATAGATTTATCTGTTTATGAATCTGAAATCGACACTGGACACCGCAATCGTGCGATTGCTCACTTGATGCTGCATTTTGGAATGATAGACAAAGAAATTGAAAAGACGGTGGATCTCTATTTTAGACAATGTTCCTTTATCATTAACTCGTCTGACCTTAGTACCATGGCCGCGACTCTTGCGAAGGATGGCCTTAATCCAAAAACAGGTGAACGCGCCTTAGAAGAACGTTACGTAAAATCTTTGCTAACTCTTATGCTCACTTGTGGACTCTATACCTATGCTGGTGAATGGGCCTTTAATGTAGGCATTCCTGCAAAAAGTGGTGTGAGCGGTGGAATCTTGGGTGTCGTTCCAGGGAGAATGGGAATTGGCGTTTATTCACCACTCGTTGATTCGCATGGAAATAGTGTTCGTGGAGTGAAGGTTTTCGAAGAGCTATCTCAGAAGCTTAAGCTTCACGTCTTAGAAAAAAATCCTTAAATTTTCTTAGCGATGAGTTCAATTTTTCGAAGGATATTTTCAGCCTCGGCGGTCAGTTGAGCGTAGAGATCAATATTGCCGTTGCGCTGTGCCTTCATGGCCTCTTCCATTTTCTGAGAATATTCTTTTTCGAGCTTCTTTTTAGGGTTAGACTTCAAAAATTCAAACATATTCACCTCCCTTTTATCTTAGCTCAGTTTAAACAGCTTTATCCTGACTATTTATTAGACTAAAAGCAGCTCGTGAGTCTTGAAAAGTACCCTAAATTGCCATAATCTTGAGAGATTATGAATAATCCCAATCAACACCGTCCGCCCCAAGATATCCCCGCTCTTTTAGAGAGAATTAAAAGACCCAAAAAGGCCGTTATCACTGCAGGTATGCCCTACGCTAATGGTCCTCTTCATATTGGGCACTTGGCGGGCGCACACGTTCCGGCAGATATTTATGCGCGCTGGATGAGAATGTTGATCGGCGGAGATAATGTCCTTTTTGTTTGTGGTACGGATGATCACGGATCGACTTCAGAAGTGGCTGCGAAAACTCAAGGGAAAACGACACGCGAGTTTATTGACGAGATCCATGCTAAGCAATCAAAGACGATGGATAAGTATAGTATCTCTCTCGATGTTTATACAGGAACATCTCGCGAAGAAAATTTCGAAGCTCATAAGAACTATTGCCAAGATTTTTTACGAAAACTTTACGACCACAAAATGCTAACTAAAAAATCGAGTGAGCAATGGTTTGATCCGAAGATGAATCTCTTTCTACCTGATCGCTACGTTTACGGGACTTGTCCTAATCCAGAATGTGATAATAAAAAAGCGTATAGCGATGAGTGTGATGTTTGTAATACCAATTACGAGCCAAAAGAGCTGAAGGACCCTAAAAGTGCCATTAGTGATGCCACTCCCGTCCTCAAAGAGACCGAGCATTGGTGGCTCGATATGTGGAAGGTTAGTGATCCTTTGAAGAAATGGATTGAATCAAAACAGAAAACTTGGCGCAAAAGTATTATCAGTGAAGTGTTAACCACGGTTTCACCATCGATTATTTTTGCCAATACCAATGAAGAAAAATTTAAAACGCTTAAAGAAAAATTGCCCGCTCATAAGAGTCGCTATGCTCCTGGCAAAAAAATTGTTGTCCAATTTGAAAGCTTATCGGATTTGGACCAAGGCCAAAAGCTCTTGGCCGATAATGGTGTTGAGTCGCAATTATTAGATGCTTGGGCCCATCGCTCAATCACACGAGATGTGGCGTGGGGGATTCCTGTTCCGACGGATCGAGACACTGGTATGGAAGGAAAGACCCTTTATGTTTGGCCGGAGTCACTTATTGCTCCTATTTCTTTTTCTCAAGTTGCCTTAAAAAAGAAAGGACTCGACCCAGCAACTTATAAAGACTATTGGCATGATCCCGAAGCTAATGTGTACCAATTCCTTGGACAAGATAACGTTTATTTTTATGTGCTCATGCAAGGGGCAATGTGGTTAGGAATCAAAGATGACCAACAGACATTGCCGCAGAAGGGGGATCTTCAAATGACGGATATCCTCAGCTGTTATCATTTACAAATTGATGGACAAAAAATGAGCAAGTCCAAAGGAAATTTCTATACTGCAGATCAGTTGGTTGATGAGATGAATTATACTCCGGATCAAGTTCGCTATTTCTTAGCTCTCTTGAGTCTAACTGAAAAGCCTTCAAATTTTGATTTTGAAACTTTCAAACAAAGAAATGATTTCTTGGCCGGTCCACTTAACGCTTCTTTTGAAAAACCCATTTCAGCGACTCACTCCAAATTTAATGGCGTTGTTCCTCAAGGTAAATTGATGGAAAAGGTAGAGAAGGAAACTTTCAAAATCGTTCAAACTTATCTTCGTTCTATGGAAAAGGCAGAATATTCCAAACTGCTCTTTATGATTGAGAATTATGCTCGAACCATTAATGGGCTTTTTACTCAATTTAAGCCCCATGATGATCGCCATGATTTGCAAGAGAGAAGTGACGCTCTTTATTCTTGTTTCTACATTTTAAAGAATGTGATGATTATGCTTCATCCCTTTGTTCCCCAAACGATGGAACGCTTGCGACTCTCTCTCAATTTACCTGAGACAGTCTTCTCAGTCGATGAATTGAACGTTCCTTTTCCTCAGAATCATAGTATCGGAGAGCAGTCTCAATATTTTTAGAAAATTTTATTTCCAGACGTTGTTGATTGTAGAAGCATGAGTATCATTTTGCCCTAGATCTCCTAATCCAAACTCATCTTCAATTAAGCGAAGAATGCTGTAGTGAGTGAGCTTGTCTTGGAAGACTGTTCCGGCCTTTACCATATTGCCGTAGAGACTTGTATAGATGCGGTTCGCTCCCAGCGGTCCCGTTTCATCGAAAGTTGTTACAAGTAGCATGTTGTCGATAAATTGAGGGTTGTTTAACAGAGGTCCGAATCTTTTCTCGTACCAACTGCTAGCGTAATTCATATTGCTATCATGACCATCATTTTTCATGTTCGGAACATAAAAGGCATACTCAGGAAGATTTCCTTCTTGAATATCTTTATCGAGTTGATCAGCATTCACTATTCGAGCACATCTCTCGGGAGACTTTTGAACATTGATATAGCTTATAAAGGGGTTATGTTTTCTTTTGTAAAGACCAGAATTACCTAAAAAACAATTTCCTGGATAGTCTTCAGCATAAACCTTCCAGTTAAGCCCTTTTGCTTCTAGCAAATCTCCAATGTGACTAACATCTAGATTTACATCTTTATCATTTCGTACACCATGTAAATCACCACTAGTCATGGCAATGTAATTCCCTTGAGAAGGGTGAGTGATAGCATTCATGTTGTTAAGAAGAACGCCCTCATCTGCTAATCGCTTAAAAAATGGCTGGGAGATCACACGATTAAAATTGGTATTTTCAAAAATAACAATCATGATCTTATCGAAGTGAATTCCGCTGGCATAAGTTTGAAATGAATAAAACAAAGTAAAAAAGAAACTTACATATTTCAAGAGGGCCATCCTTGGAGTGGTCTGGATATGAGAGTAGATTAATTCTTTGTTAACCAGTTGTCATCATTCCATAAGCTATTGAAGTCAATAAGGAAAATTTAAAGAAATGATACTTCGTGACAATTTCAAAAGGAATGTTTCCATCTTGATTTACAGCATTCTCTAACGTATTCCACATCAAACCCTAACTTGGTTAACTTGCCGAGTTATCCATAATATCCAACTATAAACAAAACATGGAGAGGATATGAAGAAGTTTTTCATATTATCATGCCTTAGCTTGAGTGTGGCCACAAGTGCAACCACTATTCATCTTATTGGCCTTGATAATGATGGTCAGGAAGTAGTCTATCAAACTGATTCTGAAATTTTGAAAAAAGAATTTTTGTTAGTGAATGAACAAAAAAACAAAACCGCTTTAGCTGCCCTCGAGCAAGTGACTGAAAAATCTCAATTCAAATTGACAAAATTTAGCTTAGGGCTCGGTTTAGAAGGTGAAGCTGGTATTGGGCCATGGAATTTGGGATTAGCGCTTAAACACCGTATCTTTTTTGCGAAGGGGAAATAAGATGAAAAATATATTAATCGCTTTTTTATTTTCTTCTTCTCTTTTTGCTTCCCAAGTTCCAAGTTCATGGATGGTTGAGTCTTCAAACCAAAAAAATGATCAAGGCTTAGCTTCATTTGAAAAGTATTTTGAATCTGTCATGTCTGTTCAAGAAGAAATGCTTGAATCAAGTGAAAGTTCAATTGAGAAAGGTTTGGGAGACTGGAAAATTTCTGGCTACAAGACTGATCTTGCGGTCAGCAAGTCAGGACTTTTTGGGTTTTCAGCTCTTCAAGGAACTTCCACAGTTGAGCTTTCATGGGCCAAAGCCAAAAACAAAAATTTAGAAGATTCTGAAGAGCAAGTTTTAGAGCTTTCAACTGATATGAGCAATGATCAAATTGTTCAAACGATCAGTCAATCATCGGAGTTCCTTCTCCAAAGATTGGAGAGTGATAAGAAGCGCCGTAAACAAAAAGAATTATGGACTGAAAAAGTTCTTACTATTCACGAAGCCTTACAAGGTATCGCTCTTGATCATCAACAAAAGTTTACTCCTAGTAAATTTAGAGTCGATTTAACCTTGAGCTATAGCGCTCCACTGTTTGGATTAACCAAATTGAGTGGTGATGCCAGATTACGTTTGGAATGGAAAATTGTTCAAAACTCTTCAAAATCCAAAAGAGAGCAAAAGCTCATTAATAATTTAGTAGAAGATATCAATGTGGCCATGAGTAAGATCACACCTGTAACAAATCAAGGTTACAAGTTTGATCAATTTGCAGTTGCCTTAGGATTGAATAAAAAAAGCCTTCTGTCTTTTTCAAAAGTAAAAGGTGGAGTAAATGGTGTTTTATTCTTCAAGGTAAACAAAGAAAAAAGTGAAGTTGTTCCAGTTATTTCAAATGATGAGGACTACTCATGGGTAGAAGATGAATCAAAAGAGAGAACTGCTGTTAAAAGAGATCGCTTTAGACAAGGTTTGGTAAAAACGGTAGGAATCGGAAATTGGTTTTCAGAAAAACTTTCTCGCCGCCAAGCTCTATGGAGCGTGAACAAGTTTAAAGTCAACTTTACCATGAGTTATTCAGGTCTTTTTGGCCTTTCGACAACTGGTGGATCTGGCGAAATTGAACTTTATTATTCTAAGTAGGAGATTCTAGATGAAAGAGATATTTTTAATACTTGCACTAAGCTTTTCTGTAACAAATCTACAAGCAGCTGAAAAAATTGAATTGCAAAACTGGATAGTGGCAGAAGGAACTTCTCTTGATGAATATTTAGATCAAATAGAGGCTTCAACTTACGCACTTCAGATGAAGACCATTCAAGTTCGTATGCGCGCCACTTATGGAGTGGAAGTGCCATTTTTCGCAAAGGCCAAAGTTCGCCCAGAAATTGAATTTTACTTCGAAAGATAAAGATTAAAACATTTCATGACCCAGGCATGTATCGGTGCTTGGGTTCATTCTTCAGCTATTCATATATTTGATTAGCAGATTTCAAATCTGCTTCTTCATTAACTTCATCGCTAAATAGCGCTTTTGGGTTTATAGCTCGAATAATTCTCTTGGCTTCTGCAATTTCTTCATCAGTGAAATCTGCTGGTCGAGGATTCAATTCATAGAGACGAGCTTCGCATGCTTCATGATTTTTATTGATCAAACATTCATCTTTCATTTTCTTTGAAAATTCAAGTTCTTCATTTGAAGCACAAGAAAATAAAATGATCGAAATGAGAGCGTAAAAGAAATTAATTTTCATGCTCTTATAATGAGGCATTTTTTAATATTCACAATAAATTTCTTGTAAAGGTCTTGCTTTATTTCAGGTAGCCGTAGGGGAAGTTGGGGATATCCGGTAACGATGATCATAAATGGTCGATAAGTGCAGTCGAGTTTCGAGGATTTGATTTAAAAAACTCGTAAGCAGAAGAGTCGAGACGATTATTGCTCAAAAAATGATTCGACTGAAATTTCTATTCTTCTCATGAAATGATCGGAGTCTTTAATATCAGTGACGGTTTCTTCGGAAGTAATTTTTAATCCTCTTGTGAAAACGCGATCGAGGTACATCATGGCCGCTCTGTTGCCTGAATTGGTGCTAAAAGTGAGCTCATCAAGATGGTTGCTTTTAGCAAATTGGGGCAAGAGAGTTCTGACGCGACTTGGAGTCCAGCCATTAAAATCTCCTGCGATTAAGAGTGGTCCACGGTGAGAGAGAACTTCATGACTCAGTTTATTGAGTGCCCTTTTATAAGCACCATTTCCGAAAGTCGTAGGATTCATAAAAAGAGGCAAGTGGACGTTAATAACTTTTAAAATCAATTCTGATTTTTGTTTGAATTTATAAAAATGAACAACGAGCCCTTTATCGATCTTTGACATGATTGGCTCATCTGCCACTTCGATGGTGTATTGATCACAAGGCTTCAAAGTAGAGAGAATGCCGACCCCATATTTTTTATGGTTGTGGAGTGTTTGGACAAATGATCTTTGTCCTTGTTCTGTTTGCAGCAAGTCTAAACCGACCTGATTGACCTCTTGGAAGAAGTAGAGATCGCTCTGTGAATTTAGCAGCTCAGGTGGACGGGCCAAAATACCCTCAGCTTGCTTTACATTCCAAAGGGTTAGCTCAATATTTGGGAGGTCTTTGTTAACTGGAGAACTGGGCGCCAGGCAATCAGCGTGAGCAATGGCCATCGTCATTGTCGAAAGTAGTGAAATGAAGAATAGTGCCAGCGGAAATTTCATGGACACGAAAGTAAAATGTCCGGCCGAAAGATACAAGGCACTGTGAAAAAATACTGCTTTTCAAAATGTGAACAGATCGAAGTGCTTGAAATCTGATGCACTGCTCTGACATTATCTTACACTTAAGTCCGACTGAAACGGTCTGAAAACTAACAGTTTCTAACTTCAACTGTTTATGTCCAGCTTTATGATGCACAAAATTGACAGTGTCTCTTTCTCTATTAAGAATCTATTGGGATTAAAACAGGATCATATTTTCAGGGAGGAAAAGTGCATTGCATTTCACTTAAAAAGTGTTGTGAAAGCGGACTGGGGCAGCAATGTTCCGTTCAATCTTTTCTTATTCTTAAAAATCTTAATCATTCAATTCATTCAACGTCTTTCAGGAGGACATTTCCATGAGTCTATTATTAGAGCATTTTCAAAAGGGCGGAATTTTCATGTATTTCATTTTGGTGTTCGGTTTATTAACAACCGTATTCATCATTGAACGTTTCGTTACGCTTTATTTGAAGCACAAAGAAGCTCCAGTTGATTTCAGAAAAAATATTTTGGGTTTTATTGCTCAAGGAGATTTTAAATCAGCTCAAGCTTATATTGAGATGAGTGGTCATGATACTAGTATTGGTAAAGTCACTATGGTTGCAAGCAAGCTTAGAAGCGCTGGTGCCGGTGACGAAGCTCTCCAAGCAAGAATGGATGAACAACTTTCTAAAGAAATTTCTTCATATGACAAAAGAACTGGCTTCTTGGCCATGTTCGGTAACGTATCTACTCTTTTCGGATTGCTAGGTACAGTTACAGGTTTGATTGGATCATTTGCTGGTGTTGCAGCGGCTTCTCCTGTTGAGCGCGCCAATCTTCTTTCTAATGGTATTTCGGAAGCGTTGAACACTACTGCTTTTGGTCTGGTTGCTGCGATTCCTGCTCTCGTTGCATTTGCGATCTATCAAAACAGAACTGAGCAAATAGTAACTTCTCTAACAGAACAAGCTTCTGAAATTTATCACGACTTTTTGTTTTACACTGAAAGCCATAAGAATGAAGAAGATGAAAGAGTTGTTGTTGCATCTTCTACAGAATCAATGTCAAACATGAAGAGAAACTAATCATTCTATTGAGGACTGTATGCGTAGAAAAACTGGATTAGGAACAAAGAAAGAGCTTGATTTAGAGTTAAACTTAACTCCATTCATTGATCTTCTTTCAACAATGGTTTGCTTTTTGTTAATCACTGCTGTTTGGATTGAAATCGGAACGGTAGAAGTTAAGCAAAGTAATGGGACAGAAGCTCCTGCTGAAAAGAAAGAGTCTTATGATCTCGATCTTGTTTTCAAAGATCCAACAGCTTTACGTTTAAATCTCAAGAAAAATGGTAAGCAGTACAAGGCCATCGACGTTAAGTCTGAATCTTCAGAGGGAATGTTGGCACAGTTGAATGAAGCCATCACAACTCAAGTTTTGAAAATCAAAGATAAGACAGTTGAAATTGCCACTGCTACGGTTACTCCACGTAGCTCTGTCAATTATGGACAGCTTATTTCAACGTTGGATGTTCTTCGTAAAAATCAAATCGTAAATATTGGCGTGCTAACCGCCAAAGGACAATAAGATGATACTCAATCATAGTTTAGTAGCCTCTGACGCTTTCGAAAAACATTTGGTTAATCGTCGTCGTAAGATGAGCTGGGGGATGAAAGCCGCTGGCTTTACACTTATGTTAACTTCGATGGTCGACATGTTTTCAATGTTGGTTGTTTTTCTTCTCCAAACATTTTCAAGCTCTCCTGAAATCTTGATTTTAAAAGGTGTAGAATTACCAAACTCGATTACTGCGGCAGAAGTTAAAGAAGCTCCAGTCTTAGCAATCTCTAAAGATGGAAATCTCTATCTCGATCAAAAGCTAGTTGGCATGACTAAAGACGTGATGACTAAGCCTGAAGAATTGCTAAAGAAGCTCAATGGGATCAAACACAATTGGGCTCAGTCTCATACAAATCCTTTTTCAGGTGAGATTAATCTCCAAGCTGATAAAGAAATCGAAAGTACGACTGTATCTATGGTTATGGCGATTCTCACCAGTTCTCAATTTCAGTCCATTCAGCTGGCGGTTATGGGACGATGATGAAAAAGACATTAGCTCTCACATTATTGTTAACATTATTGCCGAAAGCTTATGCTAACGATTCACAATATTTAATTAAAGAGATGGAAGCCTTAAGAGATTCTCTCAGCGTAGAAGATCCTGCGAGAATTGACTTAACCTTGAGGCTTGCTGATCTTTATTTTGATGTCTCTATTCAAGAGGGGAAAGGCGAAGACTTCGAAACTCTTCGCCAAAACCGTCTCAAGGCACTTCAACTTTATAAGGCTTCTTTGAATGGAACAGATGGATTAGTTAAAGCTACTGGATTAAAAAGAATTAAGATTCAATTCCAAATGGCCCGACTTCTTTCGCGTTTGAGCGAAGGAGCCATGGCGGAACCTTATTATTCAGACGTCCTCAAAAATAAAGAAACTCCGAAAAAAATGGTTGAACAATCAGCACTCGCTCTTGCCGAATGGTATGAGGACGAAGCTAAATTTGTGAACGCCAAAAAATATTATGATCAAGCCATTTCACTTTGTGACGTCGTTAGTGCCTGCAATTACGCTAACTACAGAAAAGCCTGGTTATACTATAAAGATACTCAACTCGACGACGCCATCGTCACGATGGAGAAATCTCTCTGGACTGCTGAAGGTTTAGTACGGGAAAACTCCCTGACCGATCTAATGCTTTTCATGTCTAATAAAGAGACTGATGGTTATGCAGAATTGGAGCGCATTAAGAAAATCGCTGCTCGAGCTCATCGTCCAGAATTGATTAGACAATTAGTTGAAGCTTTTTATGTCGCTGGAAATCGCTATGCCGGCTCCAATCTCCTGGCAGAGCTTAATAAGGAAGATGCTAATCTCTATTATGAAGTTCGCTTGCTAGAGGAATTCTATGGATTCAGAAAGTGGGATAAAGTCGATAATTATTTAACAATTATTGAAAAGCGCACTCAAGCTGATATGCCTAGTAAGCCAGAGGAAGCAAAAGAAGTTCTTACAATCCTCAGGCGCTACATCGTTCAAGTCGATGCCGAAATGCAAGTCGTGAAAGAGCTCAATGTTTTCTTAAAACGCTCAATTGACATCTATTTAACATTCTATCCAAATGATGAGCTTCGCAAGAAAATGCAAGCTGGTTGGTTAAGTGCTGAAGACGATGATGCCAAGAAAGTCGTTCGATTAGGTAAATGGATCCAAGAAGACATTGCCTACGGAGTTTCACCTGATGAGATCAGAAAACTACGTCAGACCCGTTTAAGCTTGGCCCAACAGCTCAAGCAACAAGATGTGATGATTGAAGAATCATTGGCGATTGCGACAATTTTAAAAGGCCAAAAAGAGGCTGATGAGTTTACCTATGTCGCTGCTCGGGAACTTTACTCACAAAAGAAATACGACCAAGCTTTGCCTTACTTCCAAGAGTTGGTTAGTAATGCTCAAAAATCAAAAGAAATTGGAAAATGGGCCGTTCTTTCTCAAAACTTAGTTCTGGATATTTTTAACAATCAAAAGAAATATGATGAAATCATTGCTCAAGTTGGACTCTGGAGAGTTTTGACTGCGGATAATGACTCAGAAGAAATTAAGAAAGAGAGCAAGTCGATGGATCAGATTTTGATTCAAGCTCAATTCGAAAGAGCAGCTAAAATGGCAGAGTCTCCAGAAGCCCTTGAGAATTTCTATAACTTTTGCTTCCAGAATGTTTATCCAGAGAAATCCTGTCCAAATGCAAAGGTTTTATCAGTTAAGTTTAAAGACCAAGAGAAACTGGTTAAGCTTCTTGAAAAAGCCGGAGATGAAAAAGCTCTCATGGTTGAATACGAACTCATGGGGCGTTTTAGCGAAGCTGCCCGCCTTCAAGAGAAATACGAACTTAATAAGAAGTCTGACTATGAGGTTTATCTAAAAGTTGCTCTACTCTATGAATTAGACCAACAATACAAGGAACGTGATCGTATCCTTGGTAAGCTGGTCGATAAACTTAAACATGAAAAATCAATTTCTAAAGAGTACGAAGGCGCAATCTTCTTAACTCTAGATGAAGCTAACTTGATTGATGCAAAAGCTCTTTTCCTCCCTTGGTCGATGGAACTTAAACTTAAGCTAGCGACTCGGTTAGAAATGGATAAGCCGTCGGCGACAACTCAAAAACTTCTTCTTTCTCAAACTGAAGCGAAAGGACCGGTTTGGTCAAAGCTCATTCTTGAGAAAGTGGAAAAAGAATATGCCAATGTCAGTAAGATTAAATTTTACGGGACTCGCAGTAAGACTCTCTTTAAGAGAAGAACTCAAGCAATCGATAAATTTGTGAGCTTGGCAAAACCTATCTTGGACGGCGCAGATCTTGAAACTCGAGTTTATATTCTTCATATGTTGAAGATGACTTATAAGACAATGGCCAATGAAATTCTCAACACTCCAATCCCTGATGGGCTTGATGAACAAACAATGGCGATGGTCGCGAATCAAATTTCAACCATGGCCGATCCCTTTGATCGCGTTAATGAAGATTACGACAAACTTCTTAACGATCAATTAACAGCAATGACTGATGCTGAATTGAAAGCAAGAGTAATCGCCAATTTGAATCCTGAAGTTGTAAAGTTCTCAGATTTTATCGTGCTTAATAAGGTTGATCGTAAAGACTTGATGGCACTTGATTACTCACCAGCTTTAGAGATGAAGAAAAAGCTGCTGGTGCAACCAGAGAATCGCCAAACTTTAGCAGAACTAAAAGATTTTTATAGCAAGAATGAGAGCCTGCGATTAGCAGCTTATTATTCTGGAAGAATTGATAACCTCAAACAGGTGGAATGAGCATGAAGCACATGATGATTCTCGCTTCGTTATTAATCAGCTCTCTCGCTTTTTCAGCTACGGATGAAGAAGTAAAAGCGGCGGTTAAGTCGAACAAAGTGAAATACAAAGAGTCGGGAAGAATCGACTTTGAATCTCTTCTCATTGAAGGGGAGAGAAAGAAGCCTGAACTTTCTGTCGTTACCGGTAACGTCGGCGAGAAAGACAATGGACTGATGGTTATAAGAAAAGATTTTAAAGATATGATGGCAAATGATTTTGGGGAGATTATCGAATGATTGCGATTCAATCCGAAAATGGGGAACTGGTTAAGGTTCTCAAAAATGTGCTTGAAGGCGAATTTGGCTTTCACAAAAACTTCGGCTTTATCAGCAAGGAAAGAGCTGAAAAGCGCGTAGAAGCACGTAAACGTCAGTGTTATGACTACACTAACGATGAATGGCTTTGTTCTTTTAAAATCCAAAGCCATAACGACACTCTTAAGCTTTCAGGTCTAGCTGGCTGTGAAGCGATTGAGAGTAGCGGAGCTTGGAAGCTTAAAACCCCAATGGGGACCTTTAGTATTACTGAAGGTCTAGGCGGAAGAATTGCTCCTCTATTGGAAGAGCATCCTGATAAAAAGACATGGCTTGATAATCTTTTGGCCATTACTTTCTTATTAACATTTCTTTTAGTACCTCTTCTTTATTTTATGCAAGCTGAGCCGGTTGAAGAAGTTGAAGAAGAAAAAATTCTCGAGCCCATTACTGTTCAAATTATGAAGCAAGTTAAAACTGTTAAAATTGAACAAATGGTAAATCCAAATATTCAAACCAAGCCAATCGATAAAGCTGAAGTTTCTAAGCGTGCTGTTCAAAGAAATCTTGGATTTCTAGGAATGGTAGGTTCTAAAGACTTAAGCAAAGTTGTTGGTGGCGTTCCTCAAGAACTTAAAGTTGCAACGGCTGGGGCAGGTCCTGGCGGCGATGCTGGTTCAGGTGGTGAAGTTCTGACTGGTCTTGGAAAAGGACTAAGAAAAACGACTGTCGGCAATACGGGCGTTCAAGGTCTTGGCGGAATTGGTACTAAAGGTGCTGGCGGTGGAAAAGGCGGTTACGGAAATACTCTCGTTGCTTCAGGTGAGGGAAAGGGAATTTCTGCCATTGCGGTTTCTAGCAATGACATGGTTCTCGAAGGTGGTATTAGTCGTTATGCCATTAATGCAACAATCGCAAAATACCTAAACCAAGTACGTCGTTGTTATGAAGCAGAACTGAAAAACAAACCAGAAATTCAAGGTCTGGTTGAAATGAATTTTGAAATCAATGCGGCAGGAAGACTCAATTATTCAAAGGTTAATAAATCAACGTTGAATAGCCCTCCTGTTGAATCATGTATCAGTACAAAAATGATGGATTGGCAATTTCCAAAGCCCAAGGGCGGAGTCAACGTCAATGTGAAATACCCCTTTATGTTAAGACCGGTAGGTACCTAATGAAGAAAATAAAAAGTAGTCTCCTTCTTCTCCTCGTCGCCACAAGTGTTTTTTCTTGTAAGCAAGATCCCTATCCCGCTGATGGTGAAATAAGAGTCGTTCAAAGAGAAGAGCAGCGTTCTGTTGAACCTCCACTGGCCATGTCCGTAGAAGACGTGATTGAGTATAAGGAAGGTCGCTATAGAGAATACAAAATTCGCGTTTCTGTCAAAGATCCGGGTAAGGCAATCGTGAATATTGATAATTTACCTGCGGGTACTGAATTTGATCCTGAAACATTTATTTTAAAGTGGCGTCCTAATTTCTTTGATGGAAATGATCCTACTGATCCTGCGATCAAGAGCCGTATTTATCCAATCACGGTTTGGTTGAGAAATAGTGCCGATCCTGTTCGTGCTTTAAGAAAGACAATTAATCTTGTGGTTTATGATGTCCCTCAAATTATTGAGATAGAACCTTCGCGCACAACGACGGTTGAAGAAGGTCAACAATTTAGCAATACTTTTACGATCGCTAATGCTGATTACCCCCAAGGTCCTTTTAGAGTTGTGACGACTGGAATGCCGGCCAATACTGAACTGGTTAAAGTTAATGAAACAACTTTCAAGCTAGAGTTCTCTCCTGATTTTTATCATGTGAATCGTCGAGTCGATGGTGCAAGCAAAGCCTATAAAGGCAAGATCATTGTGGCCAATCCTGCCAATCATACGATGGAAAAAGAACTTAATATTACAGTTAATGACAAACGATTAGAATCAAAACTTGTGACTCCAACTAAATTGATTCAAGGATTGGACGTCAGCTTCCAAGTCGTGGCCTACGATCTTAATAAAGAGATGTCACCTGTTTTAACTATGACTTCTGATCGTCCTGACTTTGGTAAATTTACATTTCAAGAAGTTAAAAATGAAGATAGCAGTTCAACTGTTCTCAACGTTTTTTGGACAGATATCCCACCAACTCATAATGGTGAAGAGTTTACCCTGAGATTCAAATCATGTGTTCAAGGACGCTGGTCTGCTAACGATAATTGTAATGAATCTTCTACTAAAGTTAAGATTGTCGTTCGCGATCGCATGCCACCTCAAATTACACGGACTGATTGGCCAGCAGGAGAGATGATCTATCTCGGTTATGGGGAATCAATGTCTCGCAGAGTTACGATTAGAGATCGTGAAGATTCTAATCTCAAGCCCAAGATTGAAATCTTTCCCGTCGAAATGAGAAAATACGTTTCATGGTCAGGTGATCAATTGAGAATGAACTTCTCTCAAGATGGGGTCTTTCAATTTAATCTTCAAGCGACTTCGGATTATAACGTGTCTTCTGCTGAAAGCTTTCTGGTAGAGGTCTTCCCTAAGAATAGAAATAAAATTCTCTTCTTTGCTGATTCAACTCGCGATCCTGAAGTGATTTTCTACAAATCAACATTTAAAAATGTCGATATCATGAATCCTGCCATTCAAGATGTGAATGTTCGCAATATTTCTGATCGTGACACATTGGTGATTGGCACAAGCACTTTGATGGATGTTGAAGTCCAAGACAAAGTGATGAAGGCGATTGATAAAATCAAAAACATTGTCGTTGCATCTCCATTGATTGATCAATTACCGGAAAAGTTCTTGGCCAAGCTTCGCGATGATTACGATATGGTCACTATTGGTCGTTATAGTCAGTTGCCGAATCTTCCTCCATTGGAAAAAATGTCTTTTGCTAAGACTCGTCAGTTTTCTGATACCAAGAGTCCTATTTTCTTAAAGCAAAGCGCTTCTCAAGAATCTCGTGATCCAATGCTCTTTAATGGCGGTCTTTATGATCCTCAGAAAGTTTGCAAGGGTGTTTTAGGTCTCTCTCTTGATGGTAATAATCCGTACGTTATTGGTGTCGTTTGTGACCGCGATAACGGTGGACGAATTTCTTTGCTTGGAACGGAGTGGGCCGATTTAAAAGTCTCCGCTGGCGATGAGCAAGTTCCGGTTGAATGGTTTAATACAATGATTAAAGGTCAATTCTGAGGTTTATGATGAAAAAAATACTACTAGCTCTCTTCGTTTTAAGTTCTTCAGTGATGGCCCAAGAAGCGACTGAACTTGAAAAGAAATTAGATGCTCTGAATATTCCTGATGATAAGGTCACGCCTGTTTTGAGCGAAGATAAGCTCTATGTTGTGAATACTCGTTATTCAAGCTTAGTGAATCGTCATGAGTTAACTCTTCAAGGAGCTAACAACTTCACAGCCGATAGTCATCTTTCTACTAATCAAGCCGCGGCTTCTTACCGCTATCATATCAACAGTAAATGGTCGCTTGGGCTTCGCTACACTCGTTACTCAAATGAGCTAACTGCAGCAGGTAAGAAATTATTCGAAGATAAGCAAATTCTTCCTGACACAGACTTTGCGAAAAATGGTCAAGAAGCCTATGTAAGCTACAATACGATTTACGGAAAACTTCGTTGGTCACAAGATACTGTGGTTTATTTTGATCAATACGTTGCTCTTGGTGGTGGAAAGGTTGAACTTGCTTCAGGTAAAAAGAACATGGCTTTTGCTGACCTTGGTTTAGCTTTTTGGTTAGGCAAACACATGAGTACTCGTGTTGGCTTTAAAAATGAATTCTATAAGCAATCTCAACGTAATGGTGATCGTAGTATTCATAATGGCATGGGCTATTTGGAAATAGGTTATCTCTTCGGCAGTGGTGATCGCGGATGAAAAAATTTGTAGCTAGCTTCCTCATTGCTTGTTCATTTAACTCATTTGCTGATTCAGGAACTTTATTGAATCAAGCGGGAAGTGATATCGATTTTTCATCACAGATCCAACGTCAAAAACAACTGAATTTGGACAATCCATTTGTGATTCAACTTTATTCAGCCTGGAAAGCCTTAGGCGCACTTGAAAATAATTCAAATGTCTGGGTTGATTTGATTCTTAATAAACAACATGATCAAGCTTTGGCCCTTTTACCAAAAGTAACTGAAGCGAAGATGAATACCATTAAGCAGGCCAGTGAACTTTATCTTCTTTACCAAACTGGCCATGTACAGACATTTGTGAACCGTTGGATTGATGTCGCTTCTTCAACTTCATTTCTCAAAACAGAAATGGGGATCGCCCTTGATCAGATCGTAGGTCCAGGGAGTACTCAACTTTTGTTGGTCAATGGTTTCTTCTTGTCTGATGACATCCGAGAAAAATTGAAGAGAATTGAAAGTATTCCTTCTCAAATGAATTATTCTCTCCAAGCCTTGAAGGCCTTAAGAACTGGTGAAAATGCTGTTTCTTGGATTGGTAAACTTGATGAATCGAATCCTCTTCGGATGCCTTTGGCCCAAACTGCGCTCCTTCATTTTGCCAAAGATGGAAAACTAGGTGCTTCAGGGAAATTAATTAAGAGCGTGGTTGAACCTATTCTCAATAAAACAGAAGACGAGGAAGAGTTAGCTTTATACTTTATGACTTTGGGGCGCTTGCTTTATCAAGCTGGTGCTTTGGCAGAGTCAAAAAAGTATTATGATCTTATCCCAGAAACTTCAGCCTATTTCTTAAAAGCAAAAACCGAGTCTCTTTGGGTTCACCTTCGCGAAAAAGATTTTTCTCGCACTAAGGGAGAACTTGCTACGTTAGAGATGAAAATTTTCAATGATAAATTCTATCCTGAAGCTTATCTCATAAGTGCTATGGCCAATGTGATGTTATGCCAATTCGTTGAATCAAAAGCGGCCATCACCAGATTTATCAATGTAAATAGAAAATGGGCCCATGAAATTGAAGCGAATATTGGATCAGCAACAGCTCCAGCAGTTGATCGTAATCTTTTTATTGTGAATCTTGAAAGAGCAATCTCATCTCTCCAAAGAGAAAAATTGCTACTTGAACAAAAGAAAGTTGATGCCTCTTATATCGCACCTATAGATCAAAGAGTTGTTGAGGCCCAGAATTCTCTTCGTAAAGAAATAACAGCTCAATGGGTAAATCGTAAGGCAATGTTAGAGAGTGCACTTTATAAAATGAAGTTTGTAAAAATAGAATTGATCTCTCGCATGCGCCAAGTGGCAATGAATATGAAAGTTGATGGTAGTGATGAAGTCAGCCAGTACAGCGCTGCTGTTGCTCGTAATAATGAACTAAGCTTTCCTAATGATGGTGTGATTTGGGGCGATGAACTCTTTAATATGAGTGCAAAGGTTTTGAATAAATGCATCAAAGGCGAATTAAAATGAAATTAAGATTTTTCTTTTTAGCTCTTTTTGCTCTCTCTTGTGTCGGTGAAACGAAATATGTTCACTACGACAATCTTCCTCCGCAAGATGAAGACAATCGCGTTTATCCTTTAAGCCTTCTCGAAGTAGATAAGGATATTGATGTTTTGATTGTGATTGATAACTCTGGTTCAATGGATTCGATTCAGCAAAACGTCATTCGCAATTCAAGAATCTTTCTAGAGCAATTCGCGAAACAGCCTTATATCAATTGGAAAATCGGATTGATCTCAACTGACAAGTCGGAAGCTCCTTATTTAGGATTTGATACTAGTTTTGATTGGGGTTTGATTGATTTTAGAGATCCTACTTCTTTCGATAGGACAGTTGCTCGTTTTCAAGAAGCCGTTTCAAGTTTAGGTACTAATGGTGATCCTTCAGAGTATGTTTTTTATAATGTCAAAAGAGTCGTTGATTTGTACGACGGCCGCCAACCATCACGACCAGCTTTTCTTCGTCAAAACTCTCACTTCGTTGTCATCATGATTTCAGACGAAAAGGAACAGAGTAAGGAAGATTTTGGAGCTGCCTATGACGCTCCTAATTTTTTCAACACAATGTCTCAGTACATTGCAGGTAATAAAATCTTAAGATTTTATGGAGCTCTTAATCGAAAGGATCTTCAAGGATGTACTCGGCCAGGTGATAGTGATACCTATGCAGGAAGCCAATACGAATCAATTATTAATCTTTCAAATGGATTTAATATTTCAGCATGTATAGATAACTTTGGTACAGAGCTTGCAAAAATCGGGAAAGACATTGCTTCATTAATTGGTTTACCTAGTTTGCTTTTAAAACAGAGACCAATCGTTGATACAATTAAAGTTTTCTATAAAGGAAAGCTTCTTCCGCCAGGTCGCAAAGACGAAGGTGGATTATGGTTTTATGAAGAAAGCACAAATACTATCAACTTCTATACGATGGAGTTTGTGGAAGATGCTCGAAATGACGTTTTCAAAATCGAATTCGAAGTTGATGACGGCTATAGCCGAGATTAGTAACCAATCACTTCATTCCATTTGATTTCAGGGGAATTGGGTCTAACACCCAGTTTGTAGTTGTCATCTATTTCTTCAGGATCAAGCCAAGTTCCAAACCAACGATCCCAAAAGGAGAAGATGGTTCCTATGTTTTTCATTCGTCTCCCATTTACAGAGTGATGCAGACGATGAACTCTTGGAGTTACTAATACCCATTCAATCCAACGATGACCGATGCGCGCATTCGTATGTTGATAAAAATTGGTCGTGTATCCAATGACTAAATAAACAAGCATTTCATAAGAATTCAGATTAAATAGCAGTACTCCAATAGTGGCCCGTGAGAAAATGAAGGAAGCATAGTGGACAAAGCTGGCCCGTAATCCGGAGAACCAATAGAGTTGCTCAATCTTATGATGAAGCAGATGACCTTTCCAAAACCATGGCCATTTGTGCATGAATAAGTGAATCCAATAGTTAAAGAAATCAAGGACTATCGTAGCAATGAGGACTTTGGCCAAAGAGTTGATTGATGAGAACCATACCCAGTGGGGAAGATTTAAAATTTGATAAAATTTCATAAGAGGAGCTGAGATCAGCACGCCACTTAGGATGAGCATGCCAAAGGCCAAAAGATCTTTCTTGAATTCGAGCTTGCGATCAATTTTTCGATCTGGTCTTAAGATTTCCATGGCAAAAAAGAGCAGGCCCACAACAAAAAAGAGGCTGTTTAAAATAAGTGAATGGTCCTTGGTCATAGATATTCCTTAATCAATTAACATGTTGCATTGAGTCATTGATCACAATCAGTCTTTCTTTTTTTCAAAGTCTATGGCCAATCATATTCATTTTTATCTAGTTTGACACTGTTGCCGGATGCAACACTATTAGGAGAGAGAGTTATGAAGGTTTTTATACCCCTTGTTTTTGCCTTTTTAGGAATGGCCGAAGCAGCCCCTCGATATAATGCATCAGATGTTCTTAAATATGCCCTTACAGCGCATGGGATATCCTATTTGTTGCGAGATAAGCCAGGTTCCGTGAATGCTTGGAAAGTTGGTGAAACCTCAGAGCTCATCAAAGTAGAAACTCTCGATGGCAAAGTGGTTGCTTCTCGCTGGGGAAATACAGATTGCTCAGGGCTAACGAGTGCAGCTTATCGCTACCTTAAATTTAAAAAGCCTCATGAAGGTGCTAAGCCAGCTTTATCAACCTCATTGTTTGCTGAAGCTGCCCAAGCCAAAAAGAATGGTTTCTATTTTGTTGAAGGAAGTTTGCCAAAACTGGCCCAACATGGAGACATGATCAACCGAACAGGTGCTCCTTATGGACACGTTTTTCTTTTTAATGGAATGAATGAAAGAGGCTTAGTGGAAACAGTTGAAGCGAGATGTACCAAGTGTGGAGTCGGTCGTTTTGTTCGCGGCTGGAATGATATTCTTGCTTCAACCTATAAAATCGTGCGCAACACTTCTATTAATCAAGACGTCACTGATTCTCACCGAAATTTTAGTTTGGACGAAGCAAGTGCAACCGAAACGACTTTTAAATCAACAGGGTCTAGTCCTGAAGTGGAAGAGCGTAGAAGACCTCGCTGGTGGCCATTTGGTAAGAAAGAAAAAATTGGCTACGAAGTATTGAGCGGCGACGGAGTTTCTGAAATCGCAAAGTCCAATCAAGTTTCTGTTAAAACGCTTATGACGCTTAACAAAGACATCGATTGGAGACGTTTGAAAGTCGGAGATAAGCTAGACCTCGTGCTGGAATAATTTTAGACTGTCTTAAAAATGAATAAGACACTTTTTATAATTACTGAACAAAAATATCCTCATCTTACCCAAGATGATCAGGTTTTGAAGTCCGCTTTTGGAAAGCTCCAAGTTGATGTCAAAGTCGTGATATGGAATCACTTTAAACCTCAATTAAAAAGTCATGTTCTCATTCGTACGCCTTGGGATTATTCTGAGCATCGGCAAGATTTTGAAAATTTTTTAGGTCTTTTAGAAGAAATGCAATGTCAGGTTTTTAATCCGCTTTCCACTCTAAGATGGAATATGAATAAACGTTATCTGTTAGAACTTCAGGAGCTCAATATTCCCATTGTTCCAACTCATATTGTCGATCATTATTCATTTTCAGATGCTTCTCAATTTTTAAAATTTGGGCCAATTGTAGCGAAACCATTAGTAGGAGCTGGAGGGCGCGATACTTTCTTGATTCGCGATGAATCTGAAATTCAAAAGAGCATTTCATTACTTGAAACGGAAGTTATTTTGCAACCGATGATTGAAAGTATTTTGAATGAAGGTGAGTACTCTTTTCTTTATTTTGGTGGTGAGTTCTCTCACGCCCTTTTGAAGAAAGCAAAAAAGGGTGAATTTCGTATTCAAGAAAAACACGGTGGAACAGTTGAACATTATCAACCCAGTGATTTTGAAATAAATGAGGTCACTGCATCTTTAAAAAAAATAAAATACTCAATGACTTATGTTCGTGTCGATATGGTTCGCATTGAAGGGAAGTTGTCGATCATGGAACTTGAAGCGGTCGAACCGGAACTCTTTTGGAGATTAAAACCTCAAGCCGCGGACGAATTTGCCAGTTTAATTGCGAAGGAATGGACGTTATGAATAAAAAGAAAATTCTCTTTTTATGCCTGGAAACTCATGTCGGTCACAGATGGCCGAAGCGGGTGTCGATATCTCTAAGCATTATTCGAAAACAGTTGAAGATCTTGGAGATGTTAAAATGTGAAAATGAAGAAGGGAACACTCATGGTTGTTGTTGATCAGAGAATCGTTGATGAATCTGAGCTGATTTTAGAGAATGATTTTATCTCGCTGCGGTTAATTCGCGATCGAGACCTGCCGTGGTTCGTCCTTGTGCCAAAAATTGAAGGGGCGACAGAGCTCATTGATTTAGATGAAAGAGAACAAGGACTTTTGTTGATTGAAATAAATAAAGTAAGTCGTTGTCTTAGAGAACAGTTTAAGGTGGATAAAATTAATATTGGTATAATTGGGAATATGGTTCGCCAGCTTCATATTCATATCGTCGGTCGTTTTGAATCTGATCGCCATTTTCCGAGAACTATATGGGGGAATCGCCTCGATATCTCAGCCATTGATCCTCTTTTTGTCGAGAGAATGAGACAGTGTTCAATTCTTAGTCAGTAAACTCTGCTTAGAAACAGGCATTTACCCTATAAATCATGGCATCATTTTCGCTATAGATTGAGCAAGGTCGATTCAGACCACATTCAATCCCCCTAATATTTTTAAAGCGAGGTCATGATGTCCCACTTTACCCGTCTTATGATTTTATCTGCAATAATGCTCCTGAACTTAATGTTCATTACAAGTTGTTTAGCGGCCTACGGAGATACTTCCAAAGTTGTTCTGAATGTAGAAGACGGTCAACGCGGTAGTCTTAAAGCCTATGTTTTTAGAGATGGTATTAAAGATCCTATTTCTGTCACTGTCTGCGGTGAGCGTTGTGAATTCGAAGCGCGTAAAGGTGACCAAATTTTCTTAGATTTAGACACTATGGAGCGCCATTATAAGGCCGTTTGGGGTGGAGTATGCGCTTGGACCACATTACCAAAATGTTACTTTATTAAGAAAGATGAAGGGATCAGTTTGGTCTCTCTCCGCTATCAATTGGGCAATTTAAAATCACTCTTTTACCCAGCTCAGCAATAAGCTTCGATCGATTGGAATATCAAGAGCATTGTGCTTAAATCATTCATTCAATTTACGAGTGAGTTATGCTTTGAGTCAAGAGTTCTTCGATTGGTTGCTATTATTAGGTCGGTGGTTGCACATCACGGTTGCCGTGACGTGGATTGGAACCAGCATTTTCTTTATGTGGTTGGACCGTACTTTTTCACCTAATCCTAATAACCATCGAGAAGGTCACGTTGGGGATCTTTGGATGGTTCATGGTGGCGGCTTTTATCAAGTAGAAAAAATGCTGATGGGGCCAACTAAAGCGCCAGAACATTTGCATTGGTTCAAATGGGAGAGTTATTGGACTTGGATCAGCGGTATGTTTTTGCTGATTCTCACTTATTATTCTGGAGAAGGAACTTTTCTTCTCGACTCAAGTGTTTCCTCGATTACTTTTTATCAAGGCATCGCCATCGGACTTGGTACCATTTTTGGGACTTGGTTTCTCTATGACTTTATTTGGGAAACCAAGCTCAGTCGCGAAGTTCCCGAACTTTGTCATATCATCACCATGATTATTTTCTTTCTGGTAACAGTCTTCCTTTGTAAGACGTTAAGTGGTCGCGCCGCTTATATTCATGTGGGTGGGATGCTCGGAACTTGGATGGCCGGTAACGTTTTCATGCGAATTATTCCTCGCCAGCTCAAAATGGTTGAGGCATCGAAGGTTGGGACTCCGGTTAATCAAGAGTGGGCGAAGAATGCCAAAAATCGCTCAACCCATAATACTTATTTTACTCTGCCCGTTATTTTCATCATGCTCTCCAATCATTTCCCTATGACCTATGGGCATGATTTGAATTGGCTCATTCTCCTCGTGATCAGTGCTGCAGGAGCAGCGATCAGACAATATTTTGTTATTCGTTTGAAGAAGCCAAAAAATGCTAAGATATTTGCTGTTATTGGAGTGCTTATTCTTCTCGGTCTGATTGTTGCAACATCGATGAATTCGTTGATGCCTAAAACTGATCATCATACCGATTCTCATAAGGGACCTGTCAGTTTGGCGACTCCTTACCAGGAAGATGCAGTTGATGCTTCAACCATTAAAGATGAGTTTGTTGCAACCGTGAAAGGAACAGTTTCCTTTAAGGGTATTGTTCCTCAAGGCAAAAAATTAAGGCTACCAAGTGCCTGTGCTAAACAATACCCTGGCGACGTTTATTCAGATGAAATTAAAGTAAATAATGGTCATCTGCAAAATGTGTTGATTCGTATTTCAAAAGGGTTGGAAAAACGCATTTACAAAGATGTTCCGCAACAGGCAGTTGAAATTGATCAACGTGGATGTATATACCTGCCGAGAGTTTCAGCGGTGAGAATTGGACAGCCTGTGGCTTTTATCAATTCAGATCCTGTCGTGCATAATGTGAAGTCATTAACTAAAAATAATCAAAGCTTTAATTTGATGATGCCTAAGCAAGGGCAAAGAGAAGAGAAGAAGTTTGATCAAGCCGAACTTTTGCTTGAGACCAAATGCTCGTTTCATCCATGGATGAGTTCTTATATTGCCATTCTCGACCATCCTTTTTTTGCTATTACAAAAGAAAATGGAAGTTTTGAAATTTCCAATTTGCCGAAAGGTACATATACGCTTGAAGCCTGGCACGAAGTTTTAGGAACGCTAACACAAGAGATTACAGTTACTGACTCAAAAGATATCAATGTACATTTTACCATGGAGAGAGGGGAGAAATGATTAGTACTCACATACTCGACACAAGTAATGGCAAACCTGCTGCTGAGATTCCTGTACGTCTCGAACGGTTTGAAAACGAAACTTGGAATCTGATTGATGAACAGTCATCAAACGGAGATGGAAGAATTGTTTTTAACTGCCCATTCGAAGAAGGTGTCTATCGCTTGCTCTTTGAAATTGACGCCTATTTTGAAAAAAATAACCAAGATCATTTTTTCTTAAGAACTCCCGTGGTTTTTAAAATCACCGACGTGAAACGAAAATATCATGTGCCTTTGCTTTTAAATCCTTATGGCTACTCTACTTACCGAGGCAGTTAATTTCTATGAGCTTTGAAATTCCTTATTATAGCGATTATCTCTCTAACCAATTGAAAGACCATTTGCTGTCCAAAGCGAAGCCTCTCTTTGGAATAGAAGGGCTTTCTTTGGTTGGAGAAAGTGGAGGCCTTGAAAATAAAGCAGCCATGCAGTTCTTAGTTGATCTCTATGGCGAAATTCAACCAAGTCTCGCCCTCGTTTTGAAAAAACGAATGGAAGATCGGGTCTTTATTGATGAACGAACTCGCTCTTGTGTGGAATTTAATAAAACTTTGAAAAATGATTTTCAAACGAGTGAATATAAAACGTTATTAGGGGAGCGTGACAGTAACGGCCGAATTGTGATTGGCCCTCATACTGAAAATTATGTAACGAGTGTTGGCAAAAAACCAGTAGCTCCTATCCCTGATTATTTACAAGGTCCCCATGTCACCTTGTTTGGTCCACCCGATAGCGAAAAAATGTGTGTGAATGCCATGAATGCTTTTCACCGCACCGTGAAGAATGAGCCGGCCATCATCAAAGAGTTGGTTTCTAAAGTTAAATATACTCCCAAATGGGGTGCGGATAATGAAGATTCAAAAACCCCTCTTCATCGCGATTTTCAATCGGCAGGGGTTAATTTATCACGATCACTCAGTCACGACCTCGACTTCACTGATGAAAGAGGGAAGCGCTATCAACTAGAGAATGATCACCTCTCGCACGCCATAAAAAGATTTCCAGGATTGGCACTACCGAGCTTTTTTCTTTTTTATCGAAATGAACCGGTGCCTTTGCATGTTTATGATTTTGCTCTCCATATGTTTGAAAATTGGAACAATAAAGAAGCCTTAGTTTTTTATGTTCCTAAATTAGAAAACGAAGAAGAAGCAAAATACATCAAGCTGATGATGGAGACAGCTGAGAGCTTGATGAAGAAAGTTCACCCCGAGTATCAAATGGGAACCATTCGTTTGATGATCGTGCTTGAAAACCCCCGTGCCGTTTTTCGAGTGAATGAGATAATGGATGAGCTCTATCCTTACTTTGTCGGAGCTTCTCTCGGTTGGCATGATTATTTAGGCTCTACGGCCAGACTTTTTAAAGAAGATCCCAATTACCGAATTCCTGTCAAGGCCGATCCAGATATCGTGATCAAATATATTAAGGCTTCTCATCGCTTGCTCGCCGATGTGGTGGGTGCAAGAGGCGGAATTAAAGTTGGAGGGATGTACGGCATTCTGCCAACGACCTATGATATCGATACAGCTTCTTTTCAAGTGACCATGGTTGGTTATATTCGCGATGTCATAACTCAGATGAAGCGCGACCTGACTGGCTTCTGGGTGGCCCATCCCGATTTTGTTCGCATCGGAATGGCCTTAGTCGAAGCTTGGAAAATCTATCAAAAAGGTGATTTTAGTAAACTCGAATCCTTAGTCAAAAGCTTGCTGCATGAAAAACACCACAAACCGGTGCTCGATTTTATTTTGGGTGATGATATCGAGGGACTTGATACTCACGATCCTCTTTATGCTCGCTCTCTATTGGTTGCCGATGTTGGAACTTCTAATATAGTGGCCAATAACGATCCTTGGGAAATTCGCTATAATGTTTTTCAATCACTTCAATACATAACTGATTGGCTCAGTGGAAATGGATGCGTTGCTCTTCCGACAAATATTGGAGGTGAAGCAGTTCGTATCATGGATGATTTAGCTACGGCCGAGCGCTCTCGTTGGGAAGTCTGGCATGAACTTTATCACGGACGATTTGATCTTTTTGAATTTCTGAAAATTGCTCACGAAGAACTGCATTTCATTCGAAAAGATTTATCTGACTCTAAGAAAATAGTTCAAGTGAAGTGGAATGAGCAAAATGCCAAGTGGTACCCCGTTGCGATGAAGATCATGCTGAAGCTGATGACAGATAAACGCCCCGCTGAATTTGCCACTGAAGTCTTATTACCTTTTACAATTGATACGATTCGCAATAGTAATGATCCTTGGAAGGCCGCTTGTGGCATTGATCCTGTGAAATTTGCCATTGATCCCGTTATCTTAAAATTCAATTACTATTTTGAGCGCTGTGGAGACTTGTCGTTCGCAAAAGCTTTGGCCAAAGATAATCTGGTAGATTTAAATAAAGTAGAAAAGCTTATCTTGAGCTTCAATCTGTCTCAAATTCAATCGGCTGCCAGTTTTCACGGAGACATCGGAGAGTCTAAGAAAACACTCGATGCCATGGCTTCAAAAGAACAAGCTCTTGTCTTTAATGAAGAGGCGAGTATCCTCGCTGAGTTAAAAACACTGGGACAACAGTATCTCGATCAATTTGGCGTAAAGTTTCTCATCTCAGCGAAAGGAAAATCAGGTGGTGAACTATTACAAGCCTTAAAACAGAGAATAGTAGGAACAAAAGAGCAAGAGTTGCAAAATGCCCGAATCGCTCTTTTTGAAATTACCAAAAAACGCATGTTAGATGAGCCATTGAATGAACTCTCAAATAAAATTCTTAAGCTAAAAGAAAAGTTCAATGTTCATTCGCTTCAGGTTGCCATAACCGAGCAAGGTTCAACTCAACAAATGAGTTTTGGAGTCGATTCGTATTTTGAAATAGCTTCTCTTTCAAAAACAATAGGAACGACAATTGCTCTTGAGATCTTTAGAAAAGAAGGAATACCTCTTACATCCAAAGTAAATGAGTTGTTGAATAACTATCAATCTTCTTTTCAAATTCCTGATGGGAAAGATGTAGAGCTGACCCACTTAATGAATCACACCGCTTTAAATATGCATTATGTAAATGGAGTTCCTTCAAACATTGATATGCCTGCGATAGATCAATTTTTAACGGGACTTGAGCGCTATGGTTATGAACCAGTTCGAGCTTTAGGGAATCCTGGTCAACAATTTCACTACTCAGGTGCTGGCTTTATTGTTCTGGAATATTTACTTGAGCTCATTTCTAAAAAGAAGTTTTGTGACCTGCTAAAAGATTTTACTCAGCAGTTTCAATTGAAAGGTTTGATTAGTGAGAATGAAGCGAAACAATTTTCAATTGCCACAGGTTATCGTGATAGCGAAGAAGAAGTCCCAAGTGGACGTCTTATGTTTCCAAGTATTGCGGCTGGACTTTTAGGCACGGCCACTGGCATGCAAGAGTTCTTACAGCTTTTAACTAAGGCCCATTCAGACATCAATCATCCCTTGCATGATACAGCTACTCAAATGCTATTGGGAGAAGATTGGGGAAGTCGCACTTTTATGGGCGTTGATATGGGACTCGGTGTTTTTATCGGAGAGTGTGGTCCAAATAAAGTGATGATCCATCAAGGGGCCAATGATGGTTACCGTGCGCTCTTTTTTCATTGCTTTCAAGGGCCAAATCGCGGAACAGGCTTTACTTTGCTAGGTAATGGAGAGCTTAATAATGTTTTTCTCAATGCTCTAGTCGCTCAAGAGATTTTAAAAGAGCTTAAGTTTGATGGAATAGATTTTTCACAATTTAATTTGCGTTTTGATCCAAGTAGCTTAAAGCAAGAAGAAATCGTCAACTATGGTTATAAAAAACTGGTATTTGATGCTTTTCAGCCGGATCTTCCAGAAGTTTATCAACATGAAGAATTAGATCCTTTGTGCGGGTATAATCATCTGGTTGGAGCAGATATCATTGAAGTTTCAAATCAAAAATTTGCTCGAGCAGAAAATGTCATTTCTCCTTATGTCCCTCTTTTTGATCCCACTTATTTTGGTCGTCAAGGTAAGGTGATGGATAGTTGGGAAACTGTTCGTCACAATACTAAAGGCGTTGAGCGACTCCTCTTAAAGATGGAATTTCCTGTTAATGTCGAATATGCCTCAATCTGTACTAAATATCATCACGGCAATCAGGTTCAAGAAGTTGAGCTGCGAGGACAAAATGTTAAGGGAGAATGGCTTGATCTCCTTCCAAAGACCTCTATGGAAGGCCATTCGTTCCGAAAAATAAAATTAAATCAGATTTATCGCGATATTAAGTTTGTTCTCGTTTTAGCATATCCCGATGGAGGGCTCACACGACTTGGGCTTTATGAGATGATTCCATCAGAATTTCAAAATGAATTTGATGGAAAACTTCATCAGTACAAAGAAAAAATTCCGGCGACGTTAAAACCGCTCAGCCTTCATATCGATATCACACCAGATTTTATTAAAAGACAGTTTTCTAAACTTAAAATCGGTGATCTCTATGATGCAGCTTCTATGGCCTTTGGTGGAAAAATTGTGAAAAGTAGTAATGAACATTATGGCCCAGCTGCTCAAGTGATTTCGCCCTTTGCCCCCATTAATATGTTTGATGGCCTAGAATCGGCCCGAAGTCGAATAGCAGGTAATCACGAAGAAGTGGATATTGCTCTGGCAAAAACCACAAGCATTGAATCCATTGAGTGTGATTTCACTTATTTTGTGAACAATAACCCAATGGATATGGAAATTTTAGGATTGAGTAAAGGCCAATGGATCAATCTTATGAAGAAACGCAAAGTGAAGGCTTATGCGGGAAATAAGATGAGAATTTGCATAAACTCGCAAGAATTGTTTGAACAAATTAAAGTAAAATGTTTTCCCGATGGAGGATTGAATCGAATCCATGTCTTCGCCAAACACTCCTGAACAGGAACATATTGTTGAACGTGCAGTAGGGCTTTCCTTGATTGAAGTCTTTCTCGGTACTTTTCTTCATACTTTTAAAATTCCTTTTGCTGGTCATTTCTTGTCCCTCAATCAAGGACTCTATCTCACTCGAATGACTGAAGTCGGCCAATCGCGTTTTAGCGTTGCCAAAAACTGTTTCGAAGTTTCAGTGGTTGCTGCCATGATGAAAACCTTAGCGCCTTCGGTTAAAAAATTGGGACCGATGATAAGTATTTCAACCCAAGGATTTCTATATGCCCTAGGACAAGTTCTTTTTGGGACAAAAACGATGGGACAGATTATTTCCATGGTCTTGCTCTCTCTCTGGGCCTTCGTTCAGCCTCTTATCACTTATTATATTATGTATGGTTCTGACTTAAAACGGGCCCTCATTTACTTTGCCGAAAAAGTACAATCAGGACTTTCAATTCCAGAGGAGTTCTTTTGGGGATTTTTTATCGCACTTATCTTAGTCAAATTAACTTTCGCAACTTCGGTTCCTTTTATAGTTAAAAAAATGGAAGGGTCCTTGCTAGATCGTTTTGAGCAATTCTTAAAATCATTTAGTCGTGTGAAGAAAGAGGCGACATCTAGATCACCATTACATGGTGCCTTTATGGATCTTTTGCGTCCCTCAGTCGTTTTTTCAATAGTGATGATGGGAGTCTTTTTTAGTTTTAATGGATTGGACTCGGCTTTGGTGGTTTGGAAACTCTCACGTGCAATTTCTATCGCCTTTCTTCTCTTTTATTTGGCGCGAACACCTATCGCATCAAGATTCTTCTTTAAACTCGCGCGAAAGCATCCAAGCTTTGAACGGCTCTATCAAATTTCATCTCTTGCCTATAAAGAACTAAGGGCGAGACTTTAGCCAGGCATCACGGACTGTTAGCAATTCTGCTACAATGCTGATAGCGATTTCCTCGGGATCATTGCTTCCAAAAGAAAGACCAATTGGAACTCGCAGCTTTTTTAAAAAGTCTGCATTAACATCAAGAGCTTGAAGTTCGGTCCTAAGGGCATTTCCCTTGCTCTCAGAGCCAATGGCTCCAACATAAGGAGCATTGGGAAAATGCTTAGCGATCTCTCGAAGAACAGGAACATCAGAGGTATGGCCTTTGGTTACTGAAATAAAAAAAGTATTAGAGTCGAAAGAGGCTACGGCCTCTTCAGGTTTATCAAACTGAAGTTTTTTGAGTTTAGAGTTGGTAGGCAATTGATCGAGCCATACACTTCGATCATCAATTACTGTTAGCTGACATTTTAAATTTATCAGCGCTCTGGTGAGAGCTTGCGAGACGTGACCTGCTCCAAAGAGCGCCAGTTTCCAAGATTGAAAAGCAAAATGTTCAAAGAGAAAGGTGACTTCTCCACCACAAGTCATCTTAATATCTTTTTGTAAATTCCATGTGATTGTTTGGGGAGCTTTCTGATGAGATTGACCTAAAATTTCTTGAGCATACTTTTCGCAGGCTGCCTCCACTTTTCCACCACCAACTGTTCCTGCTTCTAATCCCTTGGCAGAGAAAAGGGCCTTCGCTCCAAGATCTTGAGGAGCAGATCCGCGAACAGCAATAATGGTTGCAGTGACGAAACTACAATTAAGGTCTGTGAGTTCCTGAGCGCGTTTGAAGATCATTAAGCATCCCACATTTTAAAAAGATCAGGGTGAATATTTCTCAGGATCTCTTCATTCGTCGCTGGAATTTTTATTTGCGGAGGTGCCGACTCAAAATGCGGAAGTGACATCAAGGCATTGTTAACGGCCGCCCACACACTCAAGGCCAAAAGAAGGGGAGGTTCACCCACTGCTTTCGTTCCGCGAACGTTAGCATAATTCTCTTCATTCTCAAGGAGCTTAATGCAAAAGTGCCTTGGAGTATCTTGGACACTTGGAATTTTATAAGTGCTTGGTGCGTGAGATAACAGAAGTCCTTGGTCGTTATAAAAAAGATTTTCAGTTGTGACCCAGCCCATGCCTTGAATAAAAGCACCGGCCACTTGGCCAATGTCGAGAGCTTCATTCACTGGGCGCCCTAGATCCATCAGAATATCAGTGGCATCAACTTTAAGCTCACCTGTATCTTTATTTAAAGTTACTTCCGAACAAGCAACACCTTGTGTGAAATAGAGAAAAGCATTTCCTTGGCCACTGAGTTTGTTAAATTCAATCCCTGGAATTTTATAATGGGCATAGTCAGAGAGACCAATGCGATTGAGATAGGCTTCAAGAATGAGATTTGAGAAAGCTATCTTCTTTTCAGGTTGATCTTCGTGGTAAACCATTCCGTCCTTAAATAGGATTCCGAAATAAGTGGCAATTCCCGTCGGCCAAATAGCTCCTTCATTAGGATCATTAACATCGAGATTCGGTTTTTCTAATTCGATTTCCGGTTCCGTTCCTAGACCTGCCGTTTTCGAAGCCCATCGATCAGATGGAGTCTTGAGCAGCTTCGAAGCAAACTCACTTAAACGAAACTTGATTTTTCGAGTAGCGAGTAAGGCCGCTGCACCGTTGAGATCTGTTCCTGAAGAAGCAGCAGTTGGAGAGGTATTGGCATTTTTATCAGTACGAGTGGGCATAACTCTGGCCTGATGGCGTGGAAGGCCCAATTCACTGGTCACCATTTGGGAAATGCGGGCATTCACTCCCTGGCCCATCTCGGTGGCTCCGGTTGAAATTTGAAGCGAACCGTCTTGGTGAATAATCACCATCGCATTGGCTTGATTTAAAAAACGAGTGGTAAATGAAATGCCAAACTTCACGGCCGTCATGGAGAGGCCTTTTATATACTGATGATTCTCGCGATTAAACTTTTGAATCGCTACTCTTCGCGCTTGATAATTGCAATCCGCTTCTAGTTTTTCAAAAAGCTTAGGCAGGCAATTGTTTTCAAATTTTTGACCATAATGGGTCATGTTGCGATTTTCAATATCGGAGTAAACATTGAGCTTGCGAATCTCAAGCGGATCTTTGTTTAAAGCATGGGCGATACGCTCAATGATTAATTCAATGGTCGCGACACCTTTGGGGCCACCGAAACCTCTGAAAGCTGTATGAGGGTGATGATTGGTTTTGCAAACTTGTCCGGTCACATGCATATGCGGAATATAATAAGCATTATCGGAGTGAAGCATTGCTCGTTCCATAATGGAAGTCGAAAGATCGGCGTAAGCACCTGCATCTGAGTAAAGCTGAACATCAAGTCCTAAGATTCGACCATTTTCATCAAAGCCCACTTCAAAATCATTCTCGAAGGGATTGCGCTTTCCAGTCATGATCATGTCATCGTCTTTAGTGAGGACGATACGAACAGGACGATTGAGTTTTTGTGCACAAAGAGCGGCCATGGCTGCGAAAGGCGCCGCTTGCGATTCTTTTCCTCCGAATCCTCCTCCCATGCGCTTCACAATACAAACCACATCTTTGTCGGGAATGCCTAATGCATGAGCGACCACGTGTTGAGTTTCAGTTGGGTGTTGAGAAGAAGAATGTATTTCGATTTGCCCATCTTCAAGGGGATAAGCAATCGAGACTTGGCTCTCAAGATAAAAATGATCGGCACCCTGTATGGTAATGCGACCAGAAAGTTTATGAGGTGCAGACTTGATAGCCTCTTTAGCGTCGCCACGCTTAATGAAGCGAGCATCGGCAATAAATGATTTTTTACTGCGAGCTTCTTGAATAGACATGACCTTCGGAAGGTCATTGTATTCAATCTCCACCAATTGCTTGGCCCTTTGGCAGTCGGCCAGATCAGAGCCTACGATCAAGGCAATGGGTTCACCTGCAAACTGGACTTTATCTGTAGCAAGCAGTGGTTGGTCTTTAAAAATCGTTCCCCACAAATTATGGTGAAGATCGTGACCAGTAAAAACGGCGACGATATTTTTGTGTGCGAGCACTTTATCAAACGATATTTTTTTAATTTCAGCATGAGCACGAGTTGAATAGAACACATCGACGAAAAGTTCATTTTTTAAGAGTGGACGGTCATCGACATACTCGCTCAGACCTTGAACATGGTTATGGGCACTATCATGAGGTAATTTCATACTTGAACCTCACTGAAAAAGCGCCGGAGATAATTGCTCATGAGAACTCGGCGATAGCTGGCCGAAGCTCTGACATCGCTGAGAGGCTTGAACTCGGAATGAGCAATTTGAATGGCCTGATCAATCATGGCGGCATCAAGTTTTTTGCCCATGAGAAACTGTTCTGTTTTCTTCAAGCGAAGAGGAATGGCCGCGATTCCTCCTGCTGCAATTGTAATTTGTTTGATCGTGCCAGCATCGGCAGAAGCTAAAATACCAAGATTGACGGTAGAAATATCTAAGTCTTTTCGAATGCTCGTTTTATATAATTTCAAAATTTGATTTTTTTCTGGAAGCTTAAAACTTATGGCCGTTATCAATTCATCTTTGGCCTTTGCCGTTTTGCGATAATCGAGAAAGAATTCATGCAAAGGGATTTGCCTTGAACCTTTAGTCGATTGCAAATGTATTTCTGCATTCAAGGCCAGAAGAGCTGGTGGAGTATCCCCAATGGGTGAGGCATTGGCCACATTGCCGATGACTGTTGCATTGTTTTTAATTTGGGGAGATGCAAAGAGGTCAATGTAATGCGCAAGCTCAGGAATTTTGTTTTTTACGAAATGGCGAAATTCATTGATCGTCACTCGTGCGCCAACAGTGATGATATTTTTGTCTTCAGTGATAGCATAAAAATCATTGATCAAATGAAGACTCATCAAACGGGTTAATTCTAATTTTCGTTTGTTATGAACGACTCCTAAATCGGTTCCCGAAGCGATGATGCGAACATCTTGATGGGAACTTAAATAGTCACAGGCTTCTTGTGCTGTCTTGGGGGCAAAGTATTGATACTCACTATTTTCTAGTCCGACACTTTGATTAAAGACGGACTCAAGTTCTTTTTGAATTTCTGCCGAATGGTAGCGGTCTTTTAAGCTTTTCTCTTTAGTGAGGTCCATTTTAGTACCGGCAGTGATAATCGCTTCATAGCCAGTACAGCGACAAAGATTTCCAGTGGTCGAATTTTTACATTCTTTTTCGGAAATTACTTTTTCATTGCGAGAAAGTTTTTCTTCGCAAAGTCCGGCGTAGGCCATGACAAAACCAGGGGTACAAAAACCACACTGACTGCCATGACAATCAACCATGCTTTGTTGGGATTCATGCAAACGCGAATCATCTTTCAACGATTCAACCGTTAAAACATGGGAGCCATCGAGTGTTGCGACTGGTGCTAAACATGAATTGATCGCGAGAAAGCGATCGGCGTCAGTTCCCTTAGAGTGCGGGAAATAGCGAAGAACGCTACAGGCTCCGCAGTCACCTTCGGCACAAACCACTTTGGTTCCGGTCAAAGATTTTTGATAACGAAGATAATCAGCCAGCATCATCGAAGCATCGGCTGCTTCGACATCACAACGCTGACCATTGAGGTAAAAAGTTATTGTTTTTCGCATAGCTGGACATTATAGAAAGCTCGAAGAACTTGGTAAAATGCTATGCGTAATGAGCACTATAAAAGGCTTAAAAAGGTCTCTTGAACGATATCGATCTTTGTAACGCCGACATGATCAGTTTGAACTTTTTGGTTTTGCGCTCCTTTGATCGCATATCCAGGCATCCAAGGCCCTTTGTGGAAAAAGTTGAAATGCTCGGCAACATTAGGGGGAGTTGCAAAGTACTTGTACTCGCTTGGCATAGCTCGTGCGTCCATGGTCAACATTGAGTCGATTTCAATTCCTAATTTTTTGACTTCAGTGGCGAAATTGAGAGCGGCATAGCCACCAAAGCTGTGTCCTAAGACAATAAGTTTGAGTTTGGGGCCGTACACTTTTGACCAAGCATCCACACATTGAGTAGCAACACTGTTATTCTCTCTTTGGGAATTTTCCGACATCAAGAGAAGCTCACTGTCTTTGGCAATTTGTTTCATCTGGGGGACGAGTAAATTCTTCGCTACAAAATTCATGTTACCTAATCGCGGAGCACGGCCCTGGTTATTGTTCTGAAGCAAATCTAAATATCGATAAGTTTTCTCTGCTGCTGAATTTGAGTAGCTCGCTAATCCTTCAAAAGAAACAATCAATTGATTGACGCCCTTTTTAAAAGAGGCCTTCGCCCAAGTCGAGCATAAAGCTTTCGCTTCGTCTGGAGGAGTACTCGCCGTGGGCCGATTTAAGGCCATTGCTGAAGTAGAAAGAACGAGAGAAATAAGTAGTGTTTTTGTTTTCATGGACTGCACTTTAATCGAGATTTTAAATGAGAGATGAATTTTGAAAATTGTTCTAGAGTGACTGTGATCACAGTGAAAACAGCACTAAAACTGGGCAGTGAAAGCTTCTTGTTGAGACTCTCAAGTCATTAAAATTAATGAGGATCAGAGCTTTAAATCAGTGAAAATCCATTTCAGCGTTATCATCATCTCCTATGAAAATACGTAAGGAAACACTCTGCCTCTTAGGTGCGTTGGTGATCAGTGTGGGTCAGCAAATTCTCTTTTCAACGTTTTATTATATGTTGCCAGAAGACTCGCTTATGAAGCGAATGATGACGCTTTTGGGAGGAGATTTTTTGGCTGGCGGCTACATTCAATGGGCCACTTTTTTCGCGTTCTATTGGTCTCTTGCTGAAATCTTCGTCAAACGGACACGCTTAAAAAGAGAACTCAAAGTTCTCTCGTCTCATTTGCTTCCGACAAAAGATCGTCACATCATTATGCCTAATGAAGTCAGTGCTCTCTATTCCAAGGCTTGTGATTTTGAGAATAAGCGAGGAGCAACTTTATTAACCAATATTATTAAGAAAGCCTGCTTAAAATTTCGTTCTACTAATTCAGTAGGTGAGATGATTGAGATCATCTCCATCCAAACAGATATTGATAAAGACAAAAGTGAAAGTGCTCAATCAAATATTCGCTATCTCACTTGGCTTATCCCTTCGCTTGGATTCATTGGTACTGTTATTGGTATTTCTCAAGCTCTTCAGATTGCCAACTCCGGTGATATGGCGATGATTACTAAAACCTTGGGAGTAGCGTTTGATACGACTTTACTCGCTTTAGTTTTGAGTGTGGTTGTGATGTGGTTTTTTCATTCATTGCAAGAGGAAACAGACAATCTTCATGGTCAATTTAAAGAATACGTCATTGAAAATCTCGTCAATAGAGTCGAGAAGAAAGAAATCGATCAGGCGGCCAGCTAGTGAGAAAGCGCGATCACCAAATATTCAGTATTGCATTGTTAGATATCCTCTCTGGAGCTCTTGGTGCCGTGATTATTCTCTTTGTGGCCGTTCCGAAAGCGACAGTTGAACCTGAAACTGTTAATAAAAATCCACCTCAAGCTCTTGAGACTGAAATTCAAAAGGCCATCACCTTAACTCCCGACAATGACAAGCAGATTACAAGTGTCATGGCATTGCGTGAAATTGCTTCTGAAAAAGAGATTGAATCACTCAATGAGAAGATTGCTCAATTGACCAAAGACAATAAATCGCTAGAAAATGAAATCGCCGAAATTCAGAAACTCGTCGAACAAAAAGAAGAGCCCTCTGACAAGAATGGTATTCCTGTAGACGTAGGCTTTCGCTTTAAAGGTAAGCGAATTGTCTTCTTAATTGATGTGTCCGGCAGCATGGTTATTGAGGATAGGATTGGACAAGTTAAGGCCGGTCTTAAAATGTTGATCACTTCAATGGGCAAAGAGTTTTTAATAGATGTGGTTTTTTTTCCAGGTTATACCAGTTCTTATCAATATCTTTGGGGACAAATGAATCCGGTAGATGAAGTGAATAAAGAGGATATATATAATTTTCTTTTTTTCTTAAAGCCTTATGGAGCTACTCCAACTCGCGACGTTTTGACTTATGCTCTTAGAAATTACCCTTACATGTCTGACATCGTTCTCCTTTCTGATGGTGCTCCAACGGTCAATAGTGGTCGCTATGAAGAAAATATAGAAGACGTTCTACGTGATATTCGCTCTAAGAATAATCGCAAAATTCAGATTAATACGATTGGCGTTGGATCTGACTTTCTAAAAAATAAAAATAATCCTAAGTACGTTTTCTTAGAAAAATTGGCCAAGCAAAACAATGGATTCTTTTACGGCTTTTAAACCAGAATAAAGGCTTTTAAGAGATCTTTTCTTGTAATCATTCCTACTAGAACGCCATTATCAACGACGGGTAAACGCTTATGATGCTTTTCAATCATGCTCTTGACCACCCCATCAATTGAAGTCTCTGGCGTCACCGTATTTAATTTGGTTGTCATGATTTGACTTACTTTAAAATGCTGAGTCTTTTTATAGATATCTTCGATACTAATTCGATAAAAATTCTGTCCAAGAAGTCTTTTCATTGATGCCATGGCGTGCGGAACTTCAATTTCTTTACCGATGAAATCTGAAGCTGAAATGATACCGCGAATTTCGTTATTGCCATTGACGACAGGAAGAGAGCTAAAACCTTTGAGCGTCATTAAACGAGCGGCATCTTTAACACTGGTATCAGGATGACAGGAAACGATATTTGTGGACATGATATCTTTTGCTTTCATTTAAAAAACTTGCTGAATAATCCACCACGTTCTTTTTCTTTCTCTCTTCTGTCCCAACAAAACTGAAGTTTTTCGAGCAAATCTTTGGTGGTGTAAGGTTTAACAATATAATTGGTTGCTCCTGCTTCAAAAGCAGAAATGATAATGTCTTGTTGAGATTCAGTCGACATCACGAGAAAGGGTTTGCCGGCCAAAAGTTTCGTCGAACGCAGCTTTTGCAGAATCTCCAGACCAATGCCATCAGGGAGGTGGAGATCGGAAATGACGATGTCGATATTGGAATCAGATTTTTCCATTAAATCGATCATTTTGAGACCCTGAGAAACAGAAGAGACATGGATGACTTCGCCTTCGAAACCCAATTCCTTGAGGGCCTTAAGAAGGTTCTCAAAGTGAAAGGGGGTATCCTCAACCACAAAAAAATCGGCATCTCTAGGTATTTCGTTACTCATAAGAACCTATTTTAAGTGAGATAGACCATTTATCAAAGGAGAATTAGGCCGATTAATCTATTTGTTTTTTATTTAGAGAGAAAATTACAGTGCTTTTCTTCGACACCTTGCCAAATTAGGAAAAAATGTTAATTTCCAGCGACTTAAAACAAAGAGAAGACTATGGAAAAGACATTAAGAACACGTTCTAAGCCCAAAACTTTAGTTGCTGGAAAAAAAGCGACCAAAGTTACTAAGAAAGCAACAGGAGACAAGGCATTTAAGGCCCGTCGCCCAAAAGTGACTCGTGAAAAACCAACTACCATTTATGTAGGAAATTTGAACTATAAAATGGAAGAAGATGATATTTTGAATCTCTTTCGCGATTTCGGTAGCGTGAAGTCAGTTAAGATTGTTCCTAATGATAAAGGAACAAAAAAAGGAATCGCCTTTGTTGTGATGCCTTGGAAGCGCGATGCTGTCGAAGCGATTCGCACTCTTGATGGGCAAGTTGTTTGGGATCGTACTTTGAAAGTGAGTGAAGCGATTGATGGCTTTAAACTTGATGATGAAGAAATGAAGAAAATGAAGATGGCGAAAGCCAAAGCTTTAAAAGAAGAAAAGACTGAACCAAAGAAAGCTGTGAAGAGAAGCAAGAAAGCTGAAACAGGTCTTAAAGTACTTATGGATTTTTTAGGTAAGAAATGAGCTCAAACCGTATCGTCTGGTCGGATGAAGATGGTGATGTCCGAAAGAAAAAAGAATCGATTACAAAGCAAGATCTTCACGTCGATGAATCAAAGCTTGAGCTAAGGTTGCGAAGGCTCTCTTCAGGTAAAGGAAGAGTTGTTATAGAGATTAAGGGTCTACCTAAGAACGTTGAGTGGTGTAAAAAACTGGCTTCCGATCTTAAGAAAAGCCTAGGCGTCGGTGGCGCTTTTAAAAATGATTATATTGAGATTCACATTGATAATATTGAAAAGGTAATGAACTTCTGCGATTCCAAACAAATCAAATGGAAGAAGACAGGAGGCTAGGACAATTATGAAAAAAGAAATTGAATTAAAAAGCATGTCACCAAAAAGACTTCGTACATTGAGAAATAATCTCAATAATCGTCTTTCTAGTTTTAAAGTAGATGGGGAAAAGGCAAAGCCTCTTCAACCGAGCCATACTCTCTACGGTCGTTCAGAAGCAGAATGTCAAAATCTTCTTGATAAAGTTATCGCTAGACTTAAAGAACAAGCTTAAAAGAGTGGTCTCAAAGGCAGTACGAGAAGTCTCTTTAGGAAATAAAGAGCTTTCGACGAGTCATAATTTTCAAAAAAATCTTCCGTCGTATTTGAATCGAGATACTGTTTATGCATGTAATTTGAGAGTTGCTGACCCAAATGAGGTGAAGAATCACAAATTAATGTTCCTTCCAAATTGATCGCCTCTGATCTTCTATCCCAATTAAAAGAGGAAATGACAAAAGACTGCTGATCTATCAAATAGGTCTTGGAATGAATGCGGTAAAGCTTATTTTCATCATTGTCGCGGTTGCTTGGCGCTTCTCCATTAAAATAGCGAATGGGGAGACCATGTTTTGCAAAGCGATGGGCGTCGTAGTTAGCGAGAGAGATGTGAAATTCCAATGAAGAGAGTGCTCCGTTGGTAAGAAATTCAATATTGATTCCTTTATCTAACCAGCTCTTCATTATTTTGCGTTGGGTACGAGAAGGAATAAAATAAGGAGATTCTACTTGGATACTTTTCTTGGCCGATTTGAGACGTCTATAAAACTCGCCTAAGATATCTTGATGGTTGTCTTTATCTGTCGATGTTGCCCAAGTAATTTTATCACAAGTTCCAATAAGTAGATCACTCCTTTGAGGAGTGGTTCGAGCGAGGTCATTTGAAAGTTTAATATCGGACTCATTTGTCTCTAAGTAATGAGAAATGACCTCTCGATCTTGTTCTTTCACTTTGGCCTTGAACGAGTTATTGGCCCATCTTCCAGTGTGAACAATATCAAATGAATGTTGAATGTCTTTAACGATTGGACCGCTTAACAAGACCTCACGATCAATGGCCGTTAAATCCTCTTCAATTTCATATTGTGAGCTCTCATTATTTCTTCCTCCCACAATGGCACGCTCCTCATCGACGATGAGTAGTTTGCGATGAGTTCTGAAGCCTAATTGAAGCTTTTTAGTATTAAAAACTTTGATTGAAATATTCTTCGTATGAAGTAATTTTTGCAATAGCGATAATTTTGCGGAGTCTGTACCTACTTTATCGATCGTCATTTCAACTTTGACACCATGATTAGCTCGTTCAACTAAGGCTTGAACAATCAGTCTTGTCGCTGGGCCAAATTCAAAAGCAAAAGTCTCCATTGAGATACGTTTTTGAGCGGAACGAATAAGTTCCAGTCTTTTGGCCAATCCAATTTTTCCGTAATTCATGATCTGCATTTGATGAGTTTGATTCGAATGGGCCACCAGGGCATGAGCTGATGCCACAGGCAAAATCGTCAATAAGAGAAGCGCTTTTAAATTCATGACAGCTGTATCTCATAAAAGAAGCGAATTGAGACAAACTGGATAAACTTTACTTATTTTGAGGAAGATCGCGAAAGATAAAAAAGACGGCTAAAATCAAGCAGATAGAGGCATAAAGGAAGTTTTTTGAAAGAGGAACCTTCATATAAAAAAGACAAAAGAGCCCAAAGATGGTCATCGTGATGACTTCTTGAATGATTTTAAGTTGGGGGAGAGTAAAGACCTCATGCCCTAAGCGATTTCCAGGAACTTGAAAGCAGTATTCAAAAAAGGCAATTCCCCAGCTAATCAAAATGACAATCCATAATGGCCTATCGCTTAAATTTTTAAGATGCCCATACCAGGCAAAGGTCATAAAGATGTTAGAAATTATGAGTAGGCCTATGGGTTGAAACACAAAGATCTCCGTTCTAGACTTTCGTCATGAATTTATTCTTAATCTTATGGATTGGCCTATTAAATGCCAAGACTGTTTTTATCAATGTCCCTTGGTGGACCACTGGCCCGATTTACGTTACTGGCAGTTCTCAAGCACTTTGCCAATGGAAACCCAATTGCCAAAGACTAAAACAGGTTGCTCCTTTGACCTATTCTTTTGAAAGCAATGAACTCGATCTCGAATTCAAAGTCACTCGAGGGACTTGGGAAACTGAAGCCACTAAATCAAATGGAATCCGCTTTCCAAATTTTGACCTTGCCTCCCAAAAGGAGACTCAGTTTATCTCTATAGAAAATTGGGCCGATCTTCCGGGCCTTTCAGCCACCAGCGCCATTGAAGAGTTTGATCTTTATTCTCCAGAGCTCAAAAGAGATAAAAAAATACGTATCTTGTTGCCCAAATCTTATCAACTCAATACGAAGAAACGCTATCCCGTCATCTACGCTCAGGATGGTCAAAATCTTTTTGATTCGTCGGTTGGAAATTTTGGCATGGAATGGGCCTTTGATGAAGCCATTACTAAATTAGTGAATGAGAAAGCGATTCCAGAAGTGATTGTCGTGGGAATTGATAGCAATGAATTTAGAACGAGAGAATATAATTTCCCACTAGAGGGTCAGCAGTACGCTGATTTTTTAAGCGATACTCTTAAAAAGCATGTTGATTCAAAGTATAGAACATTGAGCTCGAGGGAGAATACTTTTCTTATGGGAAGTAGTTACGGTGCAATAATTTCGTTTGAAACACTTTGGTTTCATTCCGAAGTTTTCTCTCGCGCCGCTTGTTTGAGTTTTCCTGCCCAGGCGACGAACAGTTATGTCTTCGATTTCATCGATCAGCAGAAACTTCAAAATCCCGAAGTTTATTTTTATCTTGATCACGGGATGATTGGAAGTGATGCTGGCTATTTTCAGCATACTTCTTTGTTTGTGACAAAGTTAAGAGAGCAAGGTTTTAATCGCGATCGACTAACTTATAATCTTTTTCCTTACGCTGATCATCGCGAAGTTGATTGGGCAAGAAGACTTCCTGGAGTTTTAAAGAATCTTTTATTGCAGTAAATGATTCATGAGTTGTAAGCAGCTTTGTCCACCAATTCCCGTTTTTAATTTCTTTTCAACAGGGGAGAGCATATTAAGAAAATGCCTCCAAGCATCGTCGCGATTGGCGTGCCCTTTTCTCCAATTATCGGCAAACTCATGTGACCAATTCCAAGGATAATCTTTCTTAGAATAAAACCAACGATCACCGGCCTCGGCCTTTATACTTTTATCGTAGCCCCACTGAGCGAAGGGGATTTGCTTATTGGGATTGATACTTTTGAGGTCATCTCTAACGACATAGTGACCAAAATCAAAGATGCCTCCGTGATTTTTGGTTCCTTGTATATTTCGATTAGGATCGACGCCATATTGATGAAAAACGTTTTGGATTTTCATCCTTAAGTCTTCTGGAAGCCAAGCTCCAGACTGGGGAACCCGATCATGTCCTTGGCGAACATAGAATCCTGCGGGTGAAGTTGAACCATCAGCATGAACGACATCAAATCCCGGATCAATGACAGCATAAGAACCAACTGTTTTTTGAGTGAGTTCTGAGTCCTTAAGAACTCTTCTCATCATATTTTCGTAAACAAATTCTCGAATGGTTTCGCCTAAGGTTGCCACGCCATTTCCGTGATCTCGTTGCCCAGGTCTTAAAGCACCTACGCCTTTAACATCCATAATTCCGATTTCGTTTCCAGTGACAGGATCTTTCATATCAAAAACCAATGCTCGACCATAATCAGTTGGGCGGTGAGCATCGATAAGTTCTCCAGTAGTCGGAATAGCAGTATTAACGATTGTTTGTTTGGTTTGGGGAATGGAAACGTAACCCACCTGATCAATAAGCCACTTATCAATTTCAGAATCGCTGTAATTTTTCATGACCGGAAAATCTCTTTTGATCAGGTCATAGTCAACAATAACAACTTTTGCATTTCTAAGTTTGACGACTTGTTCTGTTTCACTATGGACATCGACTTCTTTAATATTTCTTTTAGGTTCAATATTCCAAAATTGAGAATCATTATCGCTATTTGCAATTGTTCGATGAGGACTTTGGCAAGCAAGGGAGAGTGTTAAGAGAACTAAACTGATGAGTATGTTTTTCATGACAATCTTATCGTCAAGCTCGTCAGTTTTATTAGAGAGGAAAATACTCAAGTAAGTGGCAGCCCAGTTGAGGGACCAACTGGACTGCAATGGAAGTGCTAGAGAGATAAAGTCATGATAAGAAGAACAAAGAGAACAACTACTGATTTCATTTTTTACTCCAAAGAAATCGTAAACGTTGAGAAAAGGCTCCCTCAATTAACTTGAGGGAGGATTAGTTAAACGGCTTGGCGTACTGGTTGAGAAGATGGACGTCAGGGCCGTTTTCTCTGATACGATGATTTTTTTCTGGGATCTCTGTCTCTTCTTCTAAGTAAAAAGCCTCGGCGAGTAGGCGAGTAAGCCATCCGCGAAAAGGTTCACTTACTTCGGCAATGCTGTGTTCGTGTGTGTAGTCCATCATGACCTCCTTGTTTTTTTGATGGAGCGATCCCCTTTGCCCTGTTCAGGGCAACCAAAGAATCTAGTAAATTTCTATCAAGAGTCGGAGTTTTTGATGCTCCGATGTGTGTATAAGGTATTATAACTTACGCATTAGTTACGCACAAGACACAAAGTTTCAAGACTTTTTTAGTTTGAGTTAAAAGGGTGAGAATAGGCCCTTTTAAGCTATTTTAGCGCTTCTTTTTCGATCCAAAATATTTTTCCAAAGCCACCAATAAAGCGTAAGCGCACCGGGTTTAAACGATAAAAAGCGAAATCATGAGTTCCAAAATAAGCACGAGATTCTGGAAAGCGAGCAAAATAACGATCAAAAGTATCTTGATCTTTAGAAACGAGCTCAGCATCGGCCATAAAGCTGAGACGTGCCAAGGCCTGTTTATTTTGAGTGTCAGCAGTTTCTGCGACAGTAAGGCATACCTTTGGATTAGTGATGAGATTCTTTGTATGTTGGGCAATAGCACTGATGAGAATGACGGGACGATTGTTCTGGTCAAGAGCATAGGGAGTGAGTGAGCCAAACGGATAGCCAGGAACATCAAGGGAGTGCGTAGAGAGAATTCCTTCTCGACAGTTTTCAAGAAGTTCAAGAGCTGTATTCCATTGTTCATTTGTAGTCATTTCTCTTTCCTTGTAACATTCTATAAGATGAATTTAATAGTCTCATATTTTTAAAGGATGTAATCATGCAAGTCGCCTATCTGTATATCGGACTCAATAGCTTTATTATGATGGCATTGGCAGTTGTTGTTGTTATGGGACGTGGAAAGAATAAAGTCTCTTTTGGTGATGGGGGAGTTAAAGCACTTAATACAGCGATACGAGCTCATGGAAATAATACTGAGTACGTACCGTTCGGTCTTATACTTATTTTTGCTCTCGCTACAAAAGGTGCTAGCAATATGCAATTACACCTTCTTGGTGCAAGTTTAACTGTGGGGAGAATATTACATGCACTAGGATTGATCATTGGTCTACCAATGGGAAGAATGTTTGGAATTATTTTGACCTGGTTAATGATCATTGTCGGCGCAGTGATGATTACTCTCTAGGAGAAGATATGATTACAGGTATTCAAGATATTTATTATAATGTTTCCGATATGGATCGCGCCGTTCAATTCTATACGAAAGTGATTGGCATGAAAGTTCGTTTCAGTGAAGAGCATTGGACCTCACTTGATGCCTGGGGGACAAATATTGGTTTGCATTGGACTGAGGGGCAACCCGTTCCTCATTCTCCGCGCGACTCCCATGGTGCTCACTCTGGGGCTACTCTTACACTAAAATCTAATGATGTGACTATGGATAAGGAAAAGCTTATTCAAGCTGGGGCAACAATTCTGGGAGAGATGGATGCCGCTTGGGGGCATATGTTGATTTTTGAAGATCTCGATGGAAATGTTCTCAAACTCATGAATCCCAAGTACTAATCAGCAAAAAGACTAAGATTCTTTTTGTAAACTTCAGTATTCACTTGGAAGAAATTTAACAGTGTATGAGAGAGGTGATCGTGGGAGATCTCTTGTTCTTTTTTTCCACTTAGTTTTTGAATGACTTGTTTATGATTGGTCCAAATAATCCAAGGAATATGAATCTGCTCTCTCGGAGCAAATAAGTAAGGCATAGCATGCAGATAAACACCCATTTCTCCGAGTGATTCTCCGTGATCAGATAAGTACATCATCGCAACATCTCTCTGATCCTGATATTTTTGAAGTATCGTTATAATATGATCGAGAACGTAGTCAGTATAAACGATAGCGTTGTCATAGGCATTTACGATTGTTTCTTGTTCACATAAGCTGATGTCGTCTTGAGTACATTCAGGTTTGAATTTTTTGAATTTTTCAGTCGTGCGTTTATAATAGGCTGGGCCGTGATTCCCCCGTTGATGAAGCACAATCAGTTGGTCACGATCAACAGAGTTAATTCTCTCTTCGAGATTTGTGATCAAGATCTCATCGCGACATTCATGTTCGCTACAAAATTCATTATGATCTAATCGATTGAGGTCCTCATTTTCGATACGATCACAAACTCCTTTGCAACCATCATCATTATCGCGCCAAAGAACATTAACATTGGCCCTTTTCAGAACATCGAGAACATTGTCGTAATAGCGACCTTTGACATCGTTATAATTTGTTCTTTCAAAAAGTGAAAACATACAAGGTACAGAAATTGAGGTTTCGGTTCCGCATGAAGTGGCGTTGCTAAAATAAACGAGGTCCTCTCTTTGTGAAAGGAGAGGGTTGGTTTCTTTCTTGTAACCCCCAAGTTGGAAGTTTTCAGAGCGAGCTGTTTCGCCAACCACTAAGATCATCAATCTTTTCTTTCTCTCTGGAATAGTTGCTGCGTGGGCATCAAGACCCATATGAGTAAAGGGGGGGGTTGAAGTGAAGAGATTTTTCTTTGTAAATTTAATAAGTGAATAAACATAAGTAATAGGATTGGTATAATAGCGAACTTGCTTGTGGTTGCGAAAAAGATTGGCATAGCTTCTTCCAAAACCGAGTGCTGTTAAAATAATGATCAAGAAAGTTGCAATGAGTTGAAGACCATTCTTTTTAAGCGGACTTGGAATAATTTTAATTTGCGAAATAATAAAAGCAGGAAGTACTCCGAAAAAAACAAAATAGAGAAGTAATTTAGCATTCAATAAACTCAAAAATTCATTTTTATTAGTTTCGACAATATTTTGAAACATGCGATCACTGATGATGACATGATAAGAGTCCATAAAATAAGCGGCGAATGAACTAAGGACAAAAATGACAATCAAGAAGTATTTTAGGATTCGCAATTGACCAATAATCGAGAATACAATTGTTTGCAATCCAACGATCGTAACGGCCAACGAAATATAAAAAAGAAAGTTGCCAAAATCCATGGGGAAGACATTTGAAACCTTGTTCCAAAAAGTCACATTATAAAAAGCACAGAGGACAATGCTCACAACCAATGAAAGATTGAAAGTTGAGATTTGAAAATTTTTGATCTTTTGCCAGATAAACATGCTCACCTTTTTCGCAAGAAATGCAATGTATAGGTTACCGTTAAAGGCAATAGTAAGCAAAGGGTAACAGTTATCAAATCATGAGACAAAAAGTGTGCGCCTCGGAATTGTTGGGAAATTCCGAAAATGAGACCTAAAGTAAGTCCTGGAAGCAAGTATTTAAGTGAACTTCTCTGATAAAGACTCTTGGCAAAATAGAGCACAAAAAGCCCATAGCCTGCGGAAGCATGACCAGCAGGAAAGCAATTACCCTTAGGGTATAGCGAATTGAAAAGTGTCCATATGGCTTGAAAATCGCGAGGTCCATCAAATTCTTTTACATGCCAAGGGCACGGGAGAGTTGTCTGTTTTTTTAATAGGCCAATAACGGTTACTGTCAAAATATAGGTTAGAAGAAAATAAATTTTTTCGACTTTTTGCTCACGAGTGAGTTTCTTTTGATAGAGTTCGTAAATAAATTTTAAGATGTAGATTGAGAAGCCTATGATGATGAGCTTCATCCCGCCTTTATGAAGAATCGTTTCAGTCCAAAAACTGTCTTGGTATAACCATTTTGCCCCGCCTGTATAAAACAAACGGGCCAGCGAAACATCCACTTGAGTTTGATGAAATAAAACAGCTAGGATGAAACAAAGCAGCGAAAGGCTAAGGACCAAAAAGAGGTGAAAGGGAAGAATTATGGGACGTCGAGCATCACTGGTCATTGCTGGTCACATTTAAGCAGAGAATAATTTTTACGTTCCTCATCGCTAATAGATAATTGATATTTATTTTTTACTAAAAACCAGCGCTCAAAATATTTACAGGCGTAGTTGCGATTAATAGGCATCCATTCAAGAACGGTCTTCGCACCTTTTTGACGATTATATTTTTTATTAGTAATGACTAAATTATCCATGTCATTGGCAAATTCTGTACGTTTCATTTTAGTCCAATTTTCAGCACCCGTAAGCCAAGCATGTTTAAGTGGAACGACGTGATCAATGTCTACATCTCCAGCATTAGTTAGCTCTTCGTTAAAATAAAAATCGGCCCATTTTCCATCGGCGACTGTGCAATTTTTCTTTTTTGTAAAAGTTACTGAAACTTTTGATCGTGCAATCAAGACTTCTTGGCGGGTATTCTGGCAATCATGATCGCTATCGATCCAATGCTTAAAAGCTCGTCTATTATAATCCCCAGCAGAGGCCATGGCGCAAATGAGTATTAAAAACTTCATAGATCTATTGTGTCGATGAGCTAAAGCAACTGTCAACTCTTTGATTTTACGAAGTTCATACTTATTACATACTTAGACTGCAAACACCACTTTTCTGCTATATTCTGGCCATGAATAAATGGTTATTTCTTTTCACCTTATTAATTTCGACATCGAGTTTTTCGGCAGAGCTGTTTCGCGATTGCTTTAAAATTCATGTGAAAGAGGCAATGGAGATCAATCGTCATCGGCGCGATTTCTATGCTGAGATGTCAGGTGGAAAAACGCGATCGATTTCAAATGGCCATATTTTTGTTGAGAAATTGATTTATCTTTGGGCTTCCGCTTATGATCGGAAAGATCGAGTTTATTATGGTGAATTTGAAAAAAGTCCATTTTGTTCAATTTTAATGGACATGGCGACGACTCCTGAGCTTCAAACAGAACTAGAATTTCCGGAAAAGCCTTATCAAGAGATCTCGAAAAAAGAAATGAAAGCCTTTACTAAAAATTTGAAAGAAAGCTTTAATAAAAAAGACATGAAAACTTTCGAAGCAAAGATCGATGCCTTTATGGCCTCTGAGAAAATGGATAATCCGTATTTTCATTGCCTCGTTCGGCACTATCTTGAATCGATTATGCGAACAAGTATGTTGATTCCTGCAATGAAGAAGTTAGCTTCAAAAAAAGGGTTGAAAGATCCTGAAGCCGTCATGAGACATTTCATTGCTTATCAAGTCGGTGGACTGTCTCTTGGAAATCATTTTGATAAGCTGGCCGAGCCTCATCAGACAAATGGTCTTCGTCTTTTTTGTCGGGATAATCCTTTTATTCCCAAGCCAGATCTTTCTCAATACGAACAATAATACTCGGATATAAATTCAAAAATTGGCCTGATTATCAAGAGATACTCATGCGCCGAAATCTCAGTGCCACAGCTGTTATGACCGAATAGTTAAGCATCCACAGATGGATTTAGTGATCGACCCAAGGAGGGTTCGTCAAATGGCCTTAAAGCGCTGGCTCTTCATATTGATGATTGCTTTGCCCCAACTTCTTTGGGGTGCTGAGGATCTCACTAAATTCAGCACTTTTAAACTCGGCAAAAATTTAAAACAACGGGCGCTTGAAATTCAAAACCCTCAGTTGAAGTCGATACGTGGAACAAATGATCCCAATCCTATGTATCAAAGAATTCTTGATGCCATTCAAAACACTCATCGCACGATAGGTGAGCAATTAACCGGGCATCTGCTGCGATTGAATCAAGGTTTTGATCTTGGTAATCAAAATTTTGATGGCATCAATTGGCAAAAACCTTTTGGGTCATTCTCGATTGGAGTGAACCGTCAACTTTCACCAGATCTGTTTGATGATCATCGTTGGATCGTAGATGACACTTTCACCATTTTTATTAATGCCTCTACTTATTTAAGCCAGCTCCAAGAAAGTGGAGATATCGATATTTCTGATCGCCAGCTGGCCGCCTATGCCGGGATCACTTTTAAACGCTCATATCGCTATGTTCATTTCGCCAGCAATTTTACCAACGCATTGACATCAGATTATTCAAAACTCTTTATGTCTTTTTGGAAAATGCGGACGGGTGATATTTTTAATCTTGGTGAATACGAGATCTTGAGTCGCTCTGATTTTATGAGTATTCAAGGCGGAGGGCTTATAAGTTCTCCGAGTTATGGCGGGTTTAATGTGAGCGGTGGAGTCATTGCCAGCTTTGAAAAGTTGTCGAAAGTTCAGCTTCAAGGTGTGGGTCCAATGGATATCCCTATCAACAATGAGTTTCTCCGTTTGAGCTTTGAAAAAGAAGAGGGAAGAGAAGTGACGGGGCAAACTCGTTTGCAAGCCGATTTCTTTAAACTCTTAAAAATTACTCTTCTCAGTTACGATATTGGTTATACCTATTCAGAAACTGATAAGAAATATTTCAGTTTCACTCGTCAAGATATACAAGATATTCAGGCCAATCCTTCAAAGAACTCAGAACTCCAGGATCTTTTAAAACTTAAAAAAGTAAAAGTCCAAGAGTTAACGCCTTATCAAACTCAAGCTGAGTATCGTGAAAAGGAAAACTTTTCTTCGAAATACTCTGCGCTTATTTGGGGCGGGGAAGCGGAACGTGGTTCTCAAACGATTATGATCACCAAAGAGTCTGGGCAAAAAACTTTTGTCATCCATCATGCCAAGAGTGTTCGCTTTACAGAGCGGATTTTGACCAAGCTTGCCGGTATTATTTTTGCAGCCATTTTCAAATCTGATTCAATTCTCACTCAATATCAAGAAAGTATTGGACGAGAAATAATTCTCGAGTTTGAATCTAATCGCAGTGCCATTGAAGGCAATGATCAAGATCGTATGAGGGAAGTTACTGATCCAACAAAGCTAAGCTTGCGCATTATTAAGGAATATAAAAACCGCACAAATTTTAAAAAATCGAAAGATTGGAAAAAGAGTGATGTTCGCAATCGTGCCATGGGCTTTGCTGAACGTTTCACTTCACTTGACTCTGGGGTCAAGAGTAACTTGAGCTCAGGAAGTCTAAAGTCTCCACTGGTTATTCAGTCAGTTCTTCGGATTGAAAAAGAAGGCATTGCTCACTTTAATGCCATGACTAGAGAATCTGTTTTTCAAGTCATTGATGATCTTTGTAAAGTCAGTGAAACCGAAACGGCGAAACAGGAATATTGTTATAAAATGATTGAAGGCAAGTATAAGGCTTATATCATTCCTTACTTAGCCTCAGGCAAGATCCATGTAGTTCGCCTTAAGGACTTTCTTTATTCACTCAATAATCAATTTGATGATGTGAAGTATTTCCAAGAACTCTTTGGAAGAGATTTTATATTTATCAGCGGTTCACTTGAAGCCACTCGTAGTAATGGAAAACTGTTCATGACCTATTTTCATGAAGGAGATTTTAGAGGACTTGGAGTGATGGATAACTATATCAGAGAGTCTGGCATGGTCTTGCCAGCCCCCATTCTCAATTATTAACGATTAGAATAGCGAAAAGTGGTGTCCACTTTCGACGTTGGTGGATTGGCGAGAATGTCGCGAGAGCCTTTAGTAAATAATCTCCACCCATTGAGACTTGGAGCGATGGTAACAGTAATCGAATGCTTTTTTCCACGTTCAACTTGAGTTAAAACTCTCGCTAAATCAACTGTCACTAATGTTCGGTCGCGACCAAATTCGGTCAAGGTCCAATCCTTTTTCGTCAAAGTTTGATCGTAAATGACTTCGTCACTTCTTAAAGATTTTTTTCTAACGATAGTCACATGAGGAGCAAAGGCAAAGTCATTTTCCATTTTTCCGATCGTGAATGATAAATAATCATCGAGCACCATAGTGTCTTGAATAGGAGTTATGTAGGGATACATGAATGTATCAGCTTCTGGGATGAATTTTATATCGACATCCATGACAACATTCCAAGTTTGACCTTGAACATCTCTATCTGAAGATCGAAACTTTAAAAGTGACAAAACATTTTGATCGCGGCTAGCTTCCATTCCAATATCAAGCTTGTTCATACCCACATAGATTTGCACTTCGCGACCAATCTCACGAGAAGCTTCTTCAAAATGAAGACGAGCCTCAGTTCTCACTTGATAACTAGGGACACCGCGGTTATCAGCATAAACCTGCGACAGGTGAACAGAATGTGATTCCTCTTGTCCGTCATAGGTAAAGTCATCTTGCGACTTGGCCCAAACGGTAGACATCAGAAGAAAAGAAATGGCGATAATGGCATAAGTTTTTAGCATGATTAAACGCTAGCAAGGAAAGAGGTGAGATGACAAACGAGAGGCTTTACTAGACAGCTTTTCGAGCATTTAGAGCTGCTAGTGTGCGATGTGTTGGCCATAAAAGAGCTTTTGTCCATTATGAAATTGTTTACAAGAGTCAGATGAGCGGAATAGAGTCAGCCCATAGAAAACTTTAAACCAAGGATCTGTTATGGAAAACCTCGTACATGAAATTATCGTTACTAGTTATATTAGAAACCTTAAAGCGATGAAGACAATCTTAGCAAAGGCGAAAGCTCACGCAGATACTAATAAATTTGAAGTGAACCGTTTTATGGACATGAAATTGGCTCCAGATATGTTTAACTTCACAAAGCAAATTCAAATTGCCACTGATAACGCAAAAGGAGCAGTCGCTCGTTTGGCCGCAGTTGAAGCTCCGGTATTTGCTGACACTGAATCAACATGGGAAGAAATCACTTCTCGTCTCGATCAGACGATTGCTTTCATTTCAAAATTCAAAGCAGAAGATTTCAAAAACTGGTCGGAGCAAAAAATCACCTTCCCTTGGTACCCAGGGAAAGCAATTAACGGTAAAGACTATTTAACTGGCTTTGCTATTCCGAACTTCTATTTCCACTTAACAACGGCCTACGATTTGCTTCGTCAAAATGGCGTTCAAATTGGAAAGCAAGATTTCCTTGGCGAGATCAACTGGATCAATGCTTAAATTACCTTAAAGAATTCAAAGTAGGCCTGCTTTATGCAGGCCTTTTTTTTGTGGTATAATGTTAAAAAGAGGGGGAGTTATGTGTTTGATGTGTATGGAAATTGCGAAAGGAAGAATGAAGATCTCAGAGGCGAGAACAGCGCTTCGAGAGCTTATTGATACTTCACAAACTCCAGATGATTCAAAACACTACCAAGATCTCGATCGTGCGACGGACGAGGAACTCCTTGAAATTGCTAAGGAAAATTCTCAGAAATCATAATTTTGTCTCGATTTTATCTAGCTGTCATCCTTCATCACTATGGTAGAAATAGTTAATACTATTACCTAGGAGTGAGGATGAGATCTCTTATTTTATTGGCCATGATTGCTTTCGCAAGTTGCGCGCAGGCCGACATTCACGATCGTCTTCCAACTGCTGACCATGTTGAAATTAATCGTTATATTGGCAAGTGGTATGCAGTAACATCACTTCCTCAGTTCTTCACTCGCAAGTGCTTAGGTCAAACGGCCGAGTACGGAATCAAAGATAGCAAAACAATTACAGTTCTCAATACTTGCTTAAAGAAGAAAGGCAAGACGACGACCATTGAAGGTCAGGCGGTCATTAAAAACTTTGATACCAACGCTGAACTCGAGGTAACTTTTAACAATTTCTTTACCCGCCTTTTTAAAGTGAAAGGAGAGTACGTCATTGTTAAGATTGATACCGATTATAAGACGGTAATGGTAGCTTCTAGTAATCGTAAATCTTTATGGATTATGTCTCGGACTCCAAGCATTGATGCAGACGTATTAAAAGATTATGTAGCCTATGCAGAAGAACTTGGATTTGATTCTCACCAGTTTATCAACTCACAGTTCTAATTTTTAAATTGAAATCTAGACAATTAAAAAAGGCCGGATAAACCGGCCTTTTCTTTTTTAGTAATTGTTGAATTCTCTTTTAGGTTTTTTCGGGGCTTCTTTTTTGAAGTTACCACCGTCTTTCCCCTTGTACGCTCTACTTGCAGGAGGGGCTTCTTCGCGTCTTGGGCCATCACGACGACCTTGAGGTCTACCGCCACGACTTCCACCGCCACGAAAATTGCGATCTCTGCTACCACCAGCTGAACGACCTTGTGGGTCTACTGGTCTTGGTCTTCTCGCTTCGAGTTCTCCCATGTCGTTAAGACGTTGAAGATCACGATTGAAAAGGAAGGCAAACAAAACTTTTCTAACGTCTTCGCTTTCCATATCTTCAAAAAACTCATTGAAAACAGAGAAGCTAGAGTCGATCTTAAAAGATTCACCTTTCTCAAGAATCGAAGTTTTGAGTTTTCCTAGTCTTTCCAGCTGAGCTGAGATCATTGCCGACTTCAATTGACTGACGTTCGGTAATTGATGTTCAACCATCTGCTTCTTAGTAATACTCTCAATTCGACGAAGATCTCTCATGTCTCTTGGATCAACAAGAGTAATGGCAATACCAGTTGACCCGGCACGACCAGTTCTTCCGATACGGTGAACATAAGAGTCGAAATCTTGAGGAAAGCCCATGTTAAAAACATGGGTAAGGTTATTGACGTCGATGCCTCTCGCGGCCACATCAGTACAAATCAATAATTTGACCTTTTGTGACTTGAAGCGGGCCATGGTTTGTTCCCTTTCGGTTTGTCCCATGTCTCCGTTTAAGCAATCAACAGCAAAACCGCGATCGAGCAATTCTGCGGTTACATTTTTGGTTTCTGCTTTTGTGTTGCAGAAAACAATTCCGTAAGTCTCAGGCTCGATGCTTAAAAGACGAACAAGGGCTTCAGCTTTGTGACGTTGTTGAACGACGTAATAACGTTGTTCAATATCGTCATTGCTTAAAGTCTTCTTGTCGATCTTAATGCAAATTGGTGTGCGAAAATCATTTTGAATCATGTTCAAAATTGGTCTTGGCATTGTTGCTGAGAACATCCAAATCTTACGGTCATCTCCAAAAGAGCTGAGTAAAGTTTGAACGTCATCAAAGAAACCCATTTTGAGCATTTCATCGGCTTCATCAAGAATTAAAAATTCAGACTCATCAAAGTTCAAAATTCTTTTCTCGAGAAGATCGATAACACGACCAGGAGTACCTACGACAATCGCTGGCTTATCTTTACGAATAGCTGTGATTTGACGAGTGTACGAGTCACCACCGTAAACGCATACAGTTTTGTATGCAGTGAACTTCGCAAGTTTTTTGATTTCATTCTCAACTTGAGTGGCGAGTTCCCGTGTCGGGGCCAAAATAAGGGCCTGAATCCCTTTTTTGTAAGGATTCAGGCGATCTAATAAAGGAAGTGCAAAAGCTGCCGTTTTTCCAGTGCCCGTTTGTGCTTGTCCCACAAAATCGACATCTGATTCTAGAAGCATTGGAATCGCTTCAGCTTGAATCTCAGTCGGTGTTGTGTAGGAAAGTTCTTCCACTGCCTTAATCAACGAAGGCGACAAACTGAGCTCTGTAAAAGTAGTCATATTTTTCTACTAATTAATAACGACGACGGTCATTACCACCGCCACCGAAACCGCCACGACTACCGCCGCCGCCGCCGCCACCTGTGCGTGGAGCTTGCTCACGAGCTTCTGATACAGTTAATGTACGGCCTTCAAATTCTTTGCCGTTCATTCCTGAGATAGCTTCTTGAGCTTCTTCATCAGAAGACATTTCAACAAAGCCGAAGCCTTTGCTTCTACCTGTGTCACGGTCTGTGATGATACGAGCTGATACAACAGTTCCGAAGTTAGCGAAACCATCAGCAAGTGATTCGTTGGTGAGAGTGTAAGAAAGGTTTCCTACATACAATTTCTTAGTCATACAAAATCCCCCTAAGGATTAAAAGGTTGCGAGTATCTTTCGAGGGACTAGTAGCTAAAACTTAGATTACTATTCTCAAAATTTACCGGTTCTTGACGCACTTATACACTAGGCAAATTTGAAAAGCAATAGCCTAATGTAAGCTAAATTAAGTTATCACCCTTCGGAGCATTATTGACATAAGTCTAGGTAAATAGGTTAATCAGCCCATGCCGAAAGCTGCGATTTACCCACCAACTCAAGCAAAATTATTTTTTGCCCTCTTATGGAGAGAGGACTGGGATGGATTTAATCATTTTCTTCATGAGCTTGAGAATCAATGGGGAAATATTAAACGCGATTATCGCCCGAGCTTTTTCCCCATGGTGAAATACTATGAAAAAGAAATGGGTGCTCCTCTCTCTCGCGCTTTTCTTTTTATCGAGGGAAAAGTTGATCGCGCGGAATTCGCTAAAATTAAAAAGTGGTCAATGGATTGGGAGGATAAAACCTGTTTGCAAGAGAAGAGAGTTATCAATATCGATCCGGGTTTGCTTTGCCTCGAACAAGTTCTTTTGATTTCTACTAAGCCTTATGCTCACAGAATTTCAATTCCAGGGAATCTTTATATCGAACTCACTTATATCTATGACCGAGGAGAGTTTAAACCACTCCCTTGGACTTATCCTGACTATTCTCATAGAGAGACCATTGAAATATTTGAAAGTGAACGTTAATCGTCGAGTCTAAAAATCGCAAATTTTAAATATCGAAGTTCACTCATTACCAGTGGAAAGGGATGATCACTTGGTTGACCACCAATGGAGACGACAGTTCCTTTTCTTCTGGCCGTTGAAAAAGAATTTTGCAAAATTTCTAAAAATTGTTCTTGAGAGATATGACTAGAGCATGAACTCGCGACAAAAAGTCCACCGTTTGGCACCAGCTTAATCGATGAAGCATAAACTCGAGTGTATCCTTCTATTGCTTTTGGTAAGGCTTTTTGATTAGGAGCAAAACTAGGAGGATCAGTAATCACGATATCCCAAGTTTTCTTTTCCTTTTGGGCCGTTTCTAAAAACTCGAAAGCGTCAGCGTGAATGGCATGATGAGTATTCTTGAGTCCGTTGATATCAAAATTCTTTTGAGAGGCAGCAACGGCTGCAGCGGCAATATCGACACTCGTCACTTCACTCGCACCACCAATGGCGGCGTAAACAGAGAATCCTCCAGTGTAGCTGAAAAGATTGAGAACTTTTTTACCTTTTGAAAAATGAGAAATCATTTTGCGATTATCTCGTTGATCGAGAAAAAATCCAGTTTTTGCCGCGTCTCTTATATTGCTAGTGAATTGAACACCATTTTCTTTAAAACTCACTTCAGGAGAGAGTTCGCCATAAAGATTGGCTCCCTTTTCCTCTTCGTCATTTTTGCGCTTAAGATAAATACACTTGAGATAAGGCAAATCTCTTTTTAACCACTCAACGAGTTTCTCGTGATTCCAAATTTCTTCCATAACGGGGTGATCATGCTTGATTACTGCAGTGTCGTTATAGATGTCTATTATGAGTCCCGGAAATCCGTCGCCTTCACCATTGATAAAGCGAAAAGAATTGGTCAGTTCATTAGGAAATTGAGCTCTCAATTCAAGTGTCTTTAGCCACTGAGATTGAAAATATTTTTTAAGTTGAAAATCAACCGAATCTTTTTCATTGAGAAGGACAATGATTCTTGCGCGCAGGTGAGTATCCTTTTGAACGACGACAAAAGCGAGCTGCTGCTTTTTAAATGTTACTAAAGCTGGCCCATCTTGAAATTTCTCAGTTGATGCAAAACAGTCAGAAAAGATCCAGCGATGTCCACGTTTAACATGTTTGGTGACATCACGAATGAGATCATAACGGAGAAAATTCTTTGGGTAATTGATCAAAACTGTCATAGGGGAATTGCTAACATGAGGCTTTATCCTCGTCAATCAGATACCCTTTTTATTCGTTAAAGGTTCATGTTAGGATAGGGCATGCTTGGATATATCGAAAAAATTTTGATCGTTGATGACAACAAAGATGTTCGGGAAACTCTCTTTGCTCAGTTTGAACTTGATGAAGAGGTAGAATGTTTTATCGCCTCTGATGGTGTAGAGGCTTTGAAAGTACTTGAAGAGTTTGAAGTTCATATGGTTATTACTGATTTGAATATGCCCAACTTAAATGGACTCGATTTTTGCAAAGAGATACGGGCCCGAAATCAAGAAGTCGGTTTAGTCGTCATATGTGGCGACATTAAAACTAGAGACTGTCTTGAACTTTTGAAGCTTGGCATTTCAAATATCTATTTAAAGCCAATGAACTTAGAAGAAGTTTACGTCGAAATCAAGGCCATGCTTGAAAAACGAATTGTTGCAGAAATGGAAAATGTGTTTTTGGAAAAACTTTTTCAAGAACAGGCCGAAATTGAAAACTATTCTGAACTTAGCATAAGTGATAAGGCCAAGATTTTAATTGATTATATTGAATAAAGATAGAATTGAAACTATAGATGATCTGGGGGACGTTTAGCGTACAAAAACTTCCAACCGAGGCGCCATTTTATAGGTGATACAAAAGGTCGCTTCGCGATGCCTTTGTTATCCAATGTTTGCCAGTGATTAACAGCAATTCCAACATGGCAATCACCACCGCCCTTGCATTCATCATCAGAAAAGCGTCTTTTCCAGAAAACGACATCCCCAGGTTCAATGCTATCTTTGGCAACAGTTTGCCAATTCTTTGTGAAAAATTGAATATCACGAACAAGATAGACTGGTTTTTGGAATTGAGGAATATCGGCTTGCTTCAAAATAATTTGGGCGACTCTGGCACAAGCGAGTTTTGCGTCCTTAGTAATCGGAGCTCTAAAGATGTCACCATATAAGGTGTATTTTTCTAAATTTTCTTTATACTCGTCAGCTGCTTGCGCTACTCGATCGCGAATGCTCAATTGAGCGAAAGAAATTGTGGGCAATAAAAAGACAAATAATAGAAATCTCATTTTTCTATTTTAACCAAGAATAGATAAGAGTCGAGAGTTGGTAAAAAAAAGGCCCTCAGAGAGGGCCAATAAAAGATCAAATTACTCTGATTGAGATTCAGTGCTTGAACCTTCTTCATTTGCTGGCAGTTGCTCAGCCGCTTCATGAGCAGCTTCAGTAGTTTCTTGTTGAACAGAAGTTCCTTCAGTAGGAGCTGGTGCTGTCTCTTGCTTATTACAAGCAACTGCTAATAAAGTCGTAAGAGCTAAAACATTTAATAGTGATTTTAACATAATAACCTCCAATGTAATTTGAGTTAGTTATATCAATTTAATCAGGTTTTGACTACGAGATTTTGAGTATTTATGTACTGGAATCAACTAGCTTTTCATCCACTCTATGCAATTTTGCATTTCGACAATCATTTTTTGAGGAGGTGCATAAAAAGGAGCCCCGTGACCTGGAAGAATTTGAGAAAAAGAGTAGTTTTGCAATTTCTCCATCGAATTAATTTGAACAGTGAAGTCATACCAGCAGGCATTTTTGAATGCGATCAATTGCTTATTCTTATTTGAATAAGCTAGATGATCGCCAGTGAATAAGAAATGATCTTTGTATAGTAAAGTGGTGTGCCCTTTGGTGTGGCCGGGAACTGGAATGATGATGGCATCTTCATAGAGCTTAAAATTGTCTTGTCCTTTTAAAATAATCTCATAATTTTTAGTTTTAGAATTTGTGTCATCAAGATGAATAATTCTCTCTGACTTAAAATGCTCATAATACTTATCGGTGTCGGCGATATCATCTTTGTGTGTTAAATATTGATAACGAATACCACCTAACTTTTCAAAAGCCTTAACCAAGTGAGGAAAAAAGCGAGGTGAATCAATGAGAATATTTCCACGGGGGTCTTGGATAAAATAAGAAGCAGCTCCATAAGAGCTTTCCGCATGGAAGCCACAGTGAAAAACATTTTGCTCAATCAGATGAGGAAAAGAGTTTAAAATCTCCTGAGACCAATCGGGGCGTTTCTCGACGCCAATTGAACTGGTAGGGCAAGAGAGCAGAGCTTGGTAGCTTCTTTTCTGATCTTCATCACTTTCAGGTTGATGGTAAACAGTGGACTGATCAGTATTTTCTCTAAAGGTTTGAGGCGCCATCCAATAACAAGTTCCACAATCGATACATGTCGTATCAACAAAGAATTGGCCACTTACGTTTTGAGGATGTTTAAGTTTGGCTTGGGCCATAGATCAATCCCATCCGATAACCTGATAACCTTGATCTTGTAAACATTTGGTGGTGAAATTTTGTTTTAGTCTATCTGGAGTAATAGCGCCAGCGGTTGCCCCTGCAGCCGTACCAATGGCACCTCCTCGCACGACACTTTTTATAAAGTCTCCAGTAAAGAGTCCAGTGACAGCTCCAATTACTCCACCCATCGCAGCTCCTGATCCTGCACTTTTTAAAATTTGCTTACCTTTAGAACTTTTCAAAAATTTATCGGCTTTCTTTTCACAAATTTGCACATCGGTCTTAGCACTTTCCTCTCCAACGTTTTGATATTTGTCATTAGGGTAAAGAACCGGATGACTAGCACAGCTGAATAAAAAAAGAGGGAGGAGAATGATTATTTTTTTCATAACGTTAGTTTAGCGAAGTTTATTTCTGAGGGCTAGTGGCGATAAAGAAGATCAGTAAAAGGCGAAGATTTTTCATCATAAAAATGTTTACTCTCAAGTATTCTGCTGGAAATGATCGTAAAATGAGGCTTCAAAATCTTTTGATAAAATGTCCGGCTGCGATGAAGGGCATAAGTATCTTTAAATTCAAGTTCTCCGACTTGGCGTTCAAGCTCGACATCTGTTGGAACAGTTAGATAGAGATATTTAACCGAGCGAGAAAGAATGGGAATAATCGTGACCAGGTCTTTATTGCTAATATATTGAAAAACCGATGTACAGACACCTAAGTCAAAAACTTGTGATTTTTTGTTTCTGGATTGACACCAATCTTGAAGACCTTGCTCTTTTAATGCAAGTTGAGGATGTTTGAAGCGAGCAAGTTTCTTTGTGGCTTTGGCAAAGGCATGAGGTGAAGGTTCAAGAGCTTCAACTGTAATCGGTCCAAAGGCTTTGATAACTTCACTTAGAAGATAAGCATAGCCGCAACCAAAATCGATAACTGAATCGACATCAACTCCTTCAAGGTTAAAATAAGCTTTTAGATAACGAGCATGGTCAAGAGCATTGCCAATGCCGTCCATCGTTTGGGGCTCACTATAATTTTGCTGCCAGTAGCTTTTGTCGAATGGTTTATTCATGTGCTAAAAGTGTAATCAACTGAACAAGAAATGTCTTGAACTTTAGGAGTCCTAAATGTTTACCATGTATGCCATCCCAAATTGCGACACAGTAAAGAAGGCCCGCACCTATTTAGAAAAGAAGAAAAAAGATTATGAGTTCGTTGATTTTAAAAAGTGTCAGCCAACGGTAGAAGATATAAAGCGTTGGGCGGCTGCTTTTGGAGAACTTCCTGTTAATAAAAAAGGACTTACATATAAAAAATATAAGGAAGAATACGAAGCTTTATCAGAAGCCAAGAAAATCAAATTCATTCAAGAACATGCATCTATGATCAAAAGACCGATTCTTGAAAAAAAAGGAAAGGTTTTAGCTTTTGGATTTGAAGAGGAAGCTTACTCTAAGATAAAATGAGCGGAGGCAGACTCTTGGAAGTCTTCAGGCTCATAAATTATTTCCCACTGATCATAAGATCGAAGCTTTTTGTGGTTAAGCGCATATGTCATTAAGCCAAAGAGAAGCCCCAACACATTGCCAACTCCATGGGCGAGATAACTTACCTGAGGATTAAATTCACTCGGAATAAGTAGTACAATATAAATCATACTGGCTTTCATGATTCTGCGAATCCATGTCTCTCGTCTTTCAATCATAAAATACATGGCCAGCCAATAACCCCACATGAAAAAAACAATACCAGAAATGCCTAATAATTTTACCTCATGATGATAATCAGAAATCACAATGATATTGGTAAGAACTCCCCCTGTGATCGCACTAAACCAAGTTCTCCAAGCTCCATAATACTTTGTTAAAAAAAAGGAGAGGGGAGCTAACATAAAAAGATTAGAGAGGAGATGCTCAATATTGGCGTGGGCAAAGAGTGAGGAGAGTCCTCTCCAGTACTGATGATCGGAAAAAAAGCTTTGATGAGAAATAGACCAATCAAGCCTTAAAGACATTCCAGTTCCTAGAACGGCAAGCAGTATCCATATCGCTGCGTGAACAGAAGCCCATTGGACTTTGTTCTGAAAGGGAAGTGCGTTTAAATAAGTTTTTGTCAGCTCTAATCGCATCGAATATCAATTTGGGAGCGTTTAAGTTTTCGTCAAGTGTGTTATAATGTGAACATGTATTATTTCAGGAACTTGAAATGAAAATAGACGAAAGTGAATATACATTTCATGTCTCAAGAAGCTCTGGAGCTGGCGGACAAAATGTTAATAAAGTGAATAGCAAAGTCACTCTTCGTTGGCATCTGGAGTCTTCGCAGATTCCTGGACCTGTTAAAAGAAGATTCATTGAAAAATTCGGAAATAAAATTAATGATATAGGTGAAGTGGTGATCACATCTCAAGAAGAGAGAACACAAAAGGCAAATCAAGCCTCTTGTGTAAAAAAATTAGAAGAGATGGTGAAGTCTGTTGCAAAACCACCAAAGAGCAGAATTAAAACCAAACCAGGGCGTGGGGCGATCGAAGATCGAATAAAGCAAAAGAAAAGACAAGGTGAAAAAAAGCGTATCAGACAAATGAAAGATTACTAAGGAATAAAAGATGAAAGAACGAGTGGCCATTTTAGGGGCGTCAGATAATCCAGAAAGATATAGCTACAAAGCGATGGAAATGCTTGAAGAGAATGGACATGAAGCGATACTCGTTTCTCCACGCTATCAAGAAATTGAAGGCAAGCCTGTCCATGCTGACTTAACTTCATTAAAAGGTATAGATACCCTTACTCTTTACGTGAATGCCGAGATTTCAAGCAAAATGAAAGATCAAATTTTAAATTTAAAGCCGAAGAGAGTGATTTTTAATCCGGGAACAGAGAATCCTAGTCTTGAGAAGTTATTAACTGATTCGGGGATTGCCTTTGAAGAAGCGTGCACATTAGTGCTTTTAAGGACAAATCAATTTTGAGTTGGTTTGTCTATATGATCGAAACAAAATCGGGAAAGCTCTATACTGGAATAACTACTGATATAGATCGACGATTTAATGAACATAAAAAGTTAAAAACGAAAGGGGCCAAATTTTTTAGATCTGATCCTCCTCAAAAAATAGTTTATCAAGAAAATAGCGAAAACCGTTCTTCAGCACTCAAAAGAGAAGCGCAAATAAAAAAATTATCAAGAAAAGAAAAGCTTCAGTTAGTCGCTAAATAAGTGTGAAATTCCATTGCTGTTTTTGGATCTCTGTTAAGTGCTATTTCTTTCATGGCCTTGGCCACTTCAAGATCAGTAATGGGACGATACTTTTTTAAAGGGCCAGGCATTAAGGGAATAAGTAGGGGAGAGATAAATCTTCCAATGGCTTCTCCCGGTCGAGATTCTTTACGATCACCAAGCAGAAGGGAAGGCCGAACAATTGTTAGCTTGGGAAGTTTAAGAGTGATGAGCTCTCTCTCCATTTCGCCTTTAACTCTATTATAAAAGATTTTTGATTTTTCATCAGCGCCTTGAGCTGAAATGACAATGAAATGTTGGCCTCCCAAAGACTTAAATTGCTTGGCCAATAAAAGTGGAAGTTGGTAATCAACTGCGCGAAAGGCTTCTTGGGTTCCTGCTTTTTTAATTGTTGTCCCTAAACAACAAAAAAGAGTTTCAACTTGGAAGACTTCACTTGGGAGTATTTCATTATTCCAAACGTATTCCTGAACTTTGGGGTTTGATAAATTCAACGACTTTCTTACGACATTTCGAATGGAAGATATTTGATCTTCATTTTCGAGGAAACTCAAAAGCTTAGAGCCAACTAATCCTGTACTCCCAAAGAGGCTAACGTTCATGATGGCAATTTACCGTTGGTATATATCATTTCAGTTGTTGGGAAAGGAATTTTAATTCCCTCTTGGTCAAAAGCTTTCTTGGTTAGTTCATTGAGATCAAATTTAAAATCTAAAAAATCTTCTCTTTTGCACCAGACTCTAACCCAAAGATCAACTGAATAAGCGCCTAGTGCTCCTACTTTGACGAATGGTGGTGGTTCACTTTGGGCCCTTGGATCGCTCTTGATGATTGAGTGAATGATATAACGAGCTTTATCGATATCTGAGTCGTAGCTAATACCAAAGACCAATTCAATTCTTCTATTTGCTTGCGTCGTAAAGTTAACGATTGGCCCATTGATGAGTTGGCCATTTGGCAAAATCACTGTTTGATTATCAAAAGTGAGAACGATGGTATTGAGAATTTGAATTTCAGTCACTGTACCAGTGTAAGAAGATGCTTCAATGACATCACCCACTTTGAATGGTCTAAAAAAGAGAATGAGCACGCCACCTGCAAAGTTAGAAAGTGAACCTTGAAGGGCCAAACCGATGGCCAAGCCTGCAGCTCCAAGTAAAGTAATGAATGAAGTTGTCTTTACACCGAGCATACCGGCGACAGAAATGACCAACGTAATTTTTAAAATCGTATTGGTTAGACTTCTTAAAAAGGGAGTCAGAGTTGGGTCTACTCTTTGACGAATAAGGGCCCTCTCCATTGCCTTCGTTGTGAAATTGACAATTTTCCATCCGATTAACATGAGAATTAATGCGCCTATGATGCGCAATGAATACTCACCAACGAGATCAATTGTCTCGCGCCAATGGACGAATTCCAGTACTTTATCTTTCATATCGGTCCCTCTTTGATTCAAAACTATGAAAATACTACCCAATTCTTTAGATATTAACTAGTTTTGCCCTTCATTTTTCTGTCTAGGCTTGCCCAATAGCACTTGATTTTGATACTACACGCGTCATGTTAGAGAGAGAGCAATTACCAATTACAGCGTGGCTACCAACGACTGCGAAAGAAGCGAAAAAACGCGGATGGGAAGAACTAGATATTGTTCTCTTCACTGGTGATGCCTATGTTGATCATCCAGCATTTGGTGCAGCTGTCATCGGTCGAAGTCTGGAAGCGATGGGATTGAAAGTTGCCATCGTTCCTCAACCTAATTGGCAAGATGATCTTCGCGATTTTAAAAAATTTGGAAAACCTAATCTCTTTTTTGCGGTCACATCCGGAAATATGGATTCAATGGTTAATAAGTACACTGCTGGAAAAAGATTGCGCTCGAATGATGCCTACACGGCTGGAGGTTCTCCCCATCATCGACCCGATTATGCGACAACTATTTATTCTAAAATTTTGAAAGAGATATATCCCGAAGTCCCAGTGATCATTGGCGGAATTGAGGCGAGTCTTCGGAGAGTTACTCATTACGATTTTTGGCAAGATAAGTTAATGCCCAATATTTTAACTTCATCTGGAGCAGATCTTCTCATCTATGGAATGGGTGAACAACCTCTCAAAGAAATAACTCAACTCATGATGAAAGGGGTTTCGTTAGAAAATTTGCGAACCATTCCTCAAACGGCTTTTTTGATAGATCAAGATGAAGAATTGCCAAAAAATAAAAAATGGAAAACTCGAGAGCTCAATTCTCATGAAGTTTGTTTGCTAGATAAGAAAAAATATTCACGCAATTTTGTTTTTGTTGAAGTTGAGTCTAATCGACAATTTGCCAATCGCTTGATTCAAAAAGTTGAAGGTAAAACATTGGTTATTAATCCACCTTATCAAACGATGACGGAGAAAGAGATTGATGCTTCTTTTGATTTGCCTTACACAAGGCAGCCACATCCTCGTTATAAAGACCGCGGAGCGATTTCTGCTTACGAAATGATCAAACATTCATTGAATACTCATCGAGGCTGTTTTGGAGGCTGTAGTTTTTGTACTATCTCGGCCCATCAAGGAAAGATGATCGCTTCTCGCTCAGAAAAATCGATTTTGAAAGAACTGGATGCCATAGCGCAGATGGGAGACTTCAAGGGAGTTCTCTCTGATATTGGTGGCCCATCGGCCAATATGTATCAGATGAAAGGAATTGACCAAGCCGAATGCGATCGCTGTGCTGCTCCTTCATGCATCTTTCCTAAGATTTGTACTAACTTGGACACTAATCCAAAACCAATGACTGAGCTTTATAGAAAAGTTAACAATCATCCCAAAGTTAAAAAAGCCTTTGTCAGTTCTGGGCTTCGTTATGATTTAATGTTGGATGAGAATTCACCTCATAAAAAAGAGGATGAAGAGTATGTTGAGCAACTCATCACTCATCATGTTTCGGGAAGACTCAAAGTTGCTCCTGAGCATACAGAAGATGAGGTATTAACTTTTATGAGAAAGCCAAGTTTTAAGCTTTTTGCTAAGTTTAAAGAAAAATTCGAAGAGATTTCCCATAAGAATGGATTGAATCAAGAAATTATTCCCTATTTCATTTCTTCACATCCTGGATGCAAACCAGAAGATATGGCAAAACTCGCAGCAAAGACTAAAAAGCTTGGCTACAAATTAGAGCAAGTTCAAGACTTCACTCCAACTCCTATGACCGTTGCAACTGAAGTGTATTACTCAGGTTACCACCCATACACGATGAAAAAAGTTTTCACAGCTTTATCCATGGATGACAAAACCAAACAAAGAACATTTTTCTTTTGGTATAAGCCTGAAAACAAGAGCTTTATTCGAAATTATCTTTCAAAACTGAATCTTTTTGATCTGCAAAAAGAACTTTTTGGTTCGTAGAAAACAGAAAAATTTTAATTGCTATCATTATTTTTTGAGAAGGGACTTGTGTAGACCAACCCTCTTCCTTTATTCTTAGTGGATGGAGAATCAATCAAAGCATTTAAGAGTTGTTGTCGTGAGAGATGGTGAGGAGAAGGCCAATATGACTTTTCCCATTTATACCCTAAATATTATCGACACACTGATGCCAGAGTCTGTCATTGAAAGTTTAAGTCATCGAAATATCCATTTACCTAAAATGATCAATGAAATCAAAGAGGGCGGGTTTCAACCTCAAACGCTCTTTGAACATTTAGAAGAAAGCAAAAGCTATAAAGTCTGGATTGAATAATTCTAAGATTGAAGATCTTGAAGTATTGACCATTGTTCTCTAAGGTCTTGGAGTTGAACCTCCCAATAGCCATCAGTTTCAAATGTTGGATAAAATCTTTTGAAAGATGGGTCTTCATAACGACGAGCAATCCAACCATTAAAGTGAATCATTCTTTGAGTTCTAAAAACTTCGACTAAGAATGGACTCAAGTGTGCTTGAGTCTTGCTCATTTCATGGTAGCCCTCTAAAAACTTTTCTCTTTCATCCAAAGTATACTCGTCTCGACCGGGCAGAAGCAACCACAAGTCTTGTTCTCTAGGGCCAGAGACTGAGTCATCGAAGTCAACAACATAGGGACCCTGAGATGTCCAAAGAATATTTCCTCGATGGAGATCGCCATGAATTCGTTGATACTCTAAATTTTCAAAATAAGGAGTGAGCATTTGGGCCATTTGACGGGCCAGATCAACATAATACTTAACCATGGTACGTGGCAGCTCAGCATTGTTTTCTAAAAAATCAAGATGGGCCAAAATATGGTTTTGGGGATGAAGTTTGGGACGAGATTTGAAAACTCCCATTGATCCGACATTATGAATTCTAGCGGTTAATCTTCCAATTTGGGGAAGCTCTTCTTTGGTGAGTTCATCTTTAAGTCGACCTCTAACTTTGGGAAAGACAGCATAGAAAAGATGGTTCGTTTCATCTAAGAAAAGGGTTTCATCCTTAAAAGAAAAAGGAGCGATCACAGGGATTTCGTAACTCGCGAGCTCCGTCAGAAATCTGTGCTCGTCTTGAAGCGCTTCGCGACTCCAGCGACCAGGACGATAGAATTTAACGATGACAGATTCTGTGCTCATAGGTCCTTCATATTCAGGAACTTCTGAGACTTCAACTTCGTAAACTCTATTTTCTAAACTATTGAGAGCAAAGGTTCTTCCGCTTGGTTTTAATCCAATTCGAAGCAAGGCTTGGTCAATGACTTCTGGGGTTAGTTCATAAAAATGCTGTGTCTGATCGCCAAGAATTGAAGTACTCATTTCTTCGCCTCGAGCTCTTCCCATTCGCTTATAAGCTTTTCTAGCTTTGATTCTGCTTGTTTGAGCTTATCTTGTAGAGCATCCATTTTTTGGATGGTCTCTGCATCTCTTACAGAACTTGCCATTCTTGAAATGAGATCACTTATTTGACTGATGAGTTTTTCTTGATCTTCAATTTCTCTTTGAACTTGATCAAGACGAATTTTATCTTTATTTGATAATTGTGATTTCGGTGTTTGTGCAGAAGCTGGAGGCTTCATCGTTTTAAGTTTTTCTTCAAGCTCTAATGCTTCAAGGAAATATTCAGCCTGTGAAAGACCACCTTCAAACATTTCAAGCTTGCGATCGTGAATCATCCAACAGGTATCAGTCGCATTTTCAATAAAAGTACGATCGTGACCTACAATTAAGAGTGTACCTTTATAAAGTTTAAGCTCGTCTTCGAGAATACCAATCGTCTCTAAATCCAAGTCGTTGGTCGGTTCGTCAAAGATCCAAATATCCATGGCGTCTTTCATAAATTTTGCCAGTTGAAGACGATTTTTCTCTCCACCAGAAAATGTTTTAATAGGACGCTTAATTTCTTCACTACGAAACAAAAAATTTTCTAAATAGCTGGCGACATGTCGTTTCTCACCAGTATTTGAAAAAATAAAATCAGAGCCTTCACCAATCAAATCCCATGGTGTCATCTCCATATCGAGGGATTCTCGTTTCTGAGAAAAATAACCAACGCGAAGTTGGTCAGCTCGCTTGACCGTTCCTGTCGTTGGCTCAAGTTCGCCTAAGATAATTTTAAGGAGAGAACTCTTGCCTACGCCATTATCTCCAATCAAGGAGATCTTCTGACCTTGCATCAGCTTAAAATCCATATTCTCAAAGAGTATACGTTCGCCGAATTTAAGACCGAGATTTTCAGCATCAAAAAGAAGTTTCGTTTTGCGCCCTGATCCTTTGAGATCCATTGATACTTTTTTATGGGCCAAAGATTTGAGATCTGTGATCTGTTCATTTAATTTTGAGTAGTCTTCAATACGCTTTTTACTTTTAGTTCGACGAGCTTTTGCTCCTCTTGTAATCCAAGCGGTTTCTCGACGTTGAATATTGGAGAGTTTTTCAATTTGAAGTTGGCGATTTTTTTGATCCTCTCTCAAGAATTCTAAGTAAGCCTCGTAAGATCCTTGGAAGGATCTGATTTTTCCATGCTGGATATGAACAATGCGATCCACAACGTTATTGAGCAAAGTTCTATCATGAGAAATAATGAGGAAGGTATTTTGACAATTTTTAAGCTCATCCTCGAAAATTTCAATTGTTTTTAAATCGAGATGGTTGGTAGGCTCATCCCATAGAATCACTTGATGAGGAGCTGAAAGACCAATGGCCAAGGCCATTTTCCTTTGCTCGCCACCTGAAAGTGAACGCACGGATCTCTCATGATCCTCTAACCCAAAAGATTTAAGGTAGCTTATGTATTTATTCTGAATCTCTGCTTCGCCAGCGTTGTACAACTCATCGAGGATTGCGCCTTGGCGATCAAGATTAGCAGTTTTGTACTCTTCATAGAGATTTTTAAACTCTGGATAAAAATTCAAAAAATAATCGGCAATAGATTCTTCACCTATGATTTCTAATTCTTGAGGAATAAGAAGAAGTGAAAAGTTCTGCGACTTATCGTACTTAAATTTTGGAGTCGTGATATCGGGTTCAACTTGACCAGCAAGAACTTTGAATAGTGAAGATTTGCCATGACCATTGAGTCCTAAAACACCAATTCGATCTTTTTCATTGAGAGTAAAGGATACGTCTTTAAAAAGAACTTTGAGGGGATAGGATAAAGTCAGGTTTTGGAGAGTACATATTGGTGTCATTGGCCAACTATAACCAATGACACCGACTTTTAAAACTTATTTAAGGAATTCGAACTTTTAATGAAACTGGGCAGTGATCTGAGATAAATCTCAAATAATCATCAACTGAAAGCGACTTTGGTTGCTTAGTCGCATCATTGCAATAGCCAGTCACTTGAACATCTCCTATGGCCTTAAGATCTCGAGACTTCCAGAAGTGATCAAATTTAGAACGAAAGACTCCGCTTCTAAACGTATAGTCGCTAGGGTGATTTGCCATTCCAATATCTAAGTTTTGAAGGACAAGCTGGTCAGTTAAAAGCTCAGTGTCTGGCTTACTCAAGCCAGTTTGGTCTGGATAATAAGTGTTGAAATCACCAGTAATAATTGTTGGAATTCTCTCATCTGCGCTGGCCAATTGTTTCGAAATATATTCCATTTGAAGGGCGCGAACATCAGAACGAGTAGGAAAGGCCTTGAGGTGGACGCCTACAATTCTTAAAAGAACTTTTCCTTTAGAGTCAGTCAGAAGCGCATGTAGAGCAGGTCTCATGCCAGATGACCCAAGAGCTACTTCTTCAATGGTGTAGTTGTCATCAGTTGCAGTATCTATTTTCCATTTGTATTGAGAGCGAGCACACATGACTACAAATTGATGGTTTGGATTGTCGTTATCATAACTCAAGCAATCCATATTTGAAGGGAGAACATTTTTAAGCTCTTGCTTATCCATGATCTCTTCAAAGACAATTACGTCTGAAAAGGGCACTTCATTTTGAAGGAAGGATTTGATGTGAGGATTTCTCTCTGCTGGAACAGGAACTTCATCAGGGCGATCAGTCCTTCCATAATAACGAATATTGAAACTCGTTACAGTTAGAGTTTTTGCGTAAAGCGCTTTGCTTTCGCTTTGAGTCTCTGCTGCTTGAATCCCTGCAGCAAAAATCAATCCAATGATTAAAGACAACGTTTTCAATTTTTCCTCCCAAATAGTTAGATCTTTACGGGATCTAGTAGAAACGCCGAACCCTATCATCGGCCTATATCTGGTCTCTCGATACTAATAGGCTGACCTATTCGAATTCGGGTCGTAAAGAAAAACATGACAACTAACAGAATCTAAATAATGTCATAACCTTACATTCGTGTAAGAGTTCTTTGAGCATTACTTTATAAGTCTATTAATTGAGTTTTATCGAGACTTTAAGGCGAAAGGGAATAGTCTCGGGGTAAGAGAGTCAAGTACTCCTTCGACTCGAGGCGCATGGGGAAGAGATTATCTTTCAATTATCATTTGGAAAATTTGCGGAGAGTTTATATGGCCAAGACTGATATTTTTAATAGTGTTCCTGATCTCAAATATAGCGAGGAGAGGCCAAAAACAAATTCAGATGAATTCGAAAAAGTGATTGAAGCGCGAAGATCGATTCGACTTTATACCGCAGAACCAGTTCCCCCAGAAATTGTCGAAAAATGCTTAGATATTGCTTTGAAAGCACCAAATTCGTCCAATCTGCAACAATGGCAATTTTATTGGATTCAAAATCAAGAGAAGAGAAAGGCCATTACTGAGGCTTGTTTTAATCAACCCGCTGCTAAAACTGCAGCAGAACTGATCGTGGCCGTGGCCCGAACTGATACCTGGAAAAAACATGCAGAACAAATGCTCGAGGCTTTTAAAGATCAACCGATTGAAGTTCCTAAGTCAGCGGTGGAGTACTATAAAAAGCTTTGCCCTATCGTTTACAACCAAGGGCCTCTCGGTCTTTTTGGAGTGCTTAAAAAAATTGGATTTTATATTACCGGATTAACGAGACCGATCGTGCGTGAGCCAACAAATCAGGCTGACATGCGAGTATGGGCCCACAAATCCACTGCACTTGCTTGTGAAAACTTGATGCTCGCTTTCAGTGCTTATGGATACGATACTTGCCCAATGGAGGGTTATGATTCCAAAAGAGTTAAATCAATTTTAGGGCTTCCAAAGAAGGCGGAAATTTGCATGATCGTGAGTGCAGGTAAAAGAGATGTGAAAGGAGTCTACGGACCCAGAGTTAGATTTCCACGAGAGCAATTTATTTTTAAAGTCTAAAAAAATCAGCGTATTTTAAAATCAAATTGATGACGTATTGAGAAAGCGATGAAAAAAGAAAAGTCATCGTAATAAATCCAATTGTTCCTATGATCGCCAAAAGAAAATCCTTTTCAAGTAGAGCTATTGCGAGAATAAGGCAGACAAAGGCTGGGGGGAAATTCGTTCCTGGAGGCAACGGTAAGGCTAAAATAAATCCTGAAAAGAAAATGAGAAGGCAAAAAAACGTACGGCCTAAAAAGTGTTGTATTAAATATTCTCCACGAGGGTGAATCAATTTTTCTACCCGCCACAAGTATTTCGAAATATAGGCAATGGCAGAAGCCATCTTATGAGAAGAAATACTTCTCTTTCCTAAGTAGTGAGGAACTTTGATGGGAATATTAAAAATCATTGCAAACGAAGAAAACATAATGACTGCGCCAAAGAGGATGCTTAATCCTGGTATCGGAAATGGGGTTAAAAAAGGAAGTGAGAATACAAAAATCACAATTGCATGGCTTCGCTCGCCTAGATCTTGAAAGAAATCAGACACTGTTAAATTTTCTTTTTTTAAAGAGAGTCCGATCGTTTCAAAGATAAGTGAGAGTGTTGAGCTAGTTTTATTTTTCATCTGAAATGTCATGCATTTCTAGGTATTCTATCCCTTCGAGGTAGTCGTTGCAATCCTCAATTTTTGGAACAAGCGATTGCTGAGTCGAAAAATGCCCTAGATAGATATAGCCATCCATTGCATCCGCTTGAGTAACAAAGAGTCCTTTTGAGGTATTTGCCTTCTGAATAATATCGCTTAAGAAGCCTGGCGATTCTGGATTATAGCCTGGAATTTTACCATTATAGAGAAGCGGATCTTGATTACTCACATGAGTTTTAAATTCTTCAAGCGAATATTTGCTTCCACTTTCGAGTTTATCTCTAAAGTCTGGCCTGTACTCGAAAATTTCACCATTTTTTTCAAGCTTTAGGGCCGTTCCTCCTTCAATCTTTTCTACTTTTATTCCCATGCGTTTCATTTCGCCTTGGACTGTTGAAATATAGTCTTTCATGACTTCTTTATAAACAGTGGGATTGAATTTATCTCCTCTTATTTTATAAAGTTGCTTGGCGTGAACTGCAAAATCTTCTGTGATATTTTGCAGATGGAGGGCATAACGTTTACCTAAGTTAATTGCGTTCTCAGTTCCTTTGAGTGAGTGATTAATCATGCCTTCAGCACTTTTTTTATTCATGAATCCTTTCATCTTTTGATAAGTAATGTGATAGGGAAGGGTCACTGGGTTAGAAGAAACTATTTTCTTAAAACCTGAACCTAATCCCGAAATGACTTTAATCTCATCTTTGACACTTGAAAGAACATCAACTAGCGGTGCTGATAATTTAGAGACTTTATAGTTTGCTCTTTGCCCAAATTCTTTAGCTCCTTTCATCGCTTCATCAATTCCCATTTTGACTTTCATTTCTTTAATGGCGAGTCCAGGTATTCCGTAACTTTTTGGATTTAAGCTAATGGCCTTTTGAAGTTGAGCAACGTTGGCAATTCCTTTGGCCGTACCAAGCAAGCCTCCTAAAAACATACCAGTTCCAAGCTGACCGGTTAAGCCGCATGCAAAATTGGTTACAGATTCACACGTTGGACATGACCAATTCGTTTTCTTTAAACACTCTGACTCATAGGGGGCCCCTTGCCACTCGGTACAACCTAAAAGCTCAGTGTAAAATTTGCGAATATTACCCATTAATTCAAAAAAATTGCTTCTTAATAAGCTATAAAATTTGGCCAAATCCCAGTCCGCAAGAGCTTGCGCCATATCAGGGGCCATCATACTTGAATAGAGCATGGCAGTTGAAGATTCTTTTTCGCTATCAAAGAAATGATTCCAAAGAGCGGCACCTACTTCAAAAACCTTTTTGGGTGCATCGTAGAGAAATAATTTTAAAGTTGAATAAAGAGATTCGACTAGGTTGGAGACCATTGTTGAAAGACAACCCATCTTAGTTGTTTCTCCTTCCGCCTTCTTACTAAAAAAATTGAAAGCATTTTTTAAATCTTGTTCCAACAAGTCTGCAATTTGCCCCACACAGCTTCGATCTTCTTTTGGGCACGCTCCTCCGAATTTCTGCATGGCCTTCATGGTATCCGTCGCAAAGCGGGCTGGAACATTTGAATCAACTTGTGACAAGTCGAGGCAGCTACTTTCATTTTTTATGGCATTATTTGCTGCTGTGACCATCGCTTCGGCCATTGATGCTTGTCCTGTTCCATCTCTGTAGCATTGTAGAAATGATGGAATGACCATATCTGAGTTTTTATCTTTTAAAAAAATAGCTACCTTCAAACGAGGATCACTTTCGGCTATTTGTTTACAATGCCTTTTTGTCATACATTGAAAGTAACGATTGTTTTTGTAAAAAAGTTCTCCTAGACCAGAGTTCTTTCCAATGTAAGAATAATGAATGTCCGCAGGTTTTACGATAGGCTCAGCTTTGAGGTTTGAAATGAAAATCAAGTTTGTAACAGCAATTATCATCGCAGTCCAAATGATGAATGGAGATGCTTTTGCCTTTGAATATACGCTAGGCAAGAGAAAGTTTGATTTACCTTTGCCAAAAGAATGGTTGGCCAAAAGCCCAAAGAAAGACTCATTGGTCTTTTTTGATGCAAAAGAATCGCAACCTCGTCCCATCATTTCAGTTTATTCCTCACCCTTCGAATATCCTAAGGACTTATCGGTATTTGAGGGGAGTTATAAAATGAAAAAAAAAGAGTGGGTAACTGAGGTCGATGCTAAGGAAAATGGCACTCCAAAGTTCGAATACTTTAAAGAAAAAAAGACTGTTTTAATCAGCTATTTTTTTGAAATAAATAAAATCAGCTACGTAGAAGAAGTCAGTTTTCAAGAATGTGACAAAGACTCTGGTATGGCCTTAAAAATTTTAAGGCCCGTCAAAAGTGAGATGTCTCAATCCAAAACATTGTTAAAGTCGAAACTGTGCCAACCTTAAAAACACTTATTACTTAACACTTCGGCCAAGCTTTTTAAATTGGCTTGTCTTTCTCTTTGTAAAACAACTGGAGCATCTGTACTTCTCAACTCTAATCTTAGTTCGTCAATTTTCGAAAAGAAAAGATCGCTATTGCTATCTAAAGCTGCATAACAAAATTGATCTTGGTCAATTGGCGCGAGCTCTCCATTTCCATCAACATTTTCTGCAGATAAATCAATTTCTGTTTCAAGTTCAAACTTAATCTTTTCGACGTAATATTTAAGTTTTGGATACGCCACTCCAAAGAGATCTGGCATCTCTTCCGAGAAGCGACGATAGCGCTCCATAGTAGATTCTTCACCTTCGGCTAGAACACTATAGAGACCTTGAAAGACTCTTGAGTGCAATGAATTTTCATCCACAATATTCTTCGCAAGTTGAAGGAGCTCTTGAGTTGACATGGCCTTGATTGATTCCAAATCCTGTTCAATTAACTCTTGTCCTTTAGTCAAAACAGGAGAGAGGTAATAGATAATTCCACCATAGACATAGTTTGGATTTCCAAAACCATTTTGAGGATGAGTTGCCAAAAATTTTCCGAGTTTCTGACTGTAAATCGTTCTTATCGCGGCCCTTCTCGTTCCAAGATCTGCTTTGCCTTCGCGAGCTAGTGCTAATAAGGCAAATGTTTCAGCAAAAGATTCACTTTGATGAATCCCGTGAGAATCGTCGTAGTTGGCGAAAGTTTTAGGCATAAACTCTTGATCGAGGCAGTGTCCCACTTCATGATACAAAGAAAAGAGAGCAAGGTCCTCATAACTTATTTTGGGTTTGATTTGAGCATAACCAATTTGCCCATAAGCCTCTTCAAGGCCTAGCCCTAAAATTCGCTCCATTTCTAATCGTTGATTACTATTAGGATCAGCTGGAAAAACTCCGCAGATCTTAGCTGGACCTGAATAGGAGTCATGTAAAGGAAGGGCCACGGCCGAATCCTTCATAATGGTTAAGTAAGGTTCAAAGTTAGTAGCGTCGTTATCAGTAAGAACGACTTTTGTTTTTTCAAAAACATAAGCTTTAATAATTTCACTACGTTTAGCTTCTTGAATCTTATCTTTTCCAAAGGCTTGATTTTTCATAAAGCGCCAATCGAGCTCATCTTTTTCGAAGATGAGAATTGGGTAAGATGTTTGGCCTTCGGCCAATTTGACTTGCGTTTGTTCAACCAATTGAGCCATTTGAGTTTTGGCAAACAGGGGAGAACTAATTAGTAATATCAATGGGATAAGACCTTTTAACACGACGCCTCCTTGAGTTCGCGGCATCATAACTTAAATCTGAAAAATTAAAAGAGCTTTGAAAGAAATACGTAGAATTCAGACTCAAAAGTTGTCAAAGAGCGCCCAAGTTTCTATGTTAGGGCATTAATTAGAGAGGGGTGTTTATGAAATTATTAGCAATCATTTTTGCTACGTTGTTGTCTTTAAATGCGATGGCAAATTATTGTTCTGACTGGACTGAAACTCGAGGGGTTTCCTGTATTTTCAATGGTCGTTCGGCCAATATTTACGAGAGGCAATGTGAAAACCCATGCTGGATGGGAACTAATGGTCGTGGCAATTGGGGACCAACTTGTGATCTGGAAAAAATTTGCTCTCCAGTAGCTCCTAGTTCTTTTCAAGGTCAATGTTCAGACTGGTACCAAGATAGAAGTGTTACTTGTCGCAATCCAAACACAAGTCGTTGGGAATCGAAGTGGACTCGTGCTTGCACTGTTGGATTAAAAACTGAATGGTGCTCTAACGATCGTCCAGATTTTCTTCTTTGAATTGTCCATTATGCTTTGATCTCATATCAGATGACCATCAAGTCATTGATGGTCATCTTCTTTTGAGATGTCCTAATTGTTTTCTTCTTTTTAAAGACCCCCAAAATTGGCCAGAATTAACTGAAGAAAAGTTAATTTACGATTATCACCAGAATGATCCTCATGATTCACGCTACCAACAGTACTTATTAAAAAACCTTAGTCCAATCCTTGATCGAATTTCCCAAGGGGCGATAGGTCTTGATTATGGTTGTGGACCCAGCAAAGGAGTTGAGACTATTTGTCAGGCAAGAGGGATCAAATGTCTTTCCTATGATCCTCTTTATTTCCCAAATGAAGAAATCTTTAATCTTCAATTTGATTTTATAATCATTAACGAAGTTGCTGAACATTTTCAAAGACCTGGTGATGAATTTAAAAAAATAACATCGCTTTTAAAAACTCATGCCTATGTAGGATTGCGTACCGAAATTCCACCGAATAATTTGGAAGGATGGTGGTACATCAAAGATCCAACTCACATCGTTTTTTATGGACTTAAAACGTTGCTTTTTATTGCAGAAAAATACTCATATAAAATGATTTCACAGACAGGTCCCATCACACTTTTTGAAAAGAAATGAGAGGAAGGGTTCAGCTTCCTCTCGTGACACAAATTAGCGACAATCTTCGAAGTTTCTTTGATTGAGGGAAGCGCTTTTTATGTGATAGAAAGGGACACCTCGGACATTGGTAAATATCTCTTCTTTCAAAGTGACGTTACACTTTTTTTCTTGATTATCTTTTGTCAGAACTCGAGTCGCTACAACTTTAACTTCTACGGTTTCAGTTGGTTTTAACAGGTCAATGATTTCCCCAGGAGTACGGTCGCCAATGGGAGCGCATTCTCCGGCTGCCACGCAAGGAGCTTCTGCTCCAAAGTTGCGATGATCAAGAAAGGTTACGTCTGCCAATTGCGGGATTAAGATTTTTAAAAAACTTGCGCTGTAGCCTGCTTGAGAGCAAAGGACAGTGGTGGCATTCAATTCAATGTTAAAATGATGAACACGTTCACTGAGAACTTTTTCAAGCGATTCGAAGCGATCTTGGGCCATGAGTGGGCCAGTTGTTAAAAGAATTAAAAGTAATGCTGCTAATTTCATAAGACCTCCTATGCGGTTTGTGAGGTCAATGTGTCAAAATAATGAAATAAAAGATAATAGATAGATGGAATACTTGTTATAAGTATTATTTATGATTAGGTAAGAGCAAATCTTCTAAGAAGAAGGCGGAAAGCTCATAGCGCCCTTGAACCTGTGACTTCTTATAAAGTGAGGTTGCCTGCGCTCGGACTGTTTTCTCACTGGCCTGTCGTATATCTGCAATCTCTTTTGTCGAGAGTCCTTTGATAAGGAGCAAGGCCACTTCTTTTTCACTAGGAGTAAGATGCCATTTTTCAAACTGTTCATCCATGGCCTGAGAAAGGCCTTGGATAAATGATCGAGACTTCTCCTTCCAATTCCCTAAATCGATGCGAGTTTCGTCAAGTTCTGCCATAAGCTTTAAGTTTTCAGCTCTAAAACCAAGAAACATATAAGCAATGCCAATTAAACAAAATATAACAACGATGATCTCTAGCGTGAGGTGAGCAAGGTCTGATCCCTCTTTATAATCGGAAATAATGTCCACTAACATGAGGAAGCTGATAAAGGTCAATAGTAATGAAATCGGCATTTTTGTTTTGGTTAAAATATCATCAGACATTGAGCTAAATCCTTTCTTTAAGATATTTCTCCTATTGTCTCAATTTTCTAAAGAGAGTTTCATTTAGAAAAGTTAATAGCTAACTAAGGAGATATTTATGGATAACTTACCTCTACATCCCGCAATCGTCCATTTGCCGCTGGGATTAATTATTTTTGCCCCCATTTTAAGCCTACTCTTTCTTTTTTATTTCAAAGATCTAGTTAATTTTAAACGCAATTGGTTAATTGTTGTCTTCCTTCATCTCTTTGTCATGGGCGGAGCCCTAGTCGCTAAAAAGACAGGTGAAATTGAAGAGGAGCGAGTTGAGAAAATTATTGGGCATCATGAAATTCATGAGCATGAAGAAAAGGCTGAGTTCTTTATTGTGCTATCAATCGTCTTCTTTTTAGTTTCGGGCGCTGTCCTTGCTCCAAACAAAACGGCAGTACGAAAAGGTCTTCAATATACACTTTTGTTAGGACAATTAGGGCTTATCGCTGTAGGGATTAATGTCGGTCATTCTGGAGGAGAAATGGTCTTTTCCCAAGGCAAGTTGAATGTCGGAGGCGAGATCGCGAAACCTACTGGTCAAGCTGAGGAAGGGCGCGAAGACCATGATGATTAACACTAATCTGTAGGTCTCTGAAATTGTGATGAGTTTTGTGCATGTAGCTATCAAAAATCTAACTTAAATCATTTCCGAGACGGTCTCTTTTTTGAAATAATGGGGCGATAATAGTATTAAGTTAAAATTACTTTTTTTAAAGGTTGTCGCTCATGTCTTCAAAAGAAAAATTTGCCAGTAAAATGGAATTCCCACCTCAAACAGAGCAACCCAATGTTTATCCTCTGACTTGGATCTCTAAGACCAAAAAGATGGAAGAAATTTGGGAAGCTTCTCAAAGAGAATACTGGGATCCGGCCAAACTTCCTTGGGATACCTTTGATGTTGAAAGTTACACTTGGGAAGAACGCGAGTGCATTGCTTATTGGTGGACACTCTTGTCCGTTTTTGATGCTTCAGCTCCTCCCGTTTTTGCAGCGGCGATGATTAAAACTTATGAAGATCACGAAGAAGATCCGGTTCGTCGTTGTTTCTTCTCCGTTACTCGTGATGAGCAAAACCATGAACAAGTGTGTGGAATGTTTATTACCAAGCTTTTAGGACATCCTGACCCTCTGACATACGAACCCAAAACAGAAATCGGTAAGAAAGCTCAAAAAAATACCAAATGGCTTTATTTCAATGGTGGTCGTTACTGGGATGGTTATAAAAAAGCTGTTCCTCGTTATAGTCTTGCTGTTTTATTCAGTTCATTTCTCATGGGCGAAATTGCTTCGTCGACCATCTTTCATCAAATGGCGAATGGAAATAAAGAGCTTGTTTTCAAAGAAGCTTTTAAAAACATCGGAAGAGATGAAGGTCGCCACATGGCGATTTGTATGTCTCTGATGGAGCGTGATTATCCAAAACTTCAAATGGATGATCGCAAAACAATCACAAAGCAAATCAGAGCGGGATACCTCTTTTTATCGGCAGTGCTTTTTGAGCCACCAACAGACTTTTGGGATCTCCCGAGTGACTTTATTGAAGTGCAAAGAGAAATTGAAGCCAACTGTCGTAATGCGGGATTTTTTATTCCTGAGTATGAGCAGAAAAAAGAGAACTGGAGAAATGCAATTCTTAATTTAAAAGGCGTCCTCGACAAATACGATATTCCTTTCCCTGCCATTCCTGAAGTTGGAATTACGGGTGAAGAAATTAGAGATGTCGATATGGACGATATCATTCCGGTTTTTTAATTCATGAAAAAAATTCGCTTATCACCTTCGGGTAAAACAGTTACTTGTGACGACGGTCAAACAGTCCTTTCTGCTCTCGAGAAGGGAGGATTGTTTATTCCTAATAATTGTCGAGCTGGCGCTTGTGGAGAGTGCAAGATTAAAGTTCTCAAAGGTCAATATGACCAGGGCTTCATTCTTGATATGGCCCTGTCTCAACAAGATCGTGAGCAAGGCTATGGGCTTATGTGCATGGCCAAGGTGACCAGTGATGAGCTGGAAATTGAATACGCCACCGAAGATGCCAAACCCAAACTTTTCCCGCCTGAAGAAAATAGAACTTTCATGGTCACTGAAAAAGTGATGGTCACTCCAAAAATTGCAAGACTGAAAATGCGATCTCTTGGTAAGCCAATGCGCTTTTGGCCTGGACAGTATATTACCCTTGGAAACACTTCGGAGGGAGTTCCTCATAAGAGTTATTCAATTGCTAATATTCCAAATCAAGACGGAGAACTCGTTCTCTATGTCACTAAGGTTGAGAATGGAAAAACTAGTCAATGGGTGCATGATTCATTGAAGTCGGGAGACATGGTTAGAATCAATGGGCCGTATGGAACATTTATTGGTGATCCACAAGCAGATACTCCCGTTTTATGTTTAGCTTCAGGTTCAGGGCTCGCTCCCATTATGTCTTTGGCAAGTGCTGCCTTGATGAGAGGTGGTTATCGCAAACCTGCGACAGTTCTTTTCTCGGCTTCTCATGAAAGTGACTTAATAGAACCGGGCTATTTTAAGTATATGGAAGCCAAGTATCGCAACTTCACTTATCAAGCGACTTTGACCAAAGAGAAGAAGGACGGATATGAATCGGGGAGAATTCCTACTATTTTAGGAAAGCTACATCCTGATCTTTCGAAGACTTCACTTTATATTGCGGGTTCACCAGAATTTGTAAAAGATTGCAAAGAAGCAGCTGTAAAACTTGGGGCGAAAGAAGAACTTATTCATGAAGAAGGGTTTTTTAATCAGACGACTGTTTGATTTTTAAAATAATTTTATTTTCCAAATCGTTAACTTTCTCTTTTTCATCTTGTGACAATTCGCGCTTGAGATTTTTTTTAATTTGAATTTTGAGCTCATTCATTTGAGCTTGAAAGTTTTTACATAGTGGACAGATCATCACATGCATTTTGAGTTTTGCTGTTCCAAACCAATTGAGTTGAGCTTCCTCGGCCATCAGTCGAGTGGCCTCTCTACAGGAATACATTAAAAAGTTATTTCTGTTGCTCATTCTTTTATACCCAACTTCAAAGACAAACAATTCCGAAGCTTATTTTTACTTCTTGAAAAAACTTGTCTTAAATTAGTGTCGCTTATCTGCAATATGTGACAAATCTCACTTGATTCGAGCTGTTCGACTTCTTTCAGACGGAAAACCTCTCTCATTAAGTCATTGAGATTATTCATGCACTCTTTGAAGAAACGATTAAACTCTAGATTTTCCGAATGAGCAAAAGGATCGTGCGGCTGGCCTTTCCAGTGCCCGTTTTCAAGAAATTGGGAGTCGACGATTTGATCAATTGAATCGCTACTTTCAAATTTCCACTCGGTTCGTCTCCATTCTTTGCATTTATTATAAAAGATTCCAAAAAGATAAGTCCTGATATGACTTCTTCCTTCAAACTTTTCGACGACATCAAAAAAAGTCATCCAGGTCGTGCCGCATATATCTTCAGCTTCTTGGTCGCTGAATCTCATGCCTTTGGCAGCATTGTAAAGATGAGAGCTGTATTGTCTGACTAGCGCTTCAAGCGTTTGAGAATCTTTTGACTTAAGTTTAGTCACGGTCTCAGTAGCAGACCAATTGAGGATATTGTGCATGAATTCAGGTTACAGAGGCCGCTCTGGTTTTGTCTATTTTTAGAAGAGTTTTTTTTGATAAAATAGTGACTTTGGAGTTTTATGTTGTTTGTCTAAGAATTCTTGTTGTTACTTCGTAGAACCAAACAGATCGAATAAAGAAGCACTGGGGGCAATGCCCTTAGTGCGCTTACATTACTATTTCAATCAGAATATGGTCGTGAATAGTCCATGTGACACAATCTCTTTGAAAAACGATCGTCATTTGAATAAATCAAGAATCAGCCTTATCCTATTATAGGGAGGAGGCTGATTTGGAACTTGGTCTTGAAAAACTTCGTTACTGGTCAGAGACAATGTCTTCTCGTGAAATCGATGTTTTGATCGGATTCGATATTCGCCAAATCGAAAGAAATCTTTTAGATGCCGCTTTGAAAATTAGTCCTGATGCCAATATTTCGGGACTCGGTCGCGCTCTTCATGATGGAAATCAAACCTGGATTGGACTAGATGAAAGAACATTGTGCACAGGGTACGATGAGCTTTTTAAAATGTTTGATATTGTAGGTTTGGAAAATGAATCTTGTATTATCGATTTAGGAGCTGCCTACGGAAGAATGGGGTTGGTCATGCAATCATTGCAACCGAGCGCCCATTATTTAGGATACGAATATGTCCCCGAGAGGGTTGAGGAAGGTAATAGAATCTTAAAACAATTTCATTGTGATAATGCTCTCCTTGTTACTCAGGATCTATTTGCAGATTCTTTTCAAATGCCTGAAGCCGACATTTACTTTATTTATGAATATGGAAGAATTGATCATATCAAGCACACCCTAGAGCAGGTTCAAGAAGCTTCCTTTGGACGCAAAGTGAAATTGATCGTGAGAGGAGATAGTACTAATAGTATGATTTACTATCATCATCCATGGATTGCCTCGGTTTATAAGCCGAGGCATGAAGAAAATTTCTCTGTTTATTCAAATTACTGCAATATCTAATTAATCTTCTTCGAATATTTCATTTGTCTGAATTTGATCTCTGAGTTCAAACTTTTTACCGCAAAGATGAACAATATAAAGTACTGGAACTCCAATCAAAGTCGTAAAAACAAAAAAGTTGTGATAGCCAATCGAATCTACCATTCCTCCTGAGTAACCTCCAAGAACTTTTGGAAGAAGAGTCATGAGTGATGTGAAAATAGCATATTGAACAGCGGTGAAAGAAACATCTGTTAAACTTGATAAGAAGGCAACAAATGCGGCACTTGCTAAACCTGCTGCAAGATTATCAGCAGCTATGACAGAATAGAGCATAAAATTGTTTTTTCCAGCTGCAGATAAAAGCATGAAAAGAAGATTTGTCCCTGCAGCGAGAATGGCTCCCCACCACAACATTCTCATGACCCCAAATCTTTTAGTCATGACGCCACCGAGAAATCCACCCAAGAGAGACATGAATACTCCAAACGTTTTAACAGCAGATGCGATCTCGGTTTTGGAGAAACCTAAGTCTTGATAGAAGACATTAGATATCACCCCAAGAACAATATCAGAGATGCGGTAGAGACCGACGAGGGCCAGTAAAAGAAAGGAAAGTGAAGTTCCATATCTTTGGAAAAAGTTACGAACAGGCTCAACGTAACCTTCTTCCACCATATCCGTGTTTACAATACCAGATTTACCTAGCCCATAAGCAAAAAGAGTTGCAACGATAACAGCGAGACCTAAGCGTAGCGAACCTACAACAAAATCTGCTAATGAATCGTTGTGAAAGAGCACGGTAAGTTTTTCATTAAGATTCTTGGCAAGTTCATCGCTAAAAAAGAAGCAAGCAACGAAACATGCGGCAACAATGAGAAAGAGAAAGAAAAAGCGAATATAATCTTTAGTTGAATGAGTGGCTTTGGACTCTTTAACGACAGGTTCAGGTCTGATAAAGGTGGTAAAAACACCGATAAGCATTAAAGCGGCCATGATGAGATAAGTATTTCTCCAGGCTGCATGAGAGTAAGCCCCCATCTGAGAACCAAAAAAATCGGCCAAGAATAGAGAGCCGGCACCCGCCACAATCATGCCGATTCTGTAGCCAGCTATGTAAGTAGCGGCCAAAATCGCTTGAAGCTCAGTTTCTGCAGATTCGATTCTAAAGGCATCGACTGCAATATCTTGAGTCGCCGACGAAAAACCAAGAAGAACTGCAGCGAGCGCCATATAGGTGAGACTATTCTGTGATTGAGATGGATCCACAAAGGCCATCCAAGAAATTGAAATAATAATAAAAAATTGAGATAAAAGAAGCCAACTTCTTCTTTTTCCGAACATCTTCGTAAGAAAAGGAATGGGAAGTTTATCAACAAGGGGCGACCAAATAAATTTAAAGGAATAGCCAAGTGCTGCCCAGCTAAAGTAAGTCACTGCAGATCTCTCTATCCCTGCTTCTCTAAGCCATAAGGAAAGAGAAGAGAAAATGAGAAGAATAGGGAGTCCTGAAGAAAAACCAAGAAAGAGCATTGTTATAGAGCGAATATCAAAAAAAACTTTTAGGCTTTCAATCCATGATTGCTTGGCAACATTCTCCACAATTCCATCCTTGGTCTATATTAAATCTTTATTAATTATAGAAGGCCTTGTCACCATAAAGCAACTTGCAAGTTCGGTCTGCGAGAAGAAGAGAGAACTTTTAAATTTGAAAATCTTTATTTTGAAATATCGCGGACTATTTAGCGAAGTGATCTCTCTGAATCGTGTTGAGTATGGCTTTGATACTTTACAAGAAAGTCAAAGCCATATTCATTATCCTAAAATGCGAGTTTTAAGCCGCACCTTTTTTTCCGTTAATATGCTCAGAGTATTTTTTATCAATTCCCATAATGTGAGATTTAAGCCACATCGTTAAAAAAGACATAAGTCCATTTTTGTCCAAATTTCCATTTTCTATGGATGAAGCAAATGTTCCGACTTTTTCGAGAAGTTGCTTATGAATTACTTTGTGAGTTTCGATTCCTGGAAAACCTTCTGATTGCATCAAGTTCTCTTCATCCGAAAAATGCTTAACGACAAATTGGCAAAGGGTATCAAACTGTTTTTTAATGTTTGATGGTTCTCCTTTGTTAAGTTCATCTACTAATTTGTTAATGAGGTCAACGAGCTGATGGTGTTGTTGGTCCATTGATGATACGCCAAGAGTTAAGCTTTCAGTCCATTCAAATGGTTTTAGATTATCACTCATAAAAATCTCCCCTGCTGTATTGTTTCATGATCTATTCGGTACAATTTTATTACCAATCACTATTGGTTTTAATGATATTTATCATTAATAAAGTATTAAAAAATAAGGTCGGCAAAAATTAAGCCATCGCTTAAATCAGCAAAATCTATAGAATATTTATCAACATGGAGAATTTAAATGACTGATTTTAAACAACGCTATTTGGAGTTTTGTAAGCCTTTTGTGGAATCTTTGAAAGATGTCTACAAAACAATGTTGAGATGTGAATTAACCCATGAAGCACCAAAGCTTAAGTCTAATAACATTGCTTCTGGTGATTATTCTGCGCTCATGGGAATAAATGGAAGGTATGAATTTGGTGATGTTAAGAGGAACTTTAAAGGCTCTCTGGTTATTTCATGGCCAAAGGATTGTTACATTAAATCAGCATCGGCAATGCTAATGGAAGATTATACAGATTATAATCAAGAGATATCTGATGTCGGATTAGAAATTTGTAATATTACGATGGGAAATGCCAAGAATATTCTTAATCAGCTAGGCTATTTTATCGAAATGTCGATTCCCAATAGTATCTACGGAGCAAATCACGAAATTAATGCCCAGAAGGGTGTTGTTACGATTGTAACGCCATTTACTTCTCCTCTGGGAAATGTTTTTGTTGAACTCAATTATGAGGATTTTGACTTAAAATGAAGGTCCTATACGCAGATCATGATCCTAAAATTCGAAACTACGTTTCGATGCTTTTGGAAAGTGGTCTCGACTTTGAAGTTTTAGAATGCAGTAGTGGAAATGAAGCTCTTGCAGTATGTGAAATGGAGGAGGGGATTGATTTTATTATTACCGAAGTGCAAATGCCTAATGGCAATGGTGATAAAATCTTAGAATATTTTGATAATAAAAAAATGAAATTACCTTTTATTTGGCTCTCTGCTCCGGAGAATGAAAAGGTGATGTTTGTGCAAGAATCTCTAAGCCGGGGAGGAGCTAATGCCTTTGTTCCAAAACCCTTTAAAGATGCAGATTTCTTTCCTCATGTTGAAAAGATTATACAATTTGTTGAAGAAGGCGAAACCGTTGAGTTTGAAGATGGAGAGCTAGATGACAATCTCCTCGAGAAAGATACTCAAAAGAATTCTGCAAATTCAGACGAATTGCACAAAGATGAGTGGGAAAGGGCCAAGGATCCAGAAGCCGCTGATTGGAGCTTAAAAAAAGAACATAAGCACCAAGGCACTGTCGCGGCTGATTGGAGCCTAAAGAAAGAACAAGATGACGGTTGGGGTAACCTTAAGAAGAAGGGCTCATCCGGAACGACAGATTCATCAAAACAAAAAAACAAGGAAAGTGATGAGATCGTTTTCTCTGAAAAAACAAAAGAAATATTAAAAAAACGATTTGAATCTAAAACGAGCGAAGAAGAATACGATTTTTCAAAATATAAGAAAGTAAAACTTAAAAGATTCTATCAATTCAATTCTGTTCCTTGCGAAGTCTATGTTAAATTATCAAAGACAAAGTATATAAAGATTATTCCAGAGAATGAGCTCTATGATCATGAGCTTTTAGAGAGATATGAAGGGAAAAAAATAAAATACCTGTTTGTTCCGGTAGAACAACACCCCTATTTAATCGATTTAGTGGGACAGGAAATCTTTAGCCAGGCAGAAAAGATATTTAATTCTAATTCATCTGTTGAAATGAAATCGGTCGCTGAGTTGGGTATCTTCAATCATGTTAACGAATCGGTTAAATTGCTCGGGATTTCTGATGCCAATGCTAAAAAAGTTACTCGGGCGGTAGAATATAATTTAAAAACGTTGGCCCAAAATCCAAGCATCTATGATCTCATAAGCAAAATGATGAAAGGCGATCACTTTGTTTCAGAGCATAGTCTCTTGCTTTCTTATATCTGTGGACAGATATGCTTGAGTACCAGCTGGTCAAGTAATCAAACTTTAGAAAAACTAAGTATGGCTGCGATGATGCACGATATTGGTTTTGACAATATAGAGCTTGCAGAAGCTCATGATATGCAAAAAAATGAGTTTGAATTTGATGATGATCAATTAGAAATTATTCATGACCACCCTGGAGTTGCTGCCAAATTAATTACTTCGGGTAAGAGTGTCTTTCCCGACGTTGATACTATAATAATGCAGCATCATGAATCTCCAGATGGGCAAGGTTATCCTCGCAAGCTTGGGCCATTGAGTATTTCACCTCTTTCTTGCATCATGATTATAGCAGAAGATTTTGTAACAAAGATTTATGGAAAATCTAAAGAACAGATCGATATTAAAAAAATAAAAGAAGAATTCTCAGAAAAATATAATAGAGGAAATTTTAAAAAACCCTTGCAAGGTTTCTTAACTGCCTTTTAAAAGGAGTATGCAATGCCACTTAATCCTAAAATGAAGACGATCGTCATTGATGACATGCTAACAATGCGAAAAATTATCACAAAAATGCTTAAGCAAATTGGCTTTACAGATATTCATGAAGCAGATGATGGTGCAACAGCATGGCCAATGATTGAGGAAGCGCTTAATAATGGTCAACCTTTTGAGTTCATTGTTTCAGATTGGAACATGCCGAAAATGAGTGGGTTAGAGTTGTTAGAAAGAATTCGAAAAGATGAAAGAACTAAAAAACTACCTTTTTTGATGATTACCGCAGAAGCTGAACAATCAAATGTATTAAAAGTAGTAAAAGCTGGAGTTAGTAATTTTGTTGTTAAACCATTCACTCCGGAGACTCTCAAAGGAAAAATCGATAAGATTTTCCCGTAAAAGATTATGGAAATAGAAGACGAATTTGTACAAGATGGCATGCTTCTTGATGAGGACTTGGTCCGTTTCAAGAGTGATAACTCAAGCAAAGTACTCCGATATTTGAAAAGAAAATTGCTCAGATGATAATTTAAATAAAGATGAAAAAGATAGCATTGCTCATTGTTTTTTTTGAAAAACAGTAGATCATGATTACTTGTAAATTTATTTAGGACAAATATGAACAACCCAGCCAATGCTATCATTCAAGAGTTTCTTTTAGAAAGTTTTGAGAATTTGTCAAATATAAATGAAGAATTAACTCGATATGAAAAAAATATTGAAGACAAAGAATTACTCAATGCTATTTACAGAAAGGTGCACACTCTCAAGGGTTCAGCGAGCTTTTTAGGATTTAAAAAATTGGAAAGTATTACTCATATCGTTGAGAATACACTTGATCAAGTTCGTGATAATGTCATTCAAATACAAGCTTCCATGATGGATGTTATTCTTGAAGCCTTTGATGCATGTTACGACCTCCTCAAATCAGTAGAAGAGCATGGTGCAGAATCGGATGAAGATTTTTCTGCTCTATTAGATAAGCTAAAATTTACAGATGAAAATGAGAGCTCAGCTCTTAAAGAAATGAAGCCCAGTTTGGGAGATGTAGCAGTACCTCGAGTTCAAGAAAAGTTGTCTGCTAAAAAGAGCGAAGCTTTAAAACCTGTCATCATTGAAAAAGAAGTCATTGTGCCAGCAGTTGCGCTTGAAGCTCCGCCAGTTCAAATGCAGCAACAAGATGATGAACATCATGAAGAAAAAACACAAAAGGCATCAGCCCATATTAATGACTCTACTGTTCGAGTCAATGTGAAACTCCTCGATAAAATTATGAACGTCGTCGGTGAGTTAGTGATCAATAGAAACCAAATCCTTCAATTTTCAAAGAAAAATGAAGATGCCGAACTTAATCGATTTGCGCAAGAATTAAACGTCATCACTACTGAATTGCAAACGGATATCATGACGACAAGAATGCAGCCTGTGGGCCTTGTCTTTACCAAGTTTGAAAGGATTGTAAGAGACTTAAGCCGTGCTCAATCCAAAAAAATTAAAATGGATATTCAGGGGCAAGATACTGAATTAGATAAAACTTTGATTGAAGTTATTAAAGATCCAATGACCCACTTGGTGAGAAATAGTATTGACCATGGAATTGAAAGCCCCGAAGAGAGAAAGAAACGCGGGAAAAACGAAACCGGAATTTTGGCGATCAAAGCCTATCATGAAGGTGGCCAAGTTATCATTGAGATTGCTGATGATGGCAATGGCATAAATACGAAAAGGGTACTTGAAAAGGCCATTGCTAAAGGTCTTGTTACAGAAGAAGAGTCTTTAAAGTTGTCTCATCAAAAAATTATTAATTTTATATTTCATCCAGGATTTTCAACTGCTGATAAAGTGACCAACATTTCCGGTCGCGGAGTAGGCATGGATGTTGTGAAGAGCAATATTGAAAAGATTGGAGGAGAAGTCGAGGTCTTTTCCAAAGAAGGTGGTGGCTCAACATTTAAACTAAAAATTCCACTGACTTTGGCCATTGTTCCGGCCCTCGTGATTGTCAGTGGAAATGAAACCTTTGCAATTCACCAGAAAAATCTTGTAGAGCTGGTCATGTTTGAAGATCAGGATTTGGATAAAATCGAAAGGATACATGGTAATGAGTTTTTTAGATTGCGTGGAGAGCTCATCCCTATTTTTAGGTTGAACAACGTTTTGAAAATGCCAATCTCTGAATCTACTAATCATGTTACTAATATCGTCGTTTTAAGAGCAGAAGGATTTGATTACGGATTGATAGTGGACCATGTTCTAGACACTCAGGAAATTGTTGTGAAGCCATTGTCTCGTAAGCTTAAGAATCAATCGCTTTATGCTGGCGCGACCATTATGGGAGATGGAAGAGTTGCACTAATCATTGATGCTTACGGTTTCTACAATGTTGTTGAACATGCACAATCTACCCAAGAAGTTGTAAAAGAGCATAATGCTGAAAATGCAGATGCATTAAATTCGGATCTCCAAGAGTATTTACTTTGTTCTTTAGGCGACAAAGCTCGATACGCCATTCCTTTATGTTTGATCAACAGATTAGAAGAATTTAAACCTTCATCGATAGAGTGGTCTGGTAAGCAAGCCATTGTGAGGTATAGAGATGAGGCAATGCCTTTAGTTAATATTGAAAAACTACTTGGAACTGATCAAAAATCAGCTTAGAGAGCTTGAAAGATTATGATTCCATCTCATGTATTGTTGTTCAGTTTCAAAATCAACTTTTTGGATTAATTGTTCATGAAATTCTTGATATTGGCTTAACAGATGAAGAGATTGATTCCAAAGCCGTAGACAAGGAAGGCCTGCTTGGAGTCGTTTATATCAATGAGAAATTGACGACTGTTCTTGATATTCACAAATTACTAGAAGTAGGGAAATACACAAAAAAAATAAAAGCCCTTAATCCTGTCAATCTCAAAGGGAAAAATAAAGTATTAGTTGTTGAAGACTCACCACTTTATAGAAAAATTCAACTCGATTTTTTAACTGAAATTGGAATTGATGTAACCCTTGCAAAAAATGGGCAAGAGGGAATTGATTATTTGAAAGATGGTCATAGCGTTGATTTGGTCATTACTGATATTGAAATGCCTGTCATGGATGGATGGCAATTGGCCAAAGAAATCCGGAATAGCAATCGACCATTCTCACAAGTCCCAATCGTCGCCGTTTCCACCAGAGCTTCTGAAAAGGATTTGCTCAAAGGGAAAGAATGTGGATTCTCACATCATTTAGAAAAGTTAAATAGAGATGAAGTTGTGCAAGTCGTCTCAAAGTATTTAAAGTAGGTTTTATGGATCAAAAATTAAATGAAGACAATCTTGGATCGATGTTGGAAAAGGAAGAAGTGCAGCTTTGCGGCTTCAAAATAGGAAATGGGCATTACGCCGTTCCTGTATTGGATGTTCAAGAAGTTATTCGACCACAGAAGTTAACTCCAATTCCCCTTGCTCCTGATTATATTGATGGCCTCATCAACCTAAGAGGTCAAATTGTAACAGCGATCAATATGAGAAAGCTTTTTAAGTTAGAAGACACACCTAAAGAAACATACATGAATATTATTGTACGGAGTGACGACAATTTGTATTCATTAGTGGTGGATGAAATTTTGGATGTTATGGAAGTTCCGACAAAAAGTTTTGAAAATACACCCGATACATTAGATTTGCATATAAGAGGTTTCATTTCAGGCGTTTTTAAATTGAAGAAGCAATTGTTAGTACTATTGAACTTAGAAAAAATAATCAATATAGAATAATTAAGGAGTATTTATGACCGAAAAAAATGATGTGAAATTGGCCTTTGACAAAATGATAGAGTTTTCTCCCATAAATACTATGTTTGCGAGCAAAGATGGTGAATTAATCTATATGAATGAAAACTCTAAAAAGACTTTAAAAACACTAGAACAATATTTGCCAGATAAAGTGGATAAGTTAGTGGGAAAATCAATTGATTTGTTCCACAAAAATCCAGAGCTCCAAAGAAGAATTATTTCTGATCCAAAGAATTTACCCCATCGAGCAATTATTTCAGTTGGACCAGAGAAACTAGATCTTCTTGTATCTCCCATTCATGACGATACAGGGAAATATATTGGACCAATGGTTACCTGGGAAGTAATTACAGCTAAACTAACTCTAGAAAGTAATATGGCCAGAGCTCAGCAAATGGTGGACAAATCACCAATTAACACCATGATGTGTACTCCTGACGGGGAACTCTTGTATATGAACGAGCAATCAAAATCAACGTTAAAGAAATTGTCACAGTACTTACCTGTTCCTGTAGATACCATGATTGGTAAATCAATTGATATATTTCATAAGAATCCTGAGCATCAAAGAAAAATTATTAAAAACCCAGACAACATGCCTCACCGTGCAATGATCTCACTTGGGCCAGAAAAATTGGATCTCAATATTTCAGCGGTTAGAGATAATAACGGAAAGTATTTAGGAGCGATGGTTAACTGGGAAGTTGTAACTGATAAAGTTCATCTCGTAACAGATCTTAAGAAAAGTTCAGATGAGCTCACTCAAGCCGCTGCTGATTTAATGACAATTTCTGGATCGTTATCAGCTGGAGCAGAAGAAACAGCTGCTCAGGCCAATACTGCTTCTGCTGCGTCTGAAGAGGTTAATGCTGGCGTTCAAACAGTAGCTTCTAATATGGAAGAAATGGTTGCTGCCATTCGAGAAATCACAAAGACTACCAATGAGTCATCGACTATTTCAAATGATGCAATGAAGATGGCTTCAAATACAAATCAAATCATTTCACAACTTGGTGAAAGTAGTATGGATATTGGTAACGTTATCAAAGTGATTTCTTCAATCGCGCAACAAACCAATTTACTTGCATTGAATGCGACAATCGAAGCTGCGAGGGCTGGAGAAGCCGGTAAGGGCTTTGCTGTTGTTGCCAATGAAGTGAAAGAACTTGCAAAGCAAACTGCAAAAGCGACTGAAGATATTACTCGTAAGATTGAAACGATCCAATCTGATTCTAAGAATGCAGTTAATGCTATCAGTGAAATTAGTAAGGCCATCGAAAAAATTAATGGCTATGCCGGAAATATTGCAGCGAGTGTTGAAGAGCAAGCGGCGACAACGAATGAAGTGACAAGAATTGTTACAGAGTCTGCGGAAGGTGTTCGTCAGATTAATGAAAACATTTCTCAGGTTTCTGAAGCTGCAGCAAATACTGGTAAAGATGCTTCGAGCGCGCAAAAATCAGCGAAGATGCTCGGAGAGCTTTCAACCAAGTTGAGAGAACATGTGAGTCGTGTAGAGGTCTAATTTGAAAGTACTCGTTGTTGATGATTCTGTAGTTTTTAGAATGGCAATTTCCCAGGCGCTCTCTGAAGTGCCTGGGATTTCCAATCCTAAGACCGTTAGCAATGGGCAATTGGCCATTCAACATTTGAAAAATTTTCCTGATACAGATCTGATTACTTTAGATCTGGAAATGCCAGTTATGGATGGCATTCAAACTATTAAAGAAATTCGCAAGTTTAATCGTAAAGTGATCATTATTGTTTTTTCTTCTCTTAGCGTTAAGGGAGCGGAGAAAACGCTAGAAGCTCTAACCAGTGGTGCCAATGATTTTGTTACAAAGCAAGAAGCAGGTGGGGCTACAAGTATCGATGCAAGTCTGGGAATGATTCGAGAGCTCTTATTGCCTAAAGTCTCGGCTTTTTCTAAAAGACAAAACTCTGAACCGATAGCTCAAGAAACGCTCAAAACTAAAACAGAAGATTTGATTAGCATGACAATAAAACCTCGTTTGATTGTTATTGGTTCTTCAACAGGAGGACCTGAAGCTCTATCAACTATTTTCAAAGGTCTTAATGTAAGAGCAAATATTCCTATTTTAATTGTTCAGCATATGCCTCCCATCTTTACTGATAAGTTAGCCCAAATGCTTAACAATCTAACTCCGTACGCGGAAGTTCGTGAGGCCAAGGTTGGAGATGAACTCGCACCGGGTGTTGCTTATATCGCACCGGGAGACTTTCATATGACATTGGAGCAAGGGGGAATGATTAAATTAAATCAAGATCCCAAAGTTTGTTTTGTTCGTCCATCGGTTAATGTTTTGCTTGAATCAGTCGCTAAGAATTTTAAAGAGCAACTTGCTTGCTTTATCCTGACAGGAATGGGTGATGACGGTGCTGAAGGTTGTAAAAAACTTCCAGCAGCCAAAACATATCAGTTTGTTCAGAGCAAAGACACTTCTGTGGTTTGGGGAATGCCTGGCGCAACTCTGCAAGCAATTCCTTCAGCGAAGATTCTTCATTTGAATGATGTTTCTTCAATCTTAAATAATATTTTCAATAGGATTTAATTATGTACTTAGGGCAATATTTAATTGAGAAAAAACTAGTTAACGAGAAAGACGTTCTGAGTTCTGTTCTTGAACAAGTGGAGAGTTCCCCTTCTGTGTTAAGGATCATCTCTGATCTTAATTTGGTTCCTCCTGCTGTTCTTATCGGTATTGTTGATGCATCAATTAAAGCTCAGAAGAGCGTGAGTCAGATTCTTCTTGAGAAAAAGCTAATTTCAACTCAAGACTTTGAAAAAGTTTTAAGCGAGCAAGCTCGTCAAACAAGAACTCTTTCTGAAATAATCGTAGAGAAAAAACTTTTAAATCACGAAGATTGCCAAGCTGCAATTGAAGAATCTCAGGTTTTAGATTCGAGTTCTGCTTCAAGCGAATCGGAAGGTGATGTAAAGACAGATGTAAGCTCTGCTGAGGATGGAGATGATGAAGAAATTTCCTGGGCAGCTCTTGAAACTTTAAAAGAAACTGGTGCGGTACCTGAAGAAGAAATAAAGCGACTTGAGGCCAAGCTAAAAAAAAAAAGTGAAGTAGAACAACCTCCAGCTATCGAAGAAAAATCTAGTGAAATGACTTTGGATTTGTTTACTACTGAGTTCGTCACTCTTCTGAATGAGAATAGAGTTCAAGAATTGAAGGAAAAGCTCAATCTACTTGAGGTAGATGGCCTGGATTCCATAGATCAAATTTTTAATGAGCTACACTTACTGACGGGGGCCGCTAAAATGGCCGGATTGCAACTCTTCGCAAAACTCTTTGAAAGTTGGGAAAAAGTAATAGAGTCGATGAAGAAAACTCAACGGCTAGATCATTCTTTGATTTCGGAAGGACATTTTATGCTTGATCTCGCATTCAGCTTGAGAAATGGCTTAATAGATTTTGGTAAAGAATCAGTTCTACTTAACAAATTACAACTTAAAGAAAAATATTTAGATAATATGAAGAAAGCAATTCTTATTGTAAAAAAGGCAGGATAATAGAATGAAAATTTTAATTGTCGATGATTCAAAGCCAATCTTTATGATGGTTTCTCAGATGCTTAAAGAGCTGGGCCATGATCCCATTTGGGCCGAAGAAGGGCAAAAAGCGATTCAAGTGTTGTCTGAACATCCAGATGTCTCTCTCATTTTATTAGATTGGAATATGCCAGTTATGAATGGTTTGGAATTTCTTCAATTGAACAAAGAAGATAAATTTTTCGATCACCCCATTGTTATGATGACAACTGAAAATTCTCCTGAAAAAATCCAAGCTGCTCTTGAATGTGGTGCTGCAGATTATATTATGAAACCGTTCACATCTGACATTCTTCAAAGCAAGATCGAAATGGTCATAGACATGATGTAGGGGTTTAAATGAAAGATGAAATTTATAAATTTTTTGCGGATTACGTTTTTAAACACTCAGGTATTTCCTATAAGCCAGGAGACTATTATCGGCTCGATTCAAGAATAATGACACTCATGAGAGCTTTCTCAGTTGATACGCCTGAGGCGCTATACCAGCTTTACGTTCAAAATATTTCTAAGGAAATGCACACACTGCTCATCGACCTATTTACCAATAATGAAACATATTTCATGCGTGACGTGAAACCTTTTAAGGCCTTGGCAAAAGGCATTCTGCCTGCTTTAGTAGAGAAAATGACACTTCCTACGCCAATTCAGATTTGGTCATGCGCTTGTAGTACTGGACAAGAGATTTACAGCATCATGATGGCGACTGAGACGTTTGGATCATCTGAGCTTTTAAGCAAAATTCGAATTGAAGCTACAGATTTATCTACAGAAGCTTTAGCAAAGGCCCAAAAAGCTGAATATAATGGCCTTGAAGTGCAAAGGGGTTTACCTGCCAACCTATTGATAAAATATTTCGAAAAAAAAGAAGATCAAGAGCTTTGGAGTGTTAAACCCGAACTTAAAAGTAGGGTAACATTTGCTCAATTTAATCTATTAAAGGATAAGTATCCTATAAATAAATACCATATAGTTTTTTGTCGGAATGTTCTCATTTATCAAGAGATTGAAAACAAAAGATACATTCTGGAGAAAATCCATGATGCTTTAAAACCTGGTGGTTATCTCATCTTTGGAGCAGGTGAGAGTTTGATTGGAGTAACATTGCCTTTTACTCAAGTTGAGTTTGAAGGTGCTTATGTTTATCAAAAAAAGTCTTAATTAATCAAAATAAAAAGTCCGATGAGTGTGTATGGTAGATGTAATTTTAGTCGATGATGACAAAATAATTTTAAAAATCTTGAGCAAAAAGCTAGAGAAGCTCGGTTTATCTGTTCTCACTTATCAAGATAGCAAACTGGGACTTGAGTCGATCGTTGCTAACAAGCCTAAGGTCGCGATTTTAGATTTGGTAATGCCAGGATATAGTGGCTCAGATCTAGCAATTAAGTTAAGTGAAAATCTCATCTTTCAAACAACTACGATTTATCTTTTAACAGCAAGTGAACTTAATGAAAATGATCGGATCAGGCTTCACACTCTAGGTTTTGATCAGATTTTAAAAAAGCCATTTTCAGAAGCTGATCTCATTCGTATCAAATCAGAACATTTTCAGAAAGCAGCGTAAACTAATCTCCTTTTTTTCCGATAGGATAAAGAGACTTAACTTTCGTAGGAGCCACTATGAGTCGCTGGCAAGTAATATGTATTGATGACGAGAAAGAGATCTTAGATATTCACCGAGAATATCTGAAGACTTCTGGGCATGAGATTATCATTTTTGAAAATCCTGAAAAGGCGCTAAAGCACATACAAGCCCATCATAAAAAAATTATCATGATTTTTTCAGATTTTAAGATGCCAGAAGTCAACGGCTTTGAATTGCGACAAAAAATCTTAGATAACGCTATTGATATTCCTTATGCAGTTATTACAGGTTTTTTTGATAAGAAAATGGCAGTTGAGGCTATGGCCTTAAGAATTTGCCAATTCGTCGCCAAGCCAGTTTCTGAAGAAATTCTAATCGAAATATTGCAAAAAGAATCTGCTCCTCGTATCTTACAGCTTTTAGAAGAAGAGCAAATGGTGAAAGAGTTTCTTCAGGAAACTTCACCGATGTTAGAAGAAATTGAAGATCTGATTTTGGCCCTAGAAGAGAATCCGAATAGCGAACAAACTCTTAATACTTATTTTAGATTACTCCATACGATTAAGGGGACTTCTTCTTGTTTAGGTCTCCTTGATATCTCGTCATATGCACATCATTATGAAGATTTAATCGGAAAAATTAAAGATCATAAGCAAGCATTAAATCAAAAGGTTGCAAACACACTTTTAGCTGGTCTCGACCAGTTGAAGAGAATGTACGCGCTTGCTCAAGAAGGCAAGGTTGAAGATAGACCTCTTGAAGAGCTCTTTAAAATATTTGAGCAAGATTTTAATAGCGAAATAGAAGTCATTGTTGAAGGCCAAGATGGGAAAACCATCGTTGCACAAGAAGAAAAACAGCAAAAAAAGGCTGAAGATAAAATTAGTGTTAGCGTTGAGCTTCTCTCTCAATTCTTAGAGATGTCAGGAGAATTGACGGTTATTCGGAATACTATTTTTAAAAACCTGTTCAAGCTCCATCAAAAGTATTTCGGAGATCGCGATATTGAGTTGCTTACTGATTCAATGTCTGAAATGCAAAAAGTAAGTTCTCAATTACAACAACATATTGGGGATATGAAAAAAGTAAATATTGAACAAATTATGCGTCCAATGAAAAGAGTTTTGCGTGATTCTGCAAAGGCCACTCATAAAGAAGTTGAAATGGAGATTGTGGGTGAGAACCTGAGAATTGATTCCGGTTTGGGCAAGCTCTTTTCAAATATTCTTGTTCACATGATTCGAAATGCCGTTGATCACGGAGTTGAAGATAAAGTATCTCGTAAGAATGCTGGTAAAAGTGAAGTCGGTAATCTTAAAATTGAATTTAAAGAATTTGGGGAATTTATCCATGTTGAAATTAATGATGATGGTAAGGGGATAGATCCTGAAGTCATTCGTAAAAAAGCCTTAGAAAAAGGACTTTATACAAAAGAGCAATTGGCTGCAATGTCAGAACAAAAAGTTTTTGCAATCATTTTTGAATCAGGTTTTTCAACTGCTCAAACGGTTTCAAGCATCTCAGGCCGTGGGGTTGGAATGGACATGGTGAAAAGCTCCTTAGAAGAGTTTGGAGGTAAGTTTTATATCGACTCAAAGCTTGGTCAGGGAACAAAATTTTTAATGGTTATTCCTATTCCTCGTTCTATTTTAATTATAAAGTCTCTCATGGTTCAATCAAATGGAATTCGGTATTGTGTTCCTCTCGATGAAGTCGCAGAAGTTGTCCTCTTTGAGAAAAATGATAGTGAGGACATCTTACATGAAATCGAGGGCAAACAAATTCTTAGCCATCATGGAGAGCTTGTCCCCATTCTTTATCTCTCAGAACTTCTCAATGGCAAAACAGTTAAAAAAGATGATGATTTGAGCATTGTCATTGTAAAGGATGAAGGGTTTAAGTTTGGTCTCGTTGTCGATTTAATCGAAGATATAGAAGAAGTTGTGGTTAAGCCAATGAGTAAAATGATTAAGCAAGTCGATACATATTTAGGGGCAACATTTATTGGGGAAGGCGAGCTCGCAATGATCCTCAATGTAAAAGGTATTGCTAAAAAATACAATATTGAAACCAGTGATGAAAGTGAATACGATATGGAACGCAACCAAGCAGTTGATACAAGTCTTGAATCAGAATTTCTTCATTTCTCATTAAATGAAAGAGCAAATTTTGTGATCCCTCTTCAAGATGTGTTTCGATTAGAAGAAGTGCATGGGAATGAAATTGAGTTTAGCGGCAATAAAGCGTTGATTAAATATCGTGGAAAGGCCATGCCATTGTGTTTTATGGAGCAGTTGATTGATGAAAGTGGGCAGACTGATCCAAAAAATCTACGTTCCTTAGTCGATGTCAATGCGACCTATAGTGTGATTGTTGCTAATCGTAGTGATCGTTCAATTGGGCTTATTGTAACTGATATACTTGAGATTTCAAAAACAGCTCAGGTGATTAGTAGTGAAAACTATAATAATCCTTATTTTTTAGGGACCATTTATATCAACGATCATCTCATGAATATAGTAAACCTTACGACAATTATGAATCTCGTTATTAAGAGGAAAATGTTAGAAGTTGAAGTAGAGCAAGCTGAGATTAAGCAAGCGGCTTAATTTTTGGCGTTATAAAGTTTAAGAGCTTTAAGTCTTTGCATCGAATGATCTACAATCGGTCTGGGATAATTTTTAACAGTAAGCGGTTCATGAAGATTTTTTGCAGGTACATCTTTCAATTCAGGAATATATTTTTTGATATAACTACCCTCGGGATCAAATTTTAAGCTTTGAGACCAAGGATTAAAAATTCTGAAATAGGGTTGTGGATCACACCCTGTTGAAGCAGCCCATTGCCAGCCGCCATTGTTAGGGGCGAGGTCACCGTCAAGTAAAGTTTCCATAAAATAGGCTTCTCCCCACTTCCAATCAATGAGCAGGTCTTTGGTTAGAAAAGAGGCCACAATCATTCTTACGCGATTGTGCATCCAGCCCGTTTGTTTGAGTTCTCTCATCCCCGCATCAACAATGGGAAAACCAGTCATCCCATTTTTCCAAGCTTCAAAAAGGAAAGTGTCATTTTCCCATTTGATATCTCTGTACTTAGTATTAAATGACTCGTTTTCAATCCTCGGATGCCTAAAAAGGATATGATAATAAAATTCTCTCCATATGATCTCACTTAAAAACTTTTGAGAAGATGTTATGGCCTTTTCATATGGGCTCAAATTGAGGAATTGAATAATTTGAGAGGTCGTAAGACTTCCATTCTTTAAATAAAGTGAAAAACGAGAAGTTCCTAATAAGCTGGGAATATCTCTGGCATGTCGATAATCTTCAATTTTATTTTTAAAAGATTCTAACGAACGATATAAACTTTTTGCAGAGACATCGGGAATTTCTATTGAAACTTTTTGATGATTTTTTAAGATATAGGTTTCGAGGCTGTCTTCAGGTAGCGTTTTTTTGTCTTTGAAAAGGTTCTTCCAAGTTAAGTTAAATAATGGGCGAAAATTATTCTGACTTTGTTCCTTGAGAAGTGTGAGCCCTTGTTTTTGAAGTCTAATTCTTTGAGCAAAATCCTTGAGCTCCATCAATCTATTCCACTTTCGGGAAAAGGGAGTAAAGACTTGGTAGCCTTCATCATTTTTGCCATCTTTGCTGAGTTCATGGGGCTCAATGATGAGGTGATCTCTATATGTTTTAACTTCGATGCCAAATTGTTGAAAGAGCACTGTCAGATTCTGATCGCGTTCTCGAGCAAATGGTTCATAATCGCGATTAAAAGTAATGAGTTTAGGTAAATGATCTAAAGATTTAAAGAGCTCTTGAAAAGCTTCTTCAGGGTCGACGTCCAAGACAAGAAGATCTCCTCCTGACGCTTGTAATTCGAGCTTGAGTTCTTTTAGTCGATTGAGAAAAAGTTGAAAACGATTAATTGAAAAATCGCTACGGGATAAAAATTTTTTATCGAAACAAAAAAATCCTAATACCTTACCATCAAAATCCTTCCAAGATTGGGCGAGCGCCATGTTGCCGCTAATTCGAAGATCTCGACGAAACCAGTGTATTGCATAGTTTTCCATAGCAAAGTCTCCCAAGGAATCCGAGTATTGGTCAACTCTATAGAAAATTGTCAAACATTTCGCAAACCAAACTGCTGCAAGCAATGAGCAAAATCAGTAGGAGGGGGAGCTGTGATGGACATCAGTTCATGTGATATGGGGTGAGTAAATTCTAATTGAAAGGCGTGAAGCATGGTTCTTTGGGGATTAATTGGGATTCCTCCATAAAGGATATCACCCACAATTGGGCAACCATACTCAGATAGATGAACCCTGATTTGATGAGTCCTCCCAGTAAGGGGACTGGCCTTAATGAGACCTGCCTGTTGATTGCTTTGCAAAAACTCAAACTCCGTTTTGGCGTGGTCTCCGCCACTCTTTACGGAATGTATTTTGAGTATTTTTTGATTCATTTTAGCAAGGTTGTTTTCGACCACAAACTGAGTCGTTTTTTCTCGTGGCATTGGCGCAACAATCGCCATATATGTCTTTTGAATTGTTTTGTATTGAAACATATCCCCAATATCTTTGTTGAGAGAGCGCTTCTTTGAAAAGAGAACAAGTCCCGAAGTTTCGAAATCAAGTCGATGATGTAAAAAAGCTTCTTTCTTTACCCATCTCTGTACGGCAGCATAAAGATGATCTCTGGTGGGATCAAGTGTTGCTTGAGATGGAAGTCCACTTGGCTTATTGACCACAATAATACCATCGTCTTCGTACAACACGGTTTCGGAAGATAACTCAAAGTTGATTTTGGTAATAATTGCTTTCCGCTTGAGAATATCGACCGGAACATCAACATGAATTTGTCCGTTCTTCATTACATACTTTAATTGCATGCAATCTTTTTCTGAAATTTGAATATGTCGTTGAGTCGTCAAAAAGTTGAAAATCAGCTTTAGAATATCTTCATCTAGAGAAGGGAGGTCGATAAAAAAGGTTTTAATCTTGTTGTTTTTGAGATTGTTTTTTTTCATCAAGTGTTTTTTGGAATTCAGGAAGAAGAACAAATTCTGGGGCATCTGTTCCGCAATAAGGACAGATTTTCCAAGTCATTTCGAGTTCTTCTTTGCAAGAGAGGCACTCAGGGTTATGACTATCATGCCATTTGTCTTTTCTGTGAATAATGATTTGAAAAATAATGATGGTAACCGGTACAAATACTGCTATTTGCTTAGCGATAAAAATGGTCGATTCATCCTTTACTGCTTGAAAAAAAAGAATGGCGAAACCGATACTCATGAGCACATAACTGGGCAAGGCCAAATCTCGAACTTCTTTGTGAAGGTGAATTCGATAGACTTGCGTCCAATATCCTAAAGATAAAGAAATCACTGCAACCCAAGACATGTATTTTAATATCCATTCCATCGGCGAAATTTTAGCAGAAAAATTCAAGAAATAATATCTTTGAAGAGAGCTGTAGTGCTAGATTAGGGGGTAATTTGTTATGAATATTCACTAATTTAGGAATTAAAAGCTTAATAAGGATCATTTTATGTCTAAACGTTTTCAACAGGCCCTCGAGTTAGCACTAGAAACGCACTCTTCTCAAACCAGAAAAGGGTCAGAAATTCCCTACATTTCCCATGTGATGGCAGTATCTGCTTTAGCGATGGAGCTTGGTGGGGATGAAGATACGGCAATAGTGGCTTTACTCCATGACGTTATTGAAGACAGCAATGGTGTGATCACGCATCAAATTTTAAGGGATAAGTTTGGAGCAGCTATCGCGGACAGAGTTCTATGTTTAAGTGATGCTACCACTTTTCCAAAGCCTGCTTGGAAGAAAAGAAAATTGGCCTATTTGGAAAATCTTTCTAAAGCAGATGAACAAACACTACTGGTTAGTGCTTGTGATAAATGGCATAACCTCACTTCGTTATTGCGCGATTTAGACGATATTGGTGACGAGGTCTGGGAGCGTTTTAGTGCTCCGCCAGAAGAACAATTTTGGTACTATCAACAAGTTTATAATGCCGTTTGTGAAAGCGTTCCCTTGTGGTTAGCGGAGAGATTAGAAGAGGGGTTGGATGAGTTGGAAGCCATTCTTTTTGATGACTGACCAAAATCCAGTGACTTAAATCATTAAATGAAAGGTGATTTAAGTCAGTTCTTTGAGGATCTGTGATAAAATCTAAGAGTGGAGGGACTTATGTCTAAACTGACAAAATCTCAAGCTCTAATTGCTACGGCAACAACAAATAGCGAAGAAAATGATTCAATGCTGAGCTATGCTCTTCTACTGTTAGTTACTTTCTCGCTAATGACTTATCTTTTTGCTGAAGTCATCAATCCTTGGCTGACCAAAGTTCTTTAAAGATCTAAAGCATATTTTTTTAAAACATCAATTGTGACAAATTGAAGAATCTTTCGATGAGTTCTTTTCAAGAATATTTTTGGGGCTTTATTTTGTTCTAATGCCTCAACCCATCTCAGAGCGCATAAGCACCAATGATCTCCTGGTAAGAGACCTGGAAATTGGTACATTGGCATTGGTGTTGATAAATCATTTCCTGCCGCTTTTGAGAAGGCCAAAAATTCTTCAGTCATTTCACAGCAAACAATGTGACGTCCTTGATCTTCTGTATCGGTTCGACAAAGTCCATCTCGGTAAAAGCCAGTGAGTGGGCTTTCACAACAGACATCCATCGGAAGTCCTAAAACATTGAGTGCTACGCTTTCCATAAAAGAGCTTTTCCTTTCTTGTTTTTTTGATAATAAATTTCGTCACTAAGGTAGAGGGCGACAGCTGGCCAAATGAGAGCGAAGGCTGCAAGTCTTTGGGGATCGAGCTGTTCTTTGTAAAGCCAATAGCCTAAAGCAAAATGAAGTGTGGGCGTTATATATTGAATAATTCCCATGGTAGAAAGTTTAAGTTTGGCGATGGCAAAAGAAAAAAGTACGAGCGGAAAGATGGTGATGGGACCCGCTAGGGCCAAATTAAATTGAGTTCCTAATTGGGCATGAGAAAAGGTGAGCATTTGATTTTGATTTAAATAAATCAACCCTAAAACTGAAGGAATAAACAAAATTCCAAGTTCAAAAGTGACACCAACTTGAGAGGGAATTTGGGCTTTTTTGCGGCAGAAGCCGTAAAGGGCAAAGGTCATGGCCAGGGTGAAAGCGATGAGAGAGCGGTGCCATTCTCCAAAACCTAAAACCACAACACCGATGGTTGCCATAAAGACAGAAGTCCACTGCGGTTTGCGCAGTTTTTCTTGAAGAAAAACTGTGCCGAGCAAAACATTAAAGAGGGGATTGATATAATAACCCAGGGCCGATTCGAGTAAGTGATTATTAAAAACGGCCCAGACAAAGGTAAACCAGTTGATGGCAATCAACGTGGTTGAGGCCAACAACCATTTGAGTGTATGAAATTCCTTAAAGACTTTTTTGAGTTGGGTAGATTGGCCGCTTAAAAGCATCCAAGCTGCAACAATGGGGAGCCCCCAGATTATTCTCATCACCAGCATTTCCCAAGGTGAAGCTACTGGAAGTTGTTTCCAATAGAGTGGGATCAGACCCCAGAAAATATAGGCACTGGCTGCGAGCAATAAACCTTGATTCATGAGGCGATGCTATCAGTTTTACTTAATTATGACACAATGTTGCGACGCGTTTTATTGCCATTTGCCTTAGCAAAGTCTAGTCTTTTCGTAAGTTAATTTTATGGAGGGGTCTATTATGAAAAGAGTTTTATTTTCACTCATTGGTTTAATGTTAAGTTTCAACGCTCATGCGGTGTTTCTTCAATATTGTTCAAACTACAGTATGCCAAATAATCCGGTAAGCTTTTCATTTTCTTCATGTGTAAACAGCAATTTCAATTCTATTGATCGTGAATTAGAAGCTCCAACATTCTTTAGTTACTGTTCAAACTTTGGCTCGCAAGTGGATTATTTCTTTGTTAGCTGTATCAACAGCAACTTTAGAACAGCGGAGCAAGCTTTAAGAGAGCAAAATATCTTTTTACAACACTGTTCAAACTTTCGTAATGACGAACTCGATTTCTTTTTTGTTTCATGTGTAAATAATAATTTCCGTGAAGTTGAAAGAGCACTCTCTCGTCCATAGTCTTAAAAAGTCTGATGAATGTCATGGCCAAGGCTTTGTTGTCTGGCCATGATTCAAAAATATACGTGTAGGGAGAAAATGATGATGAAACTTCTGGCGATCATATCTATATTGGTATCATTCAATGCTTTCTCTTATGATCGTTTGTCGGATACAGGGCTTTATTCTGATATTCAAACTTATACAGTTGCTAGCGAAAATCGCCATTATTCACCTCAGTATCCTTTGTGGACAGATGGAGCTGTCAAAAATCGCTGGATCTCATTACCTCCTGGGACAAAAATAGATACGAGTAATATGGATCGTTGGGTTTTTCCCAATGGAACAAAGCTGTGGAAAGAGTTTGCCTTTGCGCAAGCAGACGGAAGTGTTTTCAAAGTTGAAACTCGATTAATTGAAAAAAATCCACAAGGCCAATGGCAATATTATAGTTTCCATTGGAACCAAGATCAGACTGATGCTGATCTCGTCCCTGACAGTGGATTGGGTGACGTTTATCAAATTAATCCAACAACTACTTATGACATTCCTAGTAAAAGACAATGTATCGGTTGCCATGGATTTGATAATCGCCCTGTTCAAAGTTTTCAAGCCTTGCAACTATCTCCAATTAGAGACCCACAAGCTCCTCATCAAGATATTCTCAAGAAAGATATGATTACATTAGCGGATATGGTTCAAGAAAAGATGATGACTCATAATCCAAGCGTTTGGCCTGAAATGCCAGACGATGCCGCTAATCCCTTACAAAAAACAGTATTTGGATACATGGTAGGGAATTGTTCGAGCTGTCACCGTCCTGGGGGTTTAAGCGAAAGAACTGGTTTTCTGATGAATTTCAAAAGCCAGCAGACTGATGTTAAAAAGCAGCCTGTTTTTATGACAGGTATTAATCAACACACGACTTTTTATCAAATTCCAAATCAAGATCCTATGAATAGCTTTCGATTTAAACCGAATCGACCTGACCTCTCAGCAGCTCTGATTCGATTGGGAGATCGTACACACCGTCCAATGCCTCCCTTTGGTTATAAGATGGCCGATATGGAAGCGGTTAAGCTGATGGAAGCTTATATTAATAATTATCAAGAGTAAGAGATATGAGTGAGCGCTGTCCTTGGGCCAAGCCGAGTAATCCCCTTTATATAAAGTACCACGATGAGGAATGGGGAAAACCATCCTTTGATGAAACTCATTTGTTTGAAATGCTCTGTTTAGAAGGAGCTCAAGCGGGACTGTCGTGGGAGACGATTCTCAATAAGAGAGAAGATTATCGAAAATTGTTTCATCATTTTGATTTCAAAAAAATGGCAAAGATGACAGACGCCCAACTTGAAAAAATTTTACTGAATCCCAAAATTGTCCGCAACCGATTAAAGGTTTATGGCTTTAGAAAAAATGCTCTGGCTTATTGTGAAATGAAAAAACAGGGAGAGGATTTAGTTTCTTTTTTATGGGATAGAATTGATCATAAACCGATTCAAAATAAGATTAAGACCCTAAAGCAGATAACAATTAAAAATGAATTATCAGATCAAATCAGCAAAGAGCTAAAGAAGAAAGGTTTCACTTTTGTTGGTTCGACTATCATCTATGCCTATATGCAAGCTGTTGGAATGGTTAACGACCACTTAACAACTTGCCCACAGTATAAAACAATTAAATCGTAATATAGATTTTGTCGCCGTCGATTCTAATTGCAGTGCCAGAAATAAACTTCTTAATTAAGTTCAGGGCAAGATCTTTGGCATTCATTCCAGCTACTCGAGTATTCTTTAAGTAAAAAAGGATTTCTCCTTTTTGCTCATCAAGTGAAACTTCCGCTTCAAGTTTAAAATTGAGTCTAAACCAAACTTTGATTTTACCTGTCAGACTCATTTGTCCGTTTCGAACTTGAACATTAATGTCGCTAATTTTAGAAACATTAACCTTCTCACCATTTTGGATGATAATGCTTTGAACAGTAGGAACAATTTCTTTGACAGTAGAATCGAGTCTGACTAAGCAACCTTTGATAAGGTGATAGTGATTGATTTGTGTCCAATCAACCGGAAGCTTGAAACAGTTCAAATCAAGTTCTTCTACATTTGAAGTCTCTTCTTCTGTTTTAAAGCTTAAATGATCTGAGTTCACTTGATACTCGTCGCTGGTTAAAACAAATTTTGGCCTATCTATTTGAGTATTGATACCGCTGACGTTGGCATGAAATTGATTAACTTCAATTTCAGAAGCCACTAAACAATTCTGCAGAAAGGCTTCGAGATCAAAGGGAGTCAGCATCTCAAGAGCACGATGGCATTTGAACATGGCTCCTTGAAGGTTATAAACCCCATCCTTATATTGCCCAATAATCGAAGAAAGGTCAGCGAGAAGAACTTCTTCACTTAATCCCATTTCATTCATCTTAATTTTTACAGAGCTTATGGCATCTTGATATTCCATATTAACCGTAGGAGAGCGATCTTTGTCTCTCGATTGAATGCGGGCCTTTTTAAAACAAACGTCATCAATGGCAGTACTGAATCGTCCTTCAGGGTCACATTCTAAGCGAGCATGTAGCATTGAAACTTTCTTTTGGTTTTGTTCCACTGCGAGATGAGCTGAGTCGATAGTGATGAGATCTTGATCGATATTTACTGTCGCATCAGTTAAAGAAATTGAATCTAATCCTTTAAGTGGATTTCCTTGATCGAGCGGAACGGCAAATTTAATGGCATTGTTTTTAAACATAAGCTTGTTATCAATCAAGCGTACATCGGCAATAAAAGGAGTTCCCAGTTCTGGATCTATTTGAACTTCAAAATCATCTTGTATGACTTCAATTTTGCGAGCATTGGCAGTTCCTTGAAGAACAAGATCCTGCTTAGTCATATTTAGTTCATTGACTGACAAATGAACGAGCTCATTGGACCAGACTTGTGACATGAGTCCGATAAAAAGACTTAAAAGCATGAAGCAGCTCCCTTAAGGTTTTTTCTCAATAAAAAACTGTTAAGAAAGCCTAGCTTTATGAATTTAAACGGTCAAATTTAGAATGAGCCTGGTGCGTCAAATGCTTGAAGATAAAGTGCATACTCTCTTAATAAAGTCTCATTTCCAGCATCTTTACCAATGAATTCTCTGCGCGTTCCGCGAATCGTAATCTTCTTGCGAACTTCAAAGGTGCATCCTTTAAGATCACAAAGGAGCTGATTACCCAGGAAGTAAGAAGCATTTGGTGTCTCACCTGATAAGATTTTTGTGCAATTGCTGTTGGCATTTGAATTAGGAAGGCGAGGACAAAGGAGGTCAGTCACGATGGCTTGAAAGACTTCTCTTGAAGGTGTGCTATTTGAGTAAATTTCTGTTGGGTAACTCAGCAAGGCCTTTACAGTTCCTAAAGAGCAATTTCCCTTTTGATTAGAAAAGTTGCAAAAAACTTTCATGAAGGGAAGTCCAATTTCATAACTACCCCAGTGCCCAGTATAACTGTGGTTGTTTGGCTTCATTCTGTAGCAGCTCATGTTTTGGCATGATTTCGAGTTTTCAAAAGACAGGCCATTAGAGTTTGACCAACCACCATGAGGGTATTGTCCTTCATTGTTATGATACCAATGCCCATCGTTATGGACTCTTTGAAAATCAGTGCTGGTTAAAGAACCAAGAACGGGAATTTCCCATATTTCAGATATTTTAGGGGCTGAGAAAAATCCTGTATTGCATCCGTGAAAAATAGCATAAGCGTCTTCAGTGAAGAGCTCTTTCATAAAAGAGATTTTGCTAGAAGAATCATCAAAGCGGCTGCCTTCTTGCAACCCAAGTCCAAACCAGGCACTTGAATGTCCAAAGAAATGAAATGAGCTGATACTTGTAAGTTGCTTTAGAATTGGAACAAGTTTAGTCATTGTGAGTTTATTTGAATTTGAATCAATGATCGTAAAATTTTGTCTTTGTAAAACCGCCAAATCTTTTTCAGCACCATTATCCAAGGCCCAGACAATCAATTGTTGTCTCTCTGGAAATAATTCATTTTGTCTTTTGGCATTTGTTACTGCCGCTTGAAGAAAAAGAGTCGCCATTTCTGGCCCATATCCGACAACGTAGACATCAGTCGTTTTACTCGAGTCGAGTTGACTATTAAGAGTAAAAACATTGAAGGCCATAACGGATTGGCAAACAAAAAGCAGAGAAAGAACGAACCATTTCATAATGTGTACTCCAAAAATAAACCTCTCGAATCACTGCATACAATATATTCATGATGCAGGCCAGAGATGAATATGTATTTTTATCTAGACGAGTTCTTTTTTTCTATCGATATACTGGTCTTGACCAAACAATTGTCCTGAACCGATTCCATATTTTTCGTGAACACCAATATTTCTAGTGAGTTCATCCGATTCAAGTTCTTGGGCCAAAAACTGCAAATAGTTTCTAACTTTAAAAACCAATTCTTGATCGCTCTCTCCAAGGGCTTCGTAGCGGAAGAGCGAGACTCCAAGGTCAACCATTTGATCAACCAACTGAGAAGAAGATTGAGGGCGAGCATTGAACATCGTATTTCGGCACTCTTGATCGGCAGTTATAAAATGGGCATTGCCAAATTGATCCTTCAATTCAAGCTTATGCTTTTCACAAGGTTTACCACAATCTTTAAAGCTCGATCCTTTTGACAAGAAAGCGGCAAACACACAGTGTTCCATATGAAAGCTTGGCATGTAGTGATGGAGGATCAATTCAAAATCTGATTGCGAGGAATTTCGGATAAGATCCATCACTTGCTGTCCGTTCAAATCTAAGCCTGGAGTTAATCTCTGTAGAGACTTTCCAAATAAGTATTCTGATGTCAAAGAGTTTGAAACATTGAGTGAGTAATCACCAATAAGACTTTTCTCTGGCGCATGCTCTTTTAAGTATTGAAGCGCTCCTAAATTTCGAACTAAAAAACCGTCAGGATTCAAACGAATGAGATGATTGAGATTATGGTATTCACCAGGTTTGAGGATTCGCGTAGTCGCTAAAGCAACTTGACACGGATAATCCTCCAGCAATTCTAAGGCTTCTTTATAATCGCGACCAAATTCAAAATCGAGGTAGACCCAAGCCATTTGATCCCATTCATCAGGGGAGAGTTCTTTGGTGAGTGTATCTACTTGATCTTTATTTCTCAAAAGAATGGTTAACCTTGGACTGCCTATTTCAGAATCTTGAGGCTTATGTTTTAATTCACTTGCTCTCAAATCATTAATGATCAACGGAATTCTCTGCGTTCGAGAGAGATTTAATTCCTCAATCATCCTCTGGCGAAGACCTTTTAGCTCTTTTTGGGAAATAAAGCATTGATCATCATTCTTAATAACTAATTCTTGAATGGAATAGGCAGATTGAGAAAGAGAATTAATTTCTTTTTCTATGACTGTAATATCAATTGTTTTTTGGGCCTTCTCAAGCTTTGAATCTGCCTTAAGTTCTCTCCATTGGAGATGATCGTCCCTATACTTTAATGTTAAGGGATGCCCAAGTTTCGCAACGATTTCAATTTGGAGAGGAATTCTCTTCTTTAAATTCCTGTCAGTAATTGTCTTATGCCATTTTTTAGATAATTGAGGGTCGCTATTCAAGTAGAGTGAATCACCTTTACAAATATTTTGAACAGGAAAAGATTTTTCGAGTCCTATAATATAGTTTTGGGGTCCAATCTTTTGAACTTGATATAGTGAAGATCCATCCTGAACTTTTTCACCATCAATATATATCCCCATTCCAGGTTCAAGATTTTGATCACTTTCAATTTCTAAGTTTCTATTTTTAATTTGAATGATCTTACCCACTTTGATTCCGCGGTGAGAGCTATATCGACCATTGACCAATCGTTGATGATCAACTCCATTGAGCCAGCCACTATAAAAACCTCTCGAGTAACTTAAGGCCATATCACTTACGCCTTTCTTGTAATCAAACGAGATTTGATCGACAGCTTTGCGATAATAGTGAGCAGTTGAAGCCACGTAGTCGGGACCTTTGAGTCGACCTTCTACTTTTAATGAGTGGACACCAATATTCGCGAGTTCTGGAATCTGTTCAATCCCAGCGAGATCTTGAGGACTCACAATATGTTTGCGATCTTTCAGATCAAACTTTTCTCCATCAACCAGCATCTCATACTCAAAACGGCAACTTTGTGCACATTGCCCGCGATTGGCCGAGCGTCCGCCAATGCTTTCAGAAGTAAAACATTGTCCTGAGTAAGCTACACAGAGAGCTCCGTGGACGAAAACTTCTAATTCTTTATCTGTCTTTGCCTTTATTTTTTTTATTTCTTCTAAAGAGTTTTCTCTACCTAAGACAAAACGCTTAATTCCCAAATCCTCGAGAAGTTCAATGGCATCATGATTGGTCACTGTCATTTGAGTAGAAGCATGAATTTCTTGCTCTGGGCAAATTGATTGAATGAGTTTTACTAAACCAAGATCCTGAACAATAAAAGCATCGGGAGAAAGAGGAATAAGATTCTTAATAAGTTCAGCAGCCCTCTCAAGCTCTTCTTCAAAAATAAGAACATTAAAAGCCAGGTGAACTTTGACATTATAAAGATGGCAAAGATCGATCATTTCTTTCAGCTCTGAAAAGCTATGATCTTTAGTTCTTCCTCTTGCGTTGAAATGAGGAACGCCAATATAGATCGCATCGGCCCCGTTATGGATCGCCGCTAAACAACTTTCATAGTCGCCCACTGGGAGAAGAAGTTCTGGTTTTTGAATCATGGCCCAACATAGCCTTTAGGGAACTTATTGAAAATAGGTCATACTTTTTTACAATGTAGGCTAACTTATTGAAAAGATGGAGACTTTTACGCTTCTTTTACAAACAAATGATGAGTTGCACCCTACAATATTATCAGAAGACAGGTTCGTGCAATCGAGCCTCAAAGATAAAAGGGGACTTTTATGCAATCAGATACTAAAGCGACAAAGGCTTCATGGCAAAAAATAGTAAAGCCTTATACTGAAATCGATAACAAGAAAAGTATGTTTCAACTTTTCAACACTCTCATACCGCTTGTTGTCATGTGGTACGTGACTTACAAATCACTCTCGTATTCTTATTTTGTGACTGTAGGATTAGCTCTTGTTACGAGTTTCTTTTTTATACGAGTTTTTATTATCATGCATGATCTTGGGCATGGGACGTTTTTTAAAACGAGAAAAGTAAGAGATATTGTCGGAACACTTCTCGGGGTTTTAACATGTACTCCTTATGCTCAATGGACTAAAGAGCATGCCACTCATCACAATACTTCTGGAAATTTAGATAAAAGAGGTCACGGAGACGTTTGGACTGTTACTGCTGAAGAATTTCAAAATATGACGGCCTGGGAGAGATTCTCTTATCGCGTTTATCGAAATCCGTTTATTACTTTTTTTATTGGACCAATATATATCTTTCAAATTCGCCATCGCTTTTCATTAAGCTCGGACGGACCAGTAGAGAGACAAGGAATTAAGATTACCAATGTTCTCATTGTTGTCGCCATCATTGGTATGTCGGCACTGGTTGGATTTAAGAATTTTCTTCTGATTCAGGCTCCGATCTTGATCTTTGCTCAAAGTCTAGGATGTTGGTTGTTTTATGTTCAACATCAGTATGAAGAGGTTTATTGGGGAAAGGGAGCTCAATGGAGTTATGTTGATGCAGCTTTAGAGGGTTGCTCATATTACAAGCTTCCAAAGGTTTTTCAGTGGTGCACAGGGAATATCGGATTTCACCATATTCACCATTTAAGTCACCAAATCCCTAATTACAATCTTCAAAGATGCTATGAAGAAAACGAGCTCTTTCAAAATGCGAAAGTGCTAACATTCTGGGAAAGTCTTTCGTGTGCATTCTTGAAAATCTATGACGAAGAATCAGGAGAGTTGATTACTTTTAGAGAGTTTTCAAGAAGATATAAGAAAAGTAAAAAAGCAGTATTGGCAGCAGCTTAAGATATCTGAATCCATCGGGACTGTGATCGGGAAGTAATTGTTCCAATCACAGTCCATCCTTCTTCTAATAATTCTTTTTTATCCGCAGGTAAAATCGCAAGGATAGGACCATTGGTTTGGGGATCGTAGTACACGTCTGCAATATCATCACTAACATATGGGGAAAAGCTTTTTTTATTTTCATCAATTAGAAAGCTTCTGTGATCGCGATCAATCAAATCTTGAGTTTTTTCTAAAATATTAACCTGCTTCAAATCAATTTGGGCAGATGTACCACTCGCTTCAAGAAGTTCGTAAAGATGCCCAATGAATCCAAATCCTGTCACGTCTGTCGCTGAATGGAGTTTTTCCAAAAGTGCATCAGGTATAAAATTAGGAGTGGTCATCTGAGAGATGAGATCATGGGCTTGATGAGAACCTAAGTCTCCTTTCATAAGCGCCTGGAGGGCGATACCAGAGCCGAGCTTCTTATTCATGATAATAAGGTCTCCAGGCTTCGCTCCATCCTTTCTTAAGACTAAGCTTTGTTTCTCGCCGACGACAGTCACAGAGAGATGATCTTCAGCATTTTCAAAGGTGTGAGCATTGCTCATTTGAATGTTGTTGTCTTTGCAGACTTTGAGAATGCCTGACATGACTTGAAGGAGAAAATTTCGCTGTTGAGCTTCTCGCCGATGAGCTAGACCTACAGAGACTGTCAATGCAACAGGTTTAATACCGCTGACCCATAAGTCAGAAAGAGCGTGAAGAGTCGATATTTGTCCAAACAACATAGGGTCTGGAAGAAAGGCTCTTAGACCATCGACGCTAATATAGTTATCGTTCTTTTTTACAGGTAGAGGATAGCAATCTTCACGAGTTAACGGCATAACATCGGAAAAAGATAATTGAAGAAGACTAATGACTTCACTTAAAAGAGATTGGGAAATCTTGGCTCCACATCCTCCACAGGTATTAACTACCATGGAATGATCCCGCTCTGATTCGGACATCTCAAAGGGAAGTGATCCAAATCGTTTCATAAAACGAACATCGATAAACTTTTTCCAAATCCAAAAAAGTGAAGAAGCGATGGCCCAATTTCCTCTTGATGCCAAGATACGAGTCGAAGAAAGGTGAATAAGTTTTAAAAAGTTTTTTTGCGGAATATAATCAAGAATCGTCGACTGAGATTTTTTTGTGACAAATTTTCTTATATTGTTTGAAAGTACCATTCCTTCTCTGACAGCAAAAACTCCGGCTTTGGGAAGCGGAGAGGGCGAAAAATGGATACAATCTCCAGCTCCAAATATATTTGGAAATTCATCGACTTGTAGTTTCGCATTAACTTTTAGAAATCCTGTTTCATTGGTGGGAAGCTTTGAAAGTTTGAAGATTTCTGGAGCTTCCGCATCTGTTGCCAAAAAAATAAAATCGTATTCTCCAACAAATTCTTCATGAGAATAAATTTTCTGATGATCAATTTTAGTGACTGGGGTTTTTGTTAATACTTTAACCCCTTTTTGAAGCATCTCCTGAATGACAATGGCTTGAGCTTTTTGAGGGAAGTCAGTGAGAAGATTTTCATTACTATGGATGAGTGAGACTTGATCATTTCGATTGAAAGAATTTATTTTTGAAATAATGGCAGAGGTCGTTTCAATACCGGCTGGCCCTCCTCCAATAATCGCAATTCTTTGAGGTGGAAGTGAAGGTAATTTCTCAAGAACACTATTCCATTTCGGCAGCAATTTTGAAATGGGCTTTAATTTAATGACATGCTCTGATTCAATAATCTGATTGACACTCTTTGGGGTGATTCCAATATTCAGGGATAGGACATCGTAAAGTATAGGAGCCCTATCACTTGCGAATCGAACCATACAGTTTTCAGAATCTATTTGGGTAATACGATCACGAACAAAAACAACACCAGCTTGAGAAGCTAATTTCCAAAGATTGAAATGAATTTCTTCTTCAGTGTATAGCCCCATCATATATCCGGGAAGCATGCCCGAATAAGGAGCGACATCTCCGTCCGAAATGAGAATGACAGATACGCCCTCAAGGGGTTTCATCGCCATCATCTTCAGGCATTGTATATTAGCGTGGCCCGCTCCCGCGAGCACGATTACTGATGAACTCATGTAGCTCCTGTCTCTTTCCACGATAAACGATACGATCATTGATCTTCTCGATTCGTTTTGAGTATGATGGATCGTAATAGTTTTCTAAAAGAACTTTTATCCATTCCATGTGAAGACTTTTGTCACTGTATGAAAAGGCCCTTTTCATAACATCTTCTAGAACTTTAAAACGAGCACCTCCTAAACGAACTTTTATGCGGTTAAGACTATGGAGCATTTGCTGTTCAAGAGATTCTGGCCCTAGTTGACTCTTTTCTATGTAATCTAAGTAAATTGATTCCATTCTCTCTTCTAAAGTTGAATCGAGAACTAAATAAGATGCACTTTGCATTTGAATAAAAAAAGGATCAGGAATTTTCAATCCCCCAATCATTCGAGATTCATCTTCCAGTAAAAAAAATCCTTCTTGATGAAAAAGTTGGAAAGCAAGTTCATTCTCAAAAGTTTGCTGCATGGGACGTTCACCAGGAATTACCCCAAAGGCCGATCCACGATGGTGAGCAATCGCTTCTAAATCAATATAAAGATTTTCTTCAAGTGAATGAAGGAAATGAGTTTTTCCACAGCCTGTGAGCCCGGTGACAACCATGAAAGGGTACTGCTTTTCAAATTGTTGAGCGAGTCTATTTCTTACAGCTTTATAACCACCTTCAATGGTAATTACTTCGCGATTATTTTCTCTGATCCACTGGGAAGCCAATTGAGAGCGCAAGCCACCTCTCCAGCAATGAGCAAACATTTTTTTTGAGCTTTCTAAGTCACACCAGCTTTTTACTAGTTTATTCTTTATTGAATCTACCAATTGATGACCAAGCTTAATAGCATTCTCTTGACCATTTTCTTTGTAACAAAGTCCCACCTGATGACGATGTTCATTATTCAAAATCGGTATATTAACAGCGTGAGAAAGATGACCGTCATAAAATTCGCCCTCGCTTCTGACATCGAGAAGAACATGTTCTTGAGGATCAAATTGAGAGACAAAATCTAGAGCGGTAATATTCATTTGTTCACTTTAACAGAGAGGATGACCTCTGAATAGGGCGATGCTGTGGGATCATTAAAATAAGTGTCAAGGGCCCGAAAATTAAAGATTTTTTGCATTGTCGGACCTTGACGAATTTTTTGAAGCTACCATTTTAAGTGTGTAGCCAGTTATAGAAGTTAACAAAGGAGATATATATGAGAAGAGAAATGATTAGACGTAATGCTTATAACCCATTTCAACTTTTTGCAGAATTTGACCGAGATTTCGATCGTATTTTGAGAAATGGTGCTCCTGAAATTCCAAAGGAAAAAGCTTGGGATTTCTTGCCAGCAGCTGACCTTGATGAAAATGAAAAAGCTTACTTCGTTAGTGTCGACCTTCCGGGTGTTAAGAAAGAAGACATAAAAGTCGAAGTTCACGACGGGCGTTTGAGTGTCAGTGGTGAAAGAAAAAGCGAAAGAAGTGATAATGGTCATTTCGAGCGCAAGTATGGCAAATTCGAAAGATTAGTCACTTTACCGGAGGAAGTAGATGTAGAAGCAATTGAAGCTCACTTTGAGAATGGGGTGTTACAATTAGCGATTCCAAAAAAGGAGTTAGCGAAACCTAAAAAAGTGGAAATTGGAATAGGTGAAAAGAAAACGGGTCTCTGGGATCGGTTATTGGGCTCACATGTTACTCAATCTGACCGCGCGAGTAACTAAGAGTTCAGTGTGATGTCCTTGATTTCTTATCCTCATAAAGAGCGAAGGCATGATGCCTTCGCTCTTTACTCTTTTTGCTCTAGTCCAAGCTTCTGTAAGACGTTTGTTAATTCTTCTGGCAGTGGGCAATCAATGTTTATGATTTCCTGAGTGAAAGGATGTTGAAAACTGAAGAAGTGGCAGTGGAGAAATATTCTATTGAGTTGATAATGATCGCGAAAGAATTGGTTTATTTTTCCTTTGCCATGGGCAGTATCACCAATAACTCCGTGGCAGCGTCTAGCAAAATGTCTTCTAATCTGGTGTTTTCGGCCAGTATCTATTCTTACTTTACATAAGGTCAATTCATTTACAGAAGCCAATGGCCAGTAATTGGTAACAGCTTCTCTTTTTATTCCACTGTCATCAGTAAGAGCGAAATCAAATCGGCCAGGGCTATCAAGCACACCTCTAACCAGTGTTATATATTCTTTAATTGTTGTGGGATCTGTCCAATGTTCTTGTAATGCTCTTGCCGCTTCTGAACTCAAAGCAAAAATAACGATGCCAGAGACAGGGCGATCGAGACGGTGCATGGGATATAAATAGAGACCTGTCTGTTCCTTCAGTCGTCGCATTAAAGTATCGCGTTCTTGACTTTCAGCTTTATACGGATGAACGAAGAGTCCAGAGGGTTTGTCGACAGCAAGATAGTGCTCATCTCTCCAAAGTATGTTGATTAGAGAATTCAGTTGTTGGCCCCAATGGAGAGGATTTTATTAAGTAAATCCTCATATGAAATTTTGAGATGTTTCGCTGATAATGCAAACTCATCATCCCAAGCAATATTAGGATTAGGGTTTGCCTCTAGAAAATAAATAGTACCGTCAGGAGAAATTCTAAGATCAATTCGAGCATATCCATTAAGTCCTAAAGCTCGGTATATTCTTTTGCACAGTTCTTGAATCTCATGCTCTTTTTCTGGAGAAAGCTCCGCTTTTTTTGTACCGATACCTTTGCGCTCTCGATATCGTTTATTCCATTTTGCATTTCGAGAATATATTTCTTTCTCAGGCTTTTGGGCATTATCATAGACGATTTCCCATACTGGAAGTGCTTGAAGGCGATTATTTCCTAAAATGCCAACATAGAGCTCCCGGCCTTCGACAAATTCTTCAATAATGGCATCAACGCCGATTTTTTGATTGATATAATCTAATCTTTCAATGAGTTTTTCTTCGTTGTGAACAACGGAAGCTTGAGAAATGGCCAAGGAGGCTTCTTCAGTATTGCATTTAACAATTAATGGAAAATCTAAATGCTTGGGTCTTTTTACTCTTTTTGATTTTGCTCCGACATAGAATTTTGGATTTTTAACTCGATGATAAGTGATAATTTTTTTTGAAAGGGCCTTGTCACGACAAAGCATGAGCCCTCTTGGATTGCATCCAGTGTAGGGTACTCTTAAAAGCTGTAAATAGCTCACGACATTTTGATCAAAAAGTACTTCACCATCAAATTCTTCAAGCAGATTAAAAACTACATGGGGTTTAAAATCATCAACAGCTTTTTTGATTTCGATAAGATCCGAAAAAACACCAAGAACTTTAACTTCGTGGCCAATTTTGCTAAGGGTATAAATAACATCAAATTCAGTGAGCCATTCAGTAGAATCTCTATCAACTTCTTGAGGTTTTACGTTGTCTGGTGGAACTAAGTCTCTATGGACGAGAACTAAAACACGGGATTGCTTCACATGACTATCCTATGATGACCTTTTTCAAAATAGGTTTTAGCATTTCGAACAAGTTCTTTTTCGAGCTTCACTTTTGCCTCGCTTGCACGCACTTTAAGATGAAGCTTGTTTTGCTTACAATCTTTAACTAAATGATTAAACATGCGCTCAATATTATAGTGATACTGATTTGTCTTTTGCGCAACTGCTTCAATGAGTTCTTTTTTATGACGTCGCAAAATATTGTGGGCTTCAAGACTACGAGGATGCTCTTTGACTGGAGTAAATAGTTTATTCAAATTGAATTTAGAACTAAGTAACGATTTCGCTAAAAGTCGCTTCTTTTTTGCCATAAAATATTCGCGAAGAGTTCTCTTGTCTTTTTCAATCGGTTCAAGGCGGCGTTGATTTGTTAGTATTGGCCGTTGCAATTGAATTTCTTTCATTAAAGAATCCATGCCAAGCAATTTATCAAGTGCTTTAGTTCCGGCATATTGATCTTTCCAATTTGAACCGGGAGCTAACCAAACTGCAAAAGTTTCGGCAAAGTCTTCATCTGGATGTGATTGGGCGTAATTTTCTTCTAAGTGTTTAACATAGTTTTTAGAGTATTTCTTAGCAGTATATTTTGAGGGATAGGGAATATCGCTTCGACCAAAGAGCTCGATCCGGAGCGGATGTTTTCGAGTGTGGTAGGCACTTTCAATTGCGTGACCTGTTTCGTGTCTCAATAATTTTATAAAGTGCTCAGGCTTAAGTCCTTCGATATTTCCCATATAGCTTTTCTCTAATCGAATAAGCTTGGGATGAAGAAGGTAAAATGGAATTGCAATTCCGGGCATGCTGTCCGGTGAGAACCATTCATCGCTAATCCAAGCATAGGGCCGGAAGGAAATTTTCTTATGTTCTAGCTCTCGATTTAATCTATTGAGTGCCATTAACACATGAGGAGCTTTATCAATTGAAAGCTCAAGATCACATAAGCGAACGCTAAGGAGTTCGCTGTCAGAAAGGTTTTCCCACCAAAAGGTGTCATCGGTTTTGACCATGGCCTAGCTTATGACGGAATGCCCCAAAATGACAAGAGATTTGCGTCATTTACGAAGACTTATTAAGGGTGGTAAGAAGCTGCAATTATATTGGAGAACTTACTATGAAAGCGTTAATTGTGAGCTTTATTGCGGTCTTGAATTTGTCAGTTTTTGGCCAAGATTTACCTTTTGCCATGACGAGTATTAAGGCCAATTATTTTTGCCTCAATGATGGATCGGGAATTGCTATTTCACTTCCACAAGCGGCGACCGCGGCAAAAGTTTGGCAAACAGATGCTGACAGCAAGCTTGGTGTTGAACTTCAGTTGAGCAATTTCAAAAAGGGCCAATGTGAAGGTTGCTTTTCATTTGAAGGTAAATTGAGTGACCAGGTTTTAGTCTTTGCTGAAATTGTAAATCACCGCCTCACTTATAAAATTCAGGACCTGGAAACAGGGAGTGAATTTGTAGCTCTTGAAGCAAACTGTAAATAAAGTTTAAATAAAAAGGCCGCTTAAAGCGGCCTTTTTTTTAGTGCATTAAAGATTTTAGAGATTTTTCAAAAACTGAATATTTGTGATTCTTGTCACATCTTCTCCACGACAGCCTGTGTTTGGGCATACGTTAGATACTCTACATCCATTTCTAGAAACAAAATCATTTTCACCACGAACGAGGATACCTTCGACTGTTCCATTGTCAGCATCGAAAACAGCTGAGCCTGAATTACCGCCATAAGTATCGAGGTTGGCAACAAAGTAATATTTGTCATTGTTGTTGCGTACATTAGCACCATCAGCAATTTTAGTTGGAAGACCAGATGGATGGCCAATGACAACAAGTGGAGCGGCATCTGCAATCGTGTCATTCTTTCTGTAAGTTAGAGGCGAGCGGTCAGTAACAGCACGATCGAGTCTGATAAGTGCAAAATCATCTTGTGTCGAACGATCAAGTTTGCGCTCAATCACTTCTTTACAAGAATAAACACTGGTTGCTGGAACTTTCATATTGATAGCTTCTGGAGCAGTAGGATCAATTTTGTAGTCAAAAACCCAAGCATACTGATCACAGTCATTTTGAGAGCGAATACAATGTCCGGCCGTTACAAGAAGATCTGGTCCAACTAAAAAACCAGAACACATAGCAGTTGCAATTTGAGTTGCATAAGGTTCGCTTGCACAAACTCCAAATGAGTTTTGAAGAGAATCTCCCTTAATTTTATATTTGTTTTCTGAGCGAATGAGATTGAGCTCTGAGTGATCAATCATTGCTGCTGTCGAACGAGAGAGCTCTACAAACATTGGATTGGTTGATTCAAAAACGTCTACTCGATTGTCGTCACCGTAAATGACTTTTTCGCCAGAAGCGAAAGCATAACGAGCTCCCATTAAGAGAGTGAGAACTATGGCCAAAGATTTGATCATCTGCATATTCAATTCCTTTTGAAGGTGTTAGCGATGAGAAAAGTATGACTAAAATTGTTTGACTTCGACAACCTGTTTTAAATTTTATTTCTGTTATAATTTCCGACAGGATTAATAGGTTTTTAACTTAAGACTAAAAGTGATATGGTCTATTGAATTTAAAGTTTGAGGAGATACTAACGATGGTTGTTACTACAACAAAGAGACGCCCAAATACAAAACTTATTATTCGCTCAGCTACGGTTGAGGATCTCGAAGGAATTTATAAGCTCGTTGAAAAAGTATATCCAGTTATGCCGCCATACCCCATAGATATGCTGCGTGGTCAAATTAATTCATATCCTGAAGGACATATGGTGGCCGTGTTTAATAATACGATTGTTGGTTACTCTGCATCAGTCAGGATATCAGGCAAAAAATGTTTAAAGCCTCATACCTGGCGAGAAATTACAGGGGGAGGTTATGGGTCAACCCATGATCCTGAAGGTGATTATCTCTACGGATATGAAGTGTGTGTCGATCCTGAAATTCGAGGTTATAAAATTGGGCAACGTTTTTATAATGAAAGAAAAAAGATTGCCGCCTATCTTCGTTTGAAAGGAATCGCTTTTGCCGGAAGAATTCCTAACCTCCATAAAAAAATGAAAGAAGTGGGGACCGTTGATAAATATTTAGAAATGGTTCAACAAAAGAAAATAAAAGATCCTGTATTGGGATTTCAGCTCAGAAATGGTTTCGAAATTTTAGGGTATTTCCAAAACTATCTTCCTTATGACAAAGAGTCGATGGGTTATGCTGTTCATTTGCTTTGGAAGAATCCTGCATATATCGATGAAAAAAGTATGGTGAAATCATCTCGTCAGCTTTATGTCGACAAAGTTCGAGTTGCAACAGTTCAATATGCTCAACGAAAAATCGAATCATTCGAGGAATTTTCAAACATCGTGGGTTATTTTGTAGAAGTTACGAGTGAGTACAAATCAGACTTTGTGCTTTTCCCTGAATATATTACTTTGCAATTGCTTTCAATTGACAATGATGAAGTTCCTCCACATATCGCCATTGAAAAAATGACTTCTTACACTGACAAGATTAAAGATCTCTTTCAAGGATTGGCCCTCAAGTATAACATCAATATCATTGCGGGCTCTCATCCTATGATTATCGATGGAAAGGTCATGAACATCTCTATGATTTTTTTAAGAGATGGTTCATACCATGAACAACCTAAAATACACGTCACTCCAGATGAAGCCTATTGGTGGAATACACAAGGTGGTGACAAAGTTAAAGTTATCGAAACAGACTGTGGTCCGATCGGAGTTCTCATTTGTTATGACTCTGAATTTCCTGAACTCACTCGCCACTTAGTCGATCAAGGGATGAACATTCTCTTTGTTCCTTATTTAACTTCAGAGAGACATGGCCATTCTCGTGTTCGCTATTGCTGTCAGGCAAGAGCTGTTGAAAACCAAATTTATGTCGTAACCGCTGGAAACGTTGGAAATCTTCCTAAAGTTCACAATATGGATATTCATTATGGGCAAAGTTGTATTATTACTCCATGTGATTTTCCCTTTGCCAGAGATGGTATCGCAGCAGAAACCACTCCCAACGTAGAAATGGTGGCCTTCGCAGATCTAAGACTTGATTCACTTTTAGAGTCTAGAGTTAGTGGGACAGTGAGAAACTTAAAAGATCGTCGTCATGATCTTTACACTGTGAAATGGCTTAATAAGGAGTAAAAGATGAGAAAGCATAGTATTTGGATGGATATTTTTCTGACGTTGATCACAGGAGGGTTGTTTAATCTTTGGGTTCAAGTGAGACAAATTTGGGATGCCAATGAAATGTTAGACGATGATCGCTTTGGGATTTTTAAACTTATCTTTTTATCAATCGTCACTTTTGGAATCTATTTTGCTTTTCATGAGTATAAAATGACAAGGGCCCTTCATGAGCGGCTCTATAAAATGCGCTATCCTGAAATCGAGATTGCTTGTGGGATCGCCACTTTCTTTGCTATGTGGTTTTTCGTCGATAGCTATCAGCAAGTTTTGATGAATCAATGGATAGAGAAGCACCCTCGAGTCTCTTTAAGTTAGTCGTTGCGGACCCAGCCAGTTAAAGCAAAGCGGTCTTTTTGGCACAAGAGAACTTCATGATGAAGATCTTTGGTCAAAAAGCAAACGAATCGACCTCCCAGAGGGGGAACTCGTATCAATTCTTTTTTTGTATCCAATGGAGAGTAAATAACAAGTTCTCCGCCGTCTTCCTTTTTATAATCTAAGTTGAGGTACAAAATGCAGGACAATTGTCTGGCAGTATGTCCTTGAAATTGGTCGACGTGTTTTTTGTAATAGGTACCCGCGGGATAGAAACTAAAATGGCATTCAAAACGTTTTAATCCTGCAAAGAATGTTTTATTGATTTGGTCAGTAAGCTCACCAATTATTTGAAGATATTTTTGGATCGATTTGTTGGGCTCATCCTCTTCAATCCAAGAAGTCCAATCTCCACGCACATTAATTTCTCTCTGTTGATTTGCCCCTCGACCTATCTTTGCAGGCTCAAAAAATTTGAGATTGTGGCGGCGCAAAGCTTCTTGGTACAAGATATTAAGATCGGTTTTATCCAAAAGATCATCTCTCACAAAAAAGCGATGATCTTCTAGCATAGTCATAAAATCTTCGGAGAATTTTTCCATGAATAAGTGATTAGCCTGTTTCGAAGAATTTTCCAAGAGGGGGTTGATAAAAAAAAGCCGCCTTTCGGCGGCTTTGTAATTGATTTACATAATATCAAAGGGAACTGAAACGCTGAGTATCATTTCACTGGCACTATGTTTTCCAACCCCGTTAGTGGTATCGGGAAGATTAAGTTTCGTTCCAGTGCTCGTCGTTGCTTCATCATAAGTAAATGAGCGATATTCAAGATTGATATTTACAAATGGTAAGCCAGTAAAGCCAGCGCCTAAACCAAAACCATTTCCATTGAATTTAGTTCCTGATGGAGTATAAACACCACCGGTTCCACTATCTTTGTCCTTGAGTTCGGCGTTGAAATAATATGTGCCCCATACTCTTAAAAGAACAGGAAACTTAAATCCAACAAATGCGCCAAAAGCATTAAAGTCATAAGCATCTTTTAATTTGGTCGTAGAGTTGTTAGTTTCATAATCATAGCTGGCCATATTGTAGTCGAGACCCATTTGCAGGCCAAAAGTTGAGTAGCCCAAGCGGCCACCATAATTGAGTCCTGAATAATCATATTTGTAATCAAAAGAACCAGATCCTGAACCAGTTTCTTTTGTATCTGCACTAAAAATATAGCCAAGATAAGGCTCAATTAAAATGCCGGCTTGTGCTTGAGTGATGAGACTTAAGGCAATGAGAGACGCGAATATAAGCTTTTTCATCTATCCTCCCTGATAGTAATTTAACTAAATTATATCAGATATTTGAATTCTTGTACTTACAAAGACGATCAATTTGCTCAGTTTCTATTGATCGAGAGATTTTCACCGATAAGTTAAGTGCAATGATTAAAGCTGTATTGTTAACAATTATTCTTGGCCTCACATCATGTTCGTTATCCGTTCAAAGACGCGGACCTGCCTCTGAACTGGATTGCTTCGAAACAATATCAAATATGATTAGCAAGAAAAACTCGTTTACATGGGTTCGCAAGCAAGTTCAAAGCCTGAAATGGCAGAGCCGAAGGGCCCAGCTTTCAATGCTGACCTGGTTTGCCCAAAATATTTGGGAGTCTCCTCAACTGGCGCAGGGAATGGCCCAGTTAATGACTGAGCTTAAACTTACCAAAGCAGAATTTGAGAAACTTCTACCAGATTTATCCAAAAGTAAGAGATTTCATTTTGACTATCGCTTTCCCAAAGTGGTGTTGATTGATAATGAAAGTGCTCAGTTTTTCAAGAAAGAGATAAGTGTTGATCAAATCGCGGAATTATTCAAATTGGATGATGAGTTTCTTGAGGTCTATCGAAATAACAGTCAAGAATCTCTTTTAACCGCTGGAGAATGGAATGAGCTTCTTGCTCAATTTAAGAAACTTGATGAAAGTGAAAGAGATAGTGTTGTCTTAGGGAGATTGATTCCTTATTTTTCGACGCTCGCACCAAAGGAAAGGGTGCTGGCGGTAAGAGAAGGAGCTTCTTTTTTAAAAGGGGATTCATCAAATCCTAGAGTCGTCACTTTCTATAAAAAAATGAAGAAGTTTGAAGGATACCAAAAAAAATTGGAGATCAAGTTTCAGGGTTTAAGTGAGAGTGAAAAACAGATTAATGTCATGAAAGCTTTGAAGACCTATGAGAATTTATCTCTTTCCTGTCGCTCAAAAGGGCAAACCTTTGCTAAACGACAAGCCGCTAAAAACGGAACAAAATTTTTTATGGGAGTTGGTTTGGTTTCTACTTCAGGCTCCTATTTTTATAATAATTGGGACAAAGAAAAAGATTCTAAATGGTACGGAAATTTGGGCTACGACATCGTTACTGCTTCTATTTTCAATTTCGCATTTGCTAAAATATTGGGCAACAATCAAAGTGGATTTGCTACAACCTCAGTTAAGTCATACGCGACATTTGCAGGACTGGATTTCTTAAGTGCACAAGCTTATTCAGAACTCTTTGGAGTGAGCAAGGACGATGCCGTTGAACGCTTGAATGAAATTGTTGCTCAACCGGAAGCTCGTGAAAAGCTCGAACAATTATTCAATGAACTTGAGTCTGAAGATTTGGATGGAGATGTTCAAAAGGTTATTACAGATTTGAGTCAACTCAATGAAGTTTCAAGCTTGGAAGAGATGCTTGCAAGTGAAGAGACAAGAGAGAAATTAATCGAAGCGATTTCACTCGATATGTATTACAAAGATTCGGGAGATTGGATTCGCACTGGTGATAAGGGAACTGATCGTTATCTTTTTCATCGCGCCTATGACAGCATTGGAACACCAAAAGGTATTGCTGTGGGAATGGTTATCTTTAATATTCTTTGTCGAGATGCCACGAACCCTAAAAAAGCCTTGGCCAAAGCGCTTAGCATTTATATTGCTGACAAAATTGCATCCGACTTTATCTATTACAAACTTCGTCGCAAAGCTATTAATTTATAGGCTGCTTCGCTACTAGTGTGAGAATCGTTGCTAGGGCAACTGTTTCTCCAGTTTCATCATAAACATCGACTTGCCATTTTACGACCCCGCGAGGAATTTCATTTTCTCTTGGGTCTTGTCCCATTTTTTCTTTTACCGTTAAGCGGACACCAATCGTTGCTCCGACATATACAGGTTTGATGAAACGCAATTCATCCAGACCATAATTGGCGAGAACAGGTCCCTTGGCCGGCTCAACAAAGAGTCCAGCTGCGGCAGAAATAATGAAATAACCGTGGGCCACTCGTTTTTCAAAGAGTGTTCCTTCGAGAGAAGTTTCATCACAATGCGCGTAGAAATGATCCCATGAAAGATTGGCAAAATTCACCACATCGGCTTCAGTCACAGTTCTTTTATGAGTGGTATGGGTCTCTCCAATTTCGAGTTGTTCAAAATACTTCTTGAAAGGATGAACCAGTGTTGAGAATTGTTCTGCGTGAGTTTGATAAACTTGAGAGACTGCCGTGATCATGGTCGGATGACCTTGAATTGCCGTTCTTTGCATATAATGTTTGATTCCACGTATGCCACCCATTTCTTCGCCTCCACCAGCACGTCCTGGTCCGCCGTGAACGAGTTGTGGCATGGGAGAACCATGGCCTGTCGATTCTTTCGCACAGTCTTTATTTAGGATGAGAATTCTTCCGTGATAAGCACCACAACCAATCACCATTTGGCGTGCAAAGGACTTATCACTTGTAATAATTGATCCTACTAAAGAGCCTTGGCCCATACGTGCCAGTTGTATAGCTTCTGCTGTATCGTTATAAGGCATTAACGTAGTTACCGGCCCAAAGCATTCGACTTCGTGAACGAGTAAACTTTTAAGCGGTTGATCACAATAGAGGAGAGTTGGCGCAATGAAAGCACCTTTATTTTTGTCAGCTCCCATCACTTTAAAATCTTCATTTTGATAAACGACATCACAACAAGTTTTGAGCTGTTGAATTTTTTCTTTAACTTCTTTGAGTTGGTCAAGTGAAGCCAAGGGCCCCATTTTGACACCTTCAGTTTTTGGGTCACCAATTGTGACTTTGCCAAGACGGGCACTAAGAGCTTTTGTGACTTCTTCAACAAACTGACGAGGAATAATCGTTCGTCTTATGGCAGTACATTTCTGTCCTGACTTGACGGTGATTTCTCGTGCTACTTCTTTGATGAAAATTTCAAAGTCTTCTGATCCAGGAATGGCATCAGGTCCTAGAATAGAACAATTGAGAGAATCGGCTTCCATATTAAAAGGAACGGATTGGGAGAGAATTCGAGGATGTGATTTGAGTTTCAAACCAGTTGAGGCAGAGCCAGTGAAAGTCACAACATCTTGCATACCGACATGATCAAGCATGTCTCCAGCACTGCCACAAATCAATTGAAGTGAACCTTTTGGCATAATGCCTGAAGCAATAATATCTTCAACGACTGCATTGGTGAGATAACTTGTGGCGGTTGCAGGTTTTACTACGGCTGGAACTCCCGCTAACCAATTGACAGCAATTTTTTCAAGCATGCCCCAAACTGGAAAGTTGAAAGCATTGATATGAATGGCGACGCCTTCTTTAGGAACGAGCACATGATGTCCCATGAATGTCCCCATTTTTCCCATGGGTTCAGGCTTGCCATCGAGAACGAGGTAATCATCAGGAAGTTCACGTCTGCCTTTTGAAGAGTAGGTGAATAAATTTCCGCAACCTCCTTCAATATCAATCCAACTGTCGATGCGAGTAGCACCAGTGGCATAGGAGAGTTGATAATATTTTTCTTTTCTCTCTAATAAATAAAGCGCTAATTGCTTGAGCTTGCGAGCGCGCTCGTGAAAAGTCATCGAACGTAAAGCAGGAGAACCTGTTTCGCGAGCGTAATCAAGAATATTTTTAAAATTGAGCCCCTCAGTTGAAGCATAGGCTACAATTTCAGAGTTTGAAGCATTTAAAAGGGCCGTTCCTTGAGAGTTTGGAGTTACCCATTCGCCTTGGATATAATGTTTTAGTTTCATAGGCCATCCTTGAAAATTGCTAATGACGCAATGTGAATTAAAAAAGAAAATGCACCTCTAGCTTAGGCGCGATATGATTGAACGAAAAGGGGTATTATGTCTCAAGAAATTCAACGCAAAATTGATCATGATCCGGGCTCCCTTGTATATACGGGAACTCATTCAGATGTGCCTGTTGAGATTCGTGTCATCTCTTATAGCTCAATGCATATTAAGGAACAATTTTATTCCCCTGAAACTTTACAGTTAATGGAACTGCCCACAAATAGTGTTCATTGGATATCAGTCCATGGACTTCATGATGCTAGCGTTGTTGAAAAGATTGGTCATCATTTTGGTATAAGTGTTCTAACTCTTGAAGATATTTTGAATGTCAACCAACGCCCTAAGTTTGAAGAAGGGGATGAGTATCTCTACACCGTTTTAAAGAAGATTGATTTTAATCGTTCAGAATATGAAATTAATTACGAGCAAATTTCTCTTATCTTAAAAAATAATGTGGTGATTTCTTTTAAAGAAAATAAATCTGAAATCTTTTTACGTTTTCTGGAAAGACTCAAAACAGGTAAAGCAAAAGCACGAAACGAAAATGCTGATTTTCTTTATTATCGTTTACTAGATCAAATTATCGATCATTGCTTTTTAGGACTTTCACGCCTCGAAGATAGAATGTTATTGCTCGAAGGTACAATTGATAAGCAACAAACAATGGAAGGCGTACGAGAAATTCACGATTTTAGATCTGAGCTCCATGACCTACAGTTGGAAGTCTTTCCTTTGAAAGATATGATTGCTGATTTATTAAAATCTGATTATTTCGAAGACGAAAGTTTGCCTTATTTTAAAGATCTAAGAGACCATATTTCTAAGATCAATGATGAAATTAAAGCTTTAGGAGATCATTCTGCTTCAATTCTTGATCTGATGTTATCATTGAACTCGTTTCGAATGAATGAAGTCATGAGAACTCTAACTGTTTTCACCGCAATTTTCATGCCTTTAACTTTCATAACTGGTATTTACGGTATGAACTTTCAGCATATGCCTATTTTGCAATATCAATATGGATTTTTGATTGTCCTGTGTCTTATGATTTTAATTGGCGTTGGAATGTTTTTGTTAATTAAAAGAAAAAATTGGCTCTAGCCTCTCCCTTTGGCCTTTGCTCTTTTGTCTCTGACGTTATTTTCAATGTATTCAACAATAAGTCCCGCAACATTGACATCACTGGCCTTCTCAATACCTTCTAATCCTGGCGAAGAATTGACTTCAATGATTAGAGGTCCTCTCTCTGAACGAATGAGGTCTACACCTGCCACATTGAGACCCATGACTTTTGCTGCTTTGACAGCGATCTTATGCTCTTCAGCTGTTAACTCAACAGGAATTGCGCTACCACCTCTATGAAGGTTGGAACGAAAGTCTCCTTCTTTTGCCACTCTCATCATAGAGGCTACGACTTTATCTCCGATGACGAAGCAACGAATATCTGAACCCGAGGCTTCTTTAATAAATTCTTGAACTAAAAAATTGGCATTTACTGCCTTGAAAGCTTCAATCACACTTTCAGCCGCTTTTTTAGTTTCGGCTAATACAACTCCTGCTCCTTGGGAGCCCTCTAGAAGTTTAACCACCACAGGTGATCCTCCGACCATAGCAATAAGCTCTTCTGTTTGCTGAGTGGCATGGGCAAATGCGGTGTTAGGCATTGGCATATTTTGATTGGCCAATAGTTGAAGTGATCTTAGTTTATCTCTTGCACGACCAATAGCATTTGATTCATTGAGGGGATAGACTCCCATCATTTCAAATTGACGAACAACTGCCATTCCATAAAAGGTAATGCTCGAACCAATGCGAGGTACGATCGCATGGTAATCGATGAGCTTTTCTCCTTTATATGAAATGCAAGGAACGCTTGCCGTTATATCGATAGAACATCTCAAGGGATCAATAATGAGAGTTTCATGTCCACGATTTTGACATTCTTGAAAGAGTCTCAAAGTCGAGTAGAGTGTAAAGTTACGAGATAAAATGCCAATTTTCATGAGACCATTCTAAAGGATTATATTTGAAGAGAGGAGAAGTTTTTTAAATCTCTTTAAGTAGTTAAGAACTCAAGGAGATCTGATTCCTGACCAAAAACGTCTTCGCGTCCAAGTTCCAATAATCTCTTGGTAAAGGGGGCTTCGAACAAAATATAGCTAATTAAGTCAGAAGCTTCATGCGCGTTTCCGAGACCATTAATAAAAAAGCGAATGGTCTTAGGCAGGCTATCAATCTCTTGTTCTGCGATAGTAGAGAGAAGTCGAGAAGGTGTAATCACTCGGTTTTCAATGATTCGAAGCTCACTCATTCCTTCAGGAATTTTAGAAACAGTACGGTTAATACGCTCTAGTCTTTCGAGATCAGTGTCCAGTGCATCAAGGAGAATCCCGTTTAAGATAACGGAGAAGATTTTAGCTGGGGTAGGAGGATTCGGATCATAGTAGCCCCACTGATCACGCTTACGAACACCCATGATAAGAAGTTTATCTGCACCTAACTTGATGGCCGGACTTAAAGGAGTGTAATCGCGCAATGAACCGTCGCCATAATAATTAGCGCCAATTTTAATCGACGGAAAAACCAAAGGAATTGCTGATGAGGCCATAATATGATCATGAGTAAGTTCAGAGTGCAGGCCTTCTCGCTTAATTCTCCTCCAATGGGGAAGATTTTCTTGTCCCATGAAAAAAGTTTGAGAAATTCCTGTTGAGTAACATACCATGGAGAGAGAAAGGGCTTCAAAAACGTTCCCATCAATGGCACGTCTTACATCTTTAAAATCGATATATTTTTTGAGTAATTTTTTGAGAGGAGCATTGTCTAATAATGAAAGTGATTTCTTATTAGTCTTCACTCCACCCAAAGACAAAGATCTGACCCATTGAAAACCATTGGTCGTTAGATTCATCGGATTTACATCCATAACATGAGATGAATGTAGACCTCCCCACAAATCCTGCAATTCTTGAGACAGGGCCATCATGTTTTGATTTCCCGCTCGAGAAGCAATAAAACAAGCGTTGATGCCACCAGCACTTGTGCCGCAAAGATACTTAAACGGCCATTCTAAATTATTGCGTGCACAGATTTCAAAAAGTGCACTGAGTGCGCCAGCTTGATAAGCACCGCGCGCACCACCACCAGTTAAAACGAGGCCTATTTTTTTTGGAATTTTATTCATTGGCTATATGATACTCCAACTCTGTCAGATAACAAAAAAAAAGGCCCGCTTAGGCGGGCCTCATTTAATAAATAGTATTGAATTTAATATTCGCCGCCTTCACTACTTTCTTCAGGAATATAAATTGAACTTGAATCAGTTGGCATTTCACTATCCATTGAAGAATCTGAAGTTGGAGTTGTTGTTGGAGCAACAATTTCCTCAGTTGTGCTTTCAAGATCGTCTTGCGCGTAAGCAAAAGAAAAACTAGTACCGAGAAGTAACAAAGATAAGAATAGACGTGTTTTCATAATTCCTCCGTGGAACATGTATAATTGTTGCAGTCTTAGACTCATTGAATGTGGGGGGATTTTCATCGAATTGAAGGGCTACCTTTGCCCTCCTCCTTAAAGTGATTTTACACCTCTTTTTAAAAAATGGTATCTAGGAGAATTGTCATTTTTTTGTCTTATAAAACTGGTTAAGTACTGGGAAGGTTGATGGGGAAAAAAGCTAGGGGTGCGGAAGCATTCGAAGAATTCTACTCTAAGGCTTGGGGTGAGCGTTGGCCAAAATTGAAGCAATCACTAGTAGGTCCAAAGACTTACGCTGCTATCAAGAATCCTCATTTTGAGGGGAATATCGATTGGTCCTCAATAAAAACTAAGGAATTATGGCCTCAAATTCACCTTTTAGAATGTGGTGGAACTTGGCCGGAAGTTGCCACTGATGAGCAGGGAAATAGGTCCCATTACATGATGGATCCTGCCAGTTGTTTGGCTGCCCACTATTTAGGAGTAGAGCCAGGTGATGAGGTTTTGGATTTGTGTGCAGCTCCTGGCGGAAAAAGTTTAATCCTTCTTAATAGACTCAAGGATCAAGGAAAACTTGTTTCGAACGACCGTTCACGCGACAGAAGAGAGCGCTTAAAACGTGTTCTCGCCGAGCACCACCCACTAAAAGAGAGTATTGATCTTCAAATCACTGGTCATGATGCTAGCTCTTGGTGTCTACATCAAAAAGAAGCTTTTGATAAAATACTTCTCGATGCTCCATGCTCATCAGAACGTCATGTTTTTGAATCGCCTAAGCATTTAAATGAATGGGGTGAAGGCCGAACACAACGTTTATCAAAAGATCAATGGACAATGTTGGCCAGTGCTCTCGACGTGGTGAAAATCGGTGGCAGGATTATTTACTCGACATGTTCATTGTCGCCTCTTGAAAACGAAAAAATAATTGAAAAGCTTTTGGCCAAGAGAGGGGAGAGAGTTCGCCTCATCGACATTGATTCACCTTACATAGAGAAGGCCTCATTCGGTTACTATATGCTTCCAGATAACGGAGGGTGGGGACCCATTTTTTTCTGTTTAATTGAACGAATTGGTTAGGATTTTTCTGAGGACTTTTGCTAATGCTCTGAGTAGTAAACGAACTTTCAAAGACTTAAAACGTGATATTTTAAAAAAGCCATTTGAAATTAAGAGTTTATAAGTTTATTATGAATTCATTATTTGTATCTCTTTCGGAGGAGTAAATGGAAGTGGTTAAGAAAACTGACTCCTACACAATTATTAAAAAACGCTCTGGACGCTTCGGAGTTAAGCATAAAAATGGTCGTTGGATCAATGGCGATGAGAAAACGAAAGTTTTACTTGCTGAAGGCTTAATTAAAGCACCTGCACCAAAAGAAGTTGCAGCAGAAGCTGGACCTGATACAACAACTGAAGAAGTTGGGGCTCAGTAATTTCGTTTTAAAATTAAAATCTTTAAGGCCCGATATTTTCGGGCTTTTTTTTTAGGTTTTAGCTTATGAAGAACCCTGTCGAGTCACTCCATCAAAATATTGATCAGTTCTTTGAAAAGATTGTTTCCAAATATCCTGAAAAAATGAAATGTAAAATCAATTGCACACAATGCTGTCACGTTGACTTGAGCATTACCCAAGTCGAAGTTGTGCGAATTCAAGATTGGTTTAATGCATTAGATGAAGAGAGAAAAAAATCTTTAAAAGACTTATGGCAAAGCAAGCAACCTTTAGGGAAAAGCTATACTTCCAATGAATCTAAGCCGTGTGCTTTCCTTTATGATGGTGGATGTTCGATCTATGAATCGCGGCCAACAATTTGTCGAAGTCACGGTCTCGCTTTAATGAGAACAGAAAACGAAAGTACTAAACATATCGATGCCTGCGAACTCAACTTTAAAGATCAATTACCTCCAATGGAAGATTGCCTTGATCTTGATCGTCTCAATTCCTTATTGGTCGTCGCAAACAAAGTAATGAATTTCGATGATAAAAGAACAAGACTGAAAAAGTTAAAAGATTCTTTTTTAAATAAATAATTTGATGAAATCCCTATGACTTTTCACGTCAAGTCAAACTGATATCAATCTTATGTCAATTCTTAGTCAACTATGGCGAATCAACCTTCACACCCTTAAATATAGAGCTATCTTGGGAAAGAGGAAAAAAACTGATCGGAGGATGTTGTGAAAAAGTTCGTCCCTTTAATCATCACTTTCATTATCGGTGCCAGTATAGGCACTGTATCTACATTTCTCATTCTGAGATCCTCAAATCCACAACAAGCTCAAAGGATGACATCTTCCGATCAATTTCAAGACGGCCACACATTGGATCATCTTTTTGATCGAGCTTTTGATAGCGATTTTTTTGATCAATCGCAGAATCCTTTTGATGATATGAAGAAACTGCGAGAACGTATGCGCCAGCTTTATGGAGATAAGCAGTTTGATCAAGGCTTTGATGACTGGTATGGCAATCGGTTTGGTGGAAAACTTGGGGAAATAGAAAGCCGTGAAGATCATGAGTTTATTTATTTTGAAGTTGATCTCAAAGATATCGATCAAGACTCTCTCAAATTCAATGTTCAAAATGGGCAAATGACAATTCAGGGAACGTACCAGCGCAATGAAGGTGGAACTTCGATGAGCTCTACTTTTATGCGCTCGTTCCCTCTACCTCCAGGTATCAATGAGGCAGCTATGAGTTCTGAAATAAAAGATGAAAAATTGGTAATTAAATTTCCTAAAATGAGCGGTGAAACCATCTAACGACCTGTATTTTTTTCAGATGAATTGTTCCTTTTTTGAGAACGTGCTAAGTCCAAGCATATCTATAAATAAGGGGTTTAACGTGAAGAAAATGGTCGTTCTATTGATGATGACTTTAAGTACAACTGCTTTTGCATCAACTGAGTTTGTTGATTGTTTCAGCATGAGAGGAACAGGACACGAGTTAACTCTTGTTGTTGCAAGACAAGAATTAAGACAGGTCAGAGTTCTTTCAAGTGGAAATCGTCAAAGAGCTTTTTTACCAATTAGATTAAATAATCAAACAACGAGAGCATATAGCTTTTATAAGCTTCCAGGAACTTCAATGATTTTAGAAGTTAGCAATAGCATTCTAACCGACTTGAGAGGAATCGTACGTGCTCTAGATGGAAGCGATACTTTTTCTTGTAACTAATCTTTTAAAATTATCTTTTGTATTTTGTTAAGTGGGATATCCCCCGAAGTTTCGGGGGATTTTATTGTTGAAAAGGTTGAAAATTCGCAAAGATGACAGCTTAGCTGTTCGATCTTGGGTGAGCGATGGATAGAAACAAATTTCCAATCATTTCGAGTAAAGGCATGTTCCCATAAATGACGATCTTCAGCCGTCCAGTTGCATTCACCATGAATTCTTAAATCGCGATCTAAGAGCATTAAGCTTCTTTTGAGTTGAGACTCATAGTTATTATTGATGCTTTCAAAAATAAGAGCACGAGGAGAGTGGCGCTCGCTTTTTAAGGGGATGGAATGAATGACCTTAAGCCATGAACGGGATTGAAGGTCAGGCAAAAGATCTCCATGGGATTCAATGGCCACGATTTTAAAATCACGAGAAGAAGATTCCCTTAAAAGTTGATTGATCAAATGTGAATAAGTTTTTCCTGTGGCCAAGTAGATAAAATAAACGTCTGCCCTTGGAATGTTCACTTCAGTTAAATGACCTTGAATAAGTTTTAGGTTGTTAAGTTTTAACTCTTGAGCACATGCTCTCGCAACTTGGAGCCTTTCTTCGACAACTTCAATCCCCCAAAAAGTAATATCAGAATAATTTTGGGCACCAGTTAAGACAAGCGAACCAATACCACAGCCTAAATCAACAACTCGATCACCTGGTTTTAAGTTGAGCGAAGCTAAAATATTTGCAGCGTCTTCTTCACTGGTATAAAGAGCTTCTGGTAGTAATCGATCTCCAGCATAGGTTTCTGGTAGACCTTTGATAAGATCCTTTTCAATGGCTTCTAAATCGATGTTGAGTTGATTTAAAATTTGTTTTAGTAGTGCCATGGGAAACGAGAATAATCCTGATCTCTTTTTTCAAGAAAAGCATCTCTGCCTTCTTGAGCTTCTTCTGTACCATAAGCCAATCTCGTTGCTTCTCCAGCAAACATTTGCTGTCCTACTAAGCCATCATCGATGAGGTTGAATCCGAATTTAAGCATACGAATGGCCGTTGGAGATTTAGAATTTATTTCTTTCGCCCAAGCAAGTGCCTCGTTTTCAAGTTCTACATGAGGAACAACTGCATTAACCATGCCCATGCGATAAGCCTCTTCTGCTGAATAGTTTTTGCCCACGAAGAAAATTTCACGCGCAAATTTTTGTCCAACTTGGCGAGCAAGATAGGCAGAGCCATAGCCAGAATCAAAACTGGCCACGTCAGGATCAGTTTGCTTGAAAATGGCATGTTCTTTAGAGGCCAATGTGAGGTCGCAAATAACATGGAGTGAATGTCCTCCGCCAACGGCCCAGCCGGGGACTACCGCAATGACAACTTTGGGCATAAATCTTATCTGTCTTTGGACTTCCAAAATATGAAGTCTGCCTAACTTTGCTTTATCTATTTTTCCAGCATCGCCTTCATATTTGTAACCATCTTTTCCACGAATTCTTTGATCACCACCCGAGCAAAATGCCCATCCGCCATCCTTAGGAGAGGGACCATTTCCAGTGAGTAAAACAGTTCCAACATTACTTAATGTTTTAACGTGCTCAAGGGCGATATAGAGTTCGTCAACGGTATGTGGTCGAAAGGCATTACGCACTTCTGGACGATTTATAGCGATTCTCACCGTTCCTTGATGACGGGCCTTGTGATAAGTAATATCAGTAAAATCGAAGCCAGAAATCTCATCCCAAAGCTCAGGATTGAAGATTGGTGAAATGCTCATGGATAGTCCTTTAAAAAGATTCTCCATGGTCTAACAAATAGGCCTCTGTTTGGCAATTGAGACAGCTTGACAAGGTGCAAGTATAAGCGTTCAATGCCTCGAAATCATAAGGAGTTTAATTGTCTGCGCCTAAGCTTTATGACATTCAAGGTGAATATAATGGGAAGGAATTTGAAATAAAAATTTCTCGTCATCAATCAGAATCCAATGAATTTTTTCTCTGCAGAATTCTCGCCTATCTTCTTTATAAAAAAGATGGAGCCCGTTTTTATTCTGAGGTCTGTGAAGGAGATGAACCTGCCGTCGTCGTGGAAGAGGCCAGTGCGATTGAATATTGGATTGACGTTGGTATACCAACTTTAAAGAAAATGAAGCACGCTCGCTCAAAGGCTAAGAATATTGTGGTGGTTGCTTATCGCGATCTCGATGGTCTCAAAAAGCTTAGAGAACAGATCAGTGAATGGAGTCATGTTCGTATGCTCTATATAAAACCTCCCTTGTTGAAAGAAGCTTCAAGTTTGGTAAAACCCAAAATGAGAGTCACTATAGAGTGGGATGGTGAATGGTTAAGCATTGGAGGCTTTGGAGGAAAAATTCTTGAGTTCTAAAGTGATCTCACGAATGGCCCCAACTCCTTCCGGTTTTCTTCATTTAGGTAACCTCACAAATTTTTACTTTATTCATAAAATTATACATGAAAAAAAAGGAAGTCTTTGGCTTCGTATTGATGATTGTGATGGGACACGCAGTAGGGACTCTTATATAGAACATCTCTTCGAATCTTTACGTTTTCTGGAACTTGATTGGGATAATGGCCCTCATGATCTAACTGATTTTAAGAATAATTTTTCTCAAAATTTAAAAAAGGAAAAATACTTCGAAAAAGTTAACTCCCTTGGTGACAAAGTTTACGCTTGTTCTTGCTCAAGATCAGAAATTGGAAATCAACCCTATCAAGGGACTTGTCGCAATTTAAATTTATCCTTTGTCCCCGGCAAAACTTCACTTCGTATAAAGGTTGAGGACCAAGATCTTTTCACAGAGTTTGGTGATGTTATTTTATGGAGAAAAGATGATGGGCCGGCATACCACTTAGCAAGCGTTCTCGATGACCTTGAAATGAAAGTAAACCTCATCATTAGAGGCGCCGACTTGGAACCTACAAGTCGTTTTCAAAAGTATTTGGCCTCACAGTTTGATCCTATGGGCTTCTCAAAAGTGACATTTTTTCATCATCCTCTCTTGCGTGATCAAAATGGTGAGAAGCTTTCAAAAAGCAGAGGAGTTTATTCTTTGGTTGATATGAGGGCAAAAGGGATGACGGCATCAAAAATAAAAGAGGATCTTTTGCGCTTAACTAAGGATTGGAAGCTCTAGAATAAGTCACGTGAGAGAGGTCTCTCAACTCTTCGATGTTTAACTGTCTCACTTGATCAATATTAATACTGCCCAATTCTGAAATCGAAAATCCATCGGGAGTAAATTCTATAAATAATTGAATGATTGGGTAGTTCAATTCCTTGGCCAAGTAAAAGGCGCCTTTGTTGAATGGCAGAAGATTCTTTTCACCACTTCTTCGACCTTCTGGGGAAATGATCGCCGACTCGTGATATTTTTTAAGCTCGATACAAGCTTTAGTGAACTCCGCTTTTCTCTTATTGGGATATTGCTGATCTGAGAGATAGAAGGCTTTAATGATTTTCATAAATAATGTTAAAGGTAGTAGCCACAAAGTCGAACGAGAAATAAAAAAGCGTGTATGAGTAAATCCTAAGCAACCAAGAATAATAAGGTCAGCTCTTCCTTGATGATTAAAGAGGTAGATCGCAGGTTCATCTTTTTGTTGAATGTGGATCCTTAGTTTTTTTGAATAAAGCTTCAAAACCGTTTGGCAATGCCAAGGAAGCAACTTGGATCTAATGATTTCTAATCCATTACTTGGCGATATTTCGCGCAAAAAAAGTGCCACTATATCAGTGGCACAATTTAATAATATTGCAATGAAGAGCCTCATTTTAGAAATAGAATGAAATTTTGCCAGCGTATTTACTAACACCCATAACGCTACTCGCTTCAGCTCCGATTTTAAGAATGAATAAATTCAGGTTAAATCCTCCGTAGACTTGGCTTCCCGAATTTTTTGCAGTGTAGGATTGCGCAGTTGTGAAGGTAAAGATGTTGACGTTGGTGGCAGCAGATACCCCAATCTTTGTTTCCGTGCTTACTGTTCCGAAACCAAAATAAGGTTCAAAGAAAAGAAGTTTTTTAGAAATCTCTAAATTAGCGCCACTAGAACTGGTTTCCCATTTTACGTTGGCATTAACGTTAGTATCAACAACATCGGCATAGGAGAGGTCACTTGAACCTGCATGCAATCGTACCGCCATATCAAACGGGAGCTTGGTCAACTCTGTAAAAGTCCACTTCAGAGCAAACGATGTATTTTGAAGGGTAACGTCTCCAAGTTTTGTACTTGGAATCATGCTTAACTCGCCAGTTATTCCAAAAGGGACACTGACTCCAAGGGCAAGTCCTGCATGAGGTATCATTTCTATATCAGCTGATGGATCAAACGTTTTTGAAATGCGATTGATATTGGGTGTTTTAGTTAGCCCTCCGACAACTCCTAATTCAAAGCCAAAGACTTTTCCGTAAGTGCTAGCAGGTGCAACAATGGTATGGACAAAGTTGGCCGAAAATTCTTTTGAAATTTTCGTAACGTCATCTTGTGTTAAGTTATCCAAGGTGATATCGCCGGCATAGGCTTGTCCCAAAAACAGAAATAACATCGTCATCATTATTTTCACAAATACTCCTTTTACACACACCAATAGTCTTCTTTATTTTAGCTGATTTTAATTGAGCTTTTTTTGACTGGGCAGAATTTGCTAAAAAAAGGGCCCGATTGCTCGGGCCTGTGTGCAGGGATAAGAAAAGGGATAGTTGAATAATTCCATTCAACGTGACTTTATTGTGCCAATTCAAACGGGGAAAATTGTCAGGAATGTGTGAATTCTTCGGTAAAATCAGGCTTTTTTAGAAGAAGACGAGTGGAATAGTCGGGTTCGCTATAGATAATATCTATTTCAGTATAGCAATAATCGATTTTATTTATCCATGGTAAGGGCGTAAAGTGATTTAAGAAATCGAAACCAACGGAGGATTTATGACAAATAAAAAACCAGAAATTAAGACTTGGAAAAACCTAGAAGCCGCTTTTGCTGGAGAGTCTATGGCGTATCAAAAGTATATGTATTTCGCGAAGATCGCTCGTAAAAATGGTGATGAAGATGTGGCCAAGCTTTTTGAAGAGACGGCCCGTCATGAAACAGGTCACGCTGAGGGGCATTTGAGAAACCTCTATCCAATGGAACTGATGACAACAGAAGAGTGTTTAAAAGTGGCTTCTGAAGGTGAGCATTTTGAATATACAGAAATGTATCCCCAATATGCCAAGACCGCTCGTGAAGAAGGTGCTGATGCTCATTTGATTAAAGAATTTATGGACGGAGCAGAAGAGTGTAAAGAGCACGCTCAAATCTTCAAGGCCAAGTGGGATCAAAAACGAGTAGAAAAAGTTTCAAAAGTTTTTAATGCTCTTGCAAAAGTTGAACAGGAACATTACGAGAACTATAAAGCAGCCCTAGACAAACAGCCAAAAGGTAAGTTTAGTGTTTCTGACGATTACTTAAAAGAGAATCCGAACTCTTAACGAACTCCTCGGGCTTCACTTTGGTAAAACCACCAGATGAAGCCCGCTCCAAAACTGATGGTGCGACGGCTGATCAACAACGGCGAATCCCAATTAGTTGCACCATCATAGTAGGAGTAATGAAAGCCTGCGAAAGTCGTCCATTTGGGACTCCAGCTATATGAGAGACCAATCGAAGCTGAAGATCCTGAATATCCACCACGAGCATTGTATTGATCTCTACCGCTTTTGGCATACTCAGGTGCAACCTCATAGAAATAATCTTGATATTGTTCTGTCGTCCAACGTGCATCTAAAGATGTAAAGAGAATGAGATCATTCACCAAAAAGCTCTCACGGTAATAAAACAAAAGGGGGTTAAAGACAAAGCCACGGGAATCAAGACTTTTAAAATCTGTCGAAAGCCCAAGACGAATTGGAATGTTCAATGAAAGTTTCTGCTTGATAGAGCTTGGCTTAATAAGTGTGATAATGAGACCTGGTCCGACTTCAATGAGCGGATCGATATTGCTCATTCCAGAACGTGCACGGTTGTTTTTGCTTTTAACCGGAAGGGCCCCTCCAAAAGAGAGATTGATTTCTGTGTATTCACTTTTAAAGAAGCGACCGCGAGCTCCACCATTTTCATCTACCCGAAAAGTCTCATCTCTTATAATGGCGGTGGGAAAAGGAAGGCTGATAGTGCTACTTTGATCGGAGCCTGGATAGTCTGGAATCGAAAAACTAGCAGCCCCAGCTCCAGCTTCAATCAAAGGAAGCTCTCCACTCAGGGATGATTTGACTTGACCAAAAAGAGGCCAAGTTATCAAAAAGAGACAATAAATTGGCCATTTCATAATCATTATTTATGTCTAGCTGTTTGCCACAGGCTTGTGAAGTCCTATTTTATTTACACAGTGCATTAATTATATTTTGTAAACATGGTACTTCTTAGGGGTCCACCACAAAACGGAGAATAAAATGAAAACAAAGAACATTGTGGCCCTCGCGGTCCTTGCTACTACAGTCTTATCATCAAATAGTTTTGCACAAGACAGAAGAGATCATCGCCGCGGAGAGCGATTTGAAGTTTGTCGCCCTTATGGTGAAGCGGTTAGAGATCTATCGCGGCAATTAAATAATTTTGAAGGCGAAGTGATTCGTCCTTTAATGAATCAATTGGATGACCAAAGATCACGTATCAGTGCTCGTCAATCAGAAGATCGCAAGCTGCAAGGTGCTGTTGATTCAATACGTAATGATATCAAAAATAAAGAAAGATACTTAAAGCAGATTCCAAGTTTAATCGTGGATGCCCAAAATAGTATTATAGCTTCTCAAACTGCATTGCCTGGACTAGAGCAAGAAAGAATTCGTCGTCAAAAAGATGTGGACGATTCAAATCTATTTAACAGATTGGGAAGAAAGGCAAAATTGAAAGATGCTATCCGTGCCATCGAAAATGCAAATAACAATATCAAAAACAGAACTCAAGAAATTTCTCAAATGCAATCTGAGGCTCCTCGCTTGCCTGGACAAATTGAGCAATTGCGTTCAAGTTTGATCATTGCTGAACAAAATCTTTCAGTTTCACGCAATCAACAACCTTCAATGAGTGAGTTGACTGAAAGAGAAATTCAAATTCGCAATCAATTGGACTCTCAAGAAGAAATGAAGCAACGTATGAATAGTGATCTTGCAGGTGCTAATCAAGACTTGTCACAATGTAAGCAAATCGATCAAGATGCTGAAACATATCAAGAGTTGTTGATGATGACTCACCGTCTACGTGCTGCAAACTGTGATGTCGAATTAGTTCGTAATCGCCTTCCATACAACTTAACAGAAGCTCAAAAGAGAGCCTTCTCACAAGCTGCTCGTTTGGTTTGTGATCCAGTTGTAGACGACAACGGTGGAGATCGTCCACGTCACCAATAATTTTAAAATAAATTGATTTCAACTAAAGGCCCGTTAAACGGGCCTTTTTTTATGAAGAGGCTGATTCGTATCGTCGAATTCCAGTTGTCCACAAAAAGCTTAAGACAAAACCTAAGACAATAATGGAAGTCACAAGTCCCAAAGGCCAATACCATTTCGATTGATCAATCAAAAAACTTACAGGGGCTGAGCCTATAACAAGAATTGGAAAGATTAAGGTAAACACTCTTCTTGGCATTGATGCGTAGACAAAGTTGGGCCAGCGAGCGAGCTTTTGAAATTGCATTCTTAGAAAATTAATTCCGAGGCCATCAATAACCCAAAACATACTTGTCGTAATAATAAATTCAACTTGAATAAGTAAAATAAAAGACAAGATCACGAAAACGGGGAGAAGTGCCCATGCTGAAGGGGCCAAACCAATTTTGAGCCCATAGTGAATCAACACTCCCACTGCAATCGGAAAATTGAGCATAGTCGAAGGTCTAAAAAATCGGAAGAAGGTAGAGAAGAGCGTATTCATTGGTCGTAAAACCACATAATCAAATTGTCCTGTTTTGAGCATCATGGAGAGTTCCCAGAAACTTTCAGAGACAAAAGTCATATGGAGATTATCCAGCAAAAGCATAAAGGCCATAAAGAACATGAGCTGGTCGCGATTCCAAGGACCCATATGTTGAATATGGTTAAAAATAAAATCAATAGTAAGTAAGGAGGTAAAATAAAAACAGAGATCCATCACAATCAGGAGAACAAAGGGCAGGCGAAAGCTCATCGCCATAGTTGTCGATGTCGAAACAAATTTTTTATAAATTTCCCAGTAGTTTCTCATCATCACATTCCTGCGGCCGTATAAAGCTTCATACCTTTTTTCCAAACCAAATGATTACAATAGGTAATAAGCGCCATCCAACCCGTCATAACTCCAATGGCAAAGAGATAATTAGGTTCAACCCCCATAAAAATTTTAATGGGGTAATAAGAAAGATAGGGGAAGGGAGTCCATTTTAATACTTCAACCAAGCCTGCAGGAAACAGATCCAAGGGTAGAATGGCACCTGAGAGAAAAGAAGAAATAACCATGAGAATGACTTTTAAAATCCAAGTATCTTCCAACCAAAAGGCCAATAACCCGATACCATAATTCATCACGAACCAGAGAAAAGAGATAAATAAGGTGTAACTAAAACCCTTTACTAATAATGTGAACATGGGAACTTCGATGAGTCCTGATAAAGCAACGGCACCAAAAGTGACGAGAGCAATAAAGACCTGAGTGATTTGAAATCCGATGAAGCTCGCCGTGTGGAATTCCCAGAAATTAAAAGGATAAATCAAATAGGTCGAAATGCGACCTAGACGAATATCTTCAGAAAGATTCATCGCTGTAAATCCTGAAGCTAACAATTCAACAACTAATCCCCATGTGTGATAGGCAAGCATGGCGGTTAAAGTGTAGCCACTAATAAGTATGGTTCGGTCCCCTTGGTAGATGGAAGACCAAAGATTATATTTGATGAAAAAGAAAACTAATGTCGGGCCAATTATCTGCAATAGAAAATTAAGTCGATAAGCCATGACTTTGCTGATCGAAATGCGAATAGTTTCTAGCCACTTGGGAATCGAGTTCATGCATTATACTCACTTAAGAGTTTTGGATTATTCATTAACGTTTTCATCACTCGCTCTATGGGCATTTTCTCGGTCGCAAAATCGATCACTGGAAATTGTTCAATGATTTGACCTGATATTTTTCGGAGTTCATTTTCTGGAATTCGAAGTTCAACTTGATTGTTGAGTTCATTCCATTTCGGGTCCAAACCTTTCCAAAGTGGAAGGAGGGGATCAATCGCCTTTTCAAATGTAAAGCTAACAACTTTTTCATTACCCAGAATTTTTTCGAACTGAGTCAGTGGTCCATCGAAGCCTTTTTTCCCATCGAGGATAAGTGTTAAGCGCTGGCAGAGGGCCTGAACATCGGCCATGTAATGGGAGGTGATGATGATCGAGCATTGGTTTTGTTTGTGATAGTTGATGATAAACTGACGAATATTTTCTTGGGCGACGAGGTCAAGACCAATAGTGGGCTCATCTAAGAATAAGACTTCGGGAGAATGAAGAAGTGAAGCCATCAATTCAAGCTTCATTCTTTCTCCAAGTGAGAGGCGACGAATTTGAATGTGCATGAGTTTCTTCACATCGAGAAGCTCACTCATCATATCTATTCTTTGCTTAAAATCGCGATCATTGATTTCGTAATATTTTTGTAGCAAGAGAAAAGAGTCCATGGCGGGAATGTCCCACCACAACTGAGATTTTTGTCCCATCACGAGGGCTATTTTTTTACGAAAGTCTTTGCTTCTCTCCCAAGGATTATGACCTAAAACTTTGAGCTCTCCAGCACTTGGGACAATAATTCCAGTGAACATTTTCATCAAGGTTGTTTTGCCGGCACCGTTAGGACCTAAGAGCCCAATAATCTCGCCTTTTTGAACTTCAAAATCAAACTGTCCAACCGCCGTTTTGACGACAGATTCTCGATTAAAAAAGCCTTTTAATGTGCCTTTGAGTCCGGCCTCTTTTTTATAGCTGACAAATTGTTTAGTGAGGCCGTTGGCCTGAATTAAAGCAGTTGAGTTTTTCATGGCCGGAGTTTGCCCGATTTGGCCCTTTTCGGCCATCTTTTTGCAGAATGTCGATAGGCAAAGAAGGTGAGACATGATAAACCCCCGTCTATGTTGAAAAAGATCGTTAAAGCCGCCTATGTGAAAGGAGACCCCCTCCAATTAGTGGATTTTCTGGCACTTAAAAGTGGACTGTCCAAGGCCAAGTTGAAAGAAGCGATGGTCAAGGGAGCTGTTTGGATTAAGGGGAAAAAGCGCAAAGGCAATTTTCGTGTTCGCCGTGCCACGGCCGAACTTCGAAATGGTGATATCGTCGAACTCTATTACGACGAAAAAATTCTCTCAGTTCCGGAAATAGAAATCACTGAATTGCAAAGAGGCAGAGGATGGATAGCCTATTTCAAACCAGCAGGAGTGCTTTCTCAAGGGACAAAATATGGCGATCATATCAGTCTCCTTCGCCACGTTGAAAAGAAAGAGCGAGAGTCTTTTCTCATTCATCGACTTGATCGCGAGGCGAGTGGAGTGATGGTTGTTGCAACAAACAAAAAAATGGCGACAGATTTGTCCCGTCAGTTTGCAGAAAATAAAACCGTCAAAATCTATCGCGCCATTATTGAAGGTGAGATTGAGAGTTTAGGTAAAAAAGGCACGATTGATCTTCCTCTCGAAGGTAAAGAAGCTCGCACCGATTATCAAATTTTAAAAACAAAGGGCAATCGGGCCCTGGTTGAAATTCTTTTGCACACAGGAAGAACTCATCAAATTAGAAAACACTTTTCCATGAAAAATTGTCCACTATATGGAGACGTAGAATATGGTCCTTATCGAGGACAACATTACGATCTTCCTCTGGTCGCCCACAGCCTAACTTTCTTTGATTTAGGCACGAAAAAGCCAGTCACAGTCGAGGTTTCGGGCGATCACGTCTTAACAGAGATTCCCGACTAATTTGCGCCGGAAATAATTTCTTAAGCCCCTCTAAAATTGAGCCGAAGAGACTTCACCAGAAAAAGGGGGAGTCGTGAGTTCATCTTCAGCCGTTAAAAGTGATTTTGAAATAGAGTATTTTGAAAAATATTTTGGCGACATCAAGAATGTAAAGAAGTTAGTTGAGGATTGTCCTCGCTGCGGCTTTAAACTGTTCTTTCTTCACAATTCAGATTTTTCTCACTTAGTCATTAAAGAGACCGCAAGTTGCAGCCACTGTGATTATGGTCAGCGCAAAGTTCTTCATCACATCAATTAATTAAAACTCCTTCACTGCAGGCCACTAATTAATGTCCTTTGAGAGGAGGAGTTTCCTTTTATCATGGTCGACTCGAGCTTCCTTTGTTAGAATAGCGCCATTCTCTAATCTAAATAAACAGGTGCGTTATGAGTTACAATTTTCAAGACATCGAAACGAAGTGGCAAAAGCATTGGGCAAAGAATAAAACCTTTAAAACCACAAATGATACTTCAAAGCCAAAGTATTACGTCCTTGATATGTTTCCTTATCCTTCCGGAGCTGGTCTCCACGTTGGTCACCCGTTGGGTTATATCGCTTCAGATATTTATACTCGCTATAAAAGATCGCAAGGCTTTAATGTTCTTCATCCGATGGGCTATGATGCTTTTGGTTTGCCAGCTGAACAGTACGCCATTCAAACGGGAACACATCCTGCGATTACAACAGATCAAAATATTAAAACTTACCGTTCGCAGCTAGATAAGCTTGGCTTCTCTTATGATTGGGATCGCGAATTTAAGACCTGTGATTCAAGTTATTACAAATGGACTCAATGGGTTTTTATTAAAATGTTTGAGTCTTGCTACGATCTTAAAGCTGACAAAGCAGTTTCAATTGATAATGTCGTTAAGCATATTGAAGCTCAAGGTTCAAAAGGCCTTCACTTTGCTTGCAATGAAGAGCTGGTTTTTAGCAAGGAAGAATGGAATTCCTTTTCAGAAGAAAAAAGAGAAGAAACACTCCAAAATTATCGCTTGGCCTATCTTGCAGATACTCCGGTCAATTGGTGTCCCGCTCTTGGCACAGTCTTGGCCAATGATGAAGTCAAAGACGGCCTCTCTGTTCGCGGAGCCCATCCGGTCGAACAAAGAATTATGAAACAATGGAATTTGCGCTTGAGCTGTTATGCTCAACGCCTCCTTGATGGCCTTGACAAAATTGATTGGTCAGAATCAATCAAAGAAATTCAACGCAACTGGATTGGTCGCTCTGAAGGAGCAGAAGTCCTTTTTAAATTAAAAGGCCAAGATACGGGCTTTGAAATCTTCACGACGAGACCTGATACGATTTTTGGCGTGAGCTTTATGGTTCTCGCACCAGAGAGTGAATGGGTTCAGAAAGTGACGACTAAAGAACAGACTTCAGCGGTTGAAAACTATTTAGAAGATTGTAAAAAGAAATCTCAACGCGAAAGAATGACAGATGTTAAAAAAGTCAGTGGTGTCTTTACTGGTGCTTACTGTACCCATCCATTTAGTGGCAAAGATATTCCCATTTGGATTGGTGACTATGTGTTAGGTGGTTATGGAACGGGCGCGATTATGGCGGTTCCGGCCCACGACACTCGCGATTATGCCTTTGCTAAACATTTTAATCTTCCGATCACCGAAGTTGTGAGCGGTGGAGATATTTCAAAAGAGAGCTATGATGCGAAAGAGGGGAAGCTTGTTAATTCTGATTTCCTCAATGGACTTGAAGTAAAAGAAGCCATCAAAAAAGCAATCGCCCAAATTGAAGAGAAGAAATTAGGTGTGAAGAAGATTAATTATCGTCTTCGCGATGCTATTTTTTCTCGTCAAAGATACTGGGGAGAACCGTTTCCTGTTTATTATAAAAATGGCATTCCTAAGATGTTAAAAGAAAGTGAACTTCCTCTTGAGCTCCCAGAAGTTGATGCTTACTTGCCAACCGAAACAGGCGAGCCACCTTTGGGACGTGCTAGAAATTGGCACAATAAAGATGGTGATGCTTATGAACTCTCGACGATGCCAGGATTTGCGGGATCATCCGCTTATTTCTTGCGCTATATGGACTCACAAAATAATAAAGAACTTGTGAGCAAAGAAGCCGTTTCCTACTGGCAAGATGTGGATCTCTATCTCGGAGGTTCTGAGCACGCAACAGGACATCTTATTTATTCTCGTTTTTGGAATAAGTTTTTATTTGATCTCGGAATCGCCGTCAAAGATGAGCCTTTTAAAAAGCTCATCAATCAAGGGATGATTCAAGGTCGTTCTAATTTCGTTTATCGCCTAAAAAATGATGTAAATAAATTTGTCTCAGTGGGATTGAAAGATAAATATGATACCCAAGAATTGCACGTCGACGTCAATATTGTGGAAAACGATATTTTAGATACCCAAGCTTTTAAAAAGTGGAGAGCAGAATTCGCGAAAGCCGAATTTATATTTGAACAGGCCGATGGCAAAGATGTTTATCGTTGTGGTTGGGCGGTTGAAAAAATGAGTAAGTCCATGTTCAACGTGGTCAACCCTGATCTTGTCGTTGAAAAGTACGGTGCTGATACTTTAAGACTTTATGAAATGTTCTTAGGGCCACTCGAACAAAGTAAGCCATGGAACACGCAAGGGATTGAGGGCGTTTCTCGCTTTTTAAATAAGTTCTGGAGACTCTTTCATAACGATAATGAGCAGTGGGAATTATCAAATGCTGAACCTAGCAAAGATGAGCTCAAGGTCCTTCATGGGACTATTAAAAAGGTGCACGAAGATATTGAGAATTTCTCATTCAATACTTCAGTAGCGGCTTTTATGATTGCCGCTAATGAATTAGGTAAGCTCAAGTGCAACAAAAAGGCCATTCTGGAGCCTTTGGTAGTTGTTTTGGCACCATTTGCTCCGCATTTCGCAGAAGAGCTTTGGAATCAACTAGGACACTCTGAGAGCATCACTACCGCGCCTTGGCCAGTGCATGAAGAAAAGTATTTAGTTGAATCGAGTTATAATTATCCCATTTCATTTAATGGAAAAACTCGCTTCTTCATTGAAATCTCTCTCGATGCCGATGCAAAAGCTGTAGAGGAATTGGTTAAGAGTCATGAAGAGACAATTAAGTATCTCGATGGTAAACCGATTAAGAAGTTGATCTTTGTACCAAAGCGAATCGTTAATATCGTTATTTAGAAGTTGCCGATCAGGCTTCCTTCAAAAACGATACTATCTTGGCCAGCAAGTTCGACCATGGTTTTGAGCATGAGCAATCCTCGAGAACCCTTTCTTAAATATTTTAAAAAGAGCTTTGCTTGCTTCGATGGGTTCTGTTCTTTTTGAATTTCACTGAACCATCTTTGAACATCATTCGCTCTATCGTAAAGCTTTTCTTCTTTAGTCGAATTGTTCGAATTATCATTGTCGTTTGAGAAGTATTTACTTCTGAATTTCCATCTTGCATTTTGATTTCCCCACATCATTGGATCTGGCAAGCCAACTGCAGAACCAAGTGACGCCCAAATTTCATCATTTGATGATTCGAGAATGTACTTGAGCGCTTGTGGGAAAAAGCGAATTCTCACGTCTACCGAAGTTGGTCCATAGTTTTTCTCTGGATCAAACTTTACAGGCAATCTTAAGAATTGAGAGGCATTTTGAAGTTCTTCAGAAAGTTCATGTAACTCTTCGCCATAAGAATTATTATCACTGAATTGAAAAATAGCATCTAAAACAAAAGGTCCTTTTTTAATTGGAGCTTCGCCATTTGGTAAGTTCACTTTTAAAGGAATCAGCGTTGTAAACTTCGCAACTCTTCGCTCTTTTGATGAGAACCATTTTGAGTCTGAAATATCCTCTTGTTCAAGTTCTAGGTATTCAAACTCACGTCCGTCTTTGTATTTAGTGTTATAGTGAGTTTCAATGTAAATATTTCTAAAACCAGATCTCCAGATGATGAGATTGATAGAAAAGTTGTATTCACGTTTGAACTGATCTCCCTCCTTAACCATTTCTATTTCAACTCCTTCCGCCTTAGCAGCAAGAAGATCTTCAATAACTGTAAAGTCTCCAGTCATCATCGCATCATAAGCCTTTTTGCCATTCTCACTTTTGAGATCAAAGCGATAGACGAGAGTTTTAAAAATTGAAGTCGTTGTTTTGTAATTTAGAGTAATGGGTGAAAAACCACCATCACTGCCCATGCTAATTGCAACAGGAACATCAATAACGTCAGAGAAGTAAATTCCAAATCCAAGACCAAAACCAGTGATAACGTCTTTGGCCTTCTCGATGGCAACCAAGGCCACATCTTCTTTTTCTTTAGAAACAGTAATTTTTAAATTCTGTTGAACTTGAATTTTTGTTTTCGGTCCAAAGTTAAAATGAGCTGGAAGTTCCATCCCCAAAAGATCGAGAATCCCACCACCAAAACGGACATACATTCCCGTTGTCGTTAGCGTTGTTACTTGTTCTCCCTCATTGAGGTTGTTAACCAATTCCGAAGAAACTGGTAGTTTTTCTAAACTAAAGGGTTCAGCAAGAAGAGCATCTCTATAGCTTTTATATGAGCGAACATTGACAAAATTCTTATCCTTGATTGGCCCAGCTTGTACGTAAGGAAAGTAATATTGGAAAAGGAGGTTTGCAGCTAGCGTTGCTCCTTCCATGAGAAGTGAAGGGCCGATATTAACGGTATCTACGGCAAGCCATCCTTTTTCCATGTCCGGCACGATTTGACGAGACACGCGCGGATTTAACCATCCCTTAGAATAAATTGTTCCTGCGACTTGAAGATAGGTTTGTTCATTTAACCATTCAGGGTCCTGTTGCCATTCAACAAGATTTTCCCATTTTGGAGCTGCTTTATCTTGAATGTCAGACAACTCAATTTTAAGATCTTCAGTTTTGTTTTGAGCAAAACCTTGAAGAGAGAGAGTAATTAAAATAAGTGCTAATATTCTTTTCATTATTAATCCTATAAGTCGTATGCGGGATCATAATCCCCAAAAATAAAATAGAAAGGTTTAAGTTGGTCACCATTTTGACGTTTGAATGGAACTGCAACGCCGGCTTCGAGAACACCATTTAAGAAAGTTCCGGCCATGTTTGCTCTAAGTCCTAATCCTCCAACTGCTCTGATATCGGAAAAACCTGAGCTATCACCCATTGTCGCTGCTTCTAGAAAGACCACGCCTTTCAATTTGTTTTTCCACAATGGGAATGCATACTCTACGTTTGTTGAAACAACTGTATTTGCGGGTTTTCCATTTGGACCCTTAATTGAGTTTTCTTCGAAGCCTCTGAGTGTTCCTGGTCCACCTGCTTGGAAGCGTTCATAGAAAGGTGCTTTCGCTGTTGCATGGCCTAAAGTCACTCTGCCTTTTATTGTATGTGAAACGCCGTTTTCATTTGTCGCAAAAGAATGGGCGGCCATAAACGATGAGAATACTTTTACGTAGGCATCTCCATTGGCCATACTTGGCAGCATGGCCAATTTGATTTTAACTCCATCTTTAACATCATTTGCAGAGTCAAGAGTTGTCGTTGAGTATAAGAGTGTTCCAATCATACCAACGATCACGCCATTTCCACTGGCATCATAATCTTCGACTTGCATAAGATCAGAAAGGTCGTCATAAGAGACAAATTCCAAACGCATTCCGATTCCCAATTTCATATGCTCAGTAATCTTTTTTTCAATGACAGCTTGAAGCTTAGCTCTGTACTCTTCGTAATCATGTTTATCGGCTTGACTCCCACTGAGCTCCGTTCTCATTTCAAGGTCTGAGCCAAAGAGGTGAGGGTCTTGATACATCAAACCGATTCTCGCCATTTCCATAGACTTCATTGCCGAGAAGTTGATTTTCTTTCCAGTGTTAAAGAGGTTGTTGTTGTTGTAACCAATTTCGCCAGCAAGTCCCGATTCAGTGCCCATACCTGCGCCAAAACGGATCATTTGGTTACCAGCTTGAGCAACCATAATGATGATATCTCCTGTCGTCTCAGAGTTTGGACGATAGTCGATTTGAACATCAGAGTAGTAGCCTGTCTCTTTCATTTTCTTTAAGGTTTTTTCAATTTCCTTGGTATTGACCATTTGGCCTTCTTTTAGACCAACATCAAGTAAGATCGTTTCTTTCTTCATTTTAAATTGTCCTTCAAGGACAATATTATCAATGAATTGTTTTTTTCCTTCATCGACAGTGACGTAGACAATGCCTTCAGTATTGTCGAGAGAGGCTAAAACTTGAACAAGAGAGTGACCAACCTCACCATAAGCTTCTCTCAATTTTTGCATGCCAGTTCTAATATTTTTATCGCTGTATCCTGGCTTTTCTCCAAATTTGAAAAGTTTCGCAAGATCTTGATCAGAGAAAAGGGTATTCCCATAAATTCCCATTCCTCGAACTATTGTTTGTTCACCTTCTTCTACCGTAATATCAATTTCAATATAGCGTTGGTTTTTGATTTTGTACTTGTAGCTTGCCTTCGCAAGGAGGTAGCCATTATCACGATAAAAATCCTCAATCGTCTTGATGTCTTCATCTAATGAAAAGAGCTTGAATGTTGGACGACTCGCTAGGAAGAATGATCGCTTTTGAGTTTTTAGTACATCGAGGATTTGGCTTTCTCTCATTCCTTTATTACCGTGAATGCGAATATCATTGATAAGAATTCTTTTTGAACCAAAGTTTACTTTAAATGTTACATCTACAGTTCTCTTTCTTCTTGTTTCAGTAATATCACTTGTGATTTTTACCTGTGGATATCCCATATTGATGAATTCATCTGAAAGCATTTTCTTGTCTCTTTCAATATTGCGAGCTTTAAAAAGAGCTCCTTTGAAAGTAGATAAGCGATCTCTTAAGTTGAGTGGTAGCTCTTCCATTTCGCCTGCATCGATTCTAACCATGCCAATTTTCCAGCGACGTTGCATTTCAAAGACTATGCGGATCATATTATCTTCAACAAGCGGACTAATTTTTGGAACGACTTCAGAGAATTGAGGGTTTTCTTTTTTTAGAAGTTCTGTATCTTCAATGAGATCACCAGTATTAAGAATTGAATTCCTTTGAGTTTTTAAATTGGAGATATCAACTTCAACCATTTGAGATTGGTCATCGATAAAATCGATAGCAACAACAGTGAAAGGTTGGGCCATCGCCTCCCAAGAAAGGATGAGACCGATTGCGATTATCCAAAAATAGTTCAAATATTTTGACATAGGCTTCCCAAGTTCATTTATTTGATTGTATCGATAATAGGGGGAAGGGTAGAGTGAACGGGTAGAAAGGATAGACCTGTAAAAAGATTAGTCAGAGAGGAGTTATTTCATGGCCTTAAGTGAAGACGCTCAAAAAATGCGTGATCAAAGAAATGCCCAAATCAGGGCCGAACTTGGTGAAAGAACTGCCTTGGATGACCTCATTTCAAGTGTTTTAAGCAACTTTGCTTATCGTTATATAGAAACGAATGAAACGGGACCACTCAAGTCCAGCTATTTAGAAGATTCAATTATTGGAATAGAGGCCATAGAAACTTCCATGGTTAATGCCTTGAAAACGCAAAATCCACAGCTGCGAGCGGGCTTTATTGAATTGGCCCGTACCTTCACTAAAAAGGATCGCCCTTTCGTGAAATATTATCTGCTTTGCGAGTTTAAAGATTGGAGAGATTCTGGAAAAGGTGAAATCGCCGTTACCGCCAAAGCCGATTGGGGATTTCCAGATTTCAATGACTCATCAAAAAAAATGAAGATTGAAAAGAGATTAAAATTTGATGATCCCTTGGATGTGAGAAATAAATTGCCCTTAATTCTTGAAGAAGTTTGTACGCTCTTTTAATAATTGATTTTGTAATTATGAATTTTCCAACTCTTAAGAATTTCATCCAAATTTAGACCTAAAATTTTCTTATGTTCTTTTAAAAGTATATTAATGAGCTCGTGTGCCCTTTTGTGATGGGCATCGGAAGCAGGAATTTGTCCTTTAATTCTTTTCACTTCGCCTGCGCAACAGATGATTATCGCCTTGAGAAATTCGGCAATCGGGCCAGTTCTTTTGTGAGCATTCCATAAAGCCTCTAGATAAACATGGGCCTCCCAGAAATAATCGTGATTAATTAAATCAAGCGCATAACAGAAGTCCTTATTTGTAAGAGGATCACTTTCATCGATTTGTTTTGCAATCGGTTCTTCTTGACCAAACCAATGGCCACCTTCTTTGAAGGGATGAGGGTTTAAACCTGGAATGAAAGCATAATCGGGGAGTTGTCGTTCAGGACAATATTGTTTATTCATGTGTTCATATTATGACAGAGTCCTAAAATTTTTTCTCTCTCTCTTTTTACGGTACATATTAAACGTTATGATTTCACGTGTCATAAGGAGTTATCATGTTTAAGCTTATTATTTTAGGGCTAATGGCCTCTCCATCTGTTTGGGCACAAGCTGATCTTCAAATAGATTTTCGAAAAAACGTTTCTAAGCGTTTAGAGAATATCCGTTTGGCCCAAGAAAAAGCACAAGAAGTCATGGACTCGGTTTTGAGCCTCGCGCAGAAAAATGAAGAAGCTAAGCCTCTCGTCTCGCAATTTTATTATGAAGTTGCACAAAGAATGGAATTTAAGAGTGAAAATTCTCAGATCGATACTCATCGATTTTTAGTCTCAGAGTACTCACCTTATTTAGCGGCCCTCAATGAAAAAGATAATTCAAAGGCCAGCCTTTGGAAAAATAAACTAGAAAAACTCGACCAAAAGTATCAGTCGGGAAGTTCTTCATATGAATTTTGGTTTGAAAATATTGGTCAATTGCCTATGCGGTTTGATGATGAAACCTGTAACCAAAATGAAAAAGAGAAATTAAATAGACAGCTTTCTCTCGGCTTTTCACACAACCAATTAACCCTTTTAGAAAATGGGCCGCTGATTCAATCTTGGCTTTCAAGAGGGGAACTTAAAGTCAGTTGCCTTGCAGATAAAACAGACTATTCTGATCAGGAACATCGGTTAAGTGTTAGACCTCTCGAGACGATTGCAAAAATAAGGGAAGCATTAACTCGTCATCTTGAATAGAAGAGCGACTGATTTGCCCTTTCATGCAATAAATCATGTTTTGATATAAACTTAAGACTGTTCATCAATGGCATGGGAGGCGATGATGAAATGGGTGTTAAGTGGGATATTCTTACTGTTCTTTTCTTCGGGCTGTAGTCACAACCATAAAAGTGGTGGGCGGTCTCTGGCCTCTGTTGCGACTTCTGAATTGCAAAAAGATGATCTAAGACTTCAAAGAAATGCTGAAAAATTTAGTGGTCAATTCCAGGGATCAAAGATTGCTGGAAAAAGACAGCTTTACGATATAGCCGACTGTCACTTTATTTACGATCGTGGATTGGAAATGACAGAGGATGGAAGTGGGCAGTATCAGTACGAAAGATTCATTATCAATTTTATGGGTAGCAATCAAAAATCAAATGAGAAAGCATTTGATAGCGTCGTTTACAATCAAAGAGTTTATGGACAGAAATTAGTAAAATGGAACTTCTCTCAAAGCTTTGGCCCTGTAGCCCTTCATCCAGGGCAGGGTCATGAAAATTTGGATTCGCAAAAGGCCCAAATGACTTTTGAAAGAATGGACGGAACTAAAGCAAAAATGATTTTTACTCATAGCGATACTTACTCTGTGCAAAATAGTGCTTTTTACCTTCCAGGTGAGAAAAGAGACTATAAAGTCGTGCTTGAATTTGATGAATTTACAGACATTAGGACTAAGTTAAGCCACGCATCTGTAGAGGCAACTTCTTCAACTGGCGGCAAAGTCGTTGATGTGCAATGTTCCCAATTTTACGATCCTGAAGAAAAATAACTCGCAAGCTTAAATTCCTCATTTCTTTGTCAAATGACTATAAATAGACTAAATTCTAGGAATCGCTTTATCCGTTATTCAGGAGTCATTGGTCATGCTAGATCTCAAGTTTATTCGCGAAAATTCAGACATCGTTAAAAATGTTGTCACTCAAAAAAACGTCAAACTTTCGATTGATGATTTATTGTCTTTGGATAAAAAAGCCCTTGAGCTGAAAAGTGAAATGCAAAAACTTCAAGAAGAGCGCAACGCTCATTCTAAAAAAATACCTAAGGCAACGGCCGAAGAAAGGCCAAAGCTTATTGAAGAAGGACGTGCCATCGGTCAAAAGCTTGATGCCATGAAACCAGAGGTTGAAGCAGTCGAAAGCCAACTCAAAGAGCTTCTGTATCTTGTTCCTAATCTTCCTCATCCTTCAGCTCCAGTTGGTAAAGATGAAAGTGAGAATGTCGAAGTCAAAAAATGGGGAACTCCTCGAAAATTTGATTTCAAACCACTCGATCACGTTGAACTTTTAGAAAAAAATAATTGGGCTGAGTTTGAAAAAATTGCGGAAGTCTGTGGCTCTCGCAGTTACTCTCTTCGTAATGATATGGTTCTACTTGAGATGGCCTTGCATCGTATGGCCCTTGAGAAATTGAAAAAGAAAGGATTTACGCTTGTCTCTACTCCGGCGTTTGCAAGAGAAAGTGCTCTCTATGGAACTGGTCATTTTCCGACAGGAAGAGATCAAGTTTACCATCTTCAAGACCAAGACCTCTATCTGTCAGGTACCGCCGAAGTACAGTTAAATTCACTTCATGCCAATGAAATCATGAGCGAAAAAGATCTTCCGATATTATATGCTGGATTTTCTCCTTGCTTTAGAAGTGAAGCAGGTAGTTATGGAAAAGATGTTCGCGGTCTTATTCGTGTTCACCAATTTATGAAAGTTGAGCAGTATGTCGTTTGTAAAAATGATACGGCAGAAGCCGAAAAGTGGCATAAAGTATTGCTCGAAACTTCAGAAGAAATTGTCCAAGAGCTTGAACTTCCTTATCGTATTGTCGAATGTTGTACAGGCGACATGGGTGCTGGAAAAATTCGCATGTACGATGTCGAAAGTTGGGTCCCTTCTGAAGAAAAATATCGTGAAACACATAGCTGTTCTTCTCTTGGTGAATGGCAAGCGAGAAGAACGAATACACGTTACCGTGACAATGACGGAAAGGTTCAATTTGTGAATACATTGAATAATACCGCTGTTGCAACTCCGAGGATTTTAGTCTGTTTAATCGAAAATCATCAACAAGCAGACGGTTCAGTCCATATTCCAGCGAAGTTGAGACCCTATATGGGCGGTGTCGAAAGCATTAAAGGTTAATCCTGACTTAAATGCTCTTTTCTTCATTAAATCCTTAATCTTCCGATAAAGAATGAGTGAAGAAAAGTAGAATTTCTAAACTCTTTATCTTGATTTTAGTTCTCATGAGCGGAAGCTTCATGGGGAGGAAATATTTAGATTGGATCAGTTCAACCATCTACCAATTGAACGTTCATGATAATCGACTTGAAAAAAATATTTTTAAAATTTCAAATGTTCTTTCAGGGATTGAAATTTCGAGAACGAAAGAACTTGAAAATCATCTTTCTAATTTGCTAGATCAATTAGAAGAACAAAAAAAGATCTACACCAATCTCCATCTCGAGTTAAGTCAATGGAATATCCTTTCTCATGATTTACAAGATCCAATCAATCGCCTTGATCAATTAATCGATCTCTATTTAAGAGTTTCAAGAAGTCTTATCATCAATGATAATAATAGTACTGTCATCTATGATCGAATATCTTTTCTTCAACAGCAAAAGTCATCAATGCTTATTCAAATCAATGTTGTCTCACAAACTCTTGTTGACGAGATTGAAAGGATTAATCTTTTTATCGATGCTTGGATGTTGTTTTCATCCTTTGCTATTTTCTCTCTGATGATTCGTTTTTATCGATCTGAGTATCAAACGTTAGAAAAGAATCTGAAATTTCTCGTGAAAGAAAAAGGACACGTTGAAAAACTTTTGCAAGAAACTCAAAGTACGGTGGATAACGGATTATGGGAATTTGATTACCAAACAAAAGAAACTAAATGGTCTCCGATGATTTATAATATCTATGATGTCGAAGATAATGAGAAGCTATCCTTACAAAAGGAATTTTCTTTATACATTGAGTCCGATCGTGAGCGATTCCTTTATGCATTGAAAGAAATTCGTCGTTTTAAGCAAAGCAAGACATTGGAACTCGAATTATTATCGTTCAAGGAAACGCGTAAATATTTAAAAATAGATTTGAGACCAATTATCGTTTCAGGCCAAGTCGTCAGAGCAATTGCAACCGTTCAAGACATTTCAAAGAAAAAGGAATTGGAAAATCAATTTTGGAATCTCTACAACGGATTACCTCTACCTTTACTGATAATAAAAGACACAACCATTATCCATTGGAATAAATCTTCTGAAGATTTTCTTGCTGTCGAAGATTCATCTATCCTTCAAAATAATCACATCGCAAGCTTTATGCCAATGTATCAAAATGAGGAAGTAACCTCGACTTCATTTTTCAGATCAGTTCTTGAAAGATTGAATCAAGAGGATGAAGTCTCTGAAATCATTTCTTTTAGAAAAACTAATGGTGAATCAGAAAGTGTTAAAGTGCGAATTCTTAATTTTCAATCAGCTGGCCCCCAAATGTATCTTCTCATTTTTGAAAAGGGACAAGATTTTTTTGAGCTACGAGAAAAAGTGGAAGAACTTAAATTTAACAACAGCTCCACTTTAATGTCTCTGGAAGAACTCATCGCTTCTTTGGAAGCTGAGCTTTTAAAAAAACAGCATGTCCTAGAAAAAAGTTTTCCACTTTTGAAAGTGCATTTTGATGAAGTGTTTAGTTTGTTTGAAAACAAGCTTGAAGCCTATCACAGACGGATCTATCAAAGCAAAATAGGTTATCAAAAACTCGAGCTTTCTCAATTTACAAATAAAGTCGTTGATAAATTACGTAAAGTTTTCAATAAGTCGGAATTTGAAAGTAACGGCGAAAGAGCATTGCAAGGTGTTTATCATTTAAAGCAAGAGGAGATGCTCAATGATATCCTGAAAATAGCGGAATCTGTGAGAAGAGATTTTGCGCCAAAGTCTATTTCTCTTAATTGGGAACAAAAAAATCATTCAATGAGGGCAGTACTTATTTTGTCACTGCAATTTGAAAGTTCTTCTCTAAAGCATAATTACAATGAAAAGTGGGGAATGGAGTTAAGAACTTTAATAAAAGACTCTGGACCAATTATCGAGGTCAGCCAGTTTCAGCAGGAAGGTATTATTCGTATTTCCTATGGTGTGAGAAGTGTCAATCATCATATTGTTGATGTTTCTCCTCACGAAATACTTTTTGATCGACAGTATGTCTCTGATTATCATGCATCTCTCATAAAATTCTCTAATCAGGCCAAGCAATGCTTGGATCACGGTGATATGAAGCGTTTTCAATTTATTTTAAATGACATTGCTTATGTACTCGAAGGCCTTAATCAAAGTGGTCTTGCGCTTCAAGCGACAAAAATCAGCAAATTTGCTTCAGCTGAGATGTTCAAGGAGAGTCGAGAACTTTGGATCGATTTCTACGATCAGCTGCGCAGAGTTACTCAAAAAGTTGATGTCGTCCATTCTAAGTTGTCAGCTTAGTTCTTAATTGGCATGATCTGCATATGAAAAATATCTTTCTATTGTTTATACTTCTGATCTCGAATCTTACTTTTGCAGGGGAATTTGATAACAAAATCTCTGGCGAAATATGGTGGTCAAAAAATGAGAAAGGCGATGGAACATTAAAAGAAGCTGAGATTGTTGTAAAGGCATATACTCTGGCGAAGGGGTTAAGGAGATTGCTGGCCGAGACAACTATTAAGAAGCCTTCATTTCCACAACTATTCTTGTTAGGTCCAAAGCAAACACTCATTCCCGGCGATCAATTCGTTGGTCCCTTTGAAGTTGAAATTAAATTTATCCATGAAGGTAAAGTGAATTATGCAAGTCCTATGAGTGAGGACCTTGTTCCTAATGGAAAAAGAAATTCAATTTTTTACCTCTTTCCTTAGTTTAATTCGAATACAGGTAGCTCTACACCCAACAATGCTTCCGCATTAAGTCTTATTTCAGTTAAAAGATCATTGGCATCTTGGGTTCTATTTGTAGAGATCATGATAATCAACGAGCCGGTAATCATCGATTGCAATCCATTGATATGAATTCGCAACTCTTCGAGCGATTTATAGCGCATGGACTCAAGAAAAATTCTTTCCCATAAGTCATGAGCTGTTTGCAGGATTTCTTTTAATATTTTTTGCATCTGCGGATTTTTAGTTCCAGAGTGGAACATCAATATAAAAAACTCACTTACTTCTTTGTTATATAAAGTCCATTCAAAGAGGGACTTGATCATTTGCATGACTTTGGTTTCAAAAGAAGCTTCTCGATTGAGGTTCTTTTCAATAAAATATCGGGCCATTTTTCCGCTAAAGAAAAAAAGCTCTTCAATGATCGAGTCGAGGGTGGGGTAATGGTAGAGGATTAAAGGTTTAGAGATTCCGGACTCTCGAGAAAGCTCAGCAATGGAGAGTTGATGGAGTCCTTTTTCTGAAATAATCCGCAAGGCACTATCGAGAATAAGTATTTTTTTACTAGAAAGATCCTTAGAACCAGGTAATTGAGTTAGAGCTTTCCAATCAATTTTTAAGCGAATTCGCATCGTTTCAATCCTTTTTCTGATTGTACCATGTAAAACATACATATGTTTAAATAAAATTGAATATTGTTAAAGAAATATTGACCAGGAGATAAAATTTGATTATTGTAGTCAAGAAATCCGGGAGGTTGTCATGTTGAAGGTATGCATAATCGCAGTGCTTTTAAGCCTGCCCCTAGAGACGGGTTATTCAAAAACGATTCCTCCAAGACTCGAAAGAATAACTCACTCATTATAGGGACACGGAGAGAGAGAGCTGGCTCCACCGGATTGGGTCCAGAGGGTAACGAGGGGTCTTAACGCTCCTCGTTTTTTTTATCCGCTTTTATATAGAAAGTTTGATTCTCAAGTCTTGTTATTCCCTCACTTATTTCCATGACCTTTTTTGCTTTTATTTTTTGCTCAAGGATCATAATAGAAGCTCGGATTTTTTGTTCTATCGAAAAATGGTCTCTATCAGTCTCAAAATCCAATTTTCCCATCAATATTAATAGTTCTCTTTCAATTTTTTTCTGAGTTTTGGAGTCAGTGTTTGAATATTGAGAATGAAAAGAGGCAAGGAACTCGCGCCAAGCTTCAGGGAACTCATAGGAGACAAATCTTCTCCACTCGAGCAGCCCGAAGAACCAGAGAAGCATGACAAGCAACAGAGCAGATGCAAAAAAAATGATGAGAAAGAGTGTCAGGGTATTCATAGAATTATTGTGCATGGATGAAATGCTAACTGCAAGCCAATGCTTTACAGCTTTGTTCAGCAAACTGTAGAATAAACCCTAACTTCTTAAGGTAATCAATTATGACATCTGAACATAAAAGAAAAAAAGCACGTCAACGGCAAGAAGCCAAAGCTCAAAAAAAGCATATGGCCCAAATGAGAAAAAATGACGGACTACCTCCAGAAGAGAAAAAATTTGGTCAAATTCAATTGGCCATTGTTATTCTCATCGCAATAGCTGGCTCAGCCGCTATTCTCTATGCTCTAAGCTAACATACTAAGGAGAAATTTTGTACAAAGTAGGACAACGCTATATGAGCGTTACAGAGCCTGAATTAGGTTTAGGCTTAGTAACCGCACTCGAAGACAAAACAATAGTCGTTAGTTTCGCAGGCAGCGAAATTGATCGACGTTATCGTAGTCAAAATGCTCCTTTAAAAAGAGTTTTGTTTGAAGTCGGTGATTCGCTTCAAGATAACAAGGGTGAAACTTTTGTTGTCGAAGAGTTTATGGATAATCAAGACCTACGAATATATAAATCTGGAGATCAGATAATTCCGGAAAGCGAATTGTCTTCAAGAATTTCTTTTAATAAGCCTGAAGAAAAACTCTTACAAGGACAAGGCGACTCAGACTCGCTTTTTTGTTTGAGATTGAGAACTCAAGAAGTTCACAAGAAAATTGTCTCCTCTGACTGGAGAGGTTTCCAAGGTGGTCGAATGGCCCTCATTCCTCATCAGTTTTATATTGCAGATCGAATAGCGCATCAACCAAGACCACGCGTTCTCCTTGCTGATGAAGTTGGTTTAGGGAAAACAATTGAAGCAGGTCTCATTATGCACCATTTGGTGCTGACAGGACGAGCTGAAAGAGTGCTCGTTATTGTTCCTGATTCATTAGTATATCAATGGTTTTTGGAAATGAGACGCCGCTTTAGCACTGGTTTTACTTTTATCAATCAAGAAGTGCCGTTAGAAAGAGGATCAAATCCATTTAAAGATTCTGAACGAGTCATCGTATCTATGGGGCTACTAAAAGGTGCTCCAATCGCGAGACAGCTTTTGGCCGAAGCTCATTTTGATTTACTCGTAGTTGATGAAGCCCATCAACTGACTTGGTCAGTAGAGGGCAAGAGTCCTGAGTATGAAATAGTAGAGAATCTTACCAATCGAATTGAAGGTGTTTTACTTTTAACTGCTACTCCTGAACAGCTTGGACTAGAAGGTCACTTTGCTCGACTCAGGCTATTAGATCCTAATCGTTTTCATGACTATCATGCCTTTTTAGAAGAAACTAAACAGTTCAATCAAATTGCCACTCTGGCCAGGGCCCTTGATTCACAAAAAACTTTATCCGAGGATGATTGGAAATTATGTTCAGAGCACTTGAGAGAGAAAGATGTCGTCGCTCTAAAGGCCCAAGAATCTTCACCTGAATTAAGATCTCAACTCATTAACCATTTAATCGACAGACATGGAACAGGGCGAGTTTTCTTTCGCAATACTCGCCAAGCTTTAGGTGAGGAATTTTCTTTTTTTCCCAAAAGAGAATTGCATTCTTATCCAATCAAAAATACGCCTAAGGCCCTAAAAGAATCATTTGAAAAACGTCAAGGCAGAGGTGAGCTATTTAAATTGAAAGCCTTGTGGCTTGCTGAATTCGTTGCTCAAAGTCCTCATAAAATCTTTTTAATCTGCCATGGTAAGGAAATGGTATTAGAGCTTGAAGAGATTCTCAAAAATTCTATTCCAGGAATTAAAACTGGAGTTTTCCACAGTGGTCTATCTCTTATGGCAAGAGATAGACAAGCCGCTTATTTTGCGGAAGCAGATGGCGCGAAAATTCTACTCTCAACCGAGATCGGTTCAGAAGGGCGAAACTTTGAATTTGTTCAGCATCTCGTTCTTTTTGATTTGCCAATAAAGCCTGATTTGCTTGAACAAAGAATTGGTCGACTCGATCGTATTGGGCAGAAGGGAGTCGTCAATATTCACGTTCCCTATGTTGAGCAAACTTATGAGCAAATTCTTTTTGAATGGTATGATCAGGCCATTAATTCCTTTCTCCATTCCCAAAGTGCAGGAACACTACTTTACAAAAAATTCCACGAGCAATTGCACTCTTTACTTGAAGGGGGAAAGAGCGTTGACTGGAATGCATTGTGTGAAGAAGTTAAGGTAGAACATCAAAAAATCAATATTGAAATGGAGCAGAGTCGAGACTATTTAATTGAAATGAATTCTTTTAATCCTGAGATGGCACGCAGTATTGTCAATAAAATTAAGGAACAAGATAAATCAGATGATCTTTCTCTGTATATGGATACAGTATTTAATCAGCTCGGCGTCGATAGTGAAGATTTAGATGACTCTAGTTTGTTTGTTCGTCCAGGCGACAATATGTTTATTCCTTCTTTCCCAAGTTTGCCTCAGGAAGGGATAACAGTCACTTTCCAGCGATCGAGGGCCCTTCAAAGAGAAGAGTTTCAATTTTTAACTTGGGATCACCCCATGGTTTATGGAGCAATCGACTTAATTAGAAATAGTTCATTCGGTAATGCAACCTTGGCCATGAGAGCGGAGCAAAAGGCTGGAGCAAAATCTTATTTGGAATCTTATTTTTTAGTAAAAGTCGTCGCGCCATTGCGACTCCATTGCGACCGCTTTTTACCACCAACTCTCATTCGTGTGCTTATTGATAAAGATGGAATGGATTTAACCGCAAAGTTTACTTCCGATTTTCTTGATCAAAGGGTTGTTCCAGCTGACAAAGAAACTATTGCTAAGATCTCAGCTCTTCCCAAAGACTCATTAAAGAAGTGGTTGGTTCAGGCCAAAGCGATTGCGGACAAGCAAGCAGCCTCTTTGCTGGATGAAGTTAAGCAAAATGTTTTAAGTTTCTACAGTGAGGAGATTGAAAGATTGATTGAACTTTCTCAAGTCAATCCTAATATTTCGACTGCTGATATTGATAAAATTAAAAACGAATTTGAAGAAATTCAACAGTTCTTGAATAAAGCGACTGTCGATATTGATTGCTTAAGACTGATCGTTTAGGAATTATTTTTGAAATCTTTTAAGATCATCGCTCGTGAAGCATCCTGAAATGGGCTCTCCAAATTTCTTTTGGATTAGCTCTAGGTCTCCCTTCATCATCAATTCCTGTAACGCTTTTTGACAAATACTATGACTATACTTCAGTTGAAAAGAAGAGCACTCATCTTTAAATCTTCTGGCTTCAAAAGGTTTTCCTTGAAAGGAGAGCATTGACCAATTTTCACAATCCTCTTGAGATGCAGGTTCTTGCTTACAAGAAGAAAAAGAGGCAAAAATCAAAAACAAAAATAAATATTTCAATCGAGTAGACCTTCACTTTTTAAAACTTCTTTAAACTTATTAATGACTTCTAAAGTATAATTTCCAACTTCATCGATAGTAAATTTCTTAAAAGCTTCCATGGGAGTAATATTCTCACAAATAATTTTCTTATCGTAAGTATTTACGATTGATAGAATTTCAGTCAGTTTATCCAATTTTTTAACCTTGTTTGGACCAGTTCCTTGATTATTCTCTTCGTGATTCATGACAAGGTCCTGGACTCGCTTATTGATATAAGGCTTATCGTGCATCAGCAAAGTTGATTCTCGACAATGAGTATTATAAATTCTTTTGTCATCAGGGGTGAACTTGGTAGGGTCCTTGATAAAAAGATTTCTTTCTTCTTTCGTCAGTCTGGTCAAACCCACATCATGAATAAGTGCTGCTGTTGCCAAATCTTCCAGCTCATCTTCCTTGAGTTTGAACCTTTCTCCCAGTTTGGTACACAAACCACAAACGTTAAGTGAGTGCTGGATTATGCGATCGGCTTCGCGGCTTTTGTGACCAAATAGTTTTTTTAAGGCCATCGGGTTTTGCTGAATAACTTGGCGAAGAGAATTGGCAGCTTTTTTCGTGAGTTTAAAATTTTGCTCAGTTTCTTCTAACTGAAAGTTTTCAAAAGCTGTCTTGGCGGCACCTTGTGTAAAAGTAACTTTTTCATCTGCTTGAAATTCCTTACTCATGACAACTTCTTTTAAGCTTAGATCAAGAGTGAGATAGACATTATCAACATCCGATTTATTGACAAAAAAACGAGCAACTGTTTGGGTTCTCAATTTGTTGAGCTTGTCAGTAGAAAGAGGCTGGCCCTTTGGGGTGTAGCACAAATATGTTTCTTTAAAAAAGATAAACAAATCAAAACTCAGTGGCCGATCTGGGAGCACTGACTCAATGTGGAGAGGTAAATAATCTTGCACAAAACCTTTTAGTTTCAAGTCCTTCGCAACTAAAATTGTAGAGGGAATTGGAGATAAAACAAGGGAAACCTTTTCGCCTAATGAATGTCTCACTGCAATGTGAAATGACTAGCGTAAACCCTTAATGATAGATAGAATGCTGGCACTATTTGAGGACTTTTTTTTGATCATAATTGACTACTACTTTGATTTTCAATCACCTTACAGCTATTTGTCTTGGAAGCTGATTGAAAGAATCAAATTTAATCAGAATACTTCGTTTAACCCTATACCTGTGGCGATGGGCCCAATTATTAAGTCACATGAGACAAAAGGCCCAGCAGAAATTGGTACTAAACGTGATTACTTGATGAAGGACTGTTTACGAAAAGCATTTCTGAATGATTTTCCGATGCAAATTCCTTTTAAACTTCCTTTTAATAGTCTCGATCTTTTGCGAATGTCTTTAAAGGAAATCTCTGGAGATCAGCAGCTTAAGTTGATCACTCTTTTCTTTTCTGCTGTTTGGGAACAAAAGCTAGATGTTGAAAATCAAGATGTTCTCAAGTCTTTGTTGATGAAAGAAAATATTGATTTTGAAAACTTAAATGCTCAAACAGGATCAAAATTAGCAAGATCACAATTAAAGATAAATATTCAATCAGCCATTGATCTAGATCTCTTTGGAGTTCCCACTTTTATTGTACAAAAAGATGGTAAGCAAGAACTTTTCTGGGGAGCCGACTCAATTCCTAGTCTTTTAAAATTTATCGAAGGAAAAGATCAGCTTGATCTCAACAAATATCAACAATACCTAGAGCTATTCCAAGCTCGATAACAAAAAGGTGGAATTATGGAAATTGCAAAAAACAAAGTAGTAGGTATGGATTATACCTTGACCAATAATGAAGGGACAGTCATCGACACGTCTAAGAACCAAGGACCTCTCTTTTTCATTTTCGGGCTTGGCCATATTATTCCAGGTCTTGAGAATGCTCTTACTGGAAAGAAGAAAGGCGATTCTTTAAAAGTAAGTATTCAGCCGAAAGATGGTTATGGAGAGAGAGAAGACGAATTAGTTCAAGCAGTTCCTCGCGCCCAATTTGATGCACCAGAAGGAATTGAAATTGGCATGCAATTTGAAGTTCAAACAGAACAAGGTGGACTTGTAGTAACTGTTACTGAGTTAACAGACGAGCATGTCACTGTTGATGGAAACCATCCATTAGCTGGTGAAGTTCTTAATTTTGATGTTTCTATTGTTGACGTAAGAGAAGCTACTGCAGAAGAAATGGCGCATGGTCATGTTCATGGTCCAGGCGGTCATCACCACTAATATGGCTGATCATATTTTGTTTCAGCAATGGGATGAATGGTTTCCTTTTAACCCGAAAATGAATGAAAAGGTTCAATGTTTATTGCGAAATCGCTCATTCGACGGATTAAGTCCAAGCGAACTTATCAAAACCCATTATCTCATACAGCACTACGATTCTTCTTTAGGTGCTCCATTATTGATGGAGCACCTAAAGAAGCCCGAGCTTTATCAAAATATTTCTCAAACTGAATTTTTCGTTACAATGAGTTTGCTTGATCTCGTTTCTGAAAAAAGGGCCGTGATCGAAGAATTCCTTTTTAAGAATAATCCAGAATGGTTTGAGTTTTTTAAATCATCCTTGCGTTCGTCAGCTCTTAATAATGAGCAGATGAAATCATTATTATCTTACAATCTTGAGCCCGATGAGGGATTCGTCGGTCGATATAGTGAGGGTGTAAAACTCTTTTTGATTCTTTCAAAAGAAAGAACAGTACCTGGATTGTTTATTCTCAAAGATCACGCCAATCGATGGGTAAGAAACGAGAATGGAGAGTTGTGGTCACAGCTTGCGCTCGCTTCTTCAAAACATGATTTGCCTTTTTATTCAGCAAATGGGCAAACCCCTCAGGGAATAATGACCATCGATGCAGTAATGCCTGAAGCCAATAATCAAACCTTGTTTGGAAAAAATAGACGATTGGTTATTAATTTTGTTCCTCACTCTAAAGATCACGAAACTCTCAAAAGTTTCCTACCCTTCGATCATCAGGTGAGCGATTGGTGGAAGCAAGCTGTTATCGCCCGTGATATTGGTCGTCGCTATTTTAGAATTCATGGGACGGGTTTGAAATGCCAAGATGAGCACGAATCTTATTATCCCTTTGTCCGAACTTCTGGGTGCATTGCTCAAAGAGAGGTTGAAGGAAAATTTAATGATCAAAGAGTTCTTTTAAATCAATTAATGAAGGCCATGGACTTAGAACCCATCATGGAAAATGAAACTCTTATCAAGGGAGTTCTCACAGTAGTTGAATCAAATCATCAAGATAGAGCTATCTCGTTGAAAGATATAGAGCTCTTGATTGACTCATTTGAGTAATGTGAATCTTTTTGCCCTCTAGAAACTTCTTTTGGCTAGTCGGCCATTGTCACTTAAAATGATTTATAGAATGACGCAATTAAAATTAAGGCGAGCGTCCCAAAGTGACGGCCTATACGATTATTCTCAATTTAACAAAATAGACGGAGAGCATCCGTTACGTGAGACCAATTGCGATTGTTTTGTTGATTACCGAGCACGTCATCGCAAAGGTGCGAAGATTGCTGCTTTTAATTTTGGCCTTGCGAGAGACATGGGGCTTATTGCTGAAGATCACCCCAATGTTTTAACTCCAGAACTTGAAAAAATTCTCTTAGATAAGTTCTCACTTGTGATCATCAATGAATACGACATTCTCAATAAAGTACATATAGATGAAAGTGAAATACTTCCTGGCAAGTACATGGCGACAAAGTACTTGCAGCTACAACATCCTAACAAACAGGGGAAAACCTCTGGGGACGGAAGAAGTATTTGGAATGGATGTTTTAAAAATCGTAAAGGTCATTGGGATGTTTCGAGTCGAGGAACTGGTGCGACCAGATTATCTCCAGCAACATCAATTCATAACAAGTTTTGGAAAACTGGTGATCCTAACATTTCATATGGTTGTGGATATTGCGAATTAGATGAAGGTATTTCCACTCTCTTTTTTAGTGAAGTCCTCCATAAGAATGGACTTCCTACGGAAAGAGTTTTACTTGTTTTAGAATATCCTAAGAAAATTTCTATTGTCGTAAGGGCCCATCAAAATTTGATTCGGCCGAGTCATCTCTTTAGTCATTTAAAGCAGGGGAACGTTCATGCTTTAAAGTCGATGCTTGACTATTACATTGAAAGACAAGTTCTCAATAAAGTTTGGAAAGATTGTCCGAAAGGAAAAAATAAATACAAGTACTTCCTAACAAAGCAAACTGAAATCTTTGCTAAGATGGCAGCAAACTTTGAAGATGAGTACATCTTTTGTTGGCTGGATTGGGATGGTGACAATATCCTAATGGATGGTGGAATCATTGATTATGGTTCTGTAAGGCAATTTGGATTGTTTCATGCCGAATATCGTTATGATGATGTTCAACGATATTCTACAACCATCGTAGAACAAAAACACAAAGCAAAATATATTGTCCAAACATTTGCTCAAATTGTTGAGTTTATACAAACGGGAAAAAAGAAAAATATAAAACTCTTTTCAGAGCATTGGAGCCAGCAACATTTTGATCTCATATTCCAAAACGTAAAAGACAGAAATCTTGTCAAAAAAATTGGTTTCAAAGATCAGGACATAGATTTTCTTTTGAAGAACAAGAAATCATTAGTAAAAGAATTTAGAAAAACGTTTACATATTTTGAAAGAATGCGATCGAAGCGAGAAGTTTATCAAGTGGCTGATGGAATCACACGTGATGCCCTTTTTTGCATGAGAGATATTCTACGTGAACTGCCCCAGATGTATCTCTTGCGTGACAATGTTATCGAGAGAAAAGAATTCATTGATATTATGCGATCTTCCTATTGTAAGGACAAAGATCTACAACAAAACCATTATCGCGACCGCATGGTTGATCAATTTCAGCAGCAGTATTTGGCCATTATCCAAGCCGTTGCTCGAAAAAGAAAAATGCGGAAATTTGAAGTTGTTCTAGAATTGACAATGAGAGCTTCAATTATTAATAAATTTGATCGAGTGACAGGGGATTCTATTACTCTGATTACAGATCGAATTTTGCGAGACTTTAAAAAACTAGATAATGATGAGATTTATAGAATTCTTATGGATTTTGTTGAATATCAAAATCATAATCCTGACACTAAAATTCATATGGATGAGCTCCATGTTAAAAAATCACCCATCATTCGTTCTATGATTTCGATTGTAAGAGAAAATCGTGAGGGGCTGTGAAACTAGTCTTTCATGGTGGCGGCTACGATCGAGATAATCGCGAACTCAATCTCAAGGCCATTGAGCTCTCTGGTGAAAAAAAACCAGTTATCGCTTATATTCCAGCACAAAGTTATGATTCAGAAGTCGACTTTAGAGATTTCGTCAAAGAACATCAAAAGTATGGTCTTAGACAATTCCTTTATTTTCCCATTGATTACCCTTTTGACAATACTCTTAAACGGGAGCTTCTCAAGGCAGATATTATTCATCTCTCAGGTGGAAACACCTTTCATTTTTTAAAGTATTTAAAAGAGCATAAAGTTTTTAATGATTTAAAAAATTTTGCTAAGAAAGGTGGAATTCTAACCGGGCTTTCGGCCGGTGCCATTGTAATGACTCCGAGAATTTCTGCAGCCACTTATCCCGATTTTGATTGTGATGAAAATGAAGTCGGTCTTCTCAATTTTACAGGTATGGGCTTGGTCAAATTTGAGTTTTTTCCTCATTATAGTAATTCACGCCGCTACGATGATGAATTAAAGAAACAATCACTAAAATTAAAATATCCACTTTATGCAGCACCGGATGGAGCTGGAGTTATTGTAGAGGAAGATAAAATTAAATTCGTTGGCAAAGTTGCTTGCTTTTTTCAAGGCAAGAAAATGTTTATGAATTAGAAGGGCGAGTCCAAATAAAAGTGAGTACACTTACACCGGTTATGGCAACTATTATCTTAATAACCAAGTTCACCTCGACAAAAATCAAAGAGTAGCTAAATAGAACAACTATCATTGATGTTGCTAAAATCTTCGCTTTTAAAGAAATTGATCCATTCTGTTCCCAATCTTTTACCATTGGGCCTAAATGGGGACGGCTTAATAACCATTGGTGAACTCTTACTGAGCTCTTTGAAAAACAAGCCGCTGCCAAAATCACAAAAGGAGTTGTTGGCAGAAGGGGAAGAAAAATACCAATGATTCCAAGAATGAGGCTTGACCAACCGACAATCAAATAAAGAGTTTGTTGGGTTGCTCTGATCATTTTTTCTGAACCTTAATCATCATTCGTCTGGGTGCAGGATATCCTTCAATTGTTCTTAACGGGTCATTTGGGTCAAGAGCGTGCTCGAGGGAGTTCTTATTTGCCCATTCGGTAGGACGTTGTTCATCTGTTGTCGTTAATGTGTCGTCGATCACTTCAATATTAATAAATTGAGATTTATGCGCCCAGTTGATTAAACATGATAATGTTGGAACAAAGTAAATATTCTTCATTCCAGCATAGCGATCTTCTGGAAAGAGAGCGACGGATTCCTCTCCGGCAATCCCAATGGTTTCAATGATCGCAGTGCCACCAGGTTTTAGGGCTTCTCGTATATCGATGAGTTGTTCAAGCGGGTGACGGTGATGATAGATAATTCCCATATGCAAAATGACATCGAATGAGTTTTTGAATGCCTTAACATCTTCAACTCCCCATAATTCAAAATGAATTTGTGGTGATTTCACAAAATGATTTATGAATTGAAACTGATGCATACAAGGTAAAACGGGGTCGATCCCTAAAACAAATTGTGCTCCCGCTCCTAAAGCGCGAAACATAAAGTATCCGTTATTACACCCAATATCTAAAACTGATTTCCCTTCAAGTGAACCAAGAGCGTGACTTAATCTATTCCACTTAAAATCGGATCTCCACTCGGCGTCAATCTCCATGCCATAGAGATTGAATGGACCCTTTTTCCATGGGCCTAAAGTCAAAGCCTTTTGTTTGAGGTTTTCATATAGCTCAGATTCAATCGTCTTATCTGTTGAAAGTGTTATTGAGTTTTGATTTAGGTCGTACTTTGAATTTTCAATAGAAGGGAGATCTTGAAAAAAATGAACCCAGGAATCTTGATTTTTAAAAGTAGGCCATCGATCTTTTTCCGCACAAAGACGATGAAGATAATCTTCATCTCGCTCACCAGATAAAGGGCGAAGATAAGCTAATCTTTCTTTTTCCATCCAATATAACTCGCAAAATTGTACCATCTGAAAATCATTTCGCTTCTTTCAAAACCGGCACGTTTAAGGGCTCCTATTTGTTCTTCAGGAGTGATGGGGACGAGTACATTTTCAAGAGCTTCGCGCTTTTGAGAAATTTCAAGCTCGCTATATCCATTTCTTCTTTTAAAATCGTAATACAGAGTGGTGATTAAATCTTGAACCTGAGATTGAGGAGAACTGATTTTTTCACTCAATACAAGAATGCCGTTTGGCTTTAACGATTGGTAGATTTTATTCAGTAATTGGTCTCGATCATTGGGACTAATAAACTGCAGTGTATAATTCATGATAACCATATTCGCAGGTTTGATTTGCCAATTTAAAATATCAGCTTCTTCAAATGTGATATTTGAATTCTTGATTTGATTTTTTTTCTCATGAGCTTTGGCTATCATGGCCGCTGAATTATCAATTCCAACACCAGTGATTTTTTTATTGAGTGCTTCACACACACTGGCCAGATGAATGAGAGTCGTTCCTGTGGAGCAACCGAGGTCTACTATTACTGATTCAGGCGGAAGGACATGAGTCGCCAGATCGGCCAGGATTCGATGGATCTCATCATAGAAGGGAATGGAACGACTCACCATGTCGTCAAAAACTTCTGCAACATCGTGATTGAATTTAAAAGGCTCTATTTCCTTAAGGGGTTGGCTAAAAATCTGATCTTTCTTTGTCATAACATATGTCTAGCAATTTGTTATGAATTTGGCGAGCGGCTACAAAAAAAATTATTTACGATCTAAATACCTGTTGATACCTTGTTGAACCATGACACCTAATGATTTTATACGACAACCAATGTGCAAGGTCTTTACTGATGGAGCCTCGCTTGTTGCCCATGATATTGCAGCTCAATTGCATGTCATTGGTTTTTGTCTAGACGAACTTGAAAAGAATCTTAATCCTGAAAGCGAGAGGTATTTCCTTCAGGTCAAAGAAGCTATAGGACTTATCAATCTAGAAGTCTCTGATTTTAGAAGTTATCTAAAAGACCTTGTTCCAAGCGAGAGCGATTTAGAGATTAAGATTATGATCGATAGAGTGATTCGAATATTAAATCTATTTCAAGGTAAGCTCGTTAGAAAAATCAATATTTCTTGGGGTGCAATCCCTGAGGGCTTTGTTCCTGCGAATAAGGTTGTTCAATTAACATACGCTCTTTATTCATTTATCCTTGATGGTATTCAAGAAATTAAAAATCAAACTTTGAAGATTGATATTAAGCGAAGTGAAAACCAATTAGTTTTTGAAATCAATGAACAATGGAAGTCTCGCTGGTGGGAAGCTAAACCTCAGTCTCAAGGAACGATTTTGAAAGGTATGCAATCTAAAATTTTCGGCGACGAAATGATTCGCGTGTCAGAATCGGTTATCAAGGCAGGAGAAGCTGGCATCATGGGGAGAATTCCCGTATCAATAAGGTTCAATTTTTAGAAATGGAAGCGAAACAGGAAATTTGGATTTTAGAAGACGATTCTGGTTGCCAGTTTGTCTATGAAGAAATTTTAAAGGATGATTTCGATCTCACTTTCTTCAGATCTATCGAAGAATTCAAGCACTTTATTGCTCGTCAGGATGGACATTGGCCATCTATTCTCATTTCAGATCTTATCTTAGAAGATGGAAATTTTTTATCCGTTATTGAGCAAGAGTGGATGTTAAATGTTCTGCGGGCCCGAGTTCCCTTGGTGGTAGTCTCTAGTATGGAAGACATTGAGTCGCTACGAACATCTTACCAAGCAGGAGCCAGCGAATATATTACGAAACCGTTTAAGCGAAACGAGTTGTTAGTAAAAATCGAAAATATTTTGAGATCAGGTGGAAAACTTAATAAGAAGTTTAAACCTAAAGTTCAAATCAATGGTGTCGTTATTGACAATTTGTCAGCTAAACAAAATCAACTTTTAAGTCTTTTTGTGGAAAGTCCTGATCGCATTGTCGACCGTGACAAGATCATCAACAGCATTTGGGGCGGGATGAATGTTCACGGAAAAGTGGTTGATGTGCATATTTACCACTTGCGTCGCAAACTTTCTGACTATGGCTTTACTTTAAAGAGCTTGCGCGGTGGACAATGGGAACTCATTTCTACTCTTCTCACTTGAAACTTTCTCTCTCTATAGGCATAATTCATTATACTTTTTTCAATAATTTAACGGGGTGAAGCATGAGCAAAACCAAAACCACACTTTCGGTGGGAAACAAGAATTATCAAATCTACTCTCTCAAAAAGGCTAAAGAATTAGGCTTGGCCAATATCGATAAGCTTCCGAGAAGCATGAAAGTTCTTCTTGAGAATCTTCTTCGTCATGAAAATGGAACGACTGTTGTTTGGGACGACGTCAAAGCGGTCGATCAATGGGCCATCGATAAAAAAAGTAATCGCGAAATTGCCTATCACCCAGCTCGCGTAGTGATGCAAGACTTTACTGGCGTTCCCGCGGTTGTCGATCTTGCGGCCATGAGAGAAGCTATGAAAACTCTTGGTGGCGATGTCGAAAAAATTAATCCACTTTGCCCAGTTGATCTTGTGATTGATCACTCTGTTATGGTTGGTTCTTACGGACAAAAAGATTCTTTTGAGAAAAACGTAAAAGATGAGTATGAACAAAACATGGAACGTTACCGCTTTTTAAAGTGGGGGCAAAAAACATTTAAAAACTTCCGCGTTGTTCCTCCTGGTACAGGAATTATTCACCAAGTGAACTTAGAGTATTTGGCCCAAGTTGTTTGGACCAAAGGTGATGTGGCTTATCCTGATACTTGTGTTGGGACCGATTCACATACAACTATGATTAATGGTCTCTCTGTTCTTGGTTGGGGTGTCGGTGGTATTGAAGCTGAAGCTGCAATGCTCGGACAGCCAGTGGCCATGCTCATTCCTGAAGTTGTTGGTTTTAAACTCCATGGAAAATTAAAAGAAGGCTTAACTGCTACTGATTTGGTTCTTGAAGTGGTTCAACGTCTTCGTAAGCATGGAGTCGTCGAGAAGTTTGTTGAATTTTACGGACCAGGGATGAAAGAACTTTCACTTGCTGATCGTGCGACACTTGCCAATATGGCCCCAGAGTACGGAGCGACTTGCGGTTTCTTTCCTATTGATGAAAAAACGATTGAGTATTTAAAACTCTCTGGCCGTGAAGAAGATACCGTTAAATTGGTAGAAGCTTATGCTAAAGAGCAAGGGCTTTGGTCATATGCTGATGAAGCGGATCCTGTCTTCTCTAGCTTTCTTGAACTAGATCTTTCAACAGTAGAACCTTGTATTTCAGGACCTTCACGTCCTCAAGATAAGATTTTCTTAAAAGATGGCAAAGCTGCTTTTGATAAAGCCGCGCGCGAGACTTTTAAATATGAAGCAAGCGCAATGACTGCTGCTCAAAAAGTTGAAGGAAAAGATTTTACAATTAAGAATGGAGATGTGGTAATTGCGGCCATTACTTCATGTACAAATACTTCGAACCCCGCAGTACTAGTGGCTGCAGGTTTAGTAGCGAAAAAAGCTCATGAACTTGGACTAACATCAAAACCATGGGTAAAGACATCACTTGCGCCAGGTTCAAAAGTGGTCACTGATTATTTAGTTGAGTCAGGACTTCAAACCCATCTTGATGCCATGGGATTTAACCTCGTTGGTTACGGGTGTACGACTTGCATTGGGAACTCTGGCCCTCTAATGCCAGAAATCAGTAAAACAATTAACGATCATAAAATGTTGGTAACTGCAGTTCTTTCTGGGAATAGAAACTTTGAAGGAAGAATTTCTCCAGATGTTAAGGCCAATTATCTTGCCTCTCCTCCTCTCGTCGTAATCTATGCGATTGCAGGAACGATGAATATCGATCTCAACAAAGAACCAATTGGGAAAGATAAAAATGGCAAAGATGTTTTTATGAAGGACCTTTGGCCAGCTAATGACGAAATTGCCAATGTCGTTAATAAGCACATCACTGGTGAAATGTATAAGAAGAGATATTCTAACGTATTTGAAGGTGATCAAAATTGGCAAAATGTTAAAGCTCCAACTGGAGAAATGTTTGATTGGGAAGCCAACTCAACTTATATCCGTTGCCCCAATTATTTTGACGATATTGCCAAAGGCACAAGAGATGGTTTCAAATTAGACCACGCCAAAGTACTTGCTCTCTTTGGTGATTCAGTAACGACTGACCATATCTCTCCAGCTGGTAACATTGCGAAGGATTCTCCAGCTGCAAAATACTTAGATACCAATGGCGTTCCAAAGAAAGACTACAACTCTTATGGATCACGTCGCGGAAATCACGAAGTGATGATGAGAGGAACATTTGCCAATATTCGTATCAAAAACGAAATGCTTGGTGGAGTTGAGGGCGGTTTGACTCTTCATCATCCTAGCAAATCTCAAATGACAATTTACGATGCGGCCATGAAATATAAAGAAGAGAAAAAAGAAGTCGTGGTCTTTGGTGGTAAGGAATATGGAACAGGCTCTTCAAGAGACTGGGCTGCAAAAGGTCCTTTCCTTCAAGGTGTAAAAGCAGTGATCGTTGAAAGCTTTGAAAGAATTCACCGTTCAAACCTTGTGGGGATGGGAATTCTTCCTCTTCAGTTTAAAAACGGTGAAACTCGCAAAACGTTTAACCTTAAAGGTGATGAAGAAATTTCATTAAGCCCAGTGGGTGACTTTAAGCCTCGTATGGATTTTGAACTCACTATTCATCATGCCGATGGTAATTCAACTAAGACGACAGTGATGTCTCGAATTGATACTTTGGATGAGATTAGTTATTTCAATAACGGTGGAATTTTACAGTACGTGCTTAGAAATTTAAAAAATAGCTAATGAGTCTGGCCCTCTTAATGAGGGCCTTCTCTTTAATTGGGAGGCTAGGGAATGGCCAAAATCTTTCATATTATTTCAAAAGCCGATTGGGACTTGGCCCAGAAAAAGGGGATTTATGAACCTGAATCTCTTCAAAATGAAGGCTTTATTCACTTCTCAAAAACTGATCAAGTCAAAAATGTAGCTGATCATCTCTATAAAGGAAGATCAGGAATGGTTTTGTTAAGAGTTGATGAGAGCAAGATTATGTCGAAGATTGTCTATGAAGTTCCTAAAGAAGCCCCTTATTCCGAAATTAAATTCCCGCATATTTACGGCCCACTTCATTTAGATGCTGTTGAAGCTGCTATTGCTTTTCCTTGTTCAACAGACGGAACTTTTGCCTTACCCGATAATCTCTTAAAGTAGAGGTATTTTTAAAATGGAATCACTTACTTATCTGAAAGACATGTGGGGTTATTTAACCCATCCTTTGTTTGAAATTAATGGTCATGCCTTTTCTTTCATGTCTATGGTAACGGCGATTGCTATTTTTGTGATTGGTCTCAAACTATCGAAAGTTGCAGAAAAAATTATCGGAAATTTTTTCTCTGATAAAGGTGTTGAGAAAGGTGTTCAAGCATCAGTCGAGAGGATAACTCGATATATCGTCATGATAACGGCCATGTTTATGGCCTTAGATACAGTTGGTGTTTCACTAAAGTCCTTGGCCGCTCTTGGTGCCGTCTTAATGGTTGGTATCGGATTTGGTTTACAAAATATTGCACAAAACTTTATTTCTGGATTGATTATTTTATTAGAACGCCCGGTTCGAGTGGGGGATTTGATTAAAGTAGGCGATATTACCGGTAAAATTACCGATATTTCAGCTCGCTATACTGTCGTTCAAACACGTGATGACATATCGATCATCGTTCCTAACTCTCAACTCATTTCTGAACAAGTGACAAGCCAGACCTTCAACTCTGAGCAAATTCGCTTTGGGGTTGATGTTGGGGTTGCTTATGGCAGTGATGTTCGTTTGGTCGAAAAAATCCTGTTTGATGTAGCGATGATGCATAAAGATGTACTTAAAAATCCAGCTCCCAGTGTTTTCTTTACCAATTTCGGTGAAAGTAGTCTCGATTTTAGACTTTTGGTTTGGGTCGAAGATCTTTGGCACTATGAAAAAATTCTTTCCGACTTGAGATTTGCTATAGATCAAAGCTTTAGAGATCATAACGTAACGATTCCTTTTCCCCAAAGAGACCTGCATATTGTTTCTGGCTTAGAAAAGAGGTTTTAATCTTGAAAATTGTTTTTCTCTCTCTTTTCCTTTTGATATCTACCAATGTGTTTGCCATTGAATGCAATGACTCTAAGACTATCTCTCAAGCTTATTCAATTGAGAAAGAAAAGTGGTCTACTTCTATTAAGCTGCTTACAGGACTCTTAGAAGGTGTCCCAATTGATGGAGCCACTCCTTTAGAGTCCACTAAAAAGCTTCTCTTAACGAAAGAAAGTGAAATTAGTGATGTCAAAAAGAAACTTAATGAAGACCGTATTGATTTTATTTATCGCGATTGTCTAAAAGATTCAAAAATTGAGAGCATGATCGAATTAGATCGCCTTTACGATCTCCGTAAAGGTTTATTGATAAAGCTCCTCGATCTTCCTTTTGAAAAAAGGAACTCACTTGTTTCGCTATATCAGGTATCGACTTCTCAAGAAGCAGTAACTGTTCAAATTAAAACTGAACGGGATGAGGCGATAAAGGCGAAAGAGGAATCAGATAAGCAAATTGAAAAAGCTAAAATTGAAGCGCAAAAAGCCCAAGATGCTGTTCAGAAGGCCCTCGCATCTATTCGAGGAGAGATTGAAAGCTATAGAAGTGATCTTGCTTCAAAAGAAATTAAATGGACAACGGAACTTGAGTTAAAGTCCAATTGGTACCTCGAAAAAAGTAAAGAACTTGCCTCCGTAAACACATTGCTTTTAAGAGGCGGAAGTGATTCGGAGCTTTTAGATTCTTATCGGAAAGTTTTGGAACTTTGGCGATCGATGCTTTCAGATACATTTGGGCTTTTGGATCGTCACAAAGAATTTTTGCAGATCCCAGCTCCTAAAGCTCCGGGCCAACCGGTGGCACTCACAGCTGAGACGGAACAAACTTGGGCAGACATCACTAAAAGTTATGAAGAAGCTGATATCTTTTGGCAAAACTTGCGGTTAAAAACTCAGCAACGACTTGAAAGAGAACTCAGCCTGCATTACGGATTACTCCTAGAAACTAGTAAATTGCGATCAATGCTCTTTGATGAAGGGAAAAGAAGAGGGCTGTTAACGATAGATCTTCTCTCAACCGATACATTGCTCGATTTTAAACGTGAATTTCAAATTATCCCTTATCGATTTATAGCTACTTTTTCAGTGAAATGGATTGGAACCAAACAACTTTTAAGTGAAGGCCCAAAAGGCGTTGCCTCAGTGATCAAGGATATCTTCCTTCTCCTCGTGGTCATTCTCATTCCTTTATTAATGTGGAAAAGTACTAAAAAAGCCACCGAAGGTTTTGAAAAGCTTCGCTACAACTTACTTCGAAAGCAATGGTCCAGCCACAAAGAAGGGCACTTTGTTTTCTATCTCCAAAAATTTGTTCCTTATATCCCTTGGCTTTTAGGCGTTGTTTTTCTTAAAATTGCTCAGTTTCTCATTATTCACACAGCGTTTCCAGAGCTTAGTAAAGTATTGGACTATGCTTATTACTTGATTTGGTACAACGTTTTTAAATTAATATTAACGAATTTGCTAAGTGCAGTTTCATTAAGTGCCAATTACAGTTCTAATATCGAATTAAAGAATAAGGTTAATAGAGTCTCCGGGATTATTGGGACCGTCCTTTTTTCTTCTTTAGCAACACTCGAATTATTCGAAGGTGTTGTAGGTCGTGGTCTCATTTATAATGCTATTCATACACTCCTCGTTTACGGTGGAATGGTCCTCTTATTTCAATTGGCCACTTCTTGGAAAGTTGAGATTGAAGTCTTTTTTAAACGTTTTTCTAGTCCGAAAACTTTGGAAGTGATTAATTTCTTGTTATCCAAGAAATGGAGTCTCGTTCTCGTGAGTCTTCCTCTTTTGTTGTGGATCGTCTTTTTACACGTAGGCAATCAGTTCGTTCAATGGAGTTCTCGTTTTGATTTTTCAAAAAAGATTTCAGCTCGGCTTTTTAAGCGTCGCCTCGAAAGTTCAGAAGTAGAAGAAACGGGCGAGTCAATTCCTCCAGAGTATCGCAAGCTCTTTACCTACGATCCGCTTGATGATGAAGAGTTTAAAATTGAACCGAGTCTTAGTTTAACTCCTGATCTCATAGAGCAAGTTCATTCGTGGAGTGCTTTTGTCTATGGTGAGGATGAAATAGAAGATGAGACTGAAGTTGAAGAACATTCAGTCGCTATTTATGGCCCAAAGGGAAGTGGTAAAAGTTCACTTTCTAATGATTTGGGCCACAAGCTTAAGGATGTAGAGGTTATCACTTTAAAACTCAATCGCAGAATTTCTTCTCGTGAAAAATTTCTGCGTTTTGTTTCTCAAAGACTTAATGTTGAACTTGAAAATGGCGCTCTTGATCTCAGAAGACTCGACTCCAAACTCAAAAAGACTGTTGTCATAATTGACGATGCTCATAACCTTTTCCTATCGCATGTGAATGGATTCGATGCCTATAAGACTTTTCTTGAGCTGATCAATGCACAAACTCGCAATATCTTCTGGATTGCTTTTTTTAATGATCATGCATGGAACTTCTTGAATAATGTTTTTGGCAGAAACCAATATTTTAGCTCAGTATTAAGCATGAAGAAGTGGAAGGAGTCAGACATTCAAAATATGATTATGAATCGTCATAAGAAAAGTGAATTTAAATTGTCATTTGATGAAATAATTAATGCTTCCCGCGGACAACTTGAAGTTAATCCCTATGCTCATGTTGAGACAAAATTCTTTAGACTCTTATGGGAGCAATCTCGAGGTAATCCAAGAGTCGCTATTTATTTGTGGCTCTCATCGTTAAGTCGTAAGGATCATGTCACAATCAAAGTTGGTATTCCCGATGATCCAGAAACAAAGTATTTAACTTCATTAGCTGAAGTTTCATATTTTGTTTATGCAGAAATTGTTAAGCATGAAAATATGAATTCTAGAGAGTTGATCCAAACTTCCGGCTTAGAAGAAGGTATTGTTCGCAATGCACTCAAACAAGGCCTTGAAGGAAGTTTTCTCTATCGTTCCACTACGGGACGCTACCGCATGACGACTCGATTTCAAAATGATCTCATTTCAATCCTTAAAACAAAGAATATGATTTATGCCATCGAGTGATATCAGCGCCCTAATTGAAGCGGGCTCTTTATTTAAGTTTAGAAATATATCCTATCTCATCATAGGTATGGTGACTCTTGTTTGGAGTGTGCGCTTTATTCAAGATAGAGCAAAGTCTCTTCATGAGAAATTTCCAGCACGCAGACTGCTCATTCTTCAAATTGTAACGATTTTCACTTTTTTCATTTATATTTTTGGAACAATCTTTTTGGTGATGAATGCCCTTCGTCCTCCAAGAGAACTTTTGATTGCACTGGGTGGATCAGCTGCGGTAGCCATTGGTTTTGCAACTAAAGATATTTTTGCTTCACTTGTGGCAGGCCTTATTTTGCTTTTTGATCGGCCTTTTCAAGTGGGTGATCGTGTAAAATATGGCGAAATCTATGGAGAAATTAATAGCATTGGACTTCGTGCAGTTCGCTTAGTTACATTAGACGATTCAGTGGTAACTATTCCGAATCTCAAATTTATTACCGATGCCGTTTCTTCAGGAAATGCTGGGGCCCTCGATATGATGATTGAAATTCCTTTTTATATCTCTCTCGATGAAGATGTGAAAAAGGTTAGAGATCTTCTCTACGAGATTGTAGTGACCTCGCGTTTTGTTTATTTAAAAAAGCCTGTAAGTATTGTGGTTAAGGAAGTCGAAATTGCCGGCCGTCTGGCCTACCGTTTAACAATCAAAGCCTATGTATTAGATGTGCGTTACGAGAAATCTTTTGAAACAGATGTAACCATCCGTGCCAGCCGTTATTTCCAAGAGCTGGCCGTTCGTCGACCTCTTTTATTTGTAGCAAGCCCGACATCGAAGTGAAGAGTAAAAAAGGTGAGGGAACGCAATTTTCAACTACGTTCCCTGTTAAATAATTTATTTTAAAAGCGGTGCTCTGAGATTAGGCAACTTTTTTAAATCAGGTTTTAGATACATAAATTTCTTCGCCAATTTATCCATTTCGATCAAGCCTCTTTCGAGCTGAGAATCAATTCCCTTTTTCCAATCTTGCGGAGTGATCTCAACATCTATATCTGGATCTGTCCCGTAATTTTCAACTTGATAACCAACATCTCTGAACCAAAATGAAAATTCTGGTTGCGAAGTCCAACTTCCGTCATTGAGCTCTTGTCTTGGCCAGATTCCAATGACTCCTCCCCATGTTCTTTTTCCAATAAGAGGGCCGAGTTCCATTAGTTTGAAATTGTGCGAGAATATATCACCATCAGAACCTGCTAGTTCATTAGTGAGACAAACAATTGGTCCATGGAAAGCATCGCGAGGATATTTCTCAATTCCCATGTATCTAGTGATGTCGTATCCCTGAAGTTTTTGAGCTAGCGTTTTTAAAATTAATTGAGAAACATTGCCTCCGCCATTATAGCGAACATCAACAATTAATCCCTCGCGATGAACTTCTTGAAGATAACCCTTCCAGAATTCAGAGAATCCCTTCACTCCCATGTCTGGAATATGCAGATATCCGAATTTTCCTTTGGATTTTTTATGAACATATTCTCGATTGGCATTAACCCATTCACGGTAATGGATATTTCCTTGATGACCAATAAGCTTAACCGAGACGACCTCAGTTTGAGTTGATTTCTTTCTTTTTACTCTGAGTGTAACTCTTCTATTTACTTTACCTTCAAGTAACTGCTGCAACTCTTTTAAGTTCTGTGGTTTGACGCCATCTATTTCTTGAATACTATCTCCTTCACTTAAAGCTGCTCCTGGTCCCAAAAGAGGAGAAGTGTGACCTTTTACCCATGAGTCACCGCGATTAATTGAAACGATCTCAAAAGATTTGCCTTTTGAATTATACTTTAGCTCCGCTCCTAGTTGGCCAACAGGGTGATGATGGGGACGACGATGGTAATCTCCGCCAGATTCATAACAATGACTAGTTCCAAGTTCTCCTTGCATTTCCCAAACAAGGTCTGAGAACTCAACCCTAGTGTTGACTTTATCGAGAAGTGGTAAGTATTTGTTGTAGACGTCAACCCAATCAATATTACTCATATTGGGTGTCCAGAAGTGCTCTCGCTGTAATACCCATGCTTCTTGATACATATGAAGCCATTCCAACTTTGGATTAATTTTGAGCAACATTCTTTCAGGGTCTATCCACCCATCGCGTTTGATATTTTCTTCACCTTCATTAGGTTTTAATTCAACGCTAACGAGACGAAGATCCCCTGAAGCATCAGCAATTAAGAATCTTTTATCAGGTGAAAAGGCTAAAGAATGTATTTGCCGTAAAAAGTCTTCGCAGCGATTTTCCTTATAGCAAAAACTGCTGAGAGTCGATGGGGACCCATCGTCTCGCCAATCACCATTGGGGTCATATCCTTTAACTTCATTTCTAATAAAAAAGAGTTTGTCGTTGACTGCTTCAAGCTGTGAGTAACCACCCATTGGTAAAGGGAGTGGATGAATACGTTGTTCAATATCTTTCCAAACAATATTGACAACAACTTTTGCTGGCTTCTTTGATTTTTTACCGACCTGTTCTTCTCCAGGAGGAAAATCCCAACGATCAAATTGCTTCCAAGGAAGAGGAGCTTTAGGATCAAGAAGAATGACATATGGGCGAGTTATAGAAGAAAATGACATTTCAAAATTGATTTCTCCGTAAGTTGGATGAAACTCTCTTGCTCCAATAAAGAATAAGTACTTTCCTGAGGGACAGAAAGAGGGTGAATAGTCACTTCCTACTGGCGGAATAACGAAACGACTTGTTTTCGTTTTCGTATCATAAATTTTAATTCCCATCAAAAAGTGAGTAGGGTTGTCATTCCAACAAACATATCTCCCATCAGGCGACCAAGTTAACCCATTGATGAAATGGCATTCATTCGTTGCAATTTTAACTTTCTTTTTTGTCGCTCGATCAAACAGCCAAACTTCATTTCGATTCGTAACGAGGGCAATTCTTTTATTGTCGGGACTCGGGGTCATAAAGTAAGCTTTTCCAAATTGAGACATCAATTTGCTTTGAGTTGTCTGTCCATTTGATTTAACTTGAAAAAGAACAACGTTCTCTTCGCCCTTATTATCTATCTCGATACATACGACTTCACTGAACTTTGATTCAGGTGTTATGACTGCCGATTTATAAAAAAGATTTCTGTCTCCTAATCTAAGCGGAGCTCCATTCCACGGAGGCATGATATAGAGTTGCCCACGAGAAGTGAGAGTCAGCTCCTTGGCCCTTGAGGCAAGAGAGAATGATTGTAAGTATTTTATCGGTTCTTCAAATCTTTCACTCGCTTGAATGAATGTCCCTGAAGTTTCGACTTGAATTTGTGATTCACCTTTAGATTTGAGATTATATTGAAAAAGACTTCCAGCACATTGGTAAACAATATTGCCCTCTGAGTAACTAAAATTTCTGATGTAGTATTTCTTTTGGTTTGTTAGTCTCTTGATATTTTTTCCTTGAAGATCACTCTTATAAATATTCGCAACTCCTTCGAAGTCACTAATAAAGTAAAGGTTGTCATCAATAATTTCCGGATTACTTAGACCATGTCCTATCTTTTGGAAAATCCTTTTAAACTGTCCTTTTTTGGATTGATCAATCCAAAAGTGTCCGGCTGTTCCGCCTTGATATCTTTTCCATCGTGCGGGATCGCCGAGGTTTCTTCCAATGAGATGACCCTTTGGACTTGAAATATAATCGTGACACGGACCCCATGGTAATTTTTTAAATTCACCATTTTTAATATTAAGGTTGTAAAGATGGAGAGCTCCACGAGCAAAATCATCGAGTGCAGATAAAACTAAAAGGTTGGTGTTATCAATCCATCTCACGACTTTGCTCACACCAAAGTAACTCACGCGCTCAGACATGCTGCCGCTTGAGCTCAGAATATAAACATCACTTTGTCCTGATTCATTTGAAGTGTAGGCAATTCTTTTGCCGTCAGGTGAAAATTTTGGAGATTTTGTGACTCCTCTTTTGGTTGTAAGTCGTCTGGCAACGCCTCCGATTAAGGAGCACTGCCATAGATCGTCATCAGTAACAAAGACGACTTGTTCCCCATTAAGAGTGGGGCTTTGAAGGTAGGCTTTTTGTGACATATGAGCTCCGTAGGATAAAATTGAGGTCTTCATATTGTGAGAAGGCTTGGTGATCTTTGCAAGACGAATATTGACATTTTGACTCAATGCAAATAAATACTCTTATGTATTACTTCGATCATGCCGCTGGCCAACCTCCAAATCCAGAGATCTGTGATTTTTACCGCAGTCAATTACTAGAGAATTTCGCCAATCCGAATGCTCCTTATAGAATGGCCCGTCAATTATCAAACCAATTAGAAATCATTCGCTCTGATATTAAAAAAATGATTGAAGCTGATGAAGCAGATTCTTTGATTTTCACTTCTTCAGCTACTGAATCCAATAATCTTTTGATTAAAGGATTGTTTGAAAAGAATACGGCCTGCATGGCCGTTTCGCTTGCTGAGCATCCAAGTTTAATTAAACCCCTTCTTGATTGGTCTCTGGAGAGTCGCAATTTAAAGCACAAAGCAAATTACCAACTGGATGAATCTGATTTGAAGAATGCCCTAGATACTTGTGATTTAATTTGTCTTTCTCATATCAATAATCACACGGGTATCCTCCAAGAATTAAAAGTTGACGATGTTTTGAATAAAAAAGCCCATATACATTGGGATTTATCACAAAGTTTTGGGAAAAAGAGTTTCTCTGTTAAAGAAAGTGTGGCTGATTCGGCGACTCTCTCTGGTCACAAGTTTGGTGTACCCAAGGGAATTGGCGTTTTGTGGCTTCGCCATGGAATTACTTTGAATCCTCTTTTTCAAGGAGGAGATCAAGATACCTCGATGAGATCTTCGACCATCAATTTTCCTCTTATTTCGACTTTTCATTTTGCAGCTATGAAAATTAATGAGCAGCTCGAAGATGATTGGTCTTTTTTTAAAAAAATTCAAAAAGAGATGATTCAAGAATTGCAGGCGATTCAACCTGAAATAAGAGTACCTTTTGAGAGTGAAACAAGCTCTCCTTACATTACAACTTTAATCGTCCCAGGTCCAAGTAGCGATGTCCTTATGAGGCTTCTCGATGAACAAGGAGTCGTTGTCTCAACCCATTCAGCTTGTTCTTCTAGAATTAAAAAGGAGAATGGAGTTATGGCGCATTTAGGTTTTTCTAAAGAAGAGCAACAACAAATTATTCGCATTTCTTTTTCACGACAAACAACTCGTGAAGAGGTTTTCTTTCTCATTCAAAAATGGAAAGAAATTCAATCGACACTGAATCTTTTTAAAAAAGGTTATAAAAAATGAGTCATCATGTGCTTATTAGTGTTGATGAATTATGGCTCAAAGGTAGCAATCGCCCTACCTATTATCGCTATATTCATAATCATATCCAAGATGTTTTAAGGCTTTATCATTGTCAAAAAACTCAATGGACAAATCAAACACAAAGAATTTATTTAACTTCAGACTTTCCCTTTCATGATGAAACTCTATTAGCGCTCTCTCGAGTTCCAGGAGTTCATTCGGTGAGTAAAACTTTTTATGCTCTGAAGACGATTGAGGATATTGCAAAAGTCGCAGTTGAAAATTTACGAGATCTGAAAGAACCAACAAGCTTTAAAGTTGAAACCGCTCGAAATGATAAATCCTTTCCAATGACAAGCATGGAACTCTCACGCGAAATTGGACATGAATTACTCGAAAGATCATCTCTGCTTAGGGTTGATGTCAAAAATCCTGAACTCGTCATTCACATTCGAATTCAGCCAGAAGGCGCCTATGTCTCTTGTGGTAAATTGAAAGGAGTTGGTGGACTTCCAATAGGCTCCAGTGGTCATGGAGTAACATTGTTGTCTGGGGGTTTTGATTCTCCCGTGGCCAGTTATCTTATGAGCCGTCGAGGGCTATCTCAAACTTTGGTTTTTTTTCACGCCTATCCATTTGTTGGAGACGAAGTTAAAATAAAGATTATTCAACTCACAAAACAATTAGCACTCTATAATAAAAAATGTGAATTATTGATAGTTCCTTTTGGGGAAATTCAAAAAGCAATCGCAGAGACATCTAAAGTTGACTATCGTACATTATTTTTTCGAAGAGCAATGGTCGACATTGCTAATCTTATTGCTGAAGAGAAAAACGCCAAAGTTATTGTAACAGGGGACTCTCTTTCTCAAGTATCAAGCCAAACAATAGACAATATTGCATCAATTGATCACGCGTCAAAGAGATCTATATTTCGACCTCTCATCGGAATGAGCAAAAGAGAGATTATGAGTATTGCATCAGAGATTGGAACTCATGACATCTCAATTCAGCCACATGACGATGCCTGTGCACTCTTTGCTCCTGAAAACCCTGTCTTAAGAGGAGACAGTCACTACTCAAAAATCTTTTTTGTTAATAATCAGTTTGATCAACTATACAGCTCAGCCATCAAAAATGCGGAGTGTTTTACTTTTAACGTCAAAGGCCAAGAGCTCGCATCAAAATAAATTTGTCTGACAGAAATACTATAGGGAAAGGAATTTCTCTCTTTCTTCAATGGTTTAGGAGCTTTATCATAGTGAGATAATGACTGAGATCATTTCCCATTAGGAGAATTTATTCATGAAGCAGCTTCACCACTTTTTAAGTTTGTTCGTACTCTTGATTTTACTTTCGAGTACAGGAGTTTCGGCCCAAACGGCGAGTAATAATATTGATAGAGAAAGGTTTATCAGTAATATCATTAAGAATACTCTTGAAACATATCATTATCGAAGAATGAAAATTGATGATTCTGTTTCTCAAAAAGCTTTTGCTGAGTTTTTAAAGAAGATGGATTATGGAAAACAGTTCTTTCTGAAGTCAGATGTCGAAGAATTACAAAAATATCAATTTAAAATGGATGATGAAGTTCTCTCCGGAAAGCTTGGTCTCTTGAACCGTGCCATTGCAATAATGAATGAACGTATAAAAGAAGCCAGCAAGTACAGTGAAGAATTATTTAAAAAAGAATTTAATTTTAAAGAAAATGAAACAATGGAATTGAACCCAGATAAAAAGAATTGGGCCAAAGACACTGCAGAATTTAAGGATAATTGGAGAAAGACTTTTAAACAAGCTACGCTAAGTCGCTATCTTTCCCTAAGTGAAGGCTTTGGTGATGACGAAGATAGTAAGAAAGATGAAAAAAACAAAAAGAAGGCCAAGAAAGACGAAAAGAAAATGTCTGACAAGGAAATGCGTAAGCGTTCTCATAAGGCAATCGCTGAAAAGTACGATAAGTATTTCAAGCGAATCATGAAAGAGGATCGTTATGATTATTTAGAAAAGTATTTCAATGCCATAGCTTCAGTTTATGATCCACATACAACATATATGCCTCCGAAGAGAAAAGAAGATTTTGATATTGATATTTCTGGAAAGTTAGAAGGAATTGGAGCGGTTCTCCAAGAAGATGGTCCTTATATTAAGGTTGTAAAGATCGTTCCAGGCGGGGCTGCTTGGAGACAGCGTGATCTTGAAGTTGATGATATTATTCTCATGGTTACGGAGAAAAATGGTGAACCTGTTGATTTGGTTGATATGCGAGTTGACGATGCCGTTCGCTATATTCGAGGTAAGAAAGGTACAGAAGTTCGTTTGACCGTTAAAAAATCAGATGGAACTCGCAAAGTTATACCAATTGTCCGAGATGAAGTTCAAATTGATGCCTCATATGCAAAATCCTCTGTTCTTGAAATGAAAAATCAAAACTTAAAAGTGGGCTATATCATGTTGCCAAAGTTCTACCGAGACTTTGATGCTGATGGAGGCGACACTCGTTCATGCACAGAAGATGTGAGACAAGAACTTACGCGTCTTAAAAATCAAAAAGTAGATGGAGTTATTCTCGATTTAAGAAATAATGGTGGTGGCGCTCTTGAAGATGCACGTCAAATGTCTGGTCTCTTTATAGAAGAAGGACCAATCGTGCAAATTAAAAATATGGTCGAGCAAATTGAAGTTTTGAAAGATACTGATAAAACAGTTTTCTATGATGGACCACTCATTGTTTTAACCAACAGATTTTCAGCTTCAGCATCAGAAATTTTAGCAGGAGCGATGAAAGATTACGGTAGAGCTTTGATTGTCGGAGGAGAATTTTCACATGGCAAAGGAACCGTCCAAGCTGTACTGCCTTTGAATGGTGGTCCCTTAAAGAGCTTCTTTGCAAAAGAAGAAATCGGTTCGATGAAGATCACTATTCAGAAATTTTATCGAATCAACGGACTTTCTACTCAGTACAAGGGTGTAACTCCAGATATTATCTTGCCTGATCCTTATGCTTACACAAAGAGTAGAGAGCAAGATCTTGATTACTCACTCCCTTGGGATACCGTAGGAAAACTTGAATACAATACTTGGAAGAAATTTAGTTACGATGTTGATTTATTAAAAAAGAGAAGTGAGGCCAGAGTTGAAAAGGATACGCGTTTTTCTAAAATTCAAAAGAGCGTGGAATATTTAACAAAAAGAAGAGATGAAACCATCATTAGCTTGAATAAAGATACTTTAATTCAAGAAGAACAGAAGAATAAAAAACTTACTGAAGAACTTAAGAATGAGATCGAAACTAAGGATTTGATGGTAAGTCATTTTGAAGAATCTTTGAAGTCACATGAAAATATTCGTCCAGGTGATGAAGACAAGTGGAAGAAAGATTTTGATTTAAGAAAAGAGGAATGGGTTAAAGACTTAAGACGTGATCCAACGATCGAAGAAGCTTTTAATATTATGAGTGATGTCATCAAGAAAATTAAAGGACAAACTCTAACCATGGCTCCGTAATGCTAGATACTAAAGAGATGGATGAAATATTGTCGATTTTAGAAGAGTACCCCGATCAAGAGTTGGCGGTACTTTTGCTCAGAGAGTTTAATGATAAAACGCGAGAGCTTGGACTTCTTTTAATGAATCATGATTCGAGTTTGAGTCATGGGGAATGGAAAACGAAGTGTGACCAAGCCCAAGAAGATGTTAATCAAGTCGTTAAAAGAATCAAAGCACTCTAGGGGAAGCAATGACAGAAAAGAAAAAAGGCGACTGGGATTTTAAAATTAATGATGAGCCAGAAGCGGCTCCTAGTAAAACCAAAAAGGCTGGAGTGACTGCAGCCGAGAGAGTTAAGAAAAGTTCTCCCGCGCCTGCCCCAAAGAAGAAAGAAGAAAAGGTGGCACTAGGACTTGCTAGTGATCAAGTTCCAAAGAGACAGACAATGTCTCAAGTTGCACGAAGAATGGCCGCTTTAGAACAATATGCTGAAATCACACCGGCCTTTATGAAAGATAGAATCTTTGCAAATGTTGTCGACCTTGCGCTTTTTGCAGCCGTCATTGGGGGAATCTACTCTTTTAGAGGAATGATCTATCTCGAATATGTTAATGCTTTGGCGGAAAAGGGGATAAGTCAGCTCTACGACCCGACCCTTGTGCAAAATGTTCAAGTTACAATTCTAAGTGTCGTCATTCTATTTTTTGTTCATGTTATTCCCAGTATTATTTGGACCAAATCATTGGGTAAAAAGATTTTTCAAATTCGTATAGGACATGCCGAAGTTGATCGCCATGTTCGCGGATTTCAAATTTTTTTAAGAGAGTGTCTGGCCAAACCTATTTCAATTCTTTGTGTCGTAGGCTTCATCTTGCCATTTTTCAATGCCAATAGAAGATCTGTTCATGACTATGTCGCTGGGACTACATTATATATCGACGATTAATTATCTTCTAAACTAAGTTTCTGCAAAAAGTTCGCTTCAGAGGCCACTGATTCCATTGCAGTCTCTTTACTAATTCTTCCATGCTTATAGAGGTAATAAATATGCTGATCAAAGGTTTGTGAACCGTTTCCAGAAGCTCCACTTCCTTCCTCGAGAATGTCCATAATTCGAGCTAGTGGTTCTTGCCCCATAATACATTCTTTAATACCTGGAGTGGTAACCATTATTTCTTGGGCGATCACCACGCCTTTTGTATCTGATCGCTTTAACATCCTCTGGCTTACGATAGAGAACAAATTGACAGCTAGTCTTTTTCTAACATCTTCTTGTTCTTCTGCTGGGAACATTGAAATAATTCTACCCAGAGTTGCCATCACATTTGTGGTGTGAACTGTTGAGAAAACGACGTGACCAGTTTCCGCTGCCTTGAGAGCAATTTGTACTGTTTCAGGATCCCTCATCTCTCCAATCAGAATGACATCTGGGTCTTGGCGAAGAGCAGATCGTAGGGCGATATTAAAATCTTTTGTATCTTTTCCAATCTCTCTTTGAGAAATTTTTGATTTTTTTGAGGTGTGAAGATACTCAACAGGATCTTCGATTGTGATGATATGACATTTTCTATGAGTATTAATATGATCAATCATCGCAGCAAGAGTCGTACTTTTTCCTGAGCCTGTTGCTCCTGTCACCAAAATTAAGCCTCTTTTTTGTTCGGCTATATGGGCCAACGTTTTTGGAAATTTAAGTTCATCTAAAGTTGGAATCGTTTGATTAACAATTCTAAAAATAATTCCGGCTTTTTCACTATAACGAAAGAAGTTAAATCGAATTCGACAAAGATTAGGAATAGCAAATCCACCGTCATACTCTTGGAGCTCATCTAATTTGTCTGTAATTTCAGGAATATTAATTGCCATCTTCGCGATATCTTCAATATCTGCTTTTTGCAGCGGTTTACTTTGTACTTCCATCAGTTCTCCGCGTATACGCAGAGAGGGTGGCTCATTTGTTCTGATGTGAATATCGGAAGCCTTGTGCTGAACTGCTAATTGAATAAGCGAAGTGAGATTTTCTTTACTGAAGCTCATATTCTATCCTTTTGAACACTTGAAATAGCAATAAAGGGGTTGCGTACTCGATAGCGTTGAACCCATTTCTCAGTGAGGCAACTGTAACCACCAACTCCATATCCTTCGCCCCAGCTATTGCTTGCAATGAAACAATAACGTCCTTCGGAGCGATAGAGGTCTGCTGGAAGTTTCATAAGTCCTAATAAAACTAAGGCGTGCCCTCCTGCGTGGGCATCAGTTTGACCTGAAAGATTTGAGTCCGATAATGTTACCAACCCTTCTGTTTCATAGAAGTTGGGAGAAAGTTTAAAGCCAGCAATAATGGGGTAACCCTTTTGTAAGCTATTAACAATCTCATTCATGGATTCAATTTTTGTGTAATTACTTATTTTGACTGCCCCTTGATGACACTGATTCATCAAGGGAATTTGTGTTTCATTGCCAGGTTTCGGGAGAGGATTATAAGGACAATTTTTTTCTAGAGGAATGTCAGCCTTTGTGGATTTGAAACTTTGGTCAATAGATTGATTAACCCAAGAGCCTTTAGTCAAACAAGGTGAACGTTGACAATCAGGCTTGCTGGCATAGTAAAAATATTGCTCTGAGAGATCTATGTTCTGGCCATTGGAAACGAGTATGCTTTCGATTGCTCTAATCGCAGAAAATGCAGCACAAGTTGGTCTTTGTCCTTGAGTTCTGACTGGAAGATTTAAGCTTCCTTTAATTAAAATGACATCATCTTTAGGGAATACTTTTAACGGCTTCATTAATTTCTTTTTGGAAGAATAGGGGGCTCCTTCTCCTAAGTTAAAAGTTTGCTCTTTCACGATGGGCAATTCTTTTTTGAGAAAATGATCTCGGGCCATTTTCCATTTTTCCCAAGTTCGATTTCTTTGTTCAATCCATCCTTGGCGAGTTGCCTGAACTTTTTCTCTATTCTTCTTTAAGTTGTTTGCGACTTTTTCTTGCAAAGTTTCAGGTCGATTTGGCTGTGCTGCTTCGTCTCTTTTTTCTTGTTCTCTCATTGCTTTTATACGGGCCTTATTCGCGGCCATCATTTCTTGAATTTTCTTTTGTCCTGCACTCATTGGTTTTTCCGTCGGAATGGGTGCAGGTGTGGGAATAGGCTTTTCATCTGGCTTAATGACTACCTCGTCAGGTGTCTTTTCTTGCCATTCCTGCTTATGCCCTGATTTTAACCAGAGAGTGCTTAAAATAATTTTTTCTTGTTCAGTGAGATCTTCTCCTCGGCTAATTTGAGGAGTATAGGTTTGGGCAAATGCGCACTCAAGACCAAGCAAACTTATCAAAAATATTCTTTTTATCATACGACTAAGGTATCATAACCTACATGAAGATTCTTATCATTCGTTTTTCTAGTTTTGGAGATATCGTTCAGGCCATGAGCTGTCTGGAGGATCTTCATCAGGCTTACCGCGAGCTAGAAGTTCATTGGCTGGTGCGAAATGATTTGAGTGAAGTTGTCGGTTTTGACCCGCGAGTCAAGGTCATTCCCTTTGATCGAAAATTAGGATTTTCCGGGCTCTGGAATTTGGCAAAGAATCTTCGAAATGAAAGATTTGATGCCGTCTATGATGCCCATTTTTCACTGCGTTCTAGAATTTTAAGATGGATGATCAAGCCATTGCCTTTTATTGGTCCTCGTTGGGTCGTGCGGAGCAAAGAGAGAATAAAAAGATTCTTTCTTTTTAAATTGCGTCTCAATTTTTTTCCTAGACCATATAAAGGTATGAACTCTTATCGAGAGCCTCTTAAGAAATTAGGAATTCGCCCGGGTCTACTCACAAAACCTCAGTGGAATATTCCTCAAGTTTCCCACGATCCTCAAGCGATCATTCTGTGTCCTTCGGCTGCATGGGAAATGAAACGTTGGCCTATCAATCATTGGATCAAGCTTATTGCATTACTTCCTCAGCAACGCTTTTTAGTTTTAGGTGGACCAACGGATAGCTTCTGCCAAAGCATTGCTGATTCAGCTCCTGAGAGATGTTTAAACTTGGCAGGAAAAGTTTCTCTAAAAGATTCTTGTGCCATCGTAGCGCGAGCTCCCTTGGTGATAAGTGCTGACACAGGACTTATTCATGTCGCAGATTTATTGGGCGTCAAAGGGCTTTCATTAATGGGACCTACCGCCTTTGGTTTTTGTACAAATCCTCATATTGAAACTTTGGAAATTGATTTGAAATGCAGACCTTGTACTAAAGATGGAAGAGGCTCTTGCTCACAAAGCCTTTATCAAAAGTGCATGGTGGAAATTACGCCCGAGCATGTGTCTCAAAAAGCAATTGAAATGCTTACTCGTTAACGCAAAACTTTTTTCTCATTTGCCAAAGCAGGCTACTAATATAAGCGCGACGCGATTCTTTGGTTGTTACCATGAGTAGCTTGGTGATCTTGAGATTATCAGGATCAGAGAAGAGTAGGATTAACATTTCTTGGATAAAATCAGTGTTGAGAGTGATGTAATTATCTGTACCCACTCCTAAAGTAACACCTTTTTTCTCCCACCATGAAAAAGGATGGTCCTTATAATCAGGAAAGGCTCCAGTCAATTTCATGTTTGAAGAAGGGAGGGCCACAAGTGACACTTCTTTATTGATAAGGCGGTTAAGTACATCGTGTTGATAACTTTCAACTTCTCTTGCCGCATGAAATTTCGTTTTGAGAAAACTTAGCTGTTCAATTTCAGTTAGAGGAACACCTTGAATGAGCTTATCTCTAACGATGAGGTCACGCCATTCCATGTCCATTATTTCGTGATACTCAATATTTTTTGGATTCAATCCATTACTTTTCTCATTCTCTTCCATTACTCTTTGAAACATACGATGGTAATAATAGTTGGGATTGATACCAAGACTTAGACCATGCTCTAGAGTATCTACTCGCCAAATGTTCATGGCATTGTCCACAGATTGGATACCTTTCTTTAAACTTTTCCAGGTTTCCCCGTGGTGAGAGCGAATTTTGAATCCTTCGTATTGTAGTTTTCTAAAGCCTGCCTTCATTTGCATGAAATGGGCCTTGCGATAAAGTTCTTTTTCATCGCCAACAGTATCAACTTCAACTAAATGATCATTCAGTTCTGGAAATTTTTTGACCAGTTCGATGATTTTTTCACATTGATAAAGAAAGTGTTCTTCTTTCGTTTTGAAATTTTCGTTATCAAAAAATTCTGCTTCCTTTCGAAAGCAAGGGGATAAAATAAATTGATAAAAAGGATGCTCGTTTTGAAAGCGCTTAAAGCCTTCATACAGCCCCATGACAACATCTTCTTCGTTCACCGATTCAAGACCTGGTATTTGTTCTGATTTATCTGTCGTGGCACGAGAGAGCGTAAACTTAAGTCGAATAGAACCGACGTTGTACTTGTTATAAAGTTCACTCGCCATATGATAGGCGGCTTCAACGTGAGCTTCCTTTGAGTAGAGAACGAGTTTGGGGAGATAGAGAATTCGCAAGTATTCTTTAAATTGCTCGCCCTCTTTGAGACGAATAAGATTATCTACATCTTCGACTGATTTAATAGGGATCGATTTTACTCCGTAGGCTTGTATAATTTTTTCTTCGTAAATTTTTCGATTTGGTCCTTCCAGGAGGACTTTTAATCTTGGGTAAAGAAATTCTGCCGACATAGATCCCGTAAGGTGAATATGTTCTTCATGATAGGGGAGTGGAAAATGTCTAAAAAATTCAAAAAATGCCTTCGCCACAGAATGATTCAGCAATGTGTAGACATCAATTTCATCTTGATGAAAGTCTGCAAGTAATCGTTGAAATTCTAAAATTAATTTATGTGAAGTTCTTTTGGCTTTAAGAGTTGGTGAGTGCATGAGGAGTTCTAAAGTGTCATTGAGAGAAATGCCATTGGTCTCACTAATTATAGTGATGAGTTCTTGCATGAGTTCGTTGATGTTTTCCTGTGTAACTTTAGGCATTTTGTCCTTCTTTTCTATTTTTTGTTTTGTTGGATTATATTATAGGCCAACTGGATTTGGGCAAAGTTCTCAGTGGCAATTTTTTCAAATTCTGAGGGGATTCCCTTGGAAATCAATTTATCTGGATGGCGCTCGACTGCCAACTTTTTATAACGCTTTTTAATGACTTCTAACGGAGTATTTTGGTCGGCTTCAAAAATGACCAATGCCCCTTCGTAATCCTTTGAGTTTTTAAGCTCGGGCAGGGGCATCAAAGTTTTAAAAAACTCTAAGATTGATTGGAGTTCTAAAAGCAGCTCGGCCTTCGTTTTAAAACCTTTTTTGTTTTTGACCCACTTAATAAGAATAATCTCTTTTTCCTGTGGAGCATAAGACCATTGATCATTGCCTTGAAGAGCGCTTAATTTTGCCTTATCTAAATCTCTGCCCTGTAGCATTGAGCCTACGGTTAATCTCACTTTCTCCATTTGGGCCGTGGTGATCTTGAGAATTCTTGCGAGCTCCTGATCCTTTGCTCCAAAGAGAAAGATATCGGCGAAGAGGAAGCTTTCTAATACGGAAGTAATCTGTTCAATGAGGAGAGGTTCAGAGCCTACGGGTGGCAAGAAGAGATCTCGTTTGTCACAAAATCGAATCATATCAAATAGCTCTTGAGACTCAATTCTGGTCCCCATGGATTGGCTAATCTTCTGTGAAATTTTTGTGATCAAGTCGGACGCTCCCCACTCAAGTGAGTCCCAAAGAGTTAAAACTGTTTTCAGGGCTTCTAAGTTTTTAGCTTTATTCTTTGAAGCTTCGAGAAAGGCATCTTTGTAAAACTGATGAGTAGGCGAACTTTTTTTAGTATTTTGAGTGACGGCACTATTGGCCCCTGTGCCAATTGTCGCACGCATCATTTGTTTTTTGTTTTCGATCAGCATATCAATATCTTTTGCTGATTGGCTCCTTTTGTTACCAGTAAAATATTCAGAAAATAAATTCCAAAGCATGGGAAGAATGAATCGCCCTAGAAACCAAACACCGACTGAAATCATCAGAAGTCGGAATAAAAGTTCTCTTGTACTAGTCATCGCAAAAGTCTCGATTAGTGGTTAGAATCTATTCTAGGTCAATTTGTTTAACTTTTCCTATGAGGAAAGATGATTAAGTGGAAATTAGAGCCTCGTGAACTCATCCTCGACTTCACCTGGAACATTGCAAGAGGAAGTCTCGATCGCAAAACGAATTATTTTGTAACCGTCGAAGAAGAGGGATACAAGGGAGTTGGTGAAGCGGCCTTTAAAACAGCAGAGATTATAAATCCTGTTGAATTGACGGCGAGCTTTGATGAATTTGTCGCTTCCCTTGATACTCACTTAGGTGGTGCGGAACATCTTACTGATAAATTGGAAGCTGCCCATTTGCCGGCGGCTTTGAGATTTGCTCTCGAGTCTGCCTATATTCACTTTTTGGCGCAATTGTCTGAGAAGAATGTTCATCAAGTTTTAGGAGTTAATCGACTGGCAAAAGCGGAAACTTCTTTTTCCATGCCCATTATGGGATTGCAAGAAGCAAAAGATTTTTTTAATCAACGAGATCTCTCTCGTTTTAAAGCACTAAAACTTAAAGTGAATAAGCAAACCGATCCAAAGTACATTCACCAAATGTCCGAGCTTTTTAATGGACGCATTCGATTGGATGCCAATGAAGCTTTTCCGACAAACGAAGAGTACATGTATTTTGAGAGAGAGTTACTCAATCTCAAAGACCGTATTGATTTTGTGGAGCAGCCATTGCCGGCGAGTGAGCACGAAGCTTATTTTGAATTGAAATTTATGAGGACAATTCCTCTCATGGCCGACGAAAGTTTGCTTGATCAAGAAGTGACGAAGTATTTCATCGAACGCTTTGATGGAGTGAATATCAAATTACAAAAAGCCGGTGGCTATCTCAAGGCTCTTAGGCAATTGCGAAAGGCAAAAGAGCTTAAGCTTAAAACAATGCTAGGTTGTATGGTTGAGTCAGGACTTGGAATTTCCAGTGCGCTCAATATCGCTTACGGTTTTGATTATCTCGATCTCGATGGTTCGCTCTTTTTAAAAAGTGATCCTTTTCCTCTTGTCATTGAAGAGAAAGGACAGCTTCTTTACGGCGAACTTCATTAACAATTAAAAGAAGATTCTGAGCTCAAGATCGTAGCGAGAATAATTCGGTGTATTCTGGCCGGAATACATTTGTTGTGTCGCGAGAGTTAGATTTAAAGGGACCCAAAAATCTCCACGCTTAAAAGAATTAATAGTCGTTAAATTAATCGCAGCTCTCCAAGATTGCATAACGATCATCGGATTGGTTTCTTCTAAAGCACGATTGGCACGCTCATCATTTGATTCGTAAGTAGAGGCTCCTGTGACACTATAAAGGTGCCCAACTTGAAGCTCCATCCAATCGAGAGCGTGATAAGTTGCAAACATATTCCATTCGTATTTGTTTCCTAATTTTTCTTTAAATGTACCTTTTTGAGAGGATACTTGTGGGTAATTTACATTTTCTGGAACTCTCAACGTTTTAGTGGCCGCCATTTGGTGAGTGTATCTAAAGAAAGAATCAAAACTCACCCAGTAAGAAGGGAGAGTATAACCACCGCCGAATTCTCCAAAGACATCAGCTTGACCATCACCAAAAGCGAAGTCTTGAATAAGATCAGGATCGTCTTCTCGTCCCGTAGGTAAGGTTACTCCAGTAGTGACTGCAAGACCTGCGCGATTCCAATTTGTCAGACGGTGGATAATTCCAAGTTCCAGATCACCTAAGTCTTGTGCTTGCCAATTTCCAATGGGCTTATACCCAAAATAATTAACGATGACCGATTGAAGAAGCTCACCGTTTGCATCGGGAAGCTGTTGAGCGAGATTGGCCACTGCTTGAGCAGCAGAATTATTTCCTTGGGCCTGAAGGGCATTGGCCACTTCAGCGTGGTTGTTCTGCTTTGTTCGAACAATGTCTATATTAACCTGTCCACGATAGAGAGGAAGATAGCCGTAGAAAGTCGTTTCATTGGTCAGACCCCAACCGAGCCCAAAAGCTTGTACGGTGGCATTGGCCTTTCCGTCGATTTGATATTCTCCAAAGGTGAATTTTTCATAAGCCTCTTGAGAAATATTCTTTAAATACTCGAGAACAGATTGAGTGCTCTCAGATAGGTTCGCTAAATTGCTAGAATCGAGAGGTAAGCTAAAATGATATTGAGATTCAGACTTATTAGATGTGTATTCTGAGTTGACGGTATCGGTTTTGGTTAAATGGTAAACCATAGTCCGCACTCCCTTTGGGAGAGTGTCGTAATAGGCAGCAAAACCCGTAGAAGAAAGTGCCGATGCCATCAAAGTGATTGAAATCACGAAGTTGTTTAGTCTGTTAAAACCCATGAGGCAATATAACGCAATGCAATTAGACTTGCACCCCTTTTTGCTCGAGCGAGTAACTCTTTCACATAGAAAATATTTACAAGTTGGTCAATTCTGCTTGGTATCCGTGGACGGGTTGCGGTATAAGCGGTAAGCTCAACGAGCACAATCGTATTAGGGAGACATTTTCGAGATGAAAAAATCGAATTTTTTGGCATTCATTTTACTTGGAATGAGCATCTTTGGATGTGTTCAGGAAAAAATTACGCCAGCATTCGAAGCTCAAAAAGACCCTAAACGCTCGTTTTACGTGAGTGTTCCCATTAGCGAGATTACTGTTATTGATCAATTCGGCCAAGATATTGGAGATATTCCTGTTGTCGGTGGAATTTTTCAAGAACTCGCTCGCATGTTCGCAAATATTGCGATCGACAACGATAATGGTTCTCAAGTTTATGTAGAGCCATCACTCTTTCGTTTCCAAGAGCTTAATCGCGTTGATTTTTCAATCGTCACTAAACTTAATCTTGAAAAGGTGTTGTTAAAAGCATCTTTGAGAAATCCTGATCTCAATTTAGTTCTGGAAAATGGTGAGGAAGGACAAAAGGCTAAAGATCCTTCGTTGAAGTTTATTAAAAGACTTGAAGTTTATGTCTCTCACGATGTTGAGCATTTTGAAGACATGAAGAAGATATACAAATCGAAAGAAATGCCATTGCCTTTGAAGAATTCAGTACTTCTATTGAGCTATGACAAAAAGCAAAGTCCTAATTCACTTGGTTGCGATAACAAGTGTGTTGATCTAAAAATATCAGATGTCGATTGGAAAGCTTTACTTGATCAAAATCGTGACTTTATTGTTCAAACTGTTTTGATTGTTGATGCTGTTCCAGAAGCTAATATGAAGTTGGGTGGAACAGTCAATTTCTCTCTCGGTATCGATCTCGGTTTCTAAGCGGCATTTCTTGCCGGCATAACAAGTCCATGCTTGAGAATTTCTCCAATTAAGAGACAATAAGATGTCTTTTGTTTTTACATATTTGGAGAATTAAATTGAAAAAAATTATCTCACTCTTAACTCTTAATTCCATGATTCTTTTATCTTCTTGTGCAGGGATAAAACCTAGTAATCAAGTGATGTCAGAGAAAGATGCAGTTGAAACACAACAGGCATCTCAAGCGATTGAAATCATTCCTGGCGCGCCAATGGAATTGGCTGAAGTAAGAAATGATAATACTGAAGTTTTAAGCCAAGTTGAATATGACGAATCAGACGAGAGCAGTGAAGAAATTATTCATGAAAGAAATGTTACGAACGAAAAATTAAATCATGAAATTAGCATCGTTGCGAAGAAGTCTTCAGACAAATCAAGTGAGCTAAAACTTAAATTCTTCCAAAAACATTATGACTTTTGGAAAAACTATTTTACCAAAAGAGACAGTGAACGCTTTATGCGCCATTTGGATAACGCCAGAACATATTATCCGATCGTGACTAAAATTTTGCGTGAACAAAATATGCCAGAAGAGTTGTTCTTCGTAGGAATGATCGAATCTGGTTACAACATGAAAATTAGAAGTCGAGCAAGTGCCGTTGGCCCTTGGCAATTTATCAAAGGGACTGCTCATCGTTATGGATTAAGAGTGGATTCTCAAGTCGATGAAAGAAGAAACCTCTACAAATCAACAGTCGCGGCCGCCAACTATTTTAGAGATCTCTATAATATTTTTGGAAACTGGGAATTGGCGCTATGTGCTTACAACTCAGGTGAATACCGAGTGATCAATGCCATTAGAAAAGGTAACACTAGAGATTATAGAGAATTAGTTGCGAAGAAATTGCTTCCAAAAGAAACCATTTACTACATTCCAAAAGTGGCGGCAGCTCAAGACATTGCCAGCAAACTTGGGCTCAATAGCGAGAGAAAACAAGAAACAAAAATGTTTCAAAATGCAGAGCCAATCACTGTGAAGAGAACATTTTCATTATCGCAATTGGCTAAAAAGACAGGGGTGAGTAAATCGAGCATTCTTGCATTAAACCCAGATCTTAAGCGCGATCAAATTAGAGTAGGGAGAAGATCACATACTTTGTATCTTCCAACCAAAATTGATAGTCAGAAAATTGCAGAGTTGACCAAAGAGTCATCAAGAACTGTCGCAAGTAGTACGCGCTCAAAGGCAATTAAGCCTGTTCGCACACAAAAAGAACTTGTTTACAAAGTAAAACGCGGCGATCACCTCACAAAAATCGCTGGTCTGTTTGATGTCAGTATCAGCGATATCAAAAAGCGAAATAATTTAAGACGCAACAAGCTCTTTGTGGGACAAAAGCTGGTCATTCCTGCTGTTAGAATTAGAGTTTATACAGTCAAAAGAGGGGATAATCTTTATCGCATTGCTCGAAAGTTCAACACTTCCGTGGAAATCATCATTGCGGTGAACTCATTGTCCAAGGGTCGTATTTACCCACAACAAGTGATTAAGATTCCAGAGCCATCTTAACCATTCTTCCGTTTAGTTTTTCCAATTAGTTTGCTAAATTAGTAAGATGAAAATCGGTTATGATGCCAAGCGCGTATTTCACAACTTTCGTGGACTGGGCAATTATTCAAGAACATTAGTCGAAAGCTTGCTGAAGTACTACCCTCAGAACGAGTACCATCTTTATACGCCACCCTTTGATGATGAACGTGCTTTAGAGTGGCAGCGCATGCATCCTGAGGCCATCATTCACATGCCAAAGCGTTTAAGTAGTCGCATTGCCCATCCCTTGTGGAGAAGTTTTGGACTTTCATCACGAATTAAAAAAGATGAGTTGGATATCTATCATGGTTTGACCCATGAGCTGCCCCAGGGCATTGATAAAGTAAATGTGAAGAAAGTCGTGACCATTCACGACCTTATCTTTATGCGCTTTCCAGATTTTTTTCCTTGGATTGATCGCAAAATTTATTTAAGAAAATTCACTTACGCAGTTGAAGTCGCTGATGTTGTCGTCGCCATTTGTGAACAGACTAAGCAAGACTTAATCGAATTTTTGCATGTTCCTGAAGATAAAATCAAAGTCGTTTACCAAAGTTGCTCACCACTTTTTTATGAAACTCCAGGAGAGTCGGCGATTGAGGCGGTTAAGAAAAAATATTCAATTGAAAGACCAGTCATTTTATTTGTAGGTGCATTAGAGAAGAGAAAGAATGTCTTAACTCTCGTGGATTCCTTTTTAAGGATTAAAGATGAGCTACCTCATCAACTCATTTTGATTGGTGATGGGAAAGAATACCGCAAGCAAATTGAGCGAAAGCTAATAGAGCACGGAATTACTTCTCGGGTGAAAATCCTCGATAGTGTTCCTCAACATGAACTTCCAGCATTCTATCGTTTAAGTGATCTCTTCGCTTTTCCTTCCTTGTTTGAAGGATTTGGTATTCCTATTATCGAAGCTCTCTATTCAGGAGTCCCGGTATTGACGAGTAACGGCCCTGTCTTTCCTGAAGCCGGTGGAGAACATAGTTATTATGTCGATCCTCATCGCGCAGATGAGATAGCTGAAGGGATGCTGAAGATTTGCCAAGACCGCAAGCTGCACTTTGAAATGTCTTCGCAAGGAAGAGTTTTCGTTGAAAAATTTCATCGAAAAGTGACCGCTAAAAATATGATGGATCTCTACTTCGAGCTTTGAGCGCTTTTCGTTACCAATGTTAAATTAAATAATTGATGTAATTTCAACTTATCTAAAACGGTTACGATTTTTTCGTATCTCACGTCTTTATCGATGCGAAGATCCACTGGTGTCTTTTTATCCTCGATAGCTGAAAGTTTAGAATCGAGTTCTTCGGCGGTTAGCTGGGCTCCATTATAGGCGATATCATCTTGGCTTAGCTCGATCACAACTAAGCGCTTTTCCTGCCCCATTCCTTCACCTTTTGAAGCCTCAGGAAGACTTAGAAGAAGAGCTAGCTCGTCTTTTTTAAAAACAGTAGAGACCATAAAAAAGATGAGGAGAAGAAAGACCACATCAATCAGAGGAGTCATTTCAAAATTTAAACTATCTCGAGATCTTTTTTTCATTATTTAAGAACCTTAGAAATAAGTTCACGTTCAAGTGTTGATTCAATTTGGTCGAGATAACCCAAAAGGTAACTGTGAGCGATGAAGTGAGGAATCGCAACAATCAACCCTCCAACAGTTGTTATCAAAGCAACTGAGATACCTTCTGCAAAATTGGCTGGATTACTCATGCCAGTTTGCGAAATCACTTTAAAGGCCATCAAAACACCGACAACCGTTCCGAGTAGTCCCAAGAGAGGAGCGATTTGGGCGATGATCTTGATGGTGTTGATACCTTTTTCTAAGCCATGCATATAGGATTGAATTTCTTGTTTGATGAGTTCGATCAAAGCCTCACCAGAGAGTGAACCAGTTTTCGTTTTAAGACCTTCCTGCATGCTGGCCACATTGATAGTGGTTAGTTTTTGTTCGCGCATGAGAAGCATGAATTTTGCGATCATCAAAGCCACTCCAATGATGTTGAGGACCAACAAGACGTACATGATTGGGCCACCTTCTTGGATATAATCGAAAATTCTCAAAACAGACTCCTCTGGATATGAACTAATGTATCCTTCTATTTTCAGTCAGGCGAAGATGCTTTGCAAGCATTGGATTGCAGGGATTAGACCATTTCTTGAAAGCGTTGAATCAATATCTGGCAAAGTTGAGCTTCAAAAGAAGAACGCTCAACTTTTTGACCAATTTCTTGCTCTAAACTGGTCATAATAGAGGAGTCCTTTCCACAGGGATTTATTCCTTGAAAGGCGAGCGGGTCGTGCTCTAAGTTGAGAGCGAGTCCATGATAGGTTACCCATCTTTTTACAGCGATTCCTATTGACGCAATTTTTCGAGGTCCAACCCAAATGCCGGTGAGATCGGGATTGCCTCGATCAGGATTGCCGGTGGCTTGAAGATCAAATTGCTTTAAAACTTCAATCATTGAGTTTTCCATCGCTTCTAGAAAGCCTGAAAGATTTTGTTGGTAGCGATTGAGATTGAGAATGGGATAAATGATGACTTGATTGGGACCGTGATAAGTCGATCGACCCCCGCGCTCAATTTGCAATGTTTGGCCGGTCCAAAATTGGTGTTCATCTGCTTGAGTTTTTTTTCCGAGAGTTACGATAGGAGGATGAGAGCAAACAATCAAAGTGTCTTCTGCTCCAGCGCGTACGGCCTCAACATTTTCAAGTTGTGTTTGATAGACAGATTGATAAGGTAAAAGTCCAAGATTGAGAATCTTCATAGACTTTAATTGAGAGTGGGGAAGGTATGTTTCACCTGTGCAATATTATCTTCTGAGCGATTTTTTTCTATCACCCCTTTCATAAAATACTCGCCAGCTCGATAGCTACTGCGTACCAGTGGTCCCGAAGCGACATAGAGAAATCCCATGTCGACAGCGATAACTTCGAGTGCTTTAAAACGATCAGGATGAACGTATTCAATGATCGGAAGATATTTTTTATGACGATTCGTTGGAGCGAGATATTGCCCAAAGGTCACCACATCACAACCGACTTCGCGCAGGTCTTTGAGCGCTTGAACAATCTCTTCATCAGTCTCAGAAAGTCCTAACATAATGGAGGTCTTAGTATACTGCTTGGGATTTATTTCTTTCGCCAGTCTTAACGTCTCAAGGGATTTGCGGTACTGGCTGCGACGATCTCGAACTGTTGGAGTCAGTCTCTCAACCGTTTCAATATTGTGGGCAAAAACATCGGGACGAGCTTTCAGTACGCGAGCGATATGTTCTTTTTGCGCTTCAAAGTCGGGAGTTAAAACTTCCACAATCATCTTAGGCTTGCCGGCCTTAATGGTTTCAATGGTACGAGCAAAATGATCGGCACCGAGATCGGGCAAATCATCGCGATCAACAGAAGTGAGAACCACGTAATCGAGTTTCATTTGGGCAATGGCCTGGCCCACTTTGACGGGTTCTTCAGTATCGAGAATGCCTTTTGGATTTCCGGTTTTTACGGCGCAGAAGCGACAAGCGCGAGTACAAGTATCACCCATCAACATAAAAGTAGCGGTACCACCACTCCAACATTCTTCGATATTGGGACATAAAGCTTCAGCACAAACAGTGACCAAGTTGAGTTCTTTCAACATGTCTTTGATTTGGTGAAAACCTTTGCTTGTGGGTGCCCTAACTTTTAACCAGTCGGGTCTTTTGGCTTGTTGAGTCATAAGTGTCCTTTGACCCCATACTAGGATGAAATGAGTCTTTTGTCAGCTTAACTTAGAATTGACAGCTATCTACAGTCTTACCACCTGAAGTCCAGAGGCCCCATTCTTTTTCAGTGATTTTGATTGAGCTTTTTGAAGCTTGCACGATGTAGCGGTGGTTTTTACGCCAGCCTGAAAGTGACTTCACATGGTAGTCAACGGTGAGTTCGTCGCCATTGATTTCGCAAGTTTTTATATTGATCCGAGAGAGTTCGTCATTGTCGTTAAGCATCGCCCAGATGCTCTTCATCAATTGACCAGGTTGATATCCTGATTCTCGATTAAGGAACAAGATGGCCGAATTAACTTCTTCATTGTTGATGCCCGACGTGCTGCGTGTGTACTCGACTGTCAGTTGGCATTTTTTGTCCCCGTTCATGCCATCAAGTACTTTTCTGCCATTGAGCTCTACCCCATAGAACTCAGCGATTTTTTGCACACATTCGTGGCGGACATCGCTATCATCAGCAAAAGCTGCAACACTCATCAAGAATAAAGTCGTTAATAAAACCATCTTCTTCATTAAAAGAAATTCCTTCGCAAGGCGTTTCGTTCGTGAGCATTTTTAGCACCAAACAAGCTCTAAATGGTTGAAATGTAAAAAAGTAACAGTAGCTAAGTGCTTGAGAAAACTATGCTTTTTTGAAGCTTCTTTGAATGAAAGTAATAAGTGCAAAATTTACTAAACTAAAAACGGCCAAACTCAATAAAAGTGACTGTAAATGCACTCCATAATCAAGGGCCAGACCGGACAGAAGGGGGCCCAGCGAGGTGCCGATAATGAGAATGTTTCCATCCATGCCTTTGATTCGCCCTAATTGAAGGACGCCAAAGAGCTCTGCGTAGAGAGTGTGCCTCAGCATTCCAGAGAGTGAAACTGAGAGTCCCAAAAACATCATGTAGATAAAATAGCCGTGAAGTTCTTTGATTGTGATGAGTGCAGTTAAACCTAAAAGTAGCGGTAACATAACAAAAGGATAAAGGTTGATAGCGCGAAAGCGATCAACTAAAGGACCCCATGTAAAGTTGCCGACGATCAAGCAAGCTGAGTAAAACCAAAACCCACGGGCCAATTGAACCAGAGTCCAACCTCGCTCATCTGCAAGAGTTGCTTGTTGAAAAAAAAGGGCCGTCACTGAGAAGGGAATAAAGGCCAGCGAGATCATGAGCAAGATCGATCTTTTATTGTTTTTAAAAGTTTCACGCCAGCTCCATTTTAATTCACTCTGTTTTTCAATTGATTGAGGAGGGGATTCAACGTGAGTCGGAATTTTTGGCAAGACTAGAAAAATAAATGGAATAAAAAAGATCACGACTGTTGCAGATACAATCTTCATGCTGACAAAAGCCCCTAAGCTGGTCGCGAGGATAGCTCCTAGATTTGGCAGAACTCCTTCTGCTAATGAGCGACCAATTCCTAAAACAGAAATCGCTTTACCTCTTCGCTCGTAAAAGAGGCGAGAAATCGAAGTCGTAGCAAAAAGTCCAAAACCCATTTGACCAAAAGCGCGCAATATAAGATAAGCGAAAAAAAGCGTGAAGGCATTGGGAGCGTAGGAGAGAAGAAGAAGTCCTGTTGCAACTGCGAAAGTTAATGTTAATAAATAACGGCGGCCGTTCCAACGATCAACCATGACACCAAGGTAAGTGAGATTAAAAGAGCCGACTAATGTGGCACAGGCATAGAGTGAAGAGAGTTGCGTTCGGCTAAGACCAATTTTTTGCATCAAATCGGCATTGTAAATAGAAAGGAAAAAAGTTTGACCAATGCCCGAGAAGAAAGCAACTCCCATAAAGCTTAAAAAGAGCATGGGGTAGTCGCGAATGAGTTTGAGCATGTTCATTGAACGGCTACGATTTCATAGGCTCGAGTTTCTTGGGGGGTTTCAACTTCAAATTCATTACCAACATTGAGTCCAATGACTGCTTGGCCAATTGGCGAAAAAACGCTGATCACAAGAATGGAGTTTCCATCGACTTCAACAATGGTTCCACCTGCAGTTGAAGAAACAAAATAATCGCGAACTTGATTTTTAAACTTAATTGAAACTAAGGCTCCGATGGCAATATCATCATCTTCATCAAAATCATGGAGGGGGATTTCTTCCAACATTTGAAGTTCAAGCTTTAACTCTTCAACTCTTCTCATTTGAGCACCGGCCAAATAACCGGCTTCAACGCTTCTGGTATCGTACTTGCCCTCTTGTTTCATACTCTCATCTTGCTTATAGCTTTGAGCATGCTGAGCGGCTTCTTCTGCTAAAGCAGTTTCTTCTTTGACTCTATCTATGAGTTGCTTTAGCAGTTTCTTTTTAATCGACATCTCGTTCTCACCTTAAAAGTTCAGAGTATTATCCCAAATCAGGCGGGTTTTTGATAGTTTAATGAGTCTGAATCGTTTCTCCGATGGGACCAGTCGGGAATTGTTAATATCCCGATCGTTTTTGCCGATAATAGATTGTTAAAGTGCGCCCAAAACACGGTTGTTTTGGGAAGTTAGCTTTTCAAGGAAGAGAATGAGATTAACCAATGTTACTTCAATGTCCGCACAGCGGATTTTGGGTAACAACACAGAAGATGTAGATCGAGAAAGTGTGCGCCTGGCATCAGGTGATCGCATTTATCACGCCGCCTACGATCCTGCTGGATTGGCGATTTCAAACAAACTTCGCTCACGTCTTCGCAGTATGCAACAGGCCAATCGCAATGCTAATGATTCTGTCTCTATGATTCAAGTCGGTGAAGGTGTTTTAAGCTCTGTCCATGAAATGGGTGCTCGATTGAAAGAGCTCGCGCTTCAATCATCAAACGATACTATGGGTGACAGTGAGAGACAGATGGCCGATCTTGAGTTTCAAAACTTAAAAATTGAAATCAAAAGAATTCTCGGTGCCGCTAAATTTAATGGCCAAAATCTATTTGATGAACTTGGTGGAAAACACGACTTCCAAGTGGGCATCAATAACGATCAAAAAGCAGATCGCATAACTTATGACATGAAGAAAGTTTTAAAAAGTGCAGACACTGTTGGACTTGGAAATGGTTCTATCGCAACCAAAGGACAATCCCATAAAGTTCTTTATCCAATCGATGATATGATTTCAGAAGTCTCACGCGCGCGTGCAGTATTGGGATCAATGCAAAAAAGAGTGGAAACTGTTTCTCAAGGAATCATGATTGGTCATGAAAACGAGACGGCCAGTGAATCAAAAATTCGTGACACAGAGTATGCATCATCAACCGCAAATTTACTCATTTCAAAGTTAAAACAAGATTCGACCACTGCATGGTTGGCCCAAGCCAACATGGAGTCGAAGAATATCGAGAAACTTTTGTAAAATGTCGCACTGCCTCTCCAGTTCTTTCTTGTTATAGATAAATCCATTTCTTACACTAAACGAAAATTAAGTTTTCTATAGGGAGCCCAATTTGAGTGTGTTTGAAATTCTTTATCAAGCTTTTGGTGGATTAGGCCTTTTTTTCTACGGCATGAAAACCATGAGTGATTCCATTCAAATGGTCGCCGGAGATTTGATTAAGAGAATTATCAACTCGATTACTTCCAATCGTTTCCTTGGAGTTTTTGTTGGTCTTGGAATCACCATGATTGTCCAAAGTTCTTCGATCACAACAGTGATGGTTGTAGGACTTGTGAATGCGGGCTTAATGAAACTCACTCAAGCTATTGCTGTTATTTTTGGCGCTAATATTGGAACGACAATTACTGGTTGGATCATTTCAATTAAAGTTGGGAAGTATGGCCTTCTCTTTATCGCCATGGGGATAATCCCCATGCTTTTCTCAAAAAATAGCAAGTTGAAATCTCTGGGAAGAGTGATCTTTGGTATCGGTATGATCTTTTTTGGTCTCGATATTATGAGTAACGCTTTCAAACCTCTAAGAGGCATGCCAGAGTTTACTCACATTATTGCTTATTTTAGTGGGCATAACCATGCTGCATATGCGGCCAATATCTTAATTGGATGTGCCTTAACGATGATTGTTCAATCATCTTCGGCCATGCTTGGTATTACTCTTACTCTCGCAACGACAGGTGTTCTCTCATTCTATTCTGCAGCTAGTTTAATCTTAGGCGAAAATATAGGTACAACTATTACGGCATTACTTGCAGCAGTCGGTGGTAACGTATCAGCAAAGCGAGCAGCCTATGCCCATGCTCTCTTTAATCTCCTAGGCGTCGCAATAGTCTTTGCCATTTTTCCTTATTTTGTTCAATTTGTTGATCGTCTCGTTGCAGGTGATCCTGATTTCATGAACGCCGCAGGTGAACATCCTTACGTCGCCATTCATTTGGCCACTTGTCATACCATTTTCAATGTCACCGCCACATTAGCTTTTCTACCTTTTTTAAACGTTCTTGCTCGCTTAGTGACGAAGCTTTGTCCTGACAGAAGTACCAAAGAAGAACATCATTTGGTTTTCTTTGGAGATCCGAAGGAAATGATACCGGCCACTTCTCTTGTCCTTGCGAGTAAGGAACTTGCAAAATTTGCAGATATCACGAAAAGGATGTTTGATGAGCTTCGAATATATATTTTTGCAAAAGATGGCATGTCGACTCAGCGAAAAGCAAAAATTAAAGATTATGAGCAAATTTCGGATAATATTCAAAAAGAGATGACGATTTTTTTATCTAAAGTACAAGAGCACGAAGTCAGTGCTGAGCAAGCGATTGAAGCACAGTCTTATTTAAAGCTGGCCGACGAAATAGAAAGCGTTTCAGACTATCTCGATCTTTTATGCCACTTGAATGAAAGATTCCGCAATGAAGGAGAGCTTGAAGGTGGGTCTCTAAAAGATTTCACAGAACTCTTTAATCAAGTCTATGATTATTTTGAAATCACTTATAAAAGCATAGTAGGTAATGGGACACTTGACCATTCTGTGATGGAGCGTAAATCTTCTAGCATGAAGATTTTTGCCGACGAAATTCGTGATAATCAATTGAAGAGAGTTTCCAAAGGAGAGGTTCCACCGCTGCTTGCTCTTATTTATTCAGATATGGTGGTCGCTCTTCGCAAAGTGCGAAGCCATACTTGCGATATCTCGGAGCTTGTTTCTCGAATGAGAAAAGCCTAAGCTTCAGGGTTAAAAGCAGGTAGCTTTATTTTAAAAGTAGTTCCTGTTCCAACGACTGATTCGACATCAACTTTTCCGTCGTGTATTTGAACAATATGCTTAACAATGGCCAAGCCCAAACCTGTGCCACCTTGATCTCTGGATCGAGAAGAATCAACTCTATAAAATCTTTCAAACAATCGTGGAAGATATTCAGGGGCAATACCTGGACCATTATCAATGACTTCTAAAATGTCATTAACATTAGATTTGCCTCTTCTCCAATTGAGTTCAATAGAGCTTTGGGCCGGAGTATACTTCATGGCATTTTCGAGAAGATTAGTTAACACTTGCTCCATCATCGCTGGATTGGCCCAAATTGTTTTAATATCATAACGGATTTTAACTTCGATCTTTTTGTCAGCATAAACCTGTTTTAAATTTGAAAGAACAGAACTTGTAATGTCCTCAACTTGAACGGCTTCCTTTTTTGCTCTGGTCGTTGATTCTATGACTGAGAGCTGAAGAATATCTTGAAAGAGGGCCGTTAGTCGATCTGAGTTATGCTCAATTTTATTGATGAACTCAAGTGCCTGACCTTCTTTGACCAAATTTTTCAACATTTGAGCATAGCCTTTCATCGCAGTAAGAGGAGTTCTCACTTCATGGGAAACGTTCGCAACAAAATCTTCACGCATTTGTTCGGCCATTTTTTGCTCAGTTACGTCAGCAAACACAGCAACTGCACCCAAAATGTTCCCAAAAGAATCGCGCATTGGCGAGATTTTAAGAGTGAAAAAAGCACTTCTTTTTCCACCTTTAATGGGAAGCTCGATATTGCGTTTTTTAAAGGGAGCTTTCTCTTCAAAGACCTTTTTAAAAAGGGATTGAACTTCGTAATCTCGCAAAATTTCAGTCAATGAAATCTGTGAAAGTTCTTGTTTGCGAATTTCTTTATCAATAAAATTTTTCTTAAAATGATTGTTGATAAAAAGAATACGGTCGTGAGTGTCTGTTGCTACGATTGAGTCTGAAATAGACTCTAACAGAGTTCCAATCTTCTCGTTCTCTACATTTAATTCGCTAATATACTTTTCAATATTTCCTTGAGCTCGATCGAGAGTTTTTTCAACGATATCCCACTCATCATTTGGATCAAGCAGGTAGCTATTTTCGTCTTCACGATTGAGCTGTTTCATGCGATCGACTTTTCTTAGAAGTGATCTCAAGGGAAAAGAGACTTGAAGTGATGCCCAAAGAGAGATGAGAGAAGTCACAATCAAAATAGGGAGCAGGTATAGCCAAAGTCCACGATCGAGTGCGGAAGTCGCTTTTTGCATTTTCTCTAAGGGGACTGCTTGTCTAATAATGTAATTTTTACTGTTGTCCTTTTGATCACTGAAGGTAATTGCTCCGTAGAGAAACTCTTTTTTTAAAGTATCTGAAAAACGTTGGGAGTACCCCATTCCAGAATTCAAGGCTTCAATTATTTCAGGACGATTTGAATGGTTGTCCATTCTTTCAGGATCGTTGAAGTTGTCACAAAGAACTTTTCCTTCATCAGTTAAAAGAGTGTAACGATTCTTCCAATTTAGCCTTAAAGATTGGCACCACTTTAATGGGTCAACTCCTTGAGTCGTAAATGTTTCTTTAATGACTACTAAAGATTCTGTTATTTGATCATTGGCCTGATTGGTCAGATAGCTAGACAAAAACAATCTCAGAAGAATAGCTGCAACAAGGATGACGATACTGGTAACTATAATTTGCACCAAGGCCAATTTTCGAAAAAACCGCCAAGGAAGGGATTCAATAAATAGTCTAAAAGCACTCGGGCTCGAATTAGTTACCATGAGGAGAAACCCTATATCCAACACCGCGAATAGTCTCTATCAATTTAGAGTATTCCCCTAATTTTTTACGCAATCCAAAAACGTGAGTATCAATTGTTCTATCAGTAACGTGAACGGGACCATCTTGAATAAACTCCACAAGCTGATTGCGAGTTAGAACTTTACCTGGCTGTTGGAGAAAAGCCACGAGAAGCTTGTATTCTGATAACGTCAGTTCTAGCTCTACGTCTTCAATCCAAGCTTTACATTGATCAGTATCAACTTTAAGAGAATTGACATTGAAAACAGCCGAACTTGAGGGTGTTGAAGTTGTCTTTATGTGTTCAGATCTTCTTAAGAGCGAACGAACTCTGGCGAGAAATATGTTCATATCAAAGGGTTTGGTAATGTAATCGTCAGCACCCGCATCAAGCCCTTCGACGATCTGTTCAGGTTTTATCATCGCTGTGACCATGAGGATCGGAGATGATTTTGTCTTGGCATACATCCTCAAGAATTTACATATTTCGAGACCCGAAGTTTGCGGCAGCATACGATCGAGAATAAAGAGGTGAGGTAATTCAGCTTCTGTCATCTTCTGTATAAGATCGAGTGCGATAGCTCCGTCACTAAAAACTGAAACCTGATGCCCTTCCATTTCAAGCTGAAGTTTCATCATTTCTGCGATATCAAGTTCATCTTCTACTAAAAAAATCTTCTTAGACATAATGACCTCGTTTACTTTTGCTCTTTAAGTTGTGATTGATGGCGAATATCAGATCCCGATACAATAAATATAACATCTTCTGCAATATTAGTTGAGAGATCTCCAATGCGTTCTAGATTTTTAGCGACGCGAATTCCAGAAAGTCCTTCATCAAAAGACATTTCATTATTTTTCATTTTTTCAACGTACTCTTTCATGATTTCACGATTGAGTTCATTGGCGTAGCGATCACTTTTGATAACTTCTGTGGCCTGGTAGGTATTATTCGTAACGAGGGCATCAATAGCACCTCTGATCATTTTTTTAACTTGGTCATGCAAGGTTTTAATGGCCGATGGAGTAATTTGGAGTTCGTTATAATAGCGACGAAGATTATAGGCCTCATCAGCAACACGCTCCAATTGAGCATTGATCTTCATCATGGACAGGGCAATTCGAAGATCGCGAGCATGAGGTTGCTTAAGTGCAATATATTTAAAACTATCGTCGTCTATTTTAATATGAAATTGATTCACTTTGTTTTCGAGCTCTTCAAGTTTGTCCTTAGGGATTTTCATATCCATGCATTTATCGAGGATAGCTTCAACCACTGAGGCCATTTCTAAAATTTCATCGATGAGTTGTTGTGATGTCATATTCATAATCTTATCCAAATTTTCCACTGATATAATCTTCAGTCTTTTTATTTTTCGGGTTGGTAAAAATTTCTTCACTTAATCCATGTTCAATCAGATCGCCTAGGACAAAGAAACTGGTGTTGTCTGCAATCCGGGCGGCTTGCTGCATATTGTGAGTGACGATGATTACAGTGACTTCTTTCTTGAGCTCAGACATCAACTCTTCAATTTTTGCTGTGGCAATAGGATCGAGGGCCGAAGTTGGTTCATCCATTAAAAGAATTGGAGGACTCACTGCGAGTGAGCGAGCGATACAAAGACGTTGTTGCTGTCCACCAGATAATGACATTCCTGGGCGATTTAATTTGTCTTTAACTTCTTCCCACAAAGCGGCTTTTTGTAAGCATTTTTCAGCGTGCTCCATTAATATATTTTTCTTTTTAATACCTTGAAGTTTAAGCCCGACGACGACGTTGTCATAGATGCTCATCCCTGGAAAGGGATTTGGTTTTTGAAAAACCATTCCAATTGATCGCCGTACTCTTACAGGGTCAACCATCTTTGATAAAATATTTTCTCCTTGAAACAAAATTTCACCTTCAGCTCGTGCTCCCGGTGTTTCTTCATGGATGCGATTGAGGCAGCGAAGGTAAGTTGACTTGCCACAACCAGATGGACCAATGATCGCTGAGATCGTATTTCGTTGATACTCGAGCGAAATTCCCTTTACCGCATGAAAATCGCCATACCAAACATTGAGATTTTTTACATTTAAAACTGTGTTGTCAGTTTCGGTCATTTACGTCTCCCGAATCCAAGTTGTTGGCGGTTCATGATTAAACGAGAAATGAGATTAAGTCCCAAGACTAAGATAATCAAAACCAACGCTCCTGCCCATGCTTGTCTTTGCCAATCATCAAATGGTGATATGGCGTAGGTATAAATCTGGACAGGTAGAGATGCAATAGGATTAGTTAATGAAGTTGAATAATACATGTTCCCAAAAGAAGTAAAGAGCAGTGGCGCTGTTTCTCCAGCAGCTCTTGAGATGGCCAAAATCACGCCTGTAATCAATCCACTACGAGAACCTTTGATCACTATGAAAAAAATCATTTTCCAGCGAGGGAGACCTAAAGCAAGTCCAGCTTCTCTAATATGGCGTGGAACGAGTTTTAAAATTTCTTCTGTCGATCTGATTACAACTGGAAGAATGATAATTGATAAAGCGAGTGCCCCAGCAAGAGTAGAGAATTGTTTGAGGGGAACAACCACCAAAAGATAAGCAAATATACCAATCACAATGGAAGGAATTCCTGTAAGCACGTCCGTTGAAAGTCTCAGAAGTGCCGCAATTTTTCCTCTACCGTATTCTGATAAATAAGCACCACAAATAATACCTAAGGGAATAGCAAAACTTCCTGCAAGGCCTACTATGATAAATGTTCCAATGATAGCGTGCTTCATCCCGCCACCAACTTCACCAACCGGCTTTGGTATTTGGGTGAAAAAATCCCAGTTGAGCGAGTTAAACCCTTTGATCATCACATATTGAATGACCATAAAGAGCGGAATAATCACTGCACAGGCCGCAAAAACGAGGGCCATGTGAAATACAATATTTTTCAATTTTCGGTATTTTAGATGCCACTCTCTCATTTTGAACTCCTGTTATAGTTCCAAACAATTGAGCGAGCGACGAGATTTACAATAAGAGTTAAAACAAAGAGAACGAGACCGACCCCGCAAAGGGCGGCAATATGCATTTCGCTGTCAGCTTCAGCGTATTCATTGGCAATGATACTCGCCATGGTTGCAGCTGGAGCAAAAAGGGAAGCTTTAATTTGAGGTTGGTTTCCAATAACCATGGCAACGGCCATGGTTTCTCCAAGAGCTCGGCCAGTTCCCAAAACGATGGCTCCGACAATTCCAGAAAAAGAAGGACGGACAATAGTGAGCAACATCATTTCAAATTTCGTTGCGCCTAAACCGAGCGCACCTTCCTTGCGCATGGCCGGAACCGTTTTAAAAACTTCACGACATATTGAAGTGATCGTCGGAGTGATCATAACACTTAAAATGAGAGAGGCAGTGAGAACACCTATGCCAAAACTTGGACCTTGAAAAAGAGGTAAGTAGCCAAAGTGCTCTTTGAGAAAGGGAGCAAGAGTATTCTTAATAAAAGGTCCGAGATAAAAAATACCCCAGAGACCGAAGACAATTGAAGGCACGGCCGCAATCATTTCGACAAAAAGACCGACGAGCTTGGCCAATTTGGGAGTGAGAACTTCGTTAACAAAAAGAGCGACCATTATGGAAATGGGAGCTGCAATAATTACCGCAATAAAAGTAGTGATCATGGTTCCATAAATGAGCGGAAGAGCACTGAACTCTTCATCCACTGGATTCCAAATAGACTGGGTAAAAAAATTTGTTCCTTGATCTACGAGCACCGGCCAGGCTGTTTTTATCAACATCACCATTAGCGCTACAAGAATCAAAATAACAAAAGAAGAGAGGACGCGCATGCTCGCAAAAACAAATTGATCTTGTTTCTGAGGTGCCCAATTAAAGACAGAAGCCTCTCGCTGGGAGAGGCTTCCACTTATCGTATTTTTTAAAGTACTTTCGCTTTTCACTTTACTTTAATTTTTCCAAGACTTGTTTTGCTACTTTTTTAGGCAATGGAGAGTAGTAAAGATCTTTAGCAAATTTTTGACCATCTGTTAAGGCCCATTTAATAAATTTGCGAATTTCTTTATTGTTCATATCATCATTTTTTTCTGGAAGAAGGAGGTAGGTAAATGCAGCAATTGGGAATGCTCCTTTTGCCGAAGAGTCTACAATCGAAGCAGTATATTCAGCAGTTGGATCATTTGCTCCTTCAGCAGCTTTTGAAATACTTTCAACTGTTGGAGAGACGAATTGACCAGCTTTGTTCTTCATAGCGACCATAGAGAGTTTATTTGTGATGGCATATGAAAGTTCAACATATCCAATCGCACCTTCAGTTTGCTTAACAGTGGCAGTAACACCTTCGTTACCTTTTGAACCAATTCCAACTGGCCATTGAAGTGATTTTCCACGTCCTACTGTTGACTCCCAGTCTTTGCTAACAGTTGAGAGGTAATCGGCGAATACAGAAGTAGTTCCTGAACCATCGGCTCGTCTCACAACTAAGATATCTTCATTAGGAAGCTTAGCTTTTGGATTCAATTTAAGTAGAGTTGGATGATTCCATTTTGTAATCTTACCCATGAAGATTTGGGCCAAAGTTTCACCATCAAGTTTTAAACCATTAACGGCCTTAACATTGATTACTGGAACCACGGCACCTAAAACAGTAGGAATATGAGAAATCTTATAAGGAGCTTCGCTCTTATCTTTAGCGTTCATTGGAGCATCAGTTGCACCAAAGTCGACAGTTTGCTTGAGCACTTGGCGGATACCGCCACCTGATCCGATTGATTGATAGTTGATCTCAATCTCGGCATTTTTGCTTTTATATTCGGAGAACCACTTTGAATAAATGGGGTAGGGGAAAGTAGCTCCAGCTCCGTTGATTTTAGTCATGCCGAAAGCGTTGAATCCGAGTCCTAAAAGAACGACCGCCAAGATATTTTTCATATTAAAGCTCCTCACAAAGGTTAATTCTTATTAAAGCCTTTATAGCAAAAACAGATTGTTTCGTTTGTTAGGATTAGGTTAAACAAAAAGCCCCGCATACGCGGGGCGATATGGAAAAGTGGATTGGGTCCACAACTATTTAAAAATCGGCGCGGTTAACGTAGAGACGAAACATCTTATCGCGCGAACGGCGAATCATACACAGTCCTAAATTTTTTTTCTCAACAAGATTGGTGTAGAACTCTGGCAAAGTATCGGCCACTTCTAACACTGATTTACCTTCGTGTTCGCCAAAGTCAATGATTACCTTATCTTCTTCAATGATGCCGGTGAGCGGACTGATTTCTTGATGATAGGCCATGGTTCCCTCCTTAGAAACATAGTCAGTTGATGAGTATCCCCTTGAACTTCTAACCTCGTTGTCAGAAATCCAACTTCATTGTTTCAATTGAAAAACGAAATGAAAAGTTTTTTTTAAAAATTTCGGTAAGTTAGACTAGAATACTCGCCTTTTGCTTATTTTGATTGGAACAGAAGTTTAAAGTAAGAAACTACCATTCGAAACTCTTGTTGGTATTGGTTTCCAATCAACATCTTCACCATATCAAGCGATTCAAAGAGGTTAGATGCTTTTCTGAAGGGACGACCGGCCAGCATGGCGGCCATGATATCCATTAAAGTCACGATCATCGTCTCAAAACCGGCCAAGACCTGTTGGTTTTTGGGGCCAATAATTTCTGTCGAGAAATCATCTTTTAAGAGAGAAAAAGAGTGATGATTCTCAATAATTTGAAGATGATTAGGACTCAACGGCAAGCGCCCTCTTAGCATTTCAACTGAGTGCTGAGGATGCATGGCCATCAACTCTCTGTCGCGATCGTTTAAACGATTGAGATCATATTTTTCGACTGGAATAATCGCCATTCCAATATCTTTAAAATAGCTCGTTACGAAAAGATCTTCGATCTCTTTATCAGAATAGAGATGAGAGTATTTGAGAAAGCCTAAGAGAAAAAGCGAAGAAATAATTGGTTGGGCGTAAACGTAATGATGCTTTTGAGCGATATACGAATGATAGAGAGCTTCATGGATCTCTGGGCGAGACAGTAAGAAATAAGCACAGTTTTTTACCACCTGATGTTGAGTCTTAAGAAGATCGTCATCAGTTGGCCAGCGGTATAAAAAACCCAAGTGTAATGTCATCAGGTTGAGAAGGGTTTTGCCTTTCTCGAGTGGCTGTCCTTGAGAGAGAGTTCTCGTCACTTGAGTCATTGAATTTTGGATATACTCAATCATTTTACGACGATCTTGATGAGCGACAAAAAGATGAATCTGACCTTTTTCAATCAGGTCCTTAATGATCTGCTTGTTAATGAAACTATTTTTATGCAGAATAGGTTTAAACAATCCATTTTCAATTCCTAATATTTCACAAGGTGCATCTTGAATAAAGAGTAACTCTCGAACCGATATTGGTGTGAGCTTGAAATGGAGATGGTCTTTCAAAATTAGTGAATAAGCACTTTGTCGCATAATTTATTATAAACCAAACTGGAGACTATGCATGAGAATCGTCATCGTTGGAACTTCTTGCGCAGGAAAAACAACTTTGGGGCGTGATTTAGGGGCTCGACTTGATCATCCCTATACTGATCTCGATGATCTTCATTGGAATCCCGGGTGGATTGAGACGCCATTTGAGCTCTTTTCGCAAAAAGTTCAAGCAGTGACTAGTCAGGAAAAGTGGATTATTTCAGGCAATTATTCCAAAGTAAGAGACCATGTTTGGACCCATGCGACTCATCTTATTTGGCTCAACTATTCTTTTCCTGTTGTTATGACCCGTGCTTTAAAAAGAACTTTTAAAAGAAGTCTGACTGGTGAACTCATTTGCAATGGAAATACTGAAACTTTGAGTAAGGCCTTTTTATCTAAAGATTCAATTTTATGGTGGGTCATAAAGACCTACAAGCGTCGAAAGCGTGAGATCGCATCCACACTCAAGAGTGGAAAGTATCAACATTTAAAAGTAGTGGAAGTTCAAAAAAGAGAAAAACAGTTTGATATCATGAAACTGACTAATACATAGATCATTTCACGCTCATGGTTTAAAATCTTAGCAATGCTAAATCTAAAAAAATTGTCTTCTTTTTTCTGCATTTTGCTTCTGGCGAGTAGTTATTCATCAGTCGCAACTTCTTCTGAAGATGATGTGATTAAATACAAAAAGTGTTACGTGACATTTGTTCGTAAAAGTATCGACCAGACAGATCCCCTATTAAAAAAAGTAAATGAAGAGAAAATATCGGGAGTTCAGGCTTGCCAAGAATTGCTTCAAGCTATGAGCTCGGAAGGAGATAAGCTTCTCATTAATCATCAACCACATTCTTTAGATGTTTTTAGAACTCTTAACTCATTTCATCGTTCTTGGTTCGCCCAGTTCGAACTTAATATTGCGACTCAGGATTTTAGTCTAAGCGATTTTTATGATGTCAACGAAATGGCCTTTCATCTGACACGAGCTTTCTTCAATGACAAAGTCCCTTTTTCTTCCATTTTAAAGTCAAAGATAAGCTACCAAGCTATTCGCAAGTCCGAAAAAGAACCAATCTTGCTCTATGATAATTCATTAAACGCAACGACTGAGAGATTGGGGAAAATTAAGTGGGATAGGGGAGATGAAGTTGAATTCACACCAGAGCTCGTTCAATTCGGAGAGTACGTTGGCATCGAAAAATTAAATACGCAAAAAAATAAACTTAAAAAAAATGAAAAAAATCATTATCTCGAATTTTATCCCCATCGGCCAATTGGAGCGGGGATCATTGGGACCATGCCTTACATCTTACTCAATAGTGGTCAAAATCAAGAAAAAATGGATGGCAAAAATAAAGATCATCGCCGATGGGCCAAGTCTGTCTTGCGCGATTTTTTATGTCTTGATGTCCCTTTGATCACAGAAGAGCAAGCAGCCCCTTTTGTTAAGCCTAAGAGTGAAATTTCGTTTCAAACAAAGGCAAAATGTATGCAGTGTCACGCGACTCTAGACAATATGGCGGGAGTTATCCGAAATATTGAAATTTATAATACGACAGAAGATGGGTTTGGAATATTATCAGTAAGAGCGGCCATCCCCCATAAAATAGTGCCTGGTTCTTCGAAGTATTATAACCAATCGACGCAAGGTCGAATTGTCATGAATCTTGAGGATCAATATATTAATAAGAAAATTAATAATATCGAAGAACTGGCCGATTGGATGATTCAAAATAAGCAACTCTATCGTTGTAGCTTAAAAAAAGTCTTTAGCTTTTTAACTGGAGAAGGGAACCCCAATGATTCAGATAAAAAACAATTTATAGATCAATTATCAAATGAATTAATGGTTGAGCAGAATTACAAAAACATATTTATGAAAATTATTGGATCAAAGTATTTTTAAATGAAGAGACGCGATTTACTAAAATATTCAGGGGTATTCGTCGGAGGAGCGATCTTGTATCGACCGAGCTTGCGGCTAGTTCAAAAAATCTTTGAAGGAAATCTCCACCAAAATCGCCAACTGACAAAACAAGAGATCCGTAATTATATCCAATTTAATCTCTATGGAGCTCCCTCTCGATGGGGTTTTGACTCCCTTTTAAAGCCTTATGAAGACTCTGCCTTTATTCAAAATAAATTTGTGGGGAATACCCTATCTCCCGCTCGTGAAGGTCATTTAGGTTGGGATATTTCGTATCAGACGATAACTGTAAACGGATTAAATGTTCCCCCTCTTTGGAATGAAACGACCAAGCAAAATAAGAAATTTAGTTCACTCCTTGAGAATGCTCTTTTCATTCGTGGTTGCCGTCTCAATTTTGAAGGCCATCCCGTTAATGGTGCCCAACAAGTGGCTCCTGTTACCGGAGAACTCTCAATTCACGGGAGAATCGCTGATAAGAGCAATGCTTTATTTTCTAGCATCAGTCTCGGTCATAATGCCGTTTCAAGGGCCTATAAATCAACGCAATCGCAATTGAGCGATATTCCAGTGAGCGAAAAAAATTATGCCGAATACCTTATGCGACCTTATCTTATTCAAGATGCTGAAAGAGTTTTCGATACTTCTGATTTGGAAAAAGATATTGAGCTTATTGCCGCCGGCTACAAAGATCAGAATGTGGATACTGCCAAAATTAAAAAAGACACGTTGAAGGATATCAAAAATAATATAGATCAATTTCTCGCTGACTATTCCTCATTATTTATTAAGTATACTCAAATTATCCAAGATGCTGTTGCTGGTCAGATTCTAGAGCACGCTATTGCGACTCCTTCATTTCCTTTTGAAGCTGATGGCAAAAAAGACTTAATGGAAATGATAGGGCCTTATCTTATATCTGATAAATTGTGCCAAAGTGAAAATATCTTTGAATTTATGAAGACCGGAGAAATTCAATACTGGGCGCAAGAGTTCGCTCTTTGCGAGTTTCTCATCAAGAATCAATTATGCCAATCGATTCTGATTTCACCGCCCAATGAAACAGGGGATTTGATTAAGCAATGTCATGCTAAAAACGTTCTAGGTCTTAACGATCTTGAACTGAAGTATGATTCTAAGTTTAATAAATCTTCAGTTCACCTGAGGTCGGACGCAAGTCCTAAAGCTCTTTCCTATCAAGATGTCCAAATGGATTCTCATCACAACGGTGCATTCATTGAAGTCTTAAGCACTAAACTCTTTTACAAAACATTCACCTCTTGTTTATATGAATTCATTGACCAACTCAAGATGACTAAGATCGATGAACATACGAGTTTATTTGATCAATCAATTGTTCATGTCGCCTCGGAATTTGATCGCAACCCTGACCAAAGAGGGGGAGGATCAGATCATCTGCCGCTTTCCAATCCTACGCTCTTGTTTTCAGGTTTGATTAAAGAAACCACGGTTATCGGCAATATCTATACTGGAACACTGAAAAAGAATCCTTATGATTTGTATGGAACTTTGGGAGTGGGCGCTCCTTGCAAAGAATTAAAAGCACCCATCGGTATCGTCAACGTCTCTTCGACCATTTGCCAATTAGTGGGGATAGATCCGCTGGTTAAACGTGCTCCCTCACTTATCGAGATAAAAAATAATCAAGTCCCGTCGGTCCTTTCAAAACCTCTCAACCTTGAGGGGATAGTATGACGAGAAGCCTTTTAATTCTCTTTTTAAGTATTAGTTCGCTCTTTGCCGGTGAAAATCTCGCCAACCGTTACTATGTAAGTGATGTCCTGTTAAAGGCTTTTGGTGATAAAGGGCATGACATTGTTTATGACAATATTATGAAAAATGGTCAAATCTTTGGAGGCTCTTGTGATTTTTATGAGCAAGTAAGAGTCGGAGAAAAAGAATATGCCAACCCCGAGGATCGCAATTGCCTGAAGGGCAAACAAGAATACGGCTACAAAGATCGCAACGAGTACTCAAAATTTAGAGAATCTCTCATCCTTCAATCTTGTAATGCTTTGATTAAATGTCCAGAATGTTACCGACATTTTCTGGATAGAATAGCAAAGGCAGAAAGCCCGGTTCAATCCATCCTCAGTCAGTTTTTTTGGAATGATCGAGTCATTACTGAGCTTCTTCCCCAATACCAAAAAGTCTATGATCGTTATTTTTTCAAATCAAAAAAAGTAAAAATGACAGTTCTTAGCGCTTGTATTGATCCGCGCTGGCAGAAAATTTAATTCTTTTTTTCGAAATAAAGAATCTCAGGCGCAGCTTGATCATAATCAAAGCGCGACATTCCCAACTTTTTCAAAATGCAAATAGAAGAATGGTTGTTTACATGCGTAGAAGCAATAATGCGTTTCAGGTTGAGTTGGTCGAAACCATAGCTTATTAGAGCAGCCGAAACTTCACTCGTGAGTCCTTGTCCCCAGAATTCTTCCCTAAGCATAAAACCGATTTCAGGTGAGTGCTCGTCAATGGTAGGGGTGAGCATAAACCAACCAAAAAGCTCATCAGTTTCCAGCAAACAAGCTGCCCAAACCCCAAGTTGTGAGATCGCGGGGTTCATCCACTTGGCCAAACATTCTTGTATTTTTTCTTCACTCTGGGGTGTTTTAAAACCGGTAAACTTCATCACATTGGGATTGGTCATCATTTGGCGCAAAGAACTGAGGTCTGTTTCTAAAAACCGCCGCAATCTCACTCTTTTTGTTGTTAATAAAATCATCAACACTAGTTTATGCTAGAATAGCTCATGAAGAAATATTTTAAATACATCGCTATCGCCGTGCTCGCTATTGGAATGATTTGGTCCAAGATGAAAATGGATGAGCACAATAAAGATACTGTGCAGGCGATTCAACAGCTGGATGATGAGTAACTAAGGTTAAAATAATTACTCATTCACAAGGACTCTACAATAGTTATCCACATTGCCTGTCGAAGTCATAGGGCAATTAGAGTTACTAGGATTTTTGTAAACAGGTGTGTTGACAAAAGTTAGTGGGCTCAAATTCATATGAGAAATAGGCCACAGGTTATCAACAAGTGTGCCATTTAAATTTAAAGTTTTTAGAGAAATGGCATTGAGTGGCTTTAGATCGACTACTGGGTTGTAGGAAAGGTTTAAAGCTTTTAGGTTTTTATAGTCTTTTAAGCTAATTATTTGTGCAATATTGTTGCTAGAAAAATCTAAATGGGTAATGCCTTCAACATTCTGACCTAGTTCGGGAATTGTATTAAGCTCTGATTCGTTTATAATCAATCCGCTTAGATTCTTGAAATTCTTTAAATTCAAATTCTTAAATTTAGTTTTTTTCAGTGCGAGTACTTCTAAATTTGGAAGAATATCTGAGAGTTTTTCAGGATCTAGCTCAAACTTCGGTTCATTGAGAGCAAGAACTTTAATATCGAGAGAGCTTAGACTATCAAATTTATCGAGGTTATTTATTCCTAAGACAGATAATGGTGCACTGCTGTTTAATAATGACAATACTGCTGAGTTATAATCAAAAATTATGCTTTCCAATCGAGCTAATAATGAAGGCGACAAAACCTGTGGATTAATTTTCCCAACTTCTAAGGCCCTCACAGAATTAGGTAGGGAAGTAACTCTCAAATTTTCATTAATAATCTTGAGTTCATTAATTGTTTTAAATTGGTCGAAACGTGCTTCATTTAGTAATGGATTGGATGAGAGATCTAACATTCCTAATCTATCGTTAGTAAATGTAGGAACCGTATTTAGGAAGTTGTGGGCTAAATTGATTTTTGAATAAGCTGACGCTGAGATTGGGTTGATATCTTTTAACTCATTGAATGAGAGGTCAAGAAATCTAAAATCTGATACGACTGAAACCGTATTGATTTTATTATGAGAGGCATCGAGATATTCTAAGCTTTGAAAATTTTCAAGATTCAGATTGCTAAGATTATTATATGAACATTCAAGCGAAGTTAGTTCCATTGCTTCATTTGAAGAAATACTTTCAATTTTATTCATGCTTAGGTCGAGAGACTTTATTCCTTTTAAGTGACCAATTTCGACATTGCCCTCAAGTTCATTATTTGCCAAATTTATTTCTCTTATTTTTGTTGAATTTGAGAAAACGGGAATCTTGGCAAATTTGTTACTGTTCAAATATATCGACACTTCATCTGATAGATTCTCTTCGTCTATGATAAAATCTGTTAACAAGTTAGAAGAGAGCTCGATCGTCCTTGCTTCTGATAAATCAAAGTTTGTAAGATCTAGATTTTTAAGTCGATTATTTCTTAATTCGAACTGTTTAAAACGCCTTCTTTGACTAGGAGGAGTAATGCTTTTTAGGCGATTGTAAGATAGCGAGAAAGATGTGAGAGAAGGGAAATTGTTAAAATTAAATTCAGTGAGGTTATTGTTTTTTAAAATCAATGTTTCAATTTTATTTAAAGGCACAACCTGTTCAAAATGATTGAGCGAGTTATTTGAAACATTTAGTGAATTTAAATCTTTCATAGAGTTAATATAAGAAATGAGTTTGTCTCCGTCTGCGATTTCATTATTGCTGAGATCTAATGTTTCAAGATTTTCCATTTTAGAAAGAAAGCTAATATCCTTTATTTTATTATTTGAAACATTTAATAATTTGAGAAAAGACAAATTTTTAAGATAAGAAAAATCTATAAACTGAGAACGATTGCAAGCTCTACAATTATTTCTGGTTACCATGTCGCAATCTGTTTCACATCGAAAACTAAAACTTTCTAAATTGACTAAATGCTGAATTCCATCGAGGTTCATTAAATTGTTGTTTCCATCTAACGTGAGATAAAGCAAATTTCCCATCGACATCAATGGTCGAACAGTACTTATGTCCATTCCCATGAGATTTAAATCAATAAGCTTGGTGAATTTCTTTAAAGGTTCTATATCTTTAATTGGCCCTTTCTTGCCTCCGATGGTGCTCAGATTTGCTAATTTTAAGAACATAAGTCTCTTTGAATGTGGTATCAAAAAAGTCAAATCTTGAAGTTCATCTCCTGCTTTAGAAATTCTTACGTGTACTGAAAAATCTAAAAGATTCTTCAGATGAGAAATGACGTCCTTGTTCTTTCTAGTCATGACGTCACTGTCGGCAATATAAATTTTCCAAAGATCTGGTAACTCCAATAATGGAGAAAGATCATACTCTTGTAGTTCTGCAGTTTCTGAAAATGATTGAGCGATATTTACTGATTGAACTCCATTTGGGTTAGCTACTAATTGCTCACAGGAATGTTTATTTCCATTGAGCGTATTGCTCGCTGAATGGATAATGTCAGTTATTGTTTTTTTTATTCCGACGGGCGCATTCTCGTCGCAGAATTCTGGATTAAAGGCCCAAGCATTGTGACAAAAAATAATAAAGAATAATGCGAGTATTTTATTCATTTGTTTTCTCAATGTAATTTGGAATGGAAAGCGTTTGCTTTAATACGAGTTCTTGCAATAATCCACTTTGTGAAATGGACTGATTGTTTAATTTTGCCTTTGCCGCACCTAAGAGAAGCTCATGCCAATTTAGATTACGATACCAAAGGCTTCCCTGAGCAGTGTAATAGGATCTCAGATTGGCGAGAGTTTTGGTGTAATCGTTGAGTAGCACTTTCTTTTGGATATTGGTTTCACAAGATTCAAACATGATGAAGGCAATTTCATTCTCTACTTCTGCATTTAAGGTCAAATTGGTGATCAGTTGAGGTGCTTTTAAATGATTCATTCCGAAATGATTGAGAGAGCTCAAGCCGGCGTTACCACCAAGGCCAGCAATTCCTCCTAGACCAGTTGAAGCTCCTAGCTGCCCTCTGTTTCCAAGTCCGCCATTTTCGAGTGATAATCGGGCTCGGTTGCCAAGAGATTGTCCATATGAATTGAAATCAAATAAATTGATATCCCCTAGGCCTGCTTGACCGGGAACTATTGGCTTGTAGTTTTTTAACTCATCTACTCTTGAAATGATTTCATCTTGGCACTTTGTTTTGTCTTCTTCTTGATAAGACGTTAGTCCCGTTAACAAAAACTCTTTGGATCCATGAGATTTGAGGTGAAGAAAAGGAACATAGTCAGAATAAGGAAAAATATCTTGTCTGACATAGGAAATGAGATCGAATAAATAATCAGGATGGGCAAATGGGTTTCTTTTCGCAAACTGATATCCAATATCTACATAAGTGCCATCTTCGAGTTCTGTATAACGTGGATACCGAATAAGATGCATCATATAGGCTAGTTGCTCATAAATATCGATCGTTGCGGCATTTTCAATGATGTATCTTTTTGTGTTAAGTGATTCTATTAATTCAGAAGGGTAATCTCTCGATTCTACTTTTCCATTTTTACAAAATAGGAACGAGGGGGTTTCATTTTCGGCATTCACATAATGAGAGTTTAGAAACACAATCCAATTCACTAATTTGTTTTTCGAACATACTTCACGCAATTTTTTAACTTCGAAATCAACCGAAGCCTGCATAAAAGGCTCTAGAGTATCAACTGCATAATAGACTAAGAACGGACTCTTTTCCGGTTGAGATAAGTTATTCTTAAACTGATATAGACTTGGTTGAGTTGGGTCTGCACTACAGGGTATTTTTGATTGATTAGTTCCAAAAACAAAAGGAGAGGCACATGTAACCTCCAAATTTGTATTTTGTTGCTGATTCTGACCGCAGCTTTCAAGTCCCGCATTGGCGCTTTGAGAGACGATTAGGGATAATAGCAGAGTAGAAAAGATCTTCATAAATTCCTAAGTTCTTAAATTTGCTGCTCTTTTAGGGTAAGAGGTCAGTTATGGCAATAAATAAATTTTCACGAGAAAAAATTACACTCCGGATTGTACTTAACTTCTTAAAATTGCAAAGTAAGGCATGGAATTTAAAAGTCCAAAAGTTATCAAAATGAAGCTCCTCTTTTGGGGTTTTGTGCCGCTTGTTTTAGTGGCACTCTTCTTCTTTTTTAGAACAGTCAATTTTACGCTTAATACTTATGATCAAATTGCAAATCATCAAGAAGTGGTTGATGCTGATCTCATTACCCATAGTAAAATATCTTTTGATTCGTTTGAGAAATGTCAAAATGACTTCTGCTCCATTTTTACAATGAATGGTGATGCTCATTGGACTGACATTTCTTTGTTTCAGTATGACATTAAAAGTCATTCTGGATATCAGAGTGGACTAGAAAATAGGTCCATACAGTATCAATTACAAATTGATTCGCAAAAATTAAAATCACTTTCTCAAGATGATTTGGCAATTACTTTTCCCTATATTTATCTTAATCGCTTCGGAATATATTTGAATGGTCTTTTAATTCAAGTGGGACGCGGGAATAATAGCGTTGAAGCACTGACTGTAGTATCTATTCCTAAGAATGCGTTAGCTGAAGAAGAAGTTGTCATTACAATATTAGGGGAGCTTGATTCTGTTGATCTTGGTCTCAATAGCTACGTGAAACCCTTGATAGGACCTCAATCAATTCTCAAAGAAATTGCCCTTGATAACGAACGGGCGATGATTACTTATTATCTTTTATTTTTTATTTCTTTTGGAACGTTATTTGTTTTGTTCTCAATGCTGATGTTCTTTACTCAAAAGAAGTCCGCTTATGTTAATGTCACGGTCTTCACTTTATGTGCCTTAACTGATCTTTTAATGAGAAGTGACCTGTTAGCAGCTTATATTAACTTGAATCAGATGCTGACGATTTTGAATGTTGCTCATCTCTTAGGGAGCATGGCCCTATTCAGATTCTTTGTGACTTTCTTAAATTTAAAAGTTTCCGATAAGATTATTTCAGCTTTTGGTGGTGGATTGCTGGCTTTTGGTTTATTTATTTCTTATAGCTTTGCTCATAACTTATTACCATTTTCAATTCCTCAAATCTTTCTGATCAACAATTCCATTCGATTTTTTATCGTTTTGACTGCTTTATTTTTCTCCGCTTTTGAAATTGTCAGAGTGAAACGAAAAGAGATGGTACTTTATGGTTTTTCGTTTGCACTATCTTTGCTTGTCGGTTTGATGGGCTATCTTTATTATTTTTATAATGCAGAGTTTTATAATCCGATAGTCGATGTTCTTTTCTGTCTTTTCATATCGATTAATACATTTATTGAATTTGGCCAAAAGGAAAAAACAGTTCTTGTTCAAGAGCGATTACTGCTTCAGCAGGAGAGAGACGTGGCCATTGGTAAAACGGCGGGAATGTTGGCGCACGATGTGCGAAAGCCGTTCGCTCAGCTCGATATGATTTTAAGTCAAATGGAGTCAGGAGATTTGGGACCTGAGTTTTTAAGAAACTCAGCCTTGGAAATAAAGCAATCTCTCAATCACGTTACCTCGATGGTAAGTGAAATTATGGATTTTGGAAGAGATTCTGAGATTCAGTTACATTCTATTTCTTTGAAAGAAACCATCGGCAAGGCCCTAAAACAGTTGATGATCGTAGATGATGGCCTTGAAATCCATTTCAATCATGTCCACAACGTTTTGGGAGATCAGGGACGCCTGATAAGAGCACTGGTTAACGTTCTAAGTAATGGGATCGAAGCTTCTGAGAGTTTAAATTTAGATAAGAACACTCTTGTTATTGAGACTTCTGAAGATGAACATTTCAGCGAGATCAGAGTTATTAACGATGGCCCCCTTATTCCCGATGAGATCATTGAGATTATTTTTGATCCATTTGTAACCAGTGGAAAAAATCATGGTACTGGACTAGGATTGGCCAGTGTTAAAAAGATTATTGATCTCCATAAGGGAATTATCACAATTCAAAATAGAGAGGATCAGCGAGGTGTCGTGGTCTCTATTAAGGTATTGAAGTCGAATGATCTTGATGTTTCTGCTCAGAAAGCTGAGACTCTTGCACAAAAAGTTAGAATTCTGGCTTGTGATGATTCATTTCTTCCTCTCTTTATGCTTGAAGAAATATTAAAGAGTATTCCTGGATTAGATTTTGAACTGCAAACATTCAAAACTGCTGAAGACCTGTTAAGTATTTCAGAAGTCGAAAAGTATGATTATCTTTTTTCAGATGTCAATTTAACCGATGGTGGTGGTACGCTCAATGGACCTGAGCTTATTCAACTTGCGAAAGGGAAAAATAACAATCTTCAATGTTATCTTTGGAGTAATTTCGTTGATCACAAGTTGGAAAAAACAGCTCTTGATGTTGGGGCCATTACAATATTAGCAATGCCATTAGAAAGTGATCAAATTGCATCTGTATTCAGAATTATAGCTCAAGACCAAGAAGGCGCATCTTTGTATTAAGTGTCTTGCGGTCGATACCTAAGGCCCTCGCTACATCCGTTTTCGATTCAACGAGATCAAATGCTCTTTCAATGACCGCTTTTTGCAGTTTTCGTTCAACTTCTTGTAATTGAGGAAGTTCAGCGAGTGAAACGGAGAATAGATGTTTTCCGTGATCAACTGGCACTTCTTCTTTATGAGTCGGACTTTCGAGTTTGCTGTTCTGTCTAAAGTTAAAATGATTTAAGTCCTCAGCTTTGATCTCATCACCTTCGACCGTGTAAATGAGGTTTTCAATAATATTTTGAAGTTCACGTACATTTCCAGGCCAATGATAAGAAGCTAAAAGATCTAAAGCGTCTTCACTAATTGTTTTAGGTCCACCTTGATGACTTGAGGCCTGTAGGAAATGATTGATAAGAATAGGAATATCTTCCTTTCGTTCTCTTAAAGCAGGGATTCTTAAGATTACTTTGTTTAATCGGTAATAGAGATCAAGTCGGAAGCGCTTTTCACTGACTAAATCTTCTACTTCCTCATTGGTCGCGGCAATGGTTCTAAATTCAATTTTCTTGGCAATTCCGAGGCCAATGGGTTCAATTTCTCGCTCTTGTAAAACTCTCAAAAGTTTTGCTTGAAGATCGAGGTTAAGTGTCGCCATTTCATCTAAGAAGATGTCGCCACCTGAGGCCAATTCAAACTTTCCAAGTTGCTTACTAACAGCACCAGTAAATGACCCTTTTTCATGTCCGAACAGTACTGATTCCATCAATTCTTTCGGAATTGCAGAACAATTCAACGTTATCAAGGGACGAGCTTTATTGTCTTCTTGGCGGTTGAGGCATTTCGCAACGACTTCTTTACCAGTTCCCGATTCTCCTAAGATTAAAATATCAAGAGGTGAGCCTTTGAGTTTTTTAATTTGCTCTTTAAGCGCCTTCATTTTAGGGGAGCGTCCGACCAGAAAAGAATCAACATCAAAATCCGAAGAACTCTTTTTCAATGTCGATAGAGGCTTGAGGTTTGCTTGCTCTTTAATTTGAGTTCTTCGATCACTGGCCCTTTTAAAACATCTTAATAGATCTTGATCATCAATGGGCTTAGTGAGGAAATCAATGGCCCCAAATCTGAAGGCCCCAACGATATCTGGGATTGATTTGGAAGATGAAATGGCAATGATAGGGAGCTCCTCATCAATGGCATTTAGCTGTTTTATGACATCCAAACCGAGCTCATCACCCAAGTAGAGATCAATAAAGGCAAAATCAATGGAGTTTTTCTTTAATTGCTCAAAAAATTCAGTTGGAGTACTGCTATGGTGAAGTTGTGCCTTACGGCCTAAGTTGATTTTAAAGAATTCATGTACGATTTGATCGTCATCGAGAATTAAGATATTTGGTTTACTCATAATGCGTCAAATTACTTAAACTTTTGCAATTTATCCAGTAAATTATATCGATATATTGGAGAGAACTATGAATAGTGAAAAGAAAGACTCTTTTGAAATTTTGATTGGAAAATTAGAGCATGATTTACATAAGCCATTGAATAATTTGAAGATGTTTCTCAAAATCTTGCCCATGAAGGCCACTGATTCAGAGTTTATTAACCAAGCGACTGCTGAAATTGAAAAGTCTTTAGAAAATCCGATTTTGTTAGTAGAGAGATTAAAGCAACTTCTAAAAGAAAAGGGCCTCATTGAATGAGGCCCTCGATCTCCATGTGGCCAGAGATTCTTACCAACAACGACCTTGAGTAGTTACCCACTGACCGTATTGGTTGTAACCAGTACAGACCACTGCTCCGTTAGTAACGAACCAAGAACAGCCCTGACCGTAAGTTTGACAAGAAACAACCATGCCGTTTGGACACATTGTTTGACCAAAGCACATGGCATTCTTTTCTTCTTTGTTTCCACCCATGATTTCGCCAATAACGTCGAAGTCTTTTTGGCCAGTCATTCTCTCTAAGCCTGAAATCATCGTTTCAATTTTATCCAAGTAGATATCCATTGCATCTAAGCGTTGATCAACGTAGCTAGAAAGTTTTTGTGATTGTTCAGCGATTGGAGATCCACAAAATCTAAGATCAGAAAGACCGTCTCTTACTTTCAGAAAGAGTTTCTGAGCTTGGTTCGCGAGGATCTCTGCTACTTTTGCAGCTTCAAGCGAGTCTTCGTAGCGATCAGCTCTAAAATCTTCCAGAGCTGTTTTGTAAGTCTTAAGTGAACTGTTAAGTCCTTCATCAGCAGTTTGGCCCAAGTTGGCAACTTTTGTGAAAGCGCCTCTACAATCTGTGCTTGCATAAGCTGAAGTTAGTGAAAGTGTCATAAGTACTGCGATAATTGTTTTCATAAATTCTCCCTTTAAAGCGTTATGCTTTGTTGTTGTTCGTTACTGAATTTCTCTATTACAAGTTGAATGCCAGAATGATTTTGACTAGTTTGAACGTGAAAACATGTACTTGATGCAGTTGCTTTGCGGAATCGTGGGGAAGTTTTCCTCATCTCGAGTGGAGTAATTACTCATAAGTGATGATCTTGAAAATAAAAAAGCCACCGCAAAGGTGGCCATTTTTAGTTTTGTTGAAACAATTTTGTTATCTAAATTTTAATCGTATTAATTTCCACAATACTTTTATAGGGAAAATAAATAAGAACAAGCAGAATAGGGAAAGACAGAAAATGAAAAAGCGGTAAATTTTGAATGGAGGCTAAATAACTCGAAATTATATGAAATAGCACAAAGATAAAAATAAATAGAAAATCATTTCTCTTTTCCTTTTTCAAAAACATTTGAAATTCTTCCTTATTGATAATGACAGGCTTTGATTCAGAATTATTGCTTAATGGGAAACGAGTAATATAGAAATAAATACCAAAGGAAACTTGAGCAGAAATATATGTAACTAAGGACATAATGATATGATTATCTTGAAAATATTTTGCTATTAAGAAAAGGACCAGACCTATTCCAGCAAGTATATTTCGTAAATTTGAGTAGAGAAATAAATTCGCAAGTGATGATAGTCCCTCTGTTTTGTAATATTGCTGACATTGAAGGCAATGGTAAGGATTAAGAACCTTCTTTTGAGATTCGGAATTACAGATTTCACAATTGTTTAGAGCGTAATTAAACATATAATGTTCCTTCGTAGTGTTCAGTATTTGATGATTGATAAGTTGTTTTGATGAGATCGTCAATTTCTAATCTCAATTTCGAATTTCTGGAATAAAAGAAGACCTCATACAATGAGGCCTTCGATTTCCATTTCGGTAGAGATTCTTACCAACAACGACCTTGAGTAGTTACCCACTGACCGTATTGGTTGTAGCCATTACAGACAACTGCTCCGTTAGTAACGAACCAAGAACAGCCTTGACCGTAAGTTTGACAAGTCACAACCATGCCATTTGGACACATTGTTTGGCCAAAGCACATGGCATTTTTCTCACCATCAACTTTCATAATAATGTCACCGATAACATCAATCGTTTTTTCTCCTAACATTGTTTCTAGTCCCTCGATCATCTCTTCTAGCTTTTCTCCGTACAAATCAATTGATTTTAGATTTTTCTGAGCAAGATTTGAGAGCTCGAAAGATTTATTTCTTAAAACTTCGTCACTGCAATAAATTGCATTTGATAATAATTCTCTTACTTCGAAGAAAAGATTTTGTGATTTTACTCGGAGTATCTCTGCAACTTTTGCAGCTTCTAATGAATCTTCAAATTTTTCAGCATAAAAATCTTCCTTAGCTGTGTTGTAGGTTTTAAGTGAAGATTGAATTGTTTGATCAGCAACAAGTCCTTTCTGAACAGCTTCTTTCAGATTGCTTTGACAATTATAGCCAGTAGCAAATGCAGATGAAGCCGTTAGTGTTAAAAATAAAGCGATTACAGTTTTCATAAATTCTCCTTTTAAAGCGTTATGCTTTGTTGTTGTTCGTTACTGAATTTCTTTATTACAAGTTGAATGCCAGCCATAAAAAGAAGGAGATATACGTAAAAACATCAACTTGACGCATGAGCTTTGTGAGACTTAGGGGAAACTTTCCTCATGGCTTGAGGAGGAAATACTCATTGGGTAGATGACTGTTGAAAGGGGAAAATAAAAAAGCCACCTCAAGAGTGGCTTTTTAATAAAGTGTGTCAGCTATGTCTATTAGGAAAATTTTTGAATTTGAATAGATCGCAAGGTGATCCTGCTGTTAGTGAGTGAGTTTTGCTTCCAGTTAGTTTGAACCAGAAGCAAAGTTGTTGTTAATGATAAGACGATAGCTAAAATTAATGATTTCATTTTAAAATTAGGCCACATATGTTTTGTGAGTTTTAACTTCATCATTTTGAATAATTTTCATCTTTGCTTTGCCTTCAAAAGCAAAAAGAATAGTTAAAAGTGTGATTGTCGCGATTGTAAATTTCATAAAAACTCCTGTTTTGTTGTTATAAAATTTATAAAAGCAATCTGTGGGCCAATATTAAAATACCAAATAACAGTAACTTAAATAAATGAGAACTTGAATCGTGAGGAATCTTTCTCATTCAATGGGGAAAAGTTCCTCATTCATTTCTTCATTCAAATATAAAGGGTTTTCAAAAAATTAATCTCCTGGATGAATTCGTTTAAATAGTGCTTCAACGAATTCATCCAGGAGGCAATTGTTATTTTGTGATTGAATCAAAGTTCTTGAGGATTGGCTTTTCAATTCTTTCGAAATCCCTTGAGGTTCTATTGCGTCCTTCATTGCCTATTTCCGCACAATTTTTTGAATAGACCTGAGATTCGCCAGATGTTTGTCTTTGAACAGAATCGCTTAGCTCTTTTGGTAAGTCACTTCTTTGAGTTGGTGCTTTGTTGCAAAAGGGAAGTTGGTGAACAGCGTGTGCTTGAAAATGTTGAGTAATTGTTCCCTGTTGTTTTTGTAAAACACTCCAATACCATTGCTTACCATGAAGCAGTCTGCCTTTTAAGTCAGGTCTATAGAGTTGTCCTGACTCAGGAGTGTATCCACCCATTAAATGATTTCTCATAATGTATAGTCCACAAACGGCATTTGTTTCACCAAGCTTCATTGACTGTGGTGGAAGATGGATTTCGTCTAGTGCCGTTGGTCCATAGTTTTTTCTTTCGGGTCCGAATCCTGTTCGAGAATAACAACCATGCCTTCTTGCTGAGGCCTCATCAATTTGGAGAAGCCCTGTGCTCTTGGTCCAGTCACCAGTTCTTTCTACATAGACTTGTCTTTCATCAAACCCTGATTCAGGGAGTGCCACTGAGGCCATATAAAGAACCCAGAACTGCTTTTTTTGCTCTGGTGTGGCTTCATTTAATCTTGGGCACCCAAATTGTTCCAGATCACTTTGATTGTATTTGATTTCACCGTTAATCATGGAGTTTAGTTGTGGATGATCTAATGCTTTCATCATGGCCTTTGACCAGCTTGTTTTCCATTGATGATTTCCATTGGGCATAATTCTCGGAGGTGTGTGTGGATTACTTGGTTGAATATCACCGCATCCACCTGGAGGATTTGTTTGATTTCCCAACCAGTCGGCTACTTGGCCAGCCGTAGGGGCACTGCCAGAGTATCCACCACCACTGCCTCCACCGCTATTTTTACGGCAAGAGGCTGTAATAGTTAGAATTGTAAGTAAAATGATTGTTTTTCTCACTTATGCTCAAATCGGCAAAAGTGAGTGATTTCTTGAGTTTAAAACAGGGGAAAATTAGTCTCTGCCGATATATTTAAACCAGCAAGTCGAAGGCATAACGGCTCCTACTCGATTGGGAACATATGTACTCACTGTGAATTGATCTTCAACTCCGGCACTAATCGTTAGTCTTAGTTGTCCTAAATAATCCGCCGCAGTTCTTGCCGTAAAAGGGTCGAAAGAAAGGTAAAGTTGATCATTAGCTCCATGGATAGATACTTCTTTTTCGATGCGATCAATGAGCCCTGATTTTAGACTGATTATCATTGAGCGATCCGCAGGGTTGTTATTTACAATAATTTCGGCGGTACATTTTTTAGCGAATCGATCTAATCCAACATATGTTCCTTCTTTGATATTTGATATGTTTGGATAGTCTGCGTGTGCTGAAAAAGACATGAGAATTGCTAGACTTAGAATTGAAAAATATTTCATAAATACTCCGATTAAAAATTACGAAGTATTTATGCCATACTTGCTGAATATTCAAGCTTCTAGCTAATTTATTGAAAAGTTTACAAGTAGTTAGTTAACTTTTTCCTTAAAGAGGAGAGGGTAGGCCGTTTTTAAGTATCTTTTTGAAATCTTATGAAAAATCGAATATCCATCATCAGGTGCTATTTGGGCTTGAGAATCTAAGAGTTCATGGCCTTTATCCATTCCACTTAAATTGAAATCCTCATGTTCAAGCTTTGCTAATTCTTGCCCTTCATCACCTTCAAGGTCAAACTTAAAGTTAATGTCTGATGGTTTGCTAGTTGGTGGTGCATTGAGAACAACTGAGCCTTTGGTGGCGTCGTTGAATTGTTTTTGTATTTCTTTTTGGAGATCTGATTTTGGTTGCTCGCCGTTTTCAAGTGCGTTTGCGCTTGCATTGAGTGATGCGAGAACCATTCCTCTATCTGCGCCCTTTTCTTTTAAAACTTTATCAGGGAGTGAGAAAAGGTGATCCCTTTGTTTACTTTCTTCCTTTAAGAATTTATCCAGCTCTCCATTAGGTCCTTTTTTGAGTTCTGCTAAATAACGCTCTCGCGTTTTTCTTAAAAACTTAACTGATACGGCCATTTTGCCTGCTCCGCTAGACGCTAAATTTAGAGTTCCTTGGCTTAGCGATTTTGCCCCAGATAAAGAGTTCGCGAGTTGCATTGGTGCACTCATCAGACTTGAGGCGCTAATGTGATCTAAAAATTTAGTGTCTCTTTCAGACAAGGTACCAATTTGATTACACTTTCCACTTGTCTCACCTGCAAGGCAAGGAAGAGACTCTTCTAACTTCGTTTCATCAAAGCTAGAATCAGTTTTGGCATTTCTATTAAGATTAGTAATGTCTCCTGATTGAGTACTTCTTGAGTCTCCACTTTCGATTTTGGCCAAGCCTTTATCGTTGTAATTTTTCATAATCCGATCAATTTCTGACTTATTCATTGCCATGTCTTTTGCAATTTTATTAGAAGAGATTCCAGCGTAGCCAATTGAGCCTGCCATAATGCCAAAAGCGATAGCTCTATGAGTAGGAGCGGCGAAGAATTGATCCATCGCCGTGGCTTCAGTACTAACAAGACCAATTACTAAGCCTGCTCCAACGGCTCCAAGGCCGAGAGTCGATTTTAGATCCCAAGCATTTGCACTAGGAATAATGGCTTCACTAATTCCTGAGAACATTCTCCAGATAATATTTTTAACAGTAGTCTTTTTTTCAATATCAAGATTTGCAAACTTTGGTTGTGAATCAATTTTTAAATCAATAAATTCATCAATCAGTTTAAAGATGTGTTGATTTTCTACAGTTAAAATAAGCCCACGTTTTTGACATGCTGTTTTGTCAGCTTCAAGTTTAAGAAAGTGATAACCACAAGCTGATTCAACTGGAGCAACGGCTGCGGCAGTGACGGGATTTGAAAGACAAAGTCCTGATGATGCTTTTACTCCAGCCATTTGTGCTTCGAGTTGAATCCCTTTTTCGATTGAATCAATTGGTGCCGTTTCCCAAAATGTATTCATTTCCGTTAACTTCGCCAAGCCTTCCCCGAGTGAAACTTTACACTTTTCAACTTCAGCAATGCAAACTCCGGCTCCTAAAGTCGTTCCAGCGCATAAGGTTTCAGCAGAAGAGAGCCCTGCGATAGCAGTACTGAAGCCTGAAACGCACTGACTTGATGAAATTTTTTCTTCTGTAGATTTTAAAAAGGCCCATCCGGCAGCAGCGGTCAATCCTGCGGCTGCGGCCATTTGTATATCGCGCTTAACTTTTGCCGTTTTCTCCATATTTTCGTAAGCATTTCGTTGGGCCATAAGAGAGGCGAACTGAGCATCGTTTTTTTCTTTTTCTTTTTTGTAATCGACTTCAATTCGCTCTTTGATATTGCGATTTTTAATAGATGAATAAACTTCTCCGGCCATATAAACAACAGAAGAAGCGCCTGCGATCATAACGTCCGCAGGAGTTGGCTTACAAGCAGTTAATAAAGATGATCCAATCCAGCCAATCGCCACAGCATTAAGTAAGGCGTGCCATTCTTGGAATTTAATTTTATCTAAACCAAGGGCATCGTGAACGTCGCCTAGGTTCTCTTTGTCTGATTTTGCAGTCTGAACCTTTTTAATCTCGTTATATTCAGTTTGCTTCTTCTCTGGTTCTTCATGAGTAACATTTTTATCTGATTCGGAAACAGGTATTTCCTCAGTTGCGAAAGTGAATCCTCCAAACCAAAGAGAAGTCACTAGGACGATGTTAAATAATCGCTTAAACATATAAATCCTTGGAAATCACATTTCTCAATATTATATGTTCATCGGTCTTTTCTAATTCAATTTTATCCATTTTCAATAGGTTAAGAAGAATTTAACCCTACAGGGGTGGCAATTAATTGAGTAAGGATTGAGTCAATCACTAGTGTTAGAAAATCGCAATTGTACAAATTCCAACCTTTCATTTGATCGTTTGTCTTAATTTTGATGTTTTCGGACAACTGCAGGTTTCTGGATAGGAGAAAGTCCTTTCTTGTTCATAATCTCAAAAAGGAGCACTTATGAAAAACCTTCTACTCGTAACTTTGATTTTGTCTTTCCCCGCGTTTGCTGAATCTAGTTTAGAAGAGATTCCAAAGCAATGGGATGAAATTCAAAGCAAAGTAAGCAAGGTTGGCGAAGTCCAGGGTGGGCGTTGTCATCAAGTTGGCCAGGATCAAGGGGAGTCACTCGATAAAGGAATTGGACTTCAACAAAGGGCCCGCACGGGAGGAGTACTTGACCAAGCAAGAGTTAAAGATAAATTGGTCATTGCCAGTATTCTAAATACTCAAGAAGCACGAGATGAATTTGTAAAGTACGCTTTAAGAGTTGGTGAGAAACAGGCAAATGAAGATTTGTATGCTCTTTATGATCTTTTGGTTAAGGGGCAATTGCAAAATAGTGAATTGGCAAAAATGGTGGAGCTCATAGGAGGAGCTGATAAAGTTCGTCAAGAGGTCCTACCTTTGCTTTTAAAAGATACAGCTTCAATATTTAAGCAAATGAATGCAAATTATGATGAAGCAGTCACGCAGAAAGTGGATCCTGTTACTACTACTTTATTCGTTATAACTGTGACTTCAAAAATTGCTTCTGCAACGAAAGATGTTTTAAAGCATGAATATGAGTCTTCACTTGAAGAGGCGATAAGAACAAATAACCTTGAGAAGCTCAACCATGCACGTAAAGTTGGTAAGCTTTATCTTGTCTCAAGTGCATTATCGATAGGTATAAAGAGTATTGATATCATTGGAGGAATTCGCAGCTTGGGTGAACTTATTGTGGAAGCAATTAGAGGCGCCTTTACTGGAGGTTTGAGTATGCCGATGTCACAGACTCAGCAAGATAAAGTGATAGCTGAAGCTGAAGAAAAAATTCAAGCTGAACTTAAGCGTGAGCGCGATGCTAACTATCAACGTGAAATGGCCGAAGCACAAAGAGCACAAGAGCGAGAAATTGGTCGCCATATGGAGCATCCTGAGACGTATCGTGACTATAATCCTGGTTCAGAGACTGGAAGAACTTGTTAGTCGCATAAGGAACCCTCCTGGATCAAATCGTTGAAAAAGTGTTTAAACTAACTCATCCAGTAGGCTTCAACGTAAGTTATTAATTTAATGGAACTTAAAAATTCTATTTAAATCAGAAAACACCATTTTTTTTACAGTGTATGTAGTAAGTTCAATTTATAGATAGATGCTTGAAATTCGAGTCATTTTTAGGCATAAAGGACGTGCTGTGGAGGCTTTTATGAAACTCGCCCTATTATTTTCTATTCTCTTTTCAATTTCAGCATTTGGAGCAGGGAGATGTCCGACATGGGATGAAGGCGTTGCAATGGCAAAATTGGAAAGAGCATATGATTTCAAAGCACTAAAGAAAAGTTTTTTAAGGCTAAATCTCAATGTTGATTTGTGTGAAAAATACGGAACAAGTCTCGGTTGGGCAACTCAAATCTACGGCAAAATGTGGGACGAAGACAGACTTGATGAACTCAAAGACTATATTGATTTTCTATTAAAAAATGGTGCTAATCCCAATATCCCATTGGCAAAAGAAAGCGAGAGACCGATCGATGAACTCACGAATGTTTGTGCGACTGATACGGTCTATAAACTCATCGCCTATGGAGCAGAGTTTAAAAAGCCATATTTTAAAGCACCATTTTTAACATACACAATCCTTAAGCATACTCAGCACTGTGCAGAGTTGGCGGATTTTTTTATTAATAAACAAAACATGCCTGTCATCGAGCAAGATGCATGCCTTGCCTTTAGATATTCAAAAAAGGAATGGAATGCTCAATATGATCGCGATCTGCGTGAAGCTGGATTTAGTGGTCAAGCTTTGCCTGTATTCATCAAAAAGATTAAAGAGCAGTACGGTTGGGACGTGCCCTTAAATAACAGTACTTATGGACCAGACCTTGATAAATACTGCGATGAACTTCGCGAGCGAGATATGCCAGCTCCAAGAAACTAAATTCAATAGTTTGTCTTAATTGCCAACTAATCGGGTAGGTTGAACTGGTTAAAATAAATTTAACCCCTTAAATTTACGTGAAGCACTTAATTTAAATCCTTAATATGACGATAATAGTCAGACATGATTGTCGGATTTATTTTTCTTATTCAAGTTGTTTTCGCAGACGATCTCGTTTGCCCTGCTCATATTCAGGGAAAGAGTGGCGGTAATTTATCAATAATCACAAAAGACTTTGGACCGTTTGATTCAAAGAAATGTCTTTTGGAGCAAGTGGGCGAACCTCAAAACTGCAAGTGTGAAGGACAAGAAAAAGTTTTTGCAGAAAGCTCTCTTATTGATGCTGATAATCTCTATAAGCAAGCGATTGAAGAAGCGACAGAAGACGCCTATATAAAATCATATCAAAGTGCGATTAAGAGAATTTTTCAGGGGGCACTTGCAGCAGATGTTTACCTCAAAGATAAGAAACTCAAGGAAGAAGATTTAATCCGATTAAATAGCTGTCGTCCCAATGCTGTTTTTGAAACAATTAAAGAATTAGAAAGCGACTTCTCGTGCGGAAACAATCCAATCTTCAAACGGCGTCTTGCTAAGTTTGTGGGTTCGAGAAAGATGAATCTCATCGAGGCAGAAGCTGATAAGAAAGATCTCGCAAAAAAGAGTATTAATGAAATTATTGAAAGTGGTAAAAACGCCTTTTATGGGCAGATTATTGCCGTAGCTCAAAACGTACCGACAGATCCTAAATACTGCGTTCCCTATAAGGCCTATCTTGAATTTACGAAAGGCGATTCTCCTGCGGGTGAGAGTTGGCAAGATTTAACTCATCCTACCAATCAGAGTGACTACGAAGCGCCAGAGGGTTTTCCCTTTAAAGGTTCACTCTACCAAATGGATCTCTATAATTCAGAAGATCAAATCATTAAGGACTACTTATCAAAAGGCGACGCCCCTAGTGATGATTTTGGATTCATGAAAGGGATGGATTTTGACGAACCCAAGGCTGATCCAAAAGAATTAATAGATAATCAGATTAAGCGCGAAATGAGACGAATCAGGGCCATTGAGAGGCATCCGTTTTTGGCGACGATTCTCAGTGAGTCAAAATTAAAAGAAGAATATGAAAAGTTTGTAGGCAATGAGGATACCGAAATTGCAAGCGAAAATGGAATCATTAAAGATACAGCCTTTATGAAAAAAATCATGGAAGTTCAGAATGATAATTGTAAAAAAACATTGCACCCAACCCTCATTAGAAAACTTCTCTGTGATGAACTCCCAAAACCGTCAAAAGAAGTTTATGCGGCCAAGATTTTACCTTCGCTTTATCGGGATCGAGAAAACTATCCATTACCGGGCCTGAGTTATGCCTTGGTTAAAAAATACAATGATAATTACTGCCCAAGAAAACCTTCCAGACCAGGCGCACCAATTAAAACTAATACGGATGAAGAAAATCAAATTGAAAAAGTTCTCTCTCCACTCACTAGTGAAATGAGTGGTCTGGAACTTATTGACTCGCCGTTTGCCAATGAGAGTGGATATGCAAAATTCAATGAGAAGATGTGTTCGAGCATGAAAAAATGTGGAAAAAGTGGCAAATGTGACAGCGGTGAGTTTTGGGGAGAGGATTTAGCATCACAATTTCTAGATAAGATTTCAAAAGAGAAGTTGGAAGAATTGGCCAAAGAGAGAGGAATAGATTTAGAGACTCTCAAAAAACAGTTAGTAGAAGCTCTGAATAAATCACTAAAGTCTAGAATCGATGACGATGAAGATGAGCTTTTGGCCGAAGTGAAAGACCTTGTTGAAGAAGAGGACGAAGACCTCGTTGAACAGGTTGATACTTTTGTAAGGTATAATCAGCGACAAAATATGAAATTTCCAAAAGAATCTGTCGCGACAATATTGGCAACTTGTAAGGATGGAGACAAATGTAATGACCCAAATTATTGGGGGGATCGAACCGGAAGAGAAATATTTCAAAAACTATCTGATCAAGACAAATCATATCTCGCTAAGCAATTTAACATTCCACCGGAAAAACTTGAAGCGGAACTTGTTAAAAGTATGCAGGGCAAATTCAGTAGCGTTGTTGTGGGTAAGGTGTCGATAAGCGACAGTATTAGCGATTTAGGACTTCAAGCTTTGGGAGCACTAGAGGTTCGAGATGAAAAAGCAACTCAAGATATTCGCGATCTTTTGACTCACGCTCAAGATAAAACATCACAAGGTCTAAAGATAACGGACATACCTCAAAGAGATCCCGAAAGAGATACAGTATCTCTGACAGGATTTCTTATTCCCGAATCTGATAAAACTGAAGGGCGTTCTATTAATCTCGATTATGCAATTAATGGTGACAAAAAAGATCAAACTGCGCTCGAAGAGTTAGCGCCTATACTTGCTGAAAGAGATCGTAATCCAATTGGTGTAAGTTCTTCAATTGAACTCCCGTATCGAAGACGAATTGAACCAGCTCCAAACGTTGAGCCGAATACTATTCCTGTGCCACAAAATGAATCTGTTCCTGCGCCTAAAGTGAATGAGCTTGCAGCTAATCAAAGAAGTATTGAGAGAGGCTCAAAAAATTCTTCAGAGTCGAGTTCAGAATATATAAGTACCACTAAGAATACAATTGCCGTGGAAGTTGATACTAGACCAATTAAAACGACTTCGCAGATTAAACCGGAGACTGAACCTGAAACGATTAAACCAGCGTCTACTGCGAATTCAGATCTTAATGACTCTATTTCACGCGCACAGAAAGCTTTGAAAGATTATGAACGACTCAAAAATCAAGCACCCAAAGATGATCCGATGGCCCAAGCTGAAGTTGATCGCTTAAGACGAGAACTTGATAGTGCTCGCCAAAATATCGAAGATACAAAACGCGCTATAAGTGATGTTCGCAATTCTAGAAATCGCGCTCCTTCTAGCTCTTATGATTACGGTAGTCCATTCGGAGGAGCTTCAAGTGGATCAGGTGGAGCTCGGACCCTTGCTGATCCGTATGATCCTGTCAGTATTCCCACGGCCCAAGCAAGCATTTCAGCACCTGAGAAAGAAGGGGGCATCACTTCTGGTTCTGTTGGCAAATCAGGCGGACTAAGTTCAGATGAATCTTCAGGTTCAGTTGCACCCAAGGGAAGCTTAACTCCAAGTCAGGCCCTTTCATCTTTGCAAGGCAAGGGAGTTGTTGGTGGGAAACAAGGCTTACTGGCCTATATGTTTGAAGACGTTATTTCACATCGATTATTAATGGGGCCTCCTGAAGATGTTTTGAATATGATAAAGATTTTGGGTCTTGAAGGGATGAATTTTAAGACGGTAGAAGCCTTAAGAGATCAAACTGGAGATATCAAATATTTGGTGAGATTCTTTTCGTTAGAATCAGCTGATGCTGATGGAGTAATTAAAGGGACTTCTTCAAATCCTTTAAAAATGTGTAAAAAGCCATTTGATGATGCCAAAGAGCGAATGAAAGCTTTTGAGCAAATCCAAAGTTATCGTGAAAAATCACAAGATATGTTTCTCACTCTCGTCGCAAAAAATATGTGCATCGAAAAAGAAGTGATGATTGGTTATGATGAGTATCAAGCTCTTGCAAGCCACTTATTAGATCAAGATAAAATGCGCCAGAGAGTTTATGCAATTGCAAAATTTCGTTCAAAGCATAATGGTAAAGTAAAAAGAGGGATTGCCAGTGAAGCGGAATAGATCTCTCTTCATATTAATCTTTTTGATTGCGAGCTCTTTGTGGGCCCAAGATAAAATGCCGTCTTATGGTGACGAAAAAGCGATTATCGCTTCTAAGAAGAAGGCCGTGGTCAAAATTGAAAGCTTAATGATTGATGGCAATGAAGAAGTAGGCTCTGGGTCCTATATTGGCAATGGTATTATCGTGACTAATTTTCACGTCATGAAGCCCTATCTTGAAGGCAAAGTAAAGAGTTTGAGAATTCTTGATTGGCGCGGTGGAGCTGCAACAAAGGTGTCCATAGGTGTTTGTGGCGGTGAAAATCAGGACGTAGATCTGTGTTCTTTAAAAGTCGAAGGCCTAGATTTGCATTATCCATTCAAGCTTATGAGTAAAGTATTTAAATCTAATTATACGGTGAATGGGTACGGATATTGTGCAAATGGGGGCCCGCTGAGAGCGTTTAATGGGCCTATTTTGGAGTATATCGATGGAGTTGGGCAACATATGGGGGCTTATAGCAAGAAGCTAGATAAGAACTCCAAGGCCTATAAGATTGGTGTTGCTAATTGCAAGGGAAGCTCTGGTGGTCCCATCTTTGATCCAGTATCTGGAGAGTTGATTGCCGTTTTTACCAGATATTATTTTGATAAAACGTCTGAACAGAAAAGTTTTGAAGAAGTGAAGAAGACGGCAGACTTTATTGCAAATTCATCGCTTCAAATCTTAGAGCTTTTTAAAGATAATTCCAATTTTAGAGAAATATCCAGTGAGAAAATCAATAAAGAAAGGAAATTGGCAAGCCCGTATGAAGTTATACCTCGTTAGTCTATTAAGCATTTTTAGTTTTTCGCTTTTGGCCCAAGATGTTGACTATTACTACAAGTCAGACAAGGCCAAGATGAGTATTAGTGAAACAAGCATCAATGTTGAGGCTATGTATGACTGTGCCGTTCAAATGGGACGCCGATTTACCAATAATAAATACCTCGTCAACAGTTTTGGACTAAGCTCAGTCAATGGCATCGTCTATTTTCAAGGAGCCTCAGGATCAGAGAATGGGATTTATTTTGTACGAGAAGGTCAAATGTACTTCGTGGCCTATTCGTCCCAAGCTGAAGGCGAAATCAGAGTGTTTGAAGAAAATGATCCCGTTTCCATTGGCATAAGAAAGACTGGCACTGGTCATACAGTAGGTACAAAGAAATCTTTTGAAAATGGTGGCCTAAGGTATCCAACATCGAGATATGTCTCGAAACCAAAAAAAGTAGAAGCTGGGGGCCAGTTTGTTACTTCATTTGCATCTGGTCTTGATAATTGCCTCGATCAATTTTGTCCCATGTTCACAAGTCGAAAGAAAAAATTTGAAGATGAATCCTTCGCAGAAGGTGAGGGTATGCAGTTTATGGATATGAACGAGTATTCAGCACTCCAAACTTGTCGCCATGTTTTGAAGTCCATGGGGCAAACAACTCTTGCTTCAAAGGTCGAAGGGCTTATTAAAAATTGCCTTGGTGCAGAACTTGATCCTAAGAAGGGAATGATTGATGAAAAATCAAATACAAAACCAACTAAAACTCAGGATGAAGGCATAACAAAGTAAAGAAAATTAACCTTTAGCCACCATTTAAACTTGTCGATACTATAGTCTATGATTAAATATTTATTCGGATTCTTGGCCTATATTTCTTTAAATTTGAATTTCGTTTACGCATGTAATTCACAAGAATTGATATCATTATCAAGCAGTATAAATAAAGAGCTTGAACCCCCCTTTAAAGTTGTCTTAGAAAAGAATTCGAAAGGCTTGGTTGGTACTGTCATAGGCTATAAGAGTCCACTTTTTAAGCCTCAGAAAGGCCATATTGAAAAAGTCATGTCAAAATTTGGGACAAAAGAAGGGGATGGCTGGGTTCTTTCGATAAGCTGCTCAAAGAATTTTATGCAATCTCCAGTTAATCGAATGCGTATATGCGGTGAACCCATTAGGAGGAATAGCTTCGGAGAATTTGTAAGAAAAGAAAGCTCACAAATAAAAGATGATTCTCAATGGATGATTGAGATTCAAGAACCTACAAAAAAAAATCAATCACAAATAAAGCTTTTTCGCGATTTTAAAGAAATAAAAAAACAAAAAATCCTAAATGAAATAAGTTGGCAAATTCAAGGTGGAAAAAAAGGAAAAGGCACTCTCGCAAAATGGGGAAGTAATGAACACCCACAAGGGATAATTGCCTGGTATAAAGATAAAGCAGATCATTTTATTGAACTTGCATCAGATAATTTAATAAGTGAAAAGAGTGATAAATTGCTCAACTTAGGCCAAATAGGTGGGCTACCTCAGAGTAATGGAGGATTGAATCCAAATTTACCAAGAAAGCTACCAATGCCAGGCCGTTTGAATGATATCGACTTTAATTTAAATCATTCCATAAATACAAATGAAAGTCTTGAAATTGCTAAATGTTTAGGAAAAGCTGGCGCGATAACGGCCATGAAAGAAGAAGTGATTGGACCTGAGGTCATTGATCATCCCTATAAAGAAAATCTTTTAAAGTTACAAGTCTATGAGCTGATTGAACGTGGGGAATATGATACGCTGTTAAAAAAAATAATTGCTGAAAAAGTAGAGCTTACGTCAATGAGTGTCGCTAGTCTCATTGAAAAGCTACCAAGTGCTCAAATTGAAAATATCTTAAAATTTTCTCAACATAAAACCCATCAGAACTATCTTGATTCACAAAGCTTTTATATTCCAGGTGAGAATAGGAAAAATGAAAAGAATAGAATTTTAAATGAAATTAGTAATTCATGTAATAACAAAGAAACTTTTATTTATAGTTACCCTAAACTCGACATTGAAAATCCAGATATGGATTATGTCATTTTGAGGAGTCTATATAAGAGTAAGGATGAGTATGCGAAAGAACTTTTAAAGAAATTTGAATCGACTATAACTGAAAGTAAAAAAATATTTCAAGCGTCATTTAAGAAGTTTTCAAGTCAGCAAGTTAAAATGAAAGAATTGGAAAAATATTTAAATCAGTCATCAAACTTAGAAGACTATATTGTATGTCGGGTAATGCTTAAAGAATATCCTAGCTATGCTGGAAATGAAAAGTTATGGCCATCGAATTTGGATCACGAAGGATGTGAAAAGATTAAATTATCCTATGAATCTGCAGTTACTCAATTAAGTGGATTAAATAGAGACATTAGAAAAAGTTATGATAAGTATCAATCTTCACTCTCTCATTATTTCAGCCTGTTGAAGGTAAAGAATAATACTTCGGGGCTACCTCCTTTAGATGAGATTTCATCAGAACTTAAATATCATTTAAAAGAATTTGGTGAATTAATTATTGAGAATAAAGATGACTTTAATAAAGCAGTTGATGCACTGTTTAGTTCTTATGAACCTTCTCAATTTGCGAATCTTCTCGCAATGACCAAAAAGACTCAATCGAATCTATTAACTTCAAGTTTGAAGCAAAAAGAAAAGCAAGAATCAGCGCGAGTTAATTCTTTGAAAAAATATTTGGATGTTGTGAATTCGGTTCCGATTGCTGAAATTGAACTTGAAGGCGCAAAAAATGGTAATAAAGCCTTTTTGGGTGATTTTGGAAGACTCTTTGAAAAAATTGGCAAGAAGATAGAAGCTGAAATAAGAAGAGTTCGGGATCGAATCAAAAATGATGGAATCTTTAAAGAATTAGAGCATCAATTTAAAGGAGCCATTGATTTAGTTGGAGATTGGTCTGTTGACATCGTAGAAGGGACATTTTGTCCAAAAACTAAGATTGGTAGTGGTTGGTGTATAGAAACTGGAGACAAGGGAGTTTCCTGCAAATATTCTCAGGCAGGTGATGGTTCTTACTCTTGCGAAATAATCGATCGTTCAGGACGCGGCTCGGGGCCTGGACGACAAGTTAAGAAAATGGATTGGAGTGCTGCTCTTGCTTGGCTTAGAAAAAACGAGATGCAAGATTTTTTAAAAAATATGAGCTCCCAAATGTCGCTCAATCTGCAGAGAGCGATGTTTAATTCACCAGAGCAAAGAGAACAATTTCAGCGAATACTAGCCTATAACCAACAGGACATTTTAGATTTAACTCAGAATGGAACAAAAATACCTGAAGACCCCTATGAAAGAAGCATTCTTCTTGAAAGAATTAATTCTTCAAATCAAATTCTTGGTTTCCTAGAAGGAGTGGGGAATGGAAGTTTTAATAGTATCAAAGATTCTACTTTAGGTTTGATTCACTTTGCTTCAAATCTTCAGAATACTGCTGCAGGAATCAGTGCAATTATAAATATGATTTATGATCAAGGATTTGAACAATTTGGCTCTGCTCTCTATGCAACGATTGGAGAGCATTACAATGACTTTCTCCAAGCCTCGCCTGAGGGCAAAGGAGAAATCGTTGGGTATGCGATGACTGAGGTCTTAACTCTTATTTATGGTGGGGCCATTGGCAAGACCGCCTTAGAAGCTATCAAAGTGGCTAGCGCAGGAACTAAGGGAGCGCTTTTATTTGAGAAAATTGCTGTTTCCTCTGGAAAGTTAGGGTTAAAGCTCAAGGAGGAGATCGTTAATTTTGCGAACTTTACGGAGAGAGTATGGAAAAATGAAGTTGGTGGGATTGGCAAAGTTGAAGGTCTGATTGATTCGGTTCAAAATGGTGTAGTCAAACTTGATAAATATTCAGTTAATACTCCAAATAAACTTGATGATCTTAGAAAAGTTGTAGATACAGGTCCTCTAAGCAAGACCAAGTACTCACCGAAAGTGGAAGAGCAAATGCGACTCGGCGATTATCACGCATTCCCAAAAGAAGTTGATAATTGGGCAGGAGTTGGTAAGAAATCTCCATTAATTGGGGGCGATGGCATAACAAGGACTAAAATTGAATTATCTGGAGGATATAATGGTAAAGAGGGACACTTTGAGTGGATTATCGAAGCAGATAACGTAACTGTTCGACATAGACTTTTTGTACCAAAACAATGATAGGTGGTTAATATGGAAAAGAAGATACCTGATAAATATCAACAGGAATTGCTTGAGTTGAACATGCCAGGAGTCGAAGGCAAAGCATGGAGCAAAGAACTCTTGTTAAAATTTCTTGATGATAACTCTAGCAAAGACTTTGCCATAGTAGGTGGAGATGTTATTGAAATAGATGAAAATGGAAAAATGAAGTATACCTATGACAATTGGGGAATTGATGGTCGAAATATTGGTGAATCGTTTCATGAATATTCTGGTAGATGTGCTGTACTAACACGTGAATACATTTTGAACTATCCTGCTAAAGAAAATACCCGATTTGTTCCAGTGATGAGCAGTGAGGTCACGACAGGAATGTAGTGATTTTAGTGGTATGAATACTCCTGGCCGGTCATGAGTCCTTAATTTCTGGAAGGAATGGTCATCTCAAAGTCGAGTCTATTTGGGATGGCAACAAGCTAATTACAGTAAAGCTAAAAGGAGGTCTCTAAGAATGTCTAATTTTCCTATAATAAAATTTTTTGAAAGAGATATTTGAAATAAGCGACTGAGTAATTATAAGTCGAAATTACTTTTAGAGTCCGGAAGTGAAAATTTAATTTCATTTGCAATTATTGAAACTCCTCATGTCGCAATAGGAATTTCGTATGAGGAAGATAGTGTCTATCCTAAAGTTAAGTCTCTAGATAGTGTGAATGAGTGTTTCATTGGTGTAGATAATCGACTATTTATAGTTAATACCGTAGAAATGAAAGTAATTTCTGAAATTGATTTACAATCTTTTTTTGTGGATGTTGTAGAATTAGCGAACAAAGGAATTATTGTAATCGAAGAAATTGGTGTTGGTCTTTACGAGTCGACTGGTGGACGCATATGGTTTACTCCGACAGATCTTATTGAAAATTACTTGGTCGAAAACGATACGATAATAGTAACTACCGATACTGGAAAGATTAAACTTTCAATATTAACGGGGAAAGAGTTGATTTGATGCTTTATCTCTGCTTTATCTCCTGGATCAAATCGTTTAAGCATTGTTTAAACGAATTCATCCAGGAGAGAATGGTTTAAAGAGACAGTCTAAGAAGTGGGCAGAGTCTGGGTGTTGCTCGAGATGCACAAACAGGAGTAGTAAAAAACATTATGAAAATGAATAACTTTAGCCCTGGAAGACTATGTTACAAGGTACTAATATACTAAGATATGAATTATTACCATAGGAACGACGATGACTTGTATTAGAATAACAGAATTGATTGAACTATTAAATCAAAATGGGATCTCAGGTATGGATGATTTTTCAATCGTGTTTGTTGACAAAAAAGAGCATCAAGAAAAATATGAAGAGACAAGAGATTTTCGAATTGCAGATGGTACTACGTTAAATATAGATCTTGATAAAAATGAAAATGTTTTATCCATAGAAATTATCAAGTTTACTAAATAGACGAAAAACGGTGTATCCTGGATCAAATCGTGGAAGTAGTGTTTAAACGAATTCATCCAGGAGAGAATGGTTTACTCCACTCTAGATGAGGTATTAGTGCACAAAAATGACTATATAGAAAAAGTTAGGTTGGAATTACGAGAATTTGCAATGAAGCTTCTCAATGATGATATTTATTTTATTGAGGGGATTAGGGAGATAAAAGATAGATTAGACGTAGTTTCACTCGATGATGAGGATTGCAATTTATTTCGAGCAATTGATTCTGACACTGATGATGTACCAGTAGGAGCTTCTAGAAGCTTGTGGAACAAAGAAGCTTTACAGAAAATTGATGATAAAATTTATAACTACATAACTTCTGTTAAGCCTCAAGTTAAGGTTGTCTGTAAGAAAATTATAAAGGAAATTGACGAGTCTTTGTTATAGCTAATTACATCGATATAAAAATGTTTACGATAGAAGATGAGAAAAAAGTATCCAAAAAAGTATCCTGGATCAAATCGTTGAAGCAGTGTTTAAACGGATTCGTCCAGGTGAGTTTTGTTGCTTCTAAATTTTTCAGTATAATACAAAAGAAGAAGTGAAACGAGCATCGAGATAAAGAAATAGGCAAAGATCGTGTAATTTTCAATTTTAAATGACTCATAGGCCATAATTGAATAGAAAAAGTTTTGAATTGATATTGTGAACCATAATAACTTCAGAAGAATGGGGTTTCTTTTATGTCTCGTTAGAATAATAAAAAAGAGCAGGAACAGGGGAAAGATAAAGAACGAAAAATTGAGAAATGAAGATAAGTTCATGGATGAAGCTTTGAGGCTGAAAGAAATGAGGAACGCCACTGAAAATGGAATTAAAAGAGACTTAACTTTTTTCATACATATTTCCTGGATCAAATCGTTGGGAATCTATTTTGAACCACCGCCACTTTTAATTGAGGCAATTTGAACGAGCTCGGATTCCGAGACGTTTCTGAGAATTTTCATTCCCACTCTCAAATCATGTTCTTTTAAAAGTTGTTTTGGAACTAGTAACTCCGAGTTGGATTTTTCCATTTTCAGGACAACTGACTTATTGTTCACTTTTGTGATTGTCCCATCAATGTACCATTCGCCATGTGCCGCTCGCGCGATGAGGGGAAAGATCAGGATGATTACTTTTGCAATTTTTTGAGCGCTTCTAAACATTGAGGATACTCCTGACATTGGTCTTTTAGGGCACATGCGATTAATTCACCTTGGTCATCAACAACCATGCAGAATTTTTCGTTCTTAGTTTCAAAAAGGCGAGGGTAGGTTTCCTCTGCATAAGTAAGTGATGATGAGAGGGTAAGCAGGGCCAGTAGAAGGACTTTCACTTTGTTACTCCTTCGCTGTTGTCTATTGGTTTCTGAGTATTCTCTAGGGTGCTCATTTTTAAGCTTAGAAAGGTGACATTTTTATCGTTTAAGCACGCTGTGGCGCTGGGGCACTTGCCTTCCGAATTCTCTAGGCAAGCGACAGAATTAAAGGCTTCAACGCCATATAATTGGCATTTAACCTCTGCATAGCAAAGCTTTGAATAGCTCGACTTTATGACTTTTGGATTTTTAAGATAGCTGCAATTGGGAGACATCGCTGCAAATAATTGAGAAACAAACAATATTATGATCATATTCATATCAACATTTTCACAAAAATGGACGAAGAGCGTAAGAAGGAAAAATATACATGAGCAAGACCGAGCAATATGATCAGACTAAGCTGGAGCTTATTAAGCTCTACATTAGTGCGGTGATTGAAAAAAAAGACGAAAGGTATTCGGAACTTTCGATTGAGGAGCTTGCGCATAAAATTGGCCTCTCTAGAACGGGTTTTTATAATATTCAGAAACACAGTGTCTCTGATAACGTCTGCCATAAAATGGCCCTTATGCTTTTTCACGAAGGGACTTGGTTAACAGCTTCGGAAAAAGGCGTCGTCACTAAATACTTGAACTCAGCTGGGTTTAATATTGGCCCAAGTTCAGCTAATCCACAGCATGGACTTAATTGGTATCTTGAGCGTTTTACTAATACTGAAGCTATTTTAGAGCTCTATATTTTTCTCTTTTCAGAGTACGGACTTGCTGATGAATCTGTATTATCAATTGACCAGCAAGATATTTTAAAAGAGATGATTTCATTAGGTTTTGTTGAATTGAATCTCCTTGGTAACTATAAATTTAAAAAAGAGTTCGGAGAGCAATTTGAACTTCGAAACTCCTATAACAAATCTCTTTGGAATATTGCTTTTGGCTACGCCGAATACTACAAAAAAGATCAGAGAATGGTTCAAAACTTTATCAATAGTGATGAAATTAAAATAGAGTTTATAGATGAAGCTAAGAAAATCTATAATGATTTTCAAAACAAAATGAATAAGCTCATCGAAAAAACTCGCGGAAGTGCCAAAAAAGATCGCGAGCTTATTCTTTGGGGCGCTCTTTTTACAACCATGAATGGAAAATACAACTCCAATCAAGATTAATTAAGTTTTATTAGAATTTGGTCGTCATTTATATCCGCAACCTCTCTATCAATCATTTTTTTCAACATAAATATTACGAGCGATTTTGCAGGGATGATGGATGCAATGGATGCCTTTTCAAGATTTATCAGTAATCCATGTGAGTTTAGTTGAGCAAAACCTGAAACCTTAAAACTTATTTTCGTTAACAATTTTATTTTTCCTTTGAACTGAAATTGTCCATTGGTCATCTTCAGTTCAAGTTGTGAAAGATCATTAATTTCAATGAGTGACTTATCTTCACCAACTAAAATCATTTTTTGATCATAGGTATCCAAGCGATCAATGTTAATCTGCATTGAACTGATTAAATGTGCCAGCTTATTATGATCCTCTAAAAGAGAAGGTGAAGTGTGAAATGTCATGGACTTTAGCTTTATTTCTTTTAGATCAACACTTTCTGCATTTAATGTAAATTGACTTCGAGTTGATAAAAACTGACCTTGTAACATTTTTAAGTCAAGGGTACTTGGTCCGTCCATTTCAAAAGGAGTGGAAAGTAGGAACGAATCAGATTTGAAAAAGAGTCTGTTCCTTTCATGAACGAGTTCAGAATCATAGGGTTTGTGTTCTTGGTTAATAAGAACATGGTCGCCATCAGCATCAATGAAAAATTTTCTTGCAATAAGCCTTCCTGTCATCTTCGAACTCTGACCCTGGAGAGAAAGAAAGTCAAAATCGATAGAGACCTCTTTGGCTTGTGCAGAGAAACTTATTATGATTAAAATTGATAGCAACCAGTTCATGATTTTCCCTTTAGTTAAATTCTTATTTCTCAAAACCTAAATAGATATCTTCAAGCTCGACCTTTCGATCAAGTTCTACTTCAATAACTTTTGCACCATCAGTTACGCAGAGGATATCTTTATTCTCAAATTCTGCTTCCGCAGAGACGGTGATAAAAGCTTTTTCATTTTCATAATAGGTGAAAACGTTAGCTTCTCCTTTTAGTTGCGCATGACAAACAGGCATTTCAATTTTGAGCTTGAGATGAGTTTTTCCATCCTTTAACTGACTACTCACGATTGAACCTGATGTTACTGGACCCTCTGTCGTATTGGCATAAGCGAGTCCGGCCGTTAATAAACTTAGTGTCGTGATAATTGTTGTTAAGTACATTTTCATAATTGCTCCTTTATATTTGAGGATTTATTTATCCTCTTTTTAAGTTAATCTCTAGTTACTGTATTTCCTAAACCGCTGAATCCTAGACTTTTGACAGTTACAATCCCTTTGAAAAATATTTCAGGATTGTATACTTGCATCTGAGTATGATCTTCATTCGCTCCATTCCATCTTTGAATCGTGCGACCACTTCTGTAAGTGATAGGGTAGTTAATATTATTGACGAGATGAATGGATGGAAGATTTCTTTTCTTTGAGAAAATGTCACAACCTTCCACATTTTGAAATCTTAGTTGGATAGCATTTCCATTGGCCACTCTTTCAAAAAGATTGATTGGACATGTGACAGATCTGTTGATTCCTGCTTCAGTAAAGTCAGCTTTAATGGCTAATCCATTGATGATTTCAGGGACTTCTCCAGCTATGTCTGTTAGCTCACGAAATAGAGATCCTTGTAGTCCATAGTCATTATATTGCGTCCACTGATTCTGAGTTTCCGCGCAGACAGTACGACAAATTGGACGATCAATGCGCGGACGGTCTGGGTCAAACGCTTTTCTGTCTTCACAGCGACGTTCAGTCCTCACACAAACATTGTTATCATGTCTTTGAGAAGAGTTTGAAAATTCTCGATATTCTCTATAAAGCGAAGTCGGAAGGATTTCGATAATGTCGCCATCCTGTGCAGTTTGCAGAAGCTCGACAGAACGCTCACGTGGAATTCCACGGCCTTCATTATCGGCACCACTTATCTCAACACGATTTTCAGTCGGTCTAAGTGTTGCACTAGTACGATAATGTTGACCTGTGAGAGTGTTCTCAGATTGAGCAAAGGTAACATCGAGATCACTTGCTTCTTCGAATTTAGTTGAAGAGAGTTGTAAGCATAATCCAGAGTCGCATTTATCATGATCAGGTGTATTCGGATCAGCTCTAAAAGGTGCGAAGAACTTATCGATAGCTTGATTGATAATTAATTGGGTTACGGATGAGTCAGCTCCATGCATGCTAATGTTGAGAGACTGCGATTCAATAACTTTTCGAATATGAACATCAAGCTCACCCTTGAACCATCCCTTTTTAAAACCAATGCTTGCTTTCAGGTCACTGAATATTTTTTTCTTGTCGAAATGAATTTTTAAATTAGCAACTTGATAACGAGCACGTGTTTCAAAGAGGACTTCAACCATGACTTGGTTATCGTAAATAAATCGCTCCATTATATCTTTAGCTTTGGTCTTTGATATACTTTTGATTACTACATTGAATGGTCTATCAATTTCACAGTAATCGGCACCAAGCTGAGTTAGAACATTGGCATCGTATTCTTCACCAACGACATTCATGACTATTCTTTTTGGGCAACCCGGAAGGGCAGCTAGGACAGTATCACTTCCAAAGCTACGTCTTACTTCATCAAAAAGTTGAGCTTGATGTTGAACAAGAGAATTATCAGGAACATTAATTTCAGAAGTACCATTTGGAGAAATGATACGATTCTTAAGTCCAGAAATAACTGCGATATTAAAACCTAAGTTAACCGTACCATTTTCATTATCTTTAATGGTAATTCTACCATTTTCACCACCCCCATAGACGTAGACCTTAGGACCGACAAACAATCTATTTGCAAATTCAGCTTCATTTTTTATTTTAAAAAACTTGGCATTGTAGATAGGATTCATTGGAATTTCGATGAGATCAGTTGCACGATACTGATCTCTGTTTCTAATAATGTCTGTTTCAGGCAGAGAGTATCTTACGATCTTGCCTGTCCCGTCTGCAGTAACAGCTAACACTTCTCCTGCTGATTGATTTTGTGTGGATGATACTTGTTGCTCATTTTGTAATTCTTTTTCTTGAACATCCTTTCCACAAGAATTGAGACTTGATAAGCATAAGGTAAGACCAAGTAGCGAGATTAATTTTTTTGTTGTTTTCAATTTTCACTCCTTTTTAAATTCTGCACAAGGTCATTATCAACACGCCTTTGCACAAAAAGGGAAATAAAGTGAAGTGAAATCAAGTTAGCTTTGATTAAAGTGACCGTGCGGTCTTATCCGTTTTGAATCGAGGGGACAATCTAAGCCTTTGGTCTTGGTTTGGACATTTCAAGTCAGGATATTCTATGAACTGTCCAAAAAGGGTAGCCCTTGGACAGATGGTAGAAATGGCTCCTAAAGACCTCAAATTTCATGCAATATGAGCAAGAAGAGAGTGAGGTTTTGTATGCAAAATGAAATTTGGAAAGAAGATTTTTTAGGACTCATTCGAAAAATGATCGTAAGTCAAAATCTGACATATACCAAGACCGCTGAGATCTTAGGGATCTCATCTAAGACGCTAAATCGATACTTCATGGGGGAACGAGCCCCTAAGGAAAAATTTGTTCTCCATTGTTTAGAGAACATCTTTTTTCCTAATAGCACAGTCAGTGAAATAGTTGAGATTTATCCCCATTTTGAAAGTCTTTTGGCCCATAAGTTTTTTGAGAAAAACAAAAATGTGAATAACGATGAAATTATTTTGAAAGCTATGGAAGTTAATCATGATCTCTTCATTAAAATTGCTTTTAAGAAAGTCACGACGTCTAAAGATGTCATGGCAGAATATGGGAAACAGGGACTCCGTGATTTAGACAAATTTCAGCGCCTTGGACTTTTGAAGATAATAAAAGAAGAGATTGAATTAGAGCTTCAACTCCGTTTTTCCAACCCTAAGATTCTAAAAAACTTGTCTAATCAATTGCTGAACTCTGCTTACAGTGTTGAAAAAGCAGGAATTAGTAATAATTTTATATCCTGCCAAATTGGAAAAGTGAACCGTCAAAAAGCGCAAGTTGAAATTGTGAAAATCTTGAGAAAGGCCCATTTGGAGATTCAAAAGGTTTTTAATGGGAGTGAATTTGCTGGAGATGACATAGTATTCGTAAATTTTTGTAGTGATCATCTGAATCAGGAATTTTACCAATAAGTATCACGTACCTTTTAGGTAAATTGATGAGTAATCATTATTCTTCATCTAAGATTAATTTTTTAAAATTTTTTGAAAAGAAATCAATCTCAGGTTCAACCTCTTTAGGTTTCATCGCATTTAGTTTTAAACTTATGCCCGTGCTAAAAGTGAGAATCATTGAAACAAATTGGTCGAGGTCATTGCGATTGCTCACTGCTTTAAGATTCATCAATAAAAGTTCGGCAACTGACGCTACATTTTCCAAGATAAGTTTTTTTACTTGATGAGGTAAGAACGAGAGTTCTCTCATCGTATTCGCAAGGTAACAGCCTTTCTCTCCACTGCAATTGAGAGATGACTTGAGAAAGTTTTCAACATTTTCATAACCTAAAGGTTGCTTCGTTAGAATTTCTGCTACTAAGTTTGTCTCTTTATATCTTTTTATACTTTGACAAAAGAGGTCTTCCTTGTCTTTGAATTCAGAGTAGAGACCAGATTTATTCACGCCCGTGGCCTGTTCGAGATCATGTAATGAAGTGTTGGCAAAGCCCTGCCTCCAAAAGACTTGGATAGCACGATCTAGGACTTCTTCTCTGTTGAAACACTTTGTTCTTCCCATAAGTATAAGAATTTTATCATATTGAACCAAATAGTTCAATATTTTATTGCTTTAAGAATGGGGCTCAATTATATTGAACCAAACAGTTCATTAAACCGAGTGAAATATTATAAAACAAAGGAAACTGAGATGAAAAAATTAGAAGGAAAGGTCGCTCTTGTAACAGGTGGAAATTCGGGAATTGGTTTGGCCACCGCCAAGCTCTACAGAGACCAAGGGGCAAAAGTCGTTATTACAGCAAGCTCAAATGAAACTTTTGAAAAAGCAAAAGCTGAGCTCGGCCATGCTTTTGATATCGTTAAAACAAATGTAGGCCAATTATCAGAACTGGATCGCTTGTATGCCCATATAAAAGAAAAATATGGGAAGATAGATGTTCTCTTCGCCAATGCAGGGATTGCTCATTTTTTACCTACCCCGAATGTTGATGAAGAATTTTTTGATAAGCATTTCAATACCAATGTGAAAGGCCTCTATTTTACAATTCAAAAGGCATTGCCCGTGTTGAATCAGGGCAGTTCTGTTATTTTAAACGCTTCAGTTGTTTCAGTAAAAGGCATCGCCGGTGCTAGCGTGTACTCTGCCACAAAGGCTGCAGTTAGAAGTCTTGCAAGGTCTTGGACTGCGGAAATTCCTGTAAGCGATGTACGATTTAATGTTTTATCACCAGGCCCAGTTGAGAGTCCAATTTATAGCAAAATGGGAATGTCAGAAGCCGAGCTCAAGGGCTTTGCTGATGGCATTTTGACTAATCTCCCTGCCAAGCGTTTTGGTTCCACTGATGAAATGGCGAACGTGGCGCTCTTTTTAGCTTCTAGTGATTCAAGCTATATTGCAGGTGCAGATATCATGGCCGATGGTGGACTTGGACAAATCTAATTAAATTAATAGAGCGTGATACTTTTTTTATGGGCCTTGCAGTCGTTGCATGAGCCCATAAAAAAGTATCACGCACCTACAAAAGTGGGCACTTTTGAGGATATTTTTTCCTACGCGGTAAAAATCTCTCCCAGTCATTTAATCATTAAATCTCTGATATATTTAATCTAACAAATTTATTTTCCTTATAATTAACTAAATTTGTTAGTCTCTCGAGAAATTCATTTAAAGGACAAAAGATGTCTGGGCAAACCAAGAAATGGGTCGAGGATTGGTACGAAGGTTTTCTAGGAACTGGTCAAATTGACGAGACCTTTTGGTTTGAGAATAAGAATCAATTGGGAATTCATTGGGCCAATTCGCCAGAAGGTAGAGTATGGGTCCGAGAGTGGGTTAAAACACCACAAGGTAAAATCGCTTACCAAGAGCTTGAAGACAAATTAGAGAGTTTAAAGCAAACGACCATCTGGTTGTCGCGCAATCGCGATTTTATCAAGTGCAATCTTTATGAGCTCTATCAATTTTATCTCGATCCACGCATTCGAACGACTTGGATGCAGGGGAGTGTTAAGACGATGGTTTCTTTCATGTCTGAAGCAGGACCTTTTGTGGAACTGAGATCACTGAGATGGCTCGATCGCGATATTTTGAAAAACTTTTTTTTACTGAAGCTTATTAATGGTCAAGCCCAAGAAAGAGACTGCCGTTTTTCGACTAATTTGAAAATCGAAGCTCAGCAGGAGGATTACGATATTAAATCTTATGAATTATCGGTTCATCAAGTTTCCCAAAAAGGAATCTTACTTAAGGTGGAAGGGTCTCACGTCTTTGAAAAGCTGATGAGAGGCAAGAATTGGACGATCTTAAGCAATAAAAAGCTGGGACAGTACGATTGCTTCAATGGAAGAGTTCATTTCAAATTCAGCCAACCTTCCTTTGGAGGGTCCCTAGATCAGCACTTTCTTTTTATGAATTATCAGCAATTCGAAAACGCTGATAAGCTCAAAACGATAGTGCATACTATAGAAGAATGGACGAAATACTCAAAGCAATTCATAAAAAAGGCCGCTTAATAAGCGGCCTTTCTTTGACAAAGTTTGAGGGAAACTATTTTACGACAATATCTTTAATCCCGATCGTGCCTATGAGAAATGCCTTATTCGAAATTAAGTGTACTGTAGAAACTTTTTTATCTTTATAGAGTAATTTCCAGTCGTCTCCAAGACGTTGCAGTTCAAATTGGTATGATTTTCTTTTGTCGCTAACGCCACTGTAGAGGGTATCAATTTCAATATCGCCACCATTATGAGGAGCAAAGTTGCTACTGCGAAGAATGACGATGTCACGATCTTTTCTATTTTCCATAACCAGACCATCTTCTACTTGTTCACCTTTATATGTTTCTTCATTGATCTTTTTACCTTTGTTATCAAAAGTTCTCTTGATAAAGGCAATCGCATCGTGAGTGGCATCATCTGTTTTAAGAATGAAATGAGTAATGTCCTTGTCCTCTTGATTGGTCATCAAAACGAGTTTGATCTCTGCTGCGAATGCATTTTGTTTGAACGCAGCGAGAGTTAAAAGCAAAAAGAAAAACACAGCTAGGTTACGCTTCATAATGATCCCTCCAAGGAAACTCTTCACGATGGAGAGGCTTTGTGCAGGTTTCATGCCGAAGTTCATTTTCGAGATTTTAAGAGGTTGCACTTTTAAGCTAGGCCCACAAAGACTCCATTAAGTGGCCATTTGGCACCATGAAAAAAGTATAAGGTGCCGAAAAGACGACTTTTTATCATTACCCGACAAAAAAGGTTAATGGAATTCCTGATTGCGCCGATCAGATATATGCAAGTTTGAGGAGGAGATCATTTATGGAAATGACATTAAATGCAAAAAAGCGCAACGAAGGTTCTAAGGCCCGTCAATTAATCAAAGAAGGTTGGGTACCTGGATGTGTATATGCCAAGGGCATGAATCACAGCATCCAAATTCCTCTGAAGGACATGAAAGCATGCTTAAAAGCACATGCTCACATCATCAATCTAAAAATTGAAAATGTGGGAACATACATGGTTGGCTTGGAAGAGATTCAGAAAGATACAATTTCTCACACGGTAAACCACGTTTCTTTTCATGCTCTCAACAAGAATGAGAAGACAACTTTGGATATCGAGATTGAACTCACTGGTAAGTCAAAAGGTGAAACTTCTGGCGCCATGATGTATCACTTGTTGAGATCAGTTACAGTAAAAGGGTATCCTCAAGATATTCCTGACAAGATCACAGTAGATGTCGCTTCATTGGACGTCGGAGATGTGTTTCATGTGAGTGATATTGCCAAAGGATACAAGTTTGAATTCTTAAGTGATGATCTTGAAAAAGTAGTTGCTAAGTGTTCATTCGCTAAAGTTGTCGAGCTTCCAGAAGCAGCACCAGAGACTACAGTTGTGGAATCTATTGCTCCAGTGGAAGAGGCCGCACAACCGCAAGAAGAATACAAAAAGGCTGCTTAATCCCCAACTTGCAGCTTAACCTTGAATTAATACCCCCGCAGCAAGGGCCCGAGTAATCGGGCCCTTGCCTGTTTTTAATCAATGAACTTCGTGACAAGCTGTAAAGCGACCATGAACTTTTTTAAGTTCGGGACGAGTCTTGTGGCATTGATCAACAGCGATCGGGCATCTTTTATGAAAAGCACAACCTTCAGGTGGATTGAGCGGAGAAGGGAGTTCTCCTTTTAGTGGTGTGTGCTGAGTTTTTGGATCGAGAGAGGGACAACTGGTCAGAAGCGCTTTTGTGTAGGGATGTACCGCTTCTTCAAAAATTTGTTTGCGTGGGCCCATCTCAACAACTTTTCCTAAATACATGACCGCTATTTGATCGCACAGGTGATTAACAACTGATAGATCATGAGAGATGAAGAGATAGGTGAGTTTGAGTTCATCTTGAAGCTTGATGAGGAGATTGAGAACTTGCGCTTGAATGGAAACATCAAGGGCCGATACGGGTTCATCAAGGATGAGAACTTTAGGATCGAGAACGAGTGCGCGAGCAATGCCAATACGCTGACGTTGGCCACCACTCATCATATGAGGATAGCGTTCAGCATGCTCTGGTCGAAGACCAACCAACGCCATAACAGAATCCACTTTTTCTCTAATTTCATTTGTTTTAAGTTTTGTATTGATGAGCAACGGCTCAGCAATGAGTTGCCAACATTTCTTTCTTGGATTGAGTGAAGAGTAGGGATCTTGAAAAACCATTTGGATTGTCTTGTGACGATCTTGGGGTTTGAGTTCATCAATCGATTTTCCATCAATCAGAATATCGCCAAAAGTTCTTTTTTCAAGTCCCAGAAGTGTTTTGGCCAGAGTACTTTTTCCACAGCCAGATTCTCCAACGATACCAAGCGCGCGTCCTTTCTCAAGTTTGAAAGAGACTCCATCAAGTGCCTTAACTGTTCCCGCTTTTCCAAATAGACTTTTTAATTGGTAGTGTTTTCCGAGATCAACAATTTCAATCATTGTTGTCCTCCTAATGAACCAGTGACTTTTAAACAACGAACACAATCGATCATTTGCGGTTGTTCCAATTCACATTCTTTAACCGCGATATCACATCTCGGTTTAAATTGGCAGCCTTTAGGACGGTGAAAGAGATCAGGAACAAGGCCAGAAATACTTGGCAGTGGTGATCTAAAAGGGTGACCATGTCCGGCATGGGAATTAAGTAAGCCGCGTGTGTAAGGATGACGAGGACTATGGATCAGAGATTGAGTATCTCCTGTCTCTACGATTTCACCGGCATACATGACTTGTAGTTTTGAAGTATTTTGGGCAACGACACCAAGATCGTGAGTCACGAGAATTAAGGCCATTCCCGTTTGCTTTTGAAGATCGAGAAGAAGATTTAAAATTTGATCTTGAATGGTTACATCAAGCGCCGTTGTTGGCTCATCGGCAATGAGGAGCTCAGGATCACAGGCCATACTCATCGCGATCATCACTCGTTGATTCATACCCCCCGACATTTCGTGAGGATACTGAGAGAGTCTTCGAGCTGGGTCAGGAATTCCAACCATATCAAAAAGTTCAAGTAGTCTTTTCTTTCTTTGGACTTTATTAAGTTCTGAACGATGAAGTTTTAATGTTTCTTCTATTTGATAGCCGACAGTAAATGAAGGATTCAACGAAGTCATGGGATCTTGAAAGATCATACTCATTCTATTGCCACGAATTTTTTGCCATTCATTATTACTCAATGACTTTAGATCATTTCCATCAAAGGACATTTTTTCTGCTTTGACTGTGGCGTTGTCTGGAAGCAATCCCATTAAGGCGAGATTAGTTAAGCTTTTTCCGCATCCCGATTCACCGACGACTCCCAAGCTTTGACCTTTTTCAATGACAAAAGAGATATCGCGAACGGGGGTAATCGGCCCTTTTTTGGTATCAAATGTAATAGATAAGTTTTTAACTTCTAAAAGCGCCATGTTTACCTCTTCAACCTTGGATCGAGAGCATCACGCAAACCATCTCCGAAAAGATTAAACCCTAGAACGACAATTAAAATACAAAGACCTGGAAGAGTCACCATCCAAGGAGAACTCTCAATAAAAGAGCGAGCATCAGAGAGCATAACTCCCCATTCAGGCGTTGGTGGTTGCGTGCCGAGACCTAAAAAACCTAACGCCGCGGCATTGAGAATACCATCACTAAAACCGAGAGTCGCTTGAACGATGAGAGGCGCCATACAGTTAGGGAGGATTTCTAAAAACATAATTCGATAGGATGAAGCTCCGAAAGACTGTGAGGCCATGACATATTGCTTTTTCTTTTCGGCCAAAACGGAAGCCCGAACAATTCGGGTAAAGCCGGGAATGGAAAAAAGTGAAACAGCGATAATGGCATTTTTAATTCCAGGTCCAATGACGGCGACGACAACAATGGCCAAAAGTATAGAGGGCAAGGCCATGAGAATATCCATGATTCTCATAATCAAAGTATCAATCCAACCGCCGTAGTAGCCAGCAAAGAGACCAGTGACAACTCCAATAATGAGGGAGAGGACAACCACAAAGAATCCAATCATCATGGAAATACGGGCTCCATAAATGAGGCGCGAAAGGAGATCGCGTCCAACATCGTCGGTTCCTAAAACAAAATGTGAAATCCCTCCATCCCAGAGAGGAGGAAGTCTTAAGTATTCGGGATATATTTGAGAAGGGTCTTTAGGCGCAAGAAAAGGGGCAAAGATCGCAATAAAAGTAAAGAGTAGTACCAGCGCAAGGCCGATGACAGCTCCCTTATTATCCTTAAAATGACTCCAAAACTCTTTCATCTCATCCTCGGATTAATGAGGGCATAGATCATATCAACGGCCATGTTGATAAAGATGATCATACCAGCGATAAAAAGAATACCACCTTGAATGACGGGATAATCTCTTGCTGTGATACTCGCGACAATCCACTTGCCAATGCCGGGCCAGCTGAAAATGGTCTCTGTCAAAATGGCGCCAGTAATAATTGAACCAAATAAAAGTCCGATCACTGTGATGATAGGAACCATCGCATTGCGGAGAGCATGAAGCCCTACGATTCGTCTCCAAGGAAGGCCTTTGGCCTTTGCGGTTCTAATATAATCTTCGCCCAAAACTTCTAGCATTGAAGAGCGAGTCATTCTGGCAATCACGGCAAGCGGAATAGTTCCCATTGCTATTGAAGGAAGGAGAAGATGTTTAAAGGCACTCCAAAAAGGAGCGAATCCATACTCTGATGTAATTTCATTCTTTAAAGTATCAATCAACATCAGGCCACTCCACATTTCGATGTCATAATTAATCGAAATGCGACCGGAGACAGGAGTCCATCCCAGTTTGACTGAGAAGATAAGTATGAGCACCAGGCCCCACCAAAAAATAGGCATGGAATAACCAATTAAAGAGCTGGTCATCAGGGCGTAGTCAAAAAAACTATTGCGCTTTAAGGCCGCAAAAATTCCCATCGGAATTCCAATGATCACGGCAAAGAAAAGGGCAACAATTCCAAGTTCCAAAGTCGCGGGAAAGCGATCTGAAAATTCTTCAATCACAGTTCTTTTAGAAACGATCGACTGACCAAAGTCTCCCTTGACGGCATTCTTTAGAAAATACCAATACTGCTCGTGCATAGGTCGATCGAGCATTAGTTTGCTTTTCATTTCAGCATAAACTTCGGGGTTCGCTCCACGTTCTCCCAGCATGATTAAAACGGGATCACCAGGAATAAAGCGAATGACGGCGAAGCTTAAAATCGAAATCCCCACAAGAGTGGGGATGACGTGAAAGAATTTCTTAAAAAAATATCTCAGCATTATTTAATATCTACAGTTTTAAAAATGTCTCCACCCAATGGATCCATAACATAACCAGAGACATTTGAATTCATCGCTCTAAAGACGATTGAGTGAGCAATGGGAACCCAAGGAACTTCTTTGTTAAAAATTTCTTGAGCATTGAGGTAATAAGCAGTTCTTTTTTTAATATCGGGATTGCTTTTTGCAATTTTGATATTGCGATTGAATTCTTTATTGCACCAGCGTGAATAATTTGAACCCGATTGAACTCCTGAACAACCTAGCAAAACATTGAGGAAGTTGTCAGGATCGCCATTGTCGCCAGTCCAACCCATTTGGATCATGCTATGATCTCCAACCTTTGACTTTGATAAATATGTTGGCCAATCAAATGTGACGAGTTTGACTTTTATCCCTACTGCGGCGAGATCAGCTTGCATCATCTCTCCCATCTTTTTCCCGTTTGGATTATAAGGACGAGTAACGGGGAGAGTCCACATTTCTGTTTCGAAGCCTTTTGCAAGTCCTGCTTTCTTTAAGTATTTCTTAGCAAGCTCTGGATTGTAATCATAGCCTTTGATCTTTTTGTTATAACCCCAAATGGTAGGAGGCATTGGATTAACGGCCTTTACTGCATGTCCTTGATAAATCGCTTGAATATAAGCGTCTTTATTTAAGGCGTGATTGATGGCTTTTCTGACCCAAATATTTTGAAAAGGTTTCTTCGTTACGTTCATGGCAAGGTAACCGACGTTAAAGCCAGGAGCTTCCATTACTGAAATGGTTTCACTTGCTTTCATCGCTTCGATATCGTTAGGAGAGGGCTCGATGATCAAGTGACATTCGCCAGTTTTAAGTTTTTGGTATCTGACAGAGGCATCAGGAGTAATTGAAAAAACGAGCTTCTCAATTTTTGGTGCGCCTTCGAAATAATTCTCATTTCTTTCATAACGGATCAAAGTGTCTTTTTGATATTTTTGGAAAACAAAGGGACCTGTTCCTATTGGATATTGATCGATTTCATCTTTGCGATTTTCTTTGGCCAACATATCTGCGTACTCTTTTGAAAGAACGCTCATGAAAGACATCGCCATGTTCGCTAAGAAGGGAGCATCTGCTTCAGTTAAAGTAATTTTGACTGAATAATCATCAACTTTTGCCACGGCCTTGATGATTTTATCCATTTCCATACCCGTAAAGTATTCATAAGAACCGCCTCCAACCATATGGTAGGGGTGATCTTTTAAAAGCTGGCGATTGATTGAAAAAAGTACGTCGTCAGCATTAAATTCACGAGTAGGGCTAAAATATTTGGTGGTGTGAAACTTAACTCCCTTGCGAAGTTTGAAGGTATAAGTTTTTTTATCTTTAGAAATTTTCCAAGATTCAGCAAGAGCAGGAACGATCTCAGTTGTACCAAGCTTAAATTCTACTAAGCGATTGTAGATGGTTAAACCAGCAGCATTATGTGAAGTCCCATCAGTCGTGATTTGAGGATTAAAGGCTGAAGGAGAACCCTCAGAGCAATAAACAAATGTCTTTGCTTGAGCAGCAGACATAAGAAAGAAAAAGGCAGTGATCATGAATTTCAAAATAAACTCCTGAGCCAAAGAATAAGGCATTTAATATAGTGATTATTTTTTGCTTATTTCACTAATATGACAACAGTTTCTGGACTCATGTTGCAGCGCAAATGCGATAATTTAAGATTATAATCCCATGGACTCTGCGTGTTGAGCGGTGAAGAAGAGAGCTCAGTCCAATCTCTACCAAAAATAGCTTTCGCAATTAATAGCTTTTAAGACCTATGATTAATCCTTCGGTGTTTAAAAATTGAAAAAGTTCAGAGACGAGATTCTCTTCTCCTGCAGAAAAATGCTCAGTGCCTAATTCCATCGCCTTCAAGAAAGGGTGAGTCTTGAGTAATTCGAGTAAGGCCAGTTGGGCCGGCCTTAATAGATGAGTTTTAATTTTTTCCGATTTATTTTTATAAAGAACAAAATGATTATCAAGCCATTCAATTTCGTTCAGATTTTTCGAGTCATGGTTTGGTAAATCCCAAATCTCAAGTAACGGATGGGAAGATTGATAAGGCCTGAGTAGGGGACTAAGTTTTAAACCGAGATCAGAGTTCGTTTGAATCTGAGTTAACAATTCTGGCGCGATCGCCTCAGGAACTGCGGCATGAAAAAAGTCCTGAAAATGGTATTCAATATCGGCCAGCTCTGGTAGAAAGGGAAATTCTTCACTGACTTCTTGGTCTCGCAAATAAACTGAAAACTTTTCACCATAAAGCCCAAGATCATAAAAAGGACTGGGGTGTGTTTGAATATATTTTTTTCCAACTTCGAAGAAAAGATCATCTCCCAAAATCTTCCAAACAGAGACAAAATGTTCGTTCAGAACACTTTGAAGTCTAATGTGGTAATCATTGTAATAGACCCACATGACTTCATCCGCGCGAAGCTTTCCGGCAGGGATGAGCAAATCTGAGAGCTCATTTTTTTGATTGGGATTCATCAGGAGTGAGAAGAAGCTCTCTTGGAATTTCTTCATTGATACTCCTCGATAATGGCCTGTGCTTTCTTGGCCTCTGCGACTACTACCGAGAGTTCAGGAATATCTTCATCCCATTCAATAATAGTAGGAACTGCTCCCACTCTTTTTATTAAATGATGATAGAGAGTCCAGACCTCAGGATAAACAGGCTTTGAGTGGGTATCGAGTAGAAACTTCCCCGTATCGGTGAAGCCGGCCAAGTGAACTTGGGCGATTTTATGTTGAGGAATGGCATCAAGGTAAATTTTAGGATCGAAGCCATGATTTTGAGCGTTCACAAAGACGTTGTTCACATCCAACATCATCATGGCGTCAGTTTCAGCGAGCAACTTTTTCCAAAATTCCCATTCAGTCATGGTTGAAGTTTTAAAGTCGACGTAAGCTGATAAGTTCTCAAGAGCAATGGGTCTCTTTAAATAATCTTGAACTTCTATAATGCGATCTTTTAAAAAAAGAAAACTCTCTTCGTTATAGGGAACCGGTAACAGATTATGAGCGTTACTATGGGGAAGTCCGGTCCAGCACAAATGATCACTCACTACTGAAGGTTCAAAAACATCGATAAATTCTTTGAGAGTCTTAAGATAATCCTCGCGAGGGCCTTGATGACTCGCAATCGACAATGAAACGCCATGAAAGGAGAATTGATAGTTCTCTCGAAGCTTCTCAAGAATAGACCAAGGACGACCCTTAGATGTCATATGATTTTCGCTTAGGGCTTCTAGGTAATTGATTTCCTGTGGAGGAGATTCCTCCCATTCATTGTAGTGTGATGTTCTAAGTCCAATTCCAACTAAATTCATAGTGCCTCATAGTGAAAGATTACACTCTATGAGTCAATCTCGAGGCCTTTTTGTGACAAAAAAGTTATACTTCACTCATTATGACGATTGCTTACCTGGCCCCAGAAGACCGACTCAATGATCTTTTGTTCGAACTTGAACAAAAGGGCGTTACTGAACCCAAAATCATCGAGCGTTTAGTCATTTGTGAATCTGGCCCCGAGACTTCAGTTTGGGCGCAAAATATTTGGTATGATGTTGAAACTCATCACTTTGAATCCATTAAACAAGCCTCAACCCTTTTGCGTGAGCGCGGTCGAAATTGGGCGTTGTATCCGACGGCCAATGTGAGGAGGGCGCGTTTAATTGAAGATCAATTACCACACTTTAGGCCAAAGCTTTTAACTTTTCCTACCTCTCTACCATCAGCACCTGTGGGAGCATGGACTCTGCTCGATGATAAAACTCTTTTATGTGCCGCCAAAACGGATTCTCCAATGGCCTTGGGTGAATACAAGTTTGTTGAAGATAAAATTTCTCCTCCCTCTCGCGCCTATTTAAAACTTTGGGAAGCACTTACTCGCTTACAAAAATACCCTAATGAGAAATCGCGTAGTATGGATTTAGGGGCCTGCCCCGGAGGATGGAGTTGGGTTCTTTTGAATTTAGGATCGCAACTTCAAAGTATCGACAAAGCTCCCCTTGATCCCAAAATCATGAAACATCCGAATCTTATTTATCGTCAAGAGAGTGCTTTTGGAATTGAACCTAAGAATGAAGAAAAAGTGGATTGGTTATTTTCTGATATCATTTGTTATCCTCCGCGCTTATTGAACCTGGTTCAGAGGTGGATCGAGGCAGAAAAAAATACTAATTTTGTTTTCACGATTAAGTTTCAAGGAGAAACGGACACAAAAACTCTCAATGATTTTTTAAGCATTGAGGGCTCTTATGCCCGTCATCTTTATAATAATAAACACGAAGTCACTTGGTTTTTAATTCGCGATTAAGCTTCGAACTTGCCACCTTTTTTCTCGCAAGATGCTTTATCCATTTTATTCCATCCCATGCCTTTGCAAGCATTGTGGGCCTTACACTCGTTGCCTTTTGAATCACAACCATTTTTACTATCACAGCCATGGCCTTTGGTGCTGCAATCTCCATGTCCCTTGCAAGCATTTACACCGTAGCATTTCCCGGTCTTAACATCTGAAGTTTGCGAATTGGTAGTAGCGGCACAGCTGGCAAGAGTTAATCCCGCAAAAGCGGCAGTGACGAGTAGTTTTTTAGCGTCCATGGGTATCTCCTTTTTAATAAAATGAACGAGAGTATTTTCACTCCCTTTTTATAAAGATTGGTGAATATCTTTGAAGTTTTGTGACAACTAAATTCATTCCATCGCAAATTCAATGATTTATACCCTGTAATTTGTTTCACGATCATTGCGTCAAATAAGGAGTTATGAGATTGTCCGGCCATGAAATTCCTAAGTATTCTGATTTGTCTTTTATCGTTGCAAACAAGTTTTGCCGCTCGCATAAATCGCAGTGATGACTATCAAATGATGGGGAATGACTTTGAACTTGCCAATGGAGATTTGGTCTCTCAGATTGGCGTAGTTCGTGAACTCGAAATTGATTCACAAGATGTGAATACTTCTCTTCAAAATCCAAGTCTCGCCAATGAGCTTTTTCCGAGAGAGAGTGATCCCGGTTATTATATTGGTATTGACGGAGGCACGGCCACTCTTGCTGTTGCAGGAAGTTTGATGGCGGTTATTGCCTTTGAGAATGATCGTCAGATTATGGATTTTGTCCAGGCCCACCGTAACGATGTGACTTCTACTTTGTCCACGATTGGTGAACATATTGGAAGTGATATTCCCATCATTACCGCAGGCGTAGGATATGTTTTGGGAGTTATTATAAAGAACGATAGAGTTAAATTAGTGTCAATTAAACTATCGAAAGCGCTTATTTACTCTGGCTTAATTACCAGGGCCTTAAAAATGAGTTTTTCACGTTCGCGGCCCAGCAGCACAGATGATCCCTATGTTTTTGGTGGCTTTGATATCTCAAATAGTAATGTGAGTTTTCCCTCTGGCCATACCACTACGGCCTTTGCGTTTGCTACTGTGATTGCGGAAGAATTTAAAGATCACAAATGGGTTCCTTATGTTGCTTATAGTGCTGCCGCACTCGCTGGTTGGTCCAGAGTTCATGGAGCAGGAGATGGGCGTCCTGCGCATTGGGCCAGTGACGTCATTGTTGGCGCTTTAATTGGCCATATTGTCGCTAAAAAAGTCATGAACCCTTCAAAACGTGAAGGTCGGAATTATATTTTTGCGCCATCTATCGATGCTACAGGGCAAATTCACGTCAATTACTTCTATCAACAACCTAATGTTGAAATCCCTGAAAATTTTCTTTTCGATTAACAACTCTTTCGTCACAATTAAACCATTCTAAATTCACTCTTAAAGGCAAGTTATGACACTTCATTTTGATCCCAATTCTAAAGCCTCTGCAAATGATGGAATTTTTGGATTACCTTTTAGTGAAAAAGACTCTCAAGTTATTTATCTGCCTATTCCTTGGGATGTGACGACTTCATATGGAAAGGGAACGCATAAAGGTCCTGATGCTGTTTTAAAGGCCAGCGAACAAATTGATTTCTTTGATCTTGAATATGGCATGGCCTACGAAGTTGGGCTGCATATGAAAAAGCAATCCGCTGCTATTAAAAAGGCCAATCTCCAACTTCGCCTGCATGCTGAGAAAATCATGGATGCAGATTCTGATTCAATTAAAAAAAGTAAAACGCTGTCGGCTTCACTATCGAAAGTAAATGAAGGCTCTGATCAATTGAATGAAAGCATATATCTTGATTGTAAAAAAATATTGGCCCAAAAAAAGACACCCATTATTTTAGGTGGGGATCACTCAGTTCCCTTTGGTGCTCTTAAGGCTTATGCAGAAACTTATCCTAACCTTGGCATTTTGCATTTTGATGCCCACTCAGACACACGCAAAGCATATATGGGATTCGAACATTCGCATGCTTCAATTATGTACAATGCGATGACAAAAATTCCTAAAATTGGCAAACTCGTTCAGGTGGGAATCCGCGACTTTTGTGAGGAGGAATACTCCTACACAGAAAAGCATAATAAAATTGAAGTCCATTTTGATGTCGATCTTCAGAGAAGAAAGCAGGCCGGTGAGAAATGGCTCGATATTGCGAAAGAAATTGTTTCTTCTCTTCCGAAACAAATTTACATCTCTTTTGATATAGACGGACTTGATCCTCGATACTGTCCGCACACAGGAACTCCTGTTCCCGGTGGATTAGAGTATCATGAAGTGACAGCTATCCTTGCGGAGATTGTAAAGAGCGGGAAAACCATCGTCGGATTCGATTTAGTTGAAGTTGCACCTGGACCAAAGGGTGATGAATGGGATGCTAATGTCGGTATGAGATTATTATATAAAATGACAGCAGCAATGCTTGCTTCTCAAAAAAAGATAAGGTCAAAATTATGAATCCTCTCCACCTAGACGAAGAACTCGAAACGGAACGTCTCATTATCAAGAAGCACTCTCTGGATGAAGCAGAGATGATGTACAAAGCTATTGATTCTGATCGGGGACGATTGGCAGCCTTTATGCCATGGCCTGAAAAAATCAATAGTGTAGAAGATGAGCTTGAGTTTTTAAGGGATTGTCAGGAATGGTGGAAAGTTTGTCAGCAGTTTGATTATTCAATTTATGCAAAAGAAAAGTTGGTTTTTTTAGGAAATGTCGGAGTTCATACTATTCGTTGGGGTCATGATTGCTGCGAAATTGGTTATTGGTTATTGGCCGGACATGAGGGCCAGGGTTATATGAGAGAGGCCGTCACCGAGGTTGAAAATCATTTGTTTGCAAAGGGCTTTAATCGAGTTGAAATTCGCTGTGATCCTAACAATACCAGGTCGACAAAAGTTCCAGCGGCATTAGGTTATTCTTACGAAGGATTATTGCGTGAGCAAACCAAGCATGGTGATTATTTTAGAGATACTTTAGTTTATTCAAAAATCAAGAAAGACAGGTAAAGCACAGTCGATTTCCACTGCTTTTATAGAAACTTTACAACGGTAAGCTAGAATCTCGACGCCTTCAGCATGGACCCTCTTTAAGGCGTGAGCGTAGGCTGGATCAATTTCAATGGCCGGTCTAAATTCTGAAACATCTTCTCTTTGAATAATATAGAGCATGACCGCCCTCATTCCTTCTCTTTTAATACCGGCCAGTTCTTCAAGATGCTTCAAGCCTCTGTCACTGACAGCATCTGGAAAGACAGCTCTTCCATCCTCTGCTTTCATGCTGACATTTTTAATTTCAACATAGCAATCTGGTTTGTCTGAAGATTTCAGTAAAAGATCAATTCTACTTTTGCCAATCGTTGCTTCTGGTTTTATTGATTCGTAACCCATGAGTTCTGGGATTTTATTTTCTTGGATTGATTTATAGGCCAATTTATTTGGTATCGAAGTATTCACTCCAATCCATGTTTCTCCATTATGAGTAAGTTCGAGGCTGTATTTTAATTTTCTTTTGGGATCATCATGATAGCTAACGGCAACTTTCCAGCCTGGTTCCCAACACGTCTTCATGCTACCTGTATTCGCAGTATGAGCAGTTACGACTTCTCCATTTTCAAGAGTGACATCAGCTAGAAAGCGTTTGTATCTTTTTATGATTGTTGCTGTTTCTAATTTTTTTTCAAATTTCATGAAAGGTGAGAGTGTTTGATCAGTTGATTAATACAAGCTTTAACGCTTTCTGGATTGGCAGGTTTAAAAGAAGTACCTAACACCGAACGTCCCAAGACATTGACGCCAATAAAAGACAATTGATGCCTCATGGCCATGAGAACATGATGTCCACCACCGCCACTCATGGTTGCAATCATTGCTGGCTTTTCATTAAAACAAATTCGCCAATCTTTGTTCGTTCTCGAGATCCAGGCCAAAGCATTGTTAAATGTTGGAGGAACTGAACCATTATATTCAGGAGCTACGAAAATGAGTCCTTTTGATTTACTTAACTTTTGTGCAAGATCGTGGGCCGGCTGAGGAATTCCATTCTTTTCTAATTCAGTATCATATAAAGGAAGTTTGAGATCTACTATATTGATAAGTTCACAAGGAAGATTGTGTGACTCAACTTCAGTTTTTATTTCTTTGGCAAGCTTGAGATTGTTTTGAGAGCTAAAAACAAGAAGTGAGATCATTACTTCTCATCCTCGAATAAGCACTTCGTTCTTTTCTTATTAGTATTAGAAAAACATGAGTAAGCAAGTCTACCCAAGCCTGCATTGAAATAACAAACGACAATTCTTTCATCTATTTCATCAAGAACTTTACAGTTGATACCATTGCCATAGGGATTGGTAGGAAAGTTAAGACCTTCTTCCTTTAATGGAATAAAAACATTTTGAGCTTCGTAGGATAGAAAAAGCCCTTCGGGATTGATGCTCGTAACTGCTACTTTATAAAAGCCATCAGTACCACAGTTCATATCTTGAAATGTAGCATCTGGTTTCGACATCCAAAAACTACGAAGCAAAGTCTTGCCTGGAATTTCATTCACTTTGACCACAACATGTGAGCGTTCATAAAGACGCTGCAAAACCCCCTTAAGTTCACTATTAGGAACTGGGCATTGCTCCGATTGAGCAAAGGCAGATACTGAAGTTAGCGCCATGAGAAAAAGCCCTAAAATCGTAGGCATAAATGGTCTCCACTGTAGTTTGGGGCGTATTATGCCTAAATTTCCTGACATGTGAAGCCAAAGTTAATACATGTAGATAAATTCGACATGTGTCAAAAAAGATGTCCCAAGGTGTGAGGTAAGTCGCTGAAAACACGATACTCTTTTTGGCGCATAACTTGCTCTTATTTAGTCAAAATGTCCTTAATTGGAGAATGTTATGAACAAGAGAGTCTTATTTATTGCCCTCGTCGGATCTATGCTTGTGAGCTTTGGCTGCGGAAAAGACACCAAAAAAAGCGATGAAGCTGGTGCGGAGTACTTTTCACAGTTTGCAACCGCAAGTAATGGAATTCCTCTTCAATCAGATCTTCAAGTTTCCTCTGTCACCAATGCTCAAGGTGGTTCTGGATATTATGGGTACTATACAAATACATCAACAGTAACGAACGATATTCACTTAAGACTTGATACTGATGGTTCTTTCTTTCTTTACAGAAAGCCTGTGAGTAACTTTTTTTCGAGCCAAGTAGATCAAGACAACTTTAGATACAATGGTCTCGTTGGAACTTGGAAAATTGAAGCTACGAAATTAGTTCTTGAGGGTGTAGGTTCAACTCTTGATTACAATATCAATACTAATTTAAACAATTCTTTGAATGGCGGTTATTACAACAGTACTCCTGTTGGCCAGTATGAGTATAGCGACAAGTGTTTTACTGTAGAGATTCGTTCAACTATCAAACTTGATACAAACGTCTCTTATGATAATGGTGCACGTCAGGAAACAGATGCTCTGATGTCAGGACAGATTGCAAAATTTTGTCATCCTTAATCAAAAAAAGTCATTTTTTAAATGTAGCAGCTCCGATGGGAGCTGCTTTTTTTTTATGGGGAGAGAGGTTACAATAAAAGCTGATATACATTAAGGAGAATTTTATGAAGTATTGAGCTTTTGCACTTTTTGCTGTAGCACCTCAAGTTTTTGCGAGTAGCTCATTACAGGACCTGATGTATTTTCCAGAAAGCGGTACTCTTTGGGGAGATTCTCAACTTTCACATATCGGCCAATCTTCCAATTTAGTCTTGCGCTCAAATAAAGTTAAGCAATCAGAAGAAGACAAATCGGCGTGGGCCTTACGCCAGCAATTAAGTGTTGGAATTCTTCCTGAACTTGAAATGGGATTAAAGCTTGGATTAGTTTTTGGTGGAAAGATTGAAACTAAAACCATGAGTACTTCATCAACAACTGAAAAAAAATTCTCAGGACTTGAAGATATTGAAATCAACTCTCGCTATCGCTTAGCAAAAGAAGGAGACATTGGTATTACTTGGGATGTTCGCGCTGCCTTTTCACCTTCTTTGTCAAATTATAAACCAGGCACAACAAGTGAAAGCGGTAATGCGCAAAGAGGGGGGCACCAATTTGCAGTTGGTACGAGTGCAGGAAACCACGTGCAAAACTTTAGCTGGAAGTCTTATCTTGATCTCATGTTCAATTTTGAAAGCACTGAGGAAAATGCACAAACAGGAATTGAGCAAGGAACTTATAGTTCGCATATGGACTTTGAATTGGGAACTCGTGCGCAAATGGAATTTGATCCTGTCACTTTCGGAGCGAGGTTGGCCTTTCATCACTATGGAGCAAACGACTATACGCTTAAAGCAACTAGCGCTAAAATTAATTATGATTCGTATGGAGATTTAATTTTGGGGCTCGATGCCTCAATGGCGGTTTTGGATAACCTTGTTGGCTACGGTGGTTTTGATTATTCTTTTACCTCAGATCAAGGCTTCAAATCTTCAAATACGGATTATGATATTTCTGATCGTAGTGTTTTTGGTTTTAATCTTGGTGCGAAGTATAGTTTTTAAGAATATTAAAAAAGAAGAATGTAAAAGGGCGGATGAATTCCGCCCTTTTTTTATTTAAAACTTTTGAGTAAGAAGTCATTTAACTTGGCCCATGAATCTGTGTCAGCTTTTTCATTATAGGCGAGCGGTAGACCGAATTTCTTTCCGACTTCAGTTGCATCCGGATTCGTGAATCCATGCTTAGCCCCTTCGTAGCTGAATAATTCATACTTAACTTTTGCTTTTTTCATTTCTTTTTCAAAGGTGGCAACATCTTTTTCTCCGACCATTGGATCTTCTTTTCCTGTAAAAACCATGATGTCAGCTTTCACATGTCCCTTTTCTGCTGGAGTTTGTGTCGCTAGGGAGCCATGAAAACTCGCGACAGCTTTCAGGTCTTCTCCCATTCTCGCCATATTGAGAACGATGCCTCCTCCAAAACAATAACCGATGGCCGCTATTTTGGTTGAATCTACTCCAGGCATTGACTTAAGGGTTGCCATGGCCGCTTCAAAACGTTTTTTAGCTTCAGGCATATTGCTCATTACCATTCCGGAGAATTCTCCAGCTTGTTTTGGATGATTTGCCGTTTTGCCATCACCATACATATCAACTGCAAAGGCATGGTAGCCCATATCTGCTAACATCTCTGCGCGTTTGCGAGTATATTCATTGTGTCCCCACCATTCGTGAACAACAATCACTCCCGGACGCAATCCGCTTCCAGATTTAGGTGCAACATAATAACCTTTCATTTCTGTCGAGCCAGCTTTGTAACTCACTTCCTTCTTATTGCCATGGGCACAAGAAACGAAGACTAAAGCTAACATCAAGAGAGAGAGTCTTCTCATCTAGAACTCCTTTTTTAAAATAATAAAATGGAAGCTCATTATGCCTGTCTTTTTAAGATTTGAGGAGGAAGGAAAAGTTGAACAAAAGAACGACGGGAAGAGAGCCTTCCCGTCGGATTTTTAAATTACTTAATTGGTGAAAAACGTTTCTTTTCAATAACAAGCCAATCGTAAAGCTGATCTGAAAGATCATCTATAGCACCGCCGTTAAGAAGAATTGACTCTTCTGCGTTATGACGCTTAAGAAGATCAGCTCTGGCATGGGCAAGCTTGCGTTGAAAGCTTGGTGACTCTTTTAAGAATCCGCCGTCTTTAAGAAGGGCGATCATCGAACCTCTAAGATCACCTTGCTCATTTTTATAATCATAAAGATGAGACTGAACAGAGCCTAATTCATTAGTTGTAATGAGTTCCGATCCTTTGGCAAAAACAATTTGCTCTACTCTTGCAAGAAGAGAATTCACAAATGTTTCAGACGATTGATTCAAATTAACTTTAGCTAAAGTCTGAGCAGCTTGAATCAAATACTCTCGTTCAAAATAGCCAAAGTATTCAGTGATTTTCTTTTCCAATGCAGCTCTTTCAAGATCGGTTAAATCTTTGAAATAGTTTCCAAAATAAACGTTCATCTTAGCGGTGATTTGATCAATTAAGACTAATTGCTCTACATCAACTTGTGAGCTCATTTTAAAAGTTGAAAAGAGAACATTATCCATTCCACCCAAATGCTTAACACTTAATTGCTTGAAGTTCTCAATCGCTTCAGCATAATTGCGAGCATCAAACATTCCGAGATTTGCAGGAAATTCATTTCTAATGGCAATGAATTGAGCTTTGCTATCGAGCATTTCAAAGAGTGGTTTGATTCCATCTGTCACAAATGCAGTTGCATCTTTTCTTGGATCAAGATTCACTTTTTTAATTTTTGCGCTTAAGTCTTGCCCTGCTGTTTTCTTACTCAAGAAATCAAAACTCAATGCAAGTTTGTAAGCAGTTGATTCAATCATGAGACGAACATCATCCCAAGCGGCATCAATGGGATTTGAGAATTGATCCCAGATCTTACAATCATGGAAAATTCCTTTCCCTTTATGGCCGTCAGTACAGAAAGGGACAAAAGTATCAGGATCAACTTCTTCGTCACTATAGCCAAAATCGATCGCTTGCTTATCGTAAACAAGTGTACCTTGTCCCTGACGAATAAAAGCACCAATCATACTTGAAATCATTGAAGGAGTATAATCCATCACTGTGGCCGAAGGAATCATTCCCGGAAGCAATTTTCCAGTCATGAAATAAACTTTTGAAACAGTTTCAAAAATCGAAGGATCGATTGTTGTTGTTAAAGAACCTGCAAAGTTGTGACGAAGTCCAAGAGTGTGTCCCACTTCATGAGCAACAACTTGTCTTACGTAATCTTGAGCATAACGATTGAAGATAATTTCTTTTTCTTCATCAGTGAGAGCAACATTTTTTTGCTCTTTATTTTCTTGATCGAGCTTTTCGATTTTGGCCAAAACCGCACCAATATCTTTCATGAAACTTTGGTGATCGTGGTAGTTACAAACTTGTGCGTTTGTAAATCCTTTGACTCCAATATTTCCAGCATCTGTTGGAAGAGGTCTTTCACCTAAGTATTTCTTAAACAAACGAACAGCGCGAGCATATCCACCAAGGCCAAAAACAGAAGTCATGTAAACGTGGGACTGGAGAGTTTCACCAGTAAGCGGATCACCCATCATGTTGGCATAAGCAAAACCAGCAGTGTCCCACTCAAGCCATTGAACAATATTATAACCTGGCTCATGAACACTGATACCTTCAGGAAGCATTTCTGCTTTCATGACTTCTTTTCCAAAAACTCTGTTCCAGTAAAGAACTCCATCTATTACCGCTTGCTTGAAAGTTTCTGGAACATTGCGAGTGTAGTAATAAGTTACAGGCTTAGAAATATCAAATTTCATGATTGGAGTAATACTTGCTCCAGAGCCTGGAGTTAGGACCGGATAAGTTTCAAAGTAACCAACTCTCTGCTGGCCATTGGTCGCTCTTGGTTCGAAGTTGTCATTCTTTTTGTAAGTCGAAAAAGTATATTTGATCTCAGTTGATAAATTAGGAATGTTTCCTTCTTCATCTGCTTGTCCATCTAGTCTTACAAATTGATCAATAAAAAGGTAATTGCCACGAATTTCGACTTTATGAATAAAGCTATTTGTTACTTTGAAAACGATATCGCTTGGAACATCGCCACCGCTTTCGCTTGAGTACATGCTACGCTTGTAAAAGAGGTGATTCATGCCCGTTTTAAAATCGACGGTAACGCTGTCAAATGTTTGAGAAACGATTGGAAACTCAGCAAGTAGAGCGCGAGTTTGGATTGTGTTGGTTGAAAGCTTCCCATCTAAACTTTCAAACATAAACATTGAATTTCCTTTGATCTCAAAGAAAACAATTTTAGGAGCCCATGCAGATCCAGTCGGAGTTGGTGCTCCTTCAATTTCGGCCATGGTCATAAGGAAGAGTTGCTCTAGGGCTTCTCTTTTAAATGACAAATGGTAACTCGTTTTTTCTGAACTTTTATCAATTGAACCTGTAATGATGGCATTGGATTCAGATAAGGGGACAAGGACAGTTTCTTTCTTCCCACAAGAAAAGAGAATTGCAGCTGACAGTAACAGGGCTAATGCACTTTTTTTGATAATCATGACTCTCTCCAAAATCAATTTAATGCCTATAACTCATTGGCATTTAAAGATGGCCGACTATAATAGACCGATCTCATACGAGTCAACTTTATTGGCCTATATTAGTCATAAGGATATGTTATGGATGGAAACAAAATTGCTAAACTTCTGATATCCCATAACTGCGTTTCTTTTGCGCCGCACAATCCTTTCACTTATGCCTCTGGATTGAAAGGTCCAATTTACTGCGACAATCGACAATTACTTTCACACCCAATGGCCCGCAATGAAGTGATTTTGGCCTTTCTTAAAATGATTGGTGAAGTCGCACCCCAAGTTGAATTATTGGCGGGACTAGCGACAGCTGGAATTGCGCATGCCGCTTTAATTGCTGATCGACTTGCTCTGCCCATGGTCTATATTCGTTCAAAAGCTAAAGAGCATGGAAAACAAAATTTAATTGAAGGCCACTTTACTCATGGGCAAAAAACTTTACTGGTCGAAGATCTCGTCAATCAAGCTTCGAGTATGGAAAGTGCGGTTGTCGCATCACGTGAAGCAGGCTTGAAACTTATTGGTGCTGTATCTATTGTTGATTATCAAATGGAGACTGCGAAGCAGCGTTTTGAGTCTTGGAAAATTCCTTTATTTGCACTCACCACTTTTGAACAATTGGTTGAACAAGCATTGCGACAAAATTTGATTGATCAGAAAGGTAGGGATCTCTTGTTCCGATGGCAACAAGATCCTAAAAATTGGCAAAGCTGATTAAGATCATAGGCAAACAAGTCTAGCCTTGGCTTCATTGTAGCAACGTCATTTAAGCAGTAGAATAGATTAATTTCTAATTCATTTTTAGTGATATTTTTTTGGAGGTAACTTTATGTCTAAGCAGGCAGTGCTTGAACTTGATGGTAAAAAATTTGAACTCCCAGTGATCGAAGGAACGGAAGGGGAGTTGGCCATCGACATTCGTGAGTTGAGAGCAAAAACAGGCTACATAACTTTAGATAATGGTTACATGAATACTGGTTCATGTGAGTCAAAAATTACTTTTCTCGACGGAGAAAATGGCATTTTACGCTATCGTGGCTATCCGATTGAGCAACTCGCAGAGAAGTCGACATTTATGGAAACTTCTTATTTGCTAACTTTTGGAGAGTTGCCCACAAAGCAACAACTGGAAAATTTTAAAGGTGATATTTCAAGCTACTCTTCAATTCCTCACGGAGTAAAAAAAATTCTTGATCAATTCCCGACAACTGCTCACCCAATGGGTGTTGTTGCTTCTGCGACAGCCTCTCTATCAGGTTTTAACCCTGAATTTTTAAATATGCCATTGCCTCCTGAAACTCGAATTAAAGCGATCGCTCAAGTTATCTCTCAGATTAAAATTATTGCAGCCTATTTTTATCGCAGAACAGTTCACAAAGATTTTATCGAGTCTAAACCTGAACTTGGTTGGTCTGGAGACTTTCTCAATATGATGTTTGGTGGAGACGGATACAAAGTTGATCCCGAAATTGCAAAAGCACTGGATACCTTACTTATTCTTCACGCTGATCATGAACAAAACTGTTCAACATCTGCGGTGAGATTAGTTGGTTCAAGTCAGGCCAATATTTTTGCAGTGATTGTTGGTGGTATTGATGCTCTTTGGGGGCAACTCCACGGAGGAGCAAATCAAGCCGTGCTTGAAATGTTAGAACTCATTAAGAAAGATGGTGGAGATTATAAGAAATTCTTGGCCAAGGCCAAAGATAAGAACGATCCTTTCAAGTTGATGGGCTTCGGACACAGAGTTTATAAAAACTTTGATCCAAGAGCCACTATCATTAAAAAAGCATGTGATACGATTTTGGCCAAATTAGGAGTGGTTGACCCACTTCTCGATATAGCTAGGGGCTTAGAAGAGGCAGCTCTTTCTGATGACTACTTTAAAGAGAGAAATCTCTATCCTAACGTCGATTTTTATTCGGGAATCATTTATCGCGCTCTGGGAATTCCTACAAACATGTTTACGGTTATGTTTGTCTTAGGAAGAATTCCAGGCTGGCTTTCTCAATGGAAAGAAATGCGCGAAGATCCAGCTCAGAAAATTGCAAGACCTCGTCAAATTTACACAGGTGCCAATGCTCGCGACTATGTTTCAATTGATAAAAGATAATAAGAATGGCCCTCTTTACGAGGGCCTTTTTTTATGAATTTTCATCAAGCTTATAAATCCACATTAATTCCAGAAATGACTGATCATCAAATAGTGAGCGGCTTAAATGATTTGCATAACCTTTACACAACTCAAAGAAAAGATCTAAAAGAAGATCTGTTAACCGAGCAAATGGTATCAAGCTACAGTTTGTTTTATTTGTTAACAAATATGCCAAAACTTGATTTTGTTTTTCAAAAATTACCTAGCTTTCTACAGCAAAAACTTCTTGAATTGCCTCTGATGGATATTGGAACTGGCCCTGGTACTTATCTCTGGCCACTTTTTGATTTAGGCAGAAATGGCCAAACTTGTGGAGTTGATCGCTCTCGATTGATGTTATCTCAAGCTGAGAAATTGCGAAGCGATCATTACCCAGATCATGAAATCATTTGGAGCCAAAATATACCGAAGACATTTCCGCAAAATGGCATTTTATTGTTTGGGAATAGCATAAACGAAATCGGGGTATCAAAAGTCATCAATCTTGTGGAGAAGTTTCAACCAGAGATTGTTTTGTGGATTGAACCTGGAACACGAGAGCTCTCTTTTGATCTTTTAAAGATACGTGATTTTCTAGGAACTCAAAATTTTAAAATTGCTTATCCCTGCGCTACCATTAATGGTCAGTGCCCAATGCTCAAGAGGGGCGAAGAAGCTTGGTGCCACCAGATCATTAGAATGACACATGAGCCAGAAGTTGAGCGAATCTCACAAATCGCTAAACTTGATAGAAAAAGTATGCCCATGAACGCCCATATTTATTTTAGAAAAAATGGAACGGAAAACACCACGCAAGACACAGCGACCATGGTTCGATTTTTAACTGAGACAAAGCATTCATTTGAGTGGGAAGTTTGCTTGGAAAAAGATCAAACAAATCAACTTTTAGTATTCGAAATTCCAAAACGTGATTTATCCAAGTCCCAGCTTAAAAATCTCCAAAAAGAATCAGTTGGGATAAAGTTTTCTTATCAATCGAGTAAGATTTTGTCTGAGCATAAATGGCGCATCAAGCTTATAGATTATCCCCATTCATCTTGAATTACGTTATAATTTATTGATGAATTTAAATGAATCCCACAATGATTATTCTCGAAAAAGTAGAAATATTGCCATTTTTACACTTCTTACTATTGCGACCTCTTTTTTATGGGGTCTTTATTTTGAATATAATTTTTTAAATCAACAAACTTCTAATATATTGTTTGGGCTTACTTTGAGCTCTCTTTCTCTTTGGATATTTGGAAAGAAGTTCGGACTCAACTTGTTCATTATTCATCTCAATATTTTTTTAGTTTTTTTTGCAATCGCTTTTATTTCTTTAGAACTTGGAGGAGGTGTAAATATAGCCACTTCTTTCTTAGTCGTTATCCCCATTATTTGTCTTCTCATTTTAAATTTAAAAGAATTGTTCATTTGGATTGCTATTTCTTTTATTGCTTCAATATTACTCACTTTCTTAGATTGGCATTCATATCAGAGAATTTGGTTAGAACAAAATTGGTACGAAGTTTACTTCTTGGCCATTCTTTCTATTTTTTTAATCTACTTGATAGTCATGAATTCAAACTATAATCAACGATTATTGACGATTCAAGAAATTGAAGAACAAAAGGCTAATGCCTCAAGAAATACAAATCTCGCGGCAATTGGAAGAATTGCTGGAGGATTTGCGCAAGAAATAAAAAGTCCAATAACGATAATCAATGGAAATGTTTCTAATATTAAAAAGAAGTTAAATGAGGAAGATGCAGACTATGGAAATAAGTATAAATCCTTGGAGACGGTATTAAAAACGACGGATAGGATTTTGACTATCACGCAGTCTTTGGAACAACTATCAATCGGAGATGTCGAAACTGATCTGTCAGTAATGAGAGTCGATCAAGTGATGAAAATGATAGAGTCAGATACTCAAACGTTAAGAAGTGAAAATATAAAATTTATTTTTTCTAATTTAGATATTGAGGACAGTTCTTTCTATTTGAATGAAACAACTTTCTTTCAAATCATTTTAAACTTAATTTCTAATGCAAAAGATGCGATCGGTGCCAATTCGGATTCCTGGATTAAAATAGAATGTTCTGTTCAAAAAAAAATTGTCTCTTTCTCTGTTACTGACTCAGGAAAAGGAATCGACTCTCAATCACTGGGGAAGATCTTTTCGCCATTTTATACAACAAAGGAATTGGGCAAAGGAACGGGGCTCGGATTATCTCTTTCTCTTAGCTTCGCAAAAAAAATGAAGGGCCAATTAATCTATAATCAAAAAAGTTTAAATACCCAATTTCAACTTATTTTGAGACGAGCGTAGCGATGCTAGATTCTAACAATGTAAATATTGAGCGATCGAAAATATTACCCTTTATTGCTTTAATTTCTGCTGTCGCTTTTTTCACTTGGACTTTTAACTATTATTACTTTTTTCAAGCATATATTGCAGGACAAATATGCTTTATATCTGGAGTGTTGAGCCTAATAAGCTTCGTTTGGACATACAAATGGCCATCATTATTTGCAACTCATATTTTTACTCTGAATATTTGGTTAAACCTCGTTATTAGTGGCTTTTATGGGGGAGGATTTAGTTCTTCGGCCATGCAACACTTGGTTTTATTTCCACTCGGTGCGTTTATTATTTTTAATAGGAGACAAGCTTTTGTGTGGAGTTTTCTGGCTTTGATAGGTCTACTTTATTTTAGTGGTCTTTCTTATTTTAATATTCCGCTCCCGCATAATCTCACCCATTCGCAATGGAATTTAATGTATCGGATTACTTTCTTTTCAATTTTTTCGGTAACAGGAATAGTTATTTTTATTTTGAAAAAAACTGAAGAAAAGCATGATGATATCTACTTCGATGCTCTCCGAATTAATATTGATCTCGAAAAGAAAAATCAATTAGGGCAAATGGCAGGACAAATTGCCCATGAAATTAATAATCCATTGGCGATTATTAAGGGACATATTTCAAATTTAAAACGTAAGTTTATGAATGTCGAGTCAGAGGGAAGTGAGTTTGATCGCTACATTGTTCCAGTCGAAAGAAATATTGATAGGATCGAAAAAGTTGTGCGTTCTTTGAAATATATGTCTAGGGATTCTTCAAATGATCCTATCGCTAAAGTCAAAGTAGATGAAATTTTAGAAGAGGCACTGATTCTTTGTAGTGAGAAATTTAGACTTGAAAATATTAAGTTAGAACTTGAAGATAATGACGATATCAGATCGCTTCAAATTGAAACAAGAAGAGTTTTAATCTCACAAGTTCTTTTGGCTTTGCTCGATAATAGTTTTGATGAAGTCGTAAATCTTGAAAACAGAGTGATCACAATAAAATTAATTAAAGATAACAAGCTAATAAAAATACAAGTCGTCGATAGTGGGCTTGGAATTGATTTGAAAAGTAAGGATGAAGTCTTTAATGCTTTTTATTCTACAAAATCTAAAGATATTCACATCGGTCTGGGACTGGCACAGGCAAAAGACTTGATCTTGAAATCAAATGGCAACTTAAAATTTATCGGAAACAATCCAACAACATTCGAAATTGCCATTCCATTAAATAACGAAATTTAAATTATTTTTTACCAGCGTATGCGCCACCAAATTTCTTACGGAATTTTTCAATTCTTCCTTCCGTATCAAGAACTTTTTGCTTACCTGTGTAGAATGGGTGGCAAGCGGCACAAATATCGATCTTTGAAATTTCGATTGTTGAGCGAGTGTCATAAACAGCTCCGCAAACGCATTCAACTTTTACTTCATTATACTTTGGGTGGATATCAGCTTTCATAAGGACCTCTTCAAAGGTTATTGCTCTAATACAATAACAGGTTAATCAATTCGGGAGGTTATAAATGCCAAATAACGATGATTTCGTCAAGGGCTGAGTTTAGTGGGCTTCACAGCTTCCACAGCCAGAAGCTGTTTTGTTTTCAGGATCAATAAAAGTCCAATGGCTGTATTTTTGATTTAAAGAAGTCATGGCATCTTCTAAGTCACTGAAAGTTTGTTGAAAGTACTCTTCGTCTCGGTCAAAATTGGTCAAGCTTACAAAGTAGAGTTCTTTAAATCCATTATCATTGCTTGCGGGCTCGGCTCCAAAGCTAATAAAAGCTATTTTGGCTTGTTGGTCATTTCGGTAAAAACACGAATCCCAATTGTTTTGATTAATCACGACTTGGCCCTCATTTTGAACTTAACCTACCAATTTACGCTTTACAGGACAAGCCGGTAAGTGTAAAAAACCAGCCTGAACTATTTTAACGTTGGAGGCCGTTGTGGCAAAAGGTGTAAATGTAATTGTAACTTTGGAGTGTACTGAAGCTCGTAAAGAGGGAAAATCTCCTTCTCGTTACACAACAAAGAAGAACAAGAAAACAACTCCAGATCGTCTTGAAAAAATGAAGTACAATCCTTCAATGAGAAAGCATACACTTCACAAAGAAATCAAATAGTTAGCTTTTAAAGCGTTTTCAATACAAGAAGGGAAGTCATCGGCTTCCCTTTTTTTATGTTATTTCAATAACTTACCAAATATTTCCTTTCAAGTTTGACCAAAGAAATTCCGAAAAAGAAGTGTGAAAAACTAACGAGGACTTTTTTTGGCCTTAAAATTATTACTCATTGATCCCAGTGAAGACTGGCTATTCAATACCAAGCAAGAGCTTGAGAAAGAATTGTATTCCGTTGATGTCGTCAGCAATGGAAAAGAAGCGCAACTTGCGCTTTATAATAATAAATATTTTGCCGTGGTTTTAAACGTTGAAACAAAAAATCACTCTGGTCTTCAAGTTTTGAAATTCATCAAAACAAATTATACCAGCCAACGCGTAGTCATGATTATTGAAAAGCTTGCGGAAGATCCAGGAGATGAAGAGGCGATAACTCCTGATCGTTTAGTAAAGCTAGGAGCGACTGAAGTACTTGTTAAACCTTTTGAGCTATCAGCACTTTTTACGACACTTGAAGGACATCAAAGTTTAGGTGATATGGTTGCCAATCTTCCTCGCAATAAGAGCGACTCGAAAGAAGAAGAAGTCGATTTGAAAGACGAGAAATTTACCTCTGTCAAAATCGATGAGTTCTATTCAACTCAACCCGTTCTTTTTGATGTTTTTATTAAGCTCAAGAGTGATCGCTACATAAAAATTCTCCATGCAGGAGATAGTTTTTCCCCAGAGAGACTTGATAAATACAAGACAGAAAAAAAAGTGGAAATGCTCTTCTTTCAAAAGAAAGATCTAAGTAAGTTTATCAAATTTAATAATTATCTCGCAGGGAAAATGATTGAAAATAACAAAGTTCAGTCGCTTACCAAAGTGAAGATGATTAAAAATGTTGCCGAAAAATTTATGGAACAATCATTCTCAGAAGGTTTGAAACCACAGATCATTGATCAAGGTAAGGATATTTGTGAGAACATCTTTAAGTTGGTTGAAAAACAAAAAGATTTACACAAAGTCCTGAGAAGTTTTCAAGAATTTGATACCAGTGCTTACAGTCATGCTTTTATAGTCACTCTTTTTACGACATCGATTATAAAGCAATTTGAATGGCAGTCGAAAGTGACTATTGAAACGTCTGCCTTTGCCTGCTTGTTTCATGATATTGGAAAGATGAAGTTGCCTGCTGGGATTTTGAATAAGAGACCTGAAGACATGAGCGATGACGAAAAAATAGAGTACTTCAAACATCCTGAGTATGGTGTCCAGATGATTGAAGGCAATAATATGATCAATAATTCTATTAAGCAGATCATTCTTCAGCATCACGAAAATTACGATGGCACTGGTTTTCCTGAGAGCAAAAGAGGAAGCAAGATTTTAACTTTGGCCAATATTGTTCATTTGGCAGATGAATTTGCTCATATCATTGTAGATAAAGAAATGAAGCCTCTGGATGCTTTAAAGCACCTTCTAAGCCAAAGAGAAAAGCTCATCTGGTTTAATAGTGCGATCGTAGAAAACCTCATTAAAGTTTTCACAGACCCTGATAAAATCAAGAAAGATTTTATTCTTCCTTCAAATTCTAATATTATTCCTAGTAAAAAAGCTTCTTGAAAGGCAGCTTTTTCAATTTAGATTCATTGTTTTTTGTGAAGAAGCTTAATACTTCTTTGGAAAGAATATAGGGAAATCTTCTTTCCGGTGAACTCACAATTATGTTTTGATACTTTTCAATTTTAAGATCTGATATCGCCGGCAATAAATTACTAAAGTGGTAGGTAAAAGATTCACCTTCTTTTCCTTTTAGTTGAATGACATATTGGTCTGTCGCCATGGATTTCGTGAGTAAGTCTTTCGCGCCCTCTGGCATCCTGTCGATGATAATTTGGCTTCTCATCATCAACATTTCTTCAATGAAAGTTTCTACTTTATCATTTTCCATTGGAGTATCACTTCGTCCAAACCAGTTATCGTCCTTCTTGGATAATTGAAGAAGAGTTGAATTGTTGGAGCTTGAAATTTTAATACTACTGATTTGAGTTTTATTAAGATGAAATATGCGCGATTCAACAAAAGATGTAAGATCTAGTTTTTCGAGAGCATTTTCCAAAGCATTAATATGGTAAATAATCGAAGGTTGGTTACTAATTGAAACGTAAGTTGAAGAATCAACAGGATTAATAAGACCGAGGTCAAGTGAAACAGTCTCTCCCGTTTTCTCATAAAATTGGATAGACATTAAAGGGTAATCTAAAGAGAAGTTGTTAATATTGATTTTGTCTCGTTCATAAATTTTTCTGATACTAATTTTTTTTATAACTTGAAAAATAAGCTCTAACGAATCATGATTGGCCGGGAAGGATCGGGGAGAGACGATATGCCATTCCTCTCTTCCATTATCATTTTGCAGTTCAAACTTAAAAGTCCCTAGGCGATTTTTAAAGTCGACTTTGACCACTTGCGACAAGGTTTCTTCTGGAATCAGAATGCTATACTTACTTAAATCGTAGATATTTTCTTTTGGAGCTTGGAAAAATTCAGAGAGGGCCAGCGCGAGGACCAAAATTGTCAAAAATGAGCCTAAGGCGACTTGTGACAAGAGACGGGCATTTATATCTAATTTTAGAAACATGGCCTTATTCTAACTTGCCTAAAGCCCTTCGACTAGTGATGATTAATTGTTGAGTTGAGGAGAATTTAATGAAGATAATTGAACTTTTTCAAACTGGCGGATTTATCATGTATCCGCTGCTCTTGTGCTCACTTTTGGTTTGGGCCGTCGCCTTTGAAAAATGGAGATTTTTCAAACTCTTTACAGAACAATACCAGGGGATAGGTCAGAAGATCTTAGATCTCATTCAAGATGGAAAATTTAACGAAGCTAAGGGACTCTGTCATGGCGTACATCCTCTCGTTGCTCGACCGTTTCAGCTAGCGCTTAATTCTCGTGAAAAACACAAGAATCAAGATTCTGCTTTGGATCGACGCCTGCTTGAGACTCAATTGGGTTTAAAACGTTTACTGTGGATCTTGGGAACGATTGGAACTTCAGCTCCTTTTATCGGGCTTTTTGGAACTGTTGTCGGAATTATTAGATCTTTTGAATCTATTGCTCAAACAGGAAAGAGTGGGTTTGCCGTGGTTGCTGCAGGCATTGCAGAGGCCTTGATTGCTACCGCTTCAGGAATCATCGTCGCCGTTATGGCAGTTGTTCTCTACAATTATTTTCAGACGAGACTCTCGCATATGTTTCAAGAATATCGCATCAAGGTTCTCGATATTTTGGATGAGCTTTAATAATGTCATTTAGTAATAAAAATAATGATGAAGATATTGTTGCTGAAATCAACATGACTCCATTAATTGATATTATGCTCGTGCTGTTGATCATTTTTATGGTGACATCCTCTTTGTCTCTCGAATCAGGTCTTACTATTGATGTTCCAAAGGTAGAAAAGACGGAGACATCATCTGACAGCAATGCTGTCATGATCTCTTTAACTGCAGATGGAAAAATTGCGGTGCAGGGAAAACTCACAACTTTAGAAGATTTAAAAATGGAAGTGGCCAATGCTCTTCAAAAAGAGGGGACAGAGCTCGTGGTTCTTGAAGGGGATAAAGCCTCACAATTAGGAAATGCCGTAGAGATAATTGATATCGCAAAATCAGCGGGAGCAAAAAAGTTTGCCATTGCAGCTGAAGCAGAATCTAAAAAATAATTATCAATTTAGAGATCGAGACCATCGAGCTCATCAAAGCCGTCTCCAGCTCCGCCTTCGCCCTCTCCACCAGCTTGAGGCTTGCTCATATCTTTTGATTTCTTATGAGCTTCAACTTTCGGCTCTACAGAAGCGATAAAATCTCTCAATAGAGTTCTTTCTCCTGGCTTGAGAAAACTAAATTTAACAGCAACTCGATAAGGCAATTTATCTGAACTGATAATACGACTTCTGATATTAAAAGCTCTACAGTAAGCGATTTCAGCATTTATAACAAAACGATTAGGTACTTGAAACTCAATCACGATAGATTGTCCTTCCACAAATTTGTGATTACAGAAAAAATACATGTGATCCATTCCCAGTTCACCGAGAACAGTCATTCCACGATATTGTTTTTCAGTAGGGATATTTTGAGATCCTCTTTGAACGACAAATGTTGCTTCTTCATTTTCACTTTCTGCTGTTTCTTCAACTTCAGCAACGGCTTCCAGAGAAGGAGCCTCTTCTGATGGAGCAGCTTCCTCGCCACCACCTTCGAGAAGTTCAAGTTGAGCACCTTTTTGTTTATAAGAGTATTCTTCAGCGATTTGTTTAGGGTCAACAGTTTCACCGTTGGCCGTTCTTTGTTCAATCACTGATTCAACTTCATCGCGTAAGCGCCAAAGCTTCAAAAAGATTTTTTTAATAAAAACTGGGTCTGTCGATTGATGATAAATCAAGGTCATCCTTCCCTGAAAAGTGTCCAATTCCTATTATGCCGCAAATTCCATTGCGCGCCAAGTCGAGCACGGTTTTGGCAAATAATGCCCATATCGGTGAGCGCCGCATCAACAGCTTAGCCTTTAAAGATAGAAATATTTAAGGAATTTCAGCCGTTTTAGCGGATTTTCCCTTGAGGAGGAATAAATGAAGAGAGTCGTTCGTCAATTAGCACTGTTGGCCTCATTGGCACCTTTAGTGGCCAGTGCTGAGCTTGCCCCACACGTCCCTGGGGAATTAATCGTAAAACTGAAAAGCGGCAATAAGGCGAGCTTAGAGAAGCAAATCTCTTCACTCGGTCTTCAAATGGAAAGAACAATTCCATTGAGCTATGGCGATTTATTTGTCGTTAAAGTTCCAGCACAAAAATCTTTAGAAGGTGCGATTTCTCAACTTCAAGATAGTGATGGCATTGAATATGCTGAACCCAATTTTATCTATCAAGTTAATGATCCTTATATGGGAGGAATGTCTGTTGAATTGGATAACTATTCAACAAACTCTTCGGCGCCGAACGATCCAAGCTTTGGAAGTCTTTGGGGACTTGTTAATAATGGAAGTAATGAACCTCAGCGTTCAGTTCCAGGATTAGCTGGTGCTGATATTGATGCACTTAAAGCATGGGACATTACGAAAGGTTCAAGAAAAGTAAAGATTGCGATTATCGATACTGGTATTGATTACAATCACCCAGATCTTAAAGATAATATCTGGACCAATCAAGCAGAGGCTAATGGTAAACCTGGCGTTGATGATGATGGTAACGGTTATATCGATGATGTTCACGGATATGACTTTGCTAACGACGATGGTGACCCACTTGATGATCATTCACATGGTTCTCATTGTGCCGGAACCATCGGCGCTGTTCATGATAACGGAGTAGGTGTTGCTGGTGTCATGAGTGAAGTTTCACTGGTTGCCGTAAAGTTTTTAACCGGAAGTGGTTCAGGAACTCTTGAAGCTGCCGTTAAATCAATCGACTATGCTACTAAAATGAATGTGGATCTTATGAGTAACTCTTGGGGAGGCGGTGGCTTCACTCAAACTTTAAAAGATGCCATTCAAAGAGCTTCTGATGCTGGGATCATTTTCACCGCTGCTGCTGGTAATGATTCTGCTAATAATGATAGCTCTCCTCATTATCCGTCAAATTATGATGTTCCTAACGTTGTCTCAGTTGCAGCTTCTACTGCTCAAGATACATTAGCGAGTTTCTCGTGCTACGGAAAAAATACCGTTCACATTGCAGCTCCAGGACATCGTATTCTTTCAACTGTTAAAGAAGGTGGATACGCAGTTTATTCAGGTACATCAATGGCCACTCCTCACGTTTCAGGAGCTCTTGGTCTTTTATTAGCTCAAGAAGGCAGAATGTCTCATCAGGATATGAGAGAAAGAATCATGGCCACCTCTGAACCTGTTAGTGCTCTTCGTGGAAGAACTATTAACTCTGGTCGTTTGAATGCATTTAACCTCTTGATGGATATTCGTCCAAATCGTCCAGGTCCAAAGCCTGGTCAATGGCAACGCATTCGTTTAAGTGATGTATGGGAATCTGCTCATCCTTACGTTGACAATGCCAATGTCGAAAAGATTTTCAGCGTACCGGGTGCAAAGTTTATTCGCTTGGTTGTAAAAAAATTCGATCTCGAGAAAAACTATGACTTTATTCAAGTGACTGGTGTTAACCGTCAGACAGTTGTTGAAAAGGTATCTGGAGCAGGAACAGACTATACGACAGATTATGTAGAAGGTGACACACTCGTGGCCAACTTTAAATCTGATAGCTCCGTTAACAAATGGGGATATTCGGTAGAAGAAATTGAAATTCAATAAGTAAATGATCTAGCCCCTCTTCGGAGGGGCTTTTTTTTTAAGCAGATTCTTTTCTTAGTGTTTCTTGTTCTTTAATAATCCCTTCAATTTCTTCAATCAATTTGGGAGCTTCTTTCTTAAGGGATGTTAAAAGCTCGATTAGCCCGCTATTATCATGCACAGAAGCTTTTTGTTCTATTGCTAAAGCGCAGTTTCGCAATGGCTCACAAAAGAAATTTGAGATGGCTCCTTTTAAAGAGTGCGCAGACATCCTAATTGTTTCAAAATCATCGAGTTCTATCGCTTGATCTAATTCTTCAAAAGCCTGAGAGAATCGTAATTGGAATTGTTCCTTGAGTGTCTGAATGAGCTCAATATCATATTCAAAATGTTCAAGAAGCTGCTCTTTATCGACAAAACCAGAAGCATTTTTGTTTGTTACAAGAGTCAGAACTGCATCTTTCTTTTCAAGTTCTTTATAAAGAACTCTCGGGTCTTGATAATAGCTACAATGTTTTTTAATTGAATTTCTAAGAGAATGAAGAGAAATGGGCTTTGCTAAAAAGTCGATAATTCCAGATTGCATAAGATTCTCTTGCTCAATATCAACAACGTTAGCCGAGACTGCAACAATTTTTGGGGCTCTTTCTTTAAGAGTCTCTTTTATTTTTTGAGATGAAGTTATGCCGTTCATGATAGGCATTTGGATATCCATGAGAATGAGGTCAAAACTTTCTTCAATCGTGGCATTAAATGCTTCTAATCCGTTAGAGACAATTTTAAAACGGTACCCCAACTTTTCAAGATGATTAGAAAGAAGCTTTTGATTAATTAAGTTATCTTCTGCAACAAGAATATAGGAGTCTGATCCACGTTGGAGAAGAGGAGCTTGATGAACGCTGTGTGATTTTTCAGGTGTACTTATCTGAATTGGTTGTGCCTCTAAAACAAAGCTAAAACGGCTTCCTTTACCGACAGAGCTTCTGACGATAATTCCTGTTCCCATGAGCATACATAGTCTTTGGCAAATGGCCAAACCTAAACCTGTTCCCCATTGCTGGCCATTATTTTCTGATTTCTGTCTGAAAGGTATAAAAAGATTACTAAGCTGATCGCGCTCGATTCCATGACCCGTGTCTTCAACTGTAAATCTATATTGATTTTTTTTTTGTTCATGTTCGACAATAATTTTAACATGTCCTCTTGAAGTGAATTTAATGGCATTTGAAACGAGGTTTGATAGTACTTGTGACAATCTTTTTTCATCAAGAATCAAGGAATCTGGAATATCGTGGTCAGCAATCCAACTGAGTTGTATTCCTTTTGAACTAGCGCTAAAGCTAAAAAGTGAAACGAGTTGATCGAGCATTGTTCGAATTTCAGTAGGGGATTTCATGAGTTGAATCTCGCCCTTATCAAGTTGTGAAAAGTCGATAACGTCTCGAAGAATGAGGTTAAGAGCTTCCGCCGAATCCTTTATGTGAGAGAGATACTCTCTTTGGTCATTACTTAAACTTGACCCCATCATAACTTCACTAAGACCCAAAATACCATTGAGAGGAGTTTTGATTTCATGAGAAATAGTTGTCCAGAAAGTATTTTTCTCTTGAATGGCAGCTTCAGCAACATCAGAGGCGCGTTTGAGTTCTTCTTCTGATTTCAGAGATTGTCTTTCATAGAGACGCGCAAAAACTGTTGAAAAAATGACAAGGCTTAAAGTTGAAATTGCTCTGTAACTATAAGAGTTCGCGAGTTCGGATTGAATCATTGGAATTTGATCATAATTATGGAGAAGCCCTATAAAAATGAGTTCAACAATTGTCGTAAAGGCAATCCACAGACCAACATTTGGGCCTAAAAAGAAAATACTTACGATTGGAATTATTCCAAACCAACTTATGCCATTTGAATAGAATCCACCTTCATTGATTGAATTTATAGGAATGAGAATCATTCCCGCTGCAATGAGTATAGAAGCTGAGAAACGAAAGTTCTTAGAAGCTTTTAATGAAACAGGGACGAATAAAAGTGAGAGTAGTCCAAAAAGGTGAGGGTAGCTGAACTCGCCGGTAACAATTCCTTTTTGTAGTAGGGAAATAAAAACTAAAATTCCAAAAACGGGAAGCGACTGCAAGAGAAGAATGGATTTTTCGTATTCTCGAATATTCGAAAAGCTACTTTTCGGCGGAATAAAAAATTGAAACCATTTATTGTCACGAAACATTGAGTTTCCCCTTCCGTAACTTATCGGAAAGGAAGGAGATAACGTTAGAACGACAAAAGCCGATCATAAAGATCGGCTTTTGCACTATTCAATAACTTGCGTAATTAAAAGATTAAGCTTCGAATAGGTGGCTATACTTTCTTAAAAACTTAGAAAGTGAACCAACTTTATCAAGTGTTCTGATCGCTCTTGTAGACAAGCGCAAACGAACAGTTAAGCCTGTTTCTGGGTCAAAAACTTTCTTCGTTTGAAGATTTGGTTTTTGAGTCATCTTAGTTTTATTGTTAGCATGAGAAACTTTGTTTCCTACTAATCTTCTTTTACCAGTTAAATCACACATGCGTGCCATGACTAATTCCTTTGCTTTCTACATCAACAACAGTCAGAGTTTTTATCGCTAAAGATGCCAAAAATCAAGAACTTCTTTCTGTTGCCCAGCCTGCAGCCACTAAACGCTTACCAGCTTCAACGGCACAGGTTTTATGCTCAAATCCCTGTTTTCCTGTGAGAAAAAGAATAAGTGTTCCCCATTTTTGAGCCGGAATGAGAGTTTCGAGATGAGGCGAATCTTTTTTGCGCATCGCAAGGTCTCCACCTTTTATACTTTCTGGCAAAGGATTAAGTGAAAGTGAAAAGGCCAAGTCGCGACTTCCGTCATCGTGCCAGATTCCATCTTCATCTGGGGAAGTTCTGAGCGAGATGATGTGTTCGACCGAATAATTGTTGAGGTAATGAGAAAGTTTTTGACCAATAAGGCCCGTGCTTTGAACTTGATCAGACAACCATTGATCAAGGGCCACCCAATTCTCTTGCTGAACCCAGGTTTCAACTTCCACTGGTAGTGAAAGTGAAAAGAAGCAATGTCCAAGAGTTTGGAAATTTGGATCATTAATTGTCATGAATAGGTCCTCAAGGTTACAATCCTCTTACATGAATAAAAAAAATATCGCAATCATTTCGTTTCTTGTTGTGGCCCTCGCAATGGTCTTTTACATGATGAGACCAATTGAATTGAATCAGGTGTCCTCTCAAATCGTCGAGGTCCAAGAAAAACCACAAGCTGAAGTGATTAATCAAATTGTTATAGAAAAAAACTCACCAGATCAAAAAGAAGCCATTATTAAAGTGGAACAAAAATCATCGCTTACTTCTGAACAGAAAAAATCAGAACTACAAAAAATGATGTTGGAGCTATCCAAGTATGATGATCGTTGTGTTGAGAGCGATAAAAAACAATTCCCGGATGATCGTCTGATCGATGTTAACGATCCTTTTTACACTAAACCTGAAATGGTTATACAAAAAATGCATGATGGAGTTTGGGAAAATATGAATCGCCCAATCTCAAGAGAAGCTCGTGAATTGATGAAAGAAATTGTCAATCAAGACTCGCAAGTCGATACATCCGAACTCTATGCCCAGTTAAATGCAATTGAAATTTGTAGACCAGCGCGGACAATGACTTATGTCGAAACAGTATTTGAAGCTTTTAAGCATCACAAATGGAATGACAAAGTTCGCCAAGAAATTCTTTTTGTGACTTATTCGATGTTTGAATTCGTTATTAAAAAGGAATTTTCCACTCCTAATTTGCTTTTAATGTTGTCCATGATGAGAACCATGTCAGAAAATGGAGTCATCCCTAAAGAAAATCTTGAAGATATCAATAGAGTTTTTACCAGAGTGGTCGATCAAGAAAAATATTTTAGGGACACTTTGAGAGACGGCAAAAGCGCTGAAGAGAAAGTGACAACTTTTAAAGAGGATTTTCAAGTCAAAGATGAGATGGGGCAAGAGATCATGAATATGATGAGGGAATACCGTCGTCGCTACGCTCCCGATTTTTCAGAATAATTTATTCCATACAGAGGTAAATTTGTTTTTCAATCATTCCTTGATCGAGACAAAGTTGTTTTATTTTTTGTAGCATCCATAGTCTCATCGGGCGAGGATAACGAACTTTTCCGTCGAGTCCTTTGATAAATTCTTGAGCATGCATGCGACTTTCTGGATAGTTTTTTTGTACTTGGTGATAAACGTCTTTGGTAAAACGTACAACCCCCAAAGAGAGATAGGCGACTTTTTCTAGAGGAAAATGCTCCTTCATTTGAGAGATGAGTACTTGATACTTTTCAACAAAATCATCACTGTGAATAATTGGGTCTAAATGGACTGCAATATGAAATCCCTTGGCCACAAGCTCTTGCATGGCCTTGAGGCGATGCGAAGTTCGAGGAGTTAAAAGGTCTATTTCCTGGCTTTCTTTTTGAGGAGAAAGGGAAAAGCTAATATACATATTGGGCAAGGGAGAAAGTTTTAAAATTTCTTTGATATTTACTGATTTGGTTCTAAGCTCCCATAGGGCTTGAGGATGATGTTTAAAAAAATTGTGATAAAGCGGAAGCTCTTTGGTTAAATGAGAGAGCGCCAATGAATCGGAGAATTCTCCAGCGTGAAACCATACTTTTTCTTGGGAAAAATCCTGCAACTTATCACTCATCGCTTGGATGACTTCTTCATGATTGATGAACCACACCAGATCAGGAGAGTCGAAATGCCCTTGGAGGTAGCAGTACTCACATTCGTAAATGCAATTATAGGCATGAACATAATAAAAATGGGGCTCTCCTGAGAGACCATAAGCAGGAGGAGCGAGCTTGATCAATTCTCCACGTTTTTGACCAATATATAAGTTGAGCCCGTCACGTTTTTGGAGATAAGGCTTTTTGACTCTTCCAAAATAATGATCGATGCGATCAATTTTCTTAAATTCAATTGAACTAAATTTTTCGCGAAGTTGATGAACTTGGGGAGAGTCAAAGCACTCTTCCTCGACAAAAACGCGATTAAACATCGATGTCACCATTTAAAATCTTCTGATATTTTGCAAAGTCAAAAGTTTCCAGAGCTCTTTTTAAATGCTCGAGATGGCGCGGATGTTGGATGATTGCCTGAAGATGAAGCTCGTCTGTCTCAAGTGTTTTATCATATTTGGTTTTTAAAGTGCCCGAGTTTAATTGTGCGAGCTCTAGTTCAAGCGATTGGTGAATCTTTGTGTGAAAGGGATTGATCAGCCCCCACAGCTTTTCCAGGATTACTGATGACTTTTCCTTAGGGCGAGTTTTCTCAAGGGCAAGTTCATTTAAGTTCAAAGTCGATAGTACCAAATTCCAATCAAGCTGCTTACGTTGCAGGGCTTCGATGGCATTTTTTAACTCTCTTTTCTGACTGACCGTCCAGTGAAATCCCCTGAGCTCAGAGGGAATGATGAAATCATGGAGCTCTTTTAAGTATTCTTTTGCTGCTAATGAATCGACGACATCAAAAAGTTGCTCTGACCAAAATTCTGCTTTCTCTTTTACAGCAACACATATTTCTGAACCATGACCGGCAAAATCGCTAACGATTTTTATCACCGAAAATGGTCTGTGAAATAATTGGCAGACTGAAGCTATTCCCCAGGCTTCGCGATCAACTAATTGGGCAAAGTTTTCAAGTTTTTCTGCATAATCACTTTTGAGTACTCTTTGATGAGTGGTAATAAGATCGTACTTCGGTAAATCGGTGAGAGTTTCAGAAGAAAAAGATTTAAACTCCATCGCTCCATCATTTTCTAAGTAGCACGTTCTTGTTTCAACTAGGGAATCGATTTCAATTCCAGCGCGCAGGGAACCACAAACGCCAAGATTGAGAACAGAACTTATTTCAGTACTAAATACGGCCAAAACGGCGGCCAATTTTTGCGATGCTTGCAAATGGCCCTCGCCACATATAAGCAACCAATCTTGCTGATCTTTGTAGAGACCTTCGAAAGCAAAGGCGACCGCTTTGAACGCACGATGCTTGAGAAAAGCTTGGGCTTCTCCTCGATGAGCAAATACATACAAAATTGACTTCATTACTAATGGGTCCTTGAAAGGCAAGTTCACTCACTTTATAGTATTGCCCTTAACCCTCGTCAAATGGAGTATCTATGACGCGTTTGCTTAAAGATCAATTCACTTTTCCAATCGGCTTTGGTGGAGCGGCCGTGAGTGGAGAGGGGGGCGGATATGGTTTTGGAAATATTAGTGAAAACGATTCTCTTCATCTTCTAAAAGAAGCTTATGATTTAGGATTTCGTCTTTTTGATTCGGCTCCCATCTATGGTTTTGGATTGTCAGAGATTCGTATCGGTAAGGCCTTTAATCAAATGCGAGATAAAGTTTTTATTACTTCAAAGTCAGGAGTGACTTGGAATTCAAATCGTCGCGTTGACATGACCAATGATCCCAAAGTTACTGAAAAAATGCTTGAACAAAGTTTGCGCGATTTAAATTCGGAATATATTGATCTTTTTATGATTCATTGGCCGGATGCTCAAGTTGACATTCGAAAGCCGCTGGAAATTCTTGCTCGTGCCAAACATCAAGGAAAAATAAAACATATCGGACTTTGTAATACCAATTTATCAGATTTAGAAAAAGCAGCGGAAGTTGACAACATAGAAGTTGTGCAAGGCCAAATGAATCTCTTTGAGACTGCTGTGGTGGAGCAGCTTTTTGATTATCTTAGAGAAAAAGAAATCTCATTTCAAAGTTGGGGAACTCTCGATAAAGGAATTCTCACCGGATCAGTTGATAAGAAACGTGAGCAACAAAAAAAATATGATGAGAGTGATTGTCGAAAAAATGCGCCTTGGTGGAAACAGTCTGAGGTTATTGAGAAGGCCCAAAAAGTAGAAAAACTTCACCAGCTTTTAAAACAGCGAGAAATTAATCCGCTTAGTTTTTGTCTGGCCCATAATCTTCACTATCCTGAAGTTGATATGGTGTTGGTTGGAACTCGTAATTCACAACAGTTAAGGTCGCTTTTAGAGGCACATAAAGCACTTCCAAGTAAGGAACAAGTCTCTGAAATCATGAAAGAAATTTAGCAAGTTTGGCACTCAAATTGCTTTAAAACTTACAATCAGTTTTAGAGGAGTTCTCAGTGTTGCGACTAACTATTCGATTTGTTTACTTATCTCTCTTGATATTCGCGACCTGCAACGTGTATTCAGCTGACTATCTTTTGGACAATGATAAACTTTGCCAAGGTTTTCCCCGCGCGCGGATTGGTTCTCTTGATGGGACCTGTGTGGGAGTCGTTGCTCTCAAGCACGAAGGAATGCTTCGGCCTCGAAAAATTTTAGAAATTGAACCCAATCACTTTTTAATCACAGATATGGGAGGCTGGGTCGCCAACAAGGGTTCTTTGTGGAGTCTCAAAATTTTAGGGCCGGGCAAAAGTGAATTGGTACAATTAAAAAGTGGACTGGATCAAGTACATGGGCTTGCCATGGATTCAAAGAAAAGAATCTATTTTGGAGAGCGCTCAAGAATTACTCGCTTTGAAATTAATTCTGAAGAATTAGTATTTGAAACTGTGGTCAATAATCTTCCTTCAGAAGGTAAGCACGCTCTTACTCATTTTATTATTGATGAGCAAGATCGATTGATCGTCAATCGAGGAGCGCCTAGCGATCAGTGTCTCAATAGTAAGGGTAAGCCTCAATATCCATGTCCCGAAGTTGAGGGGGAAAATCCAGAAGCGGCCCTGTATCGTTTAACTCTAGATGAAAGTGGAAATGTGATAAAGAGCGAGCTTTTGGCGCGAGGGCTCCGCAATTCAATGGGGCTTGCCATTCATCCTGAAAGTGGGATTCTTTTGCAAGCTGACAATGGAATGGATTTCAATAAAGAAAGTCTTCCTCATGATGAGCTCAATGTGATTAAACCAGATAAGCATTATGGTTGGCCGTATTGCTTTGATCAAAATCAGTTGAATCCTAATTATAAAAGAACAATTTTTAATCGCTCTGTTCCCAAAATCAATTGCTCTGGATTTGAAAACCCGTCTGTCCTTTTAGGAGCTCATTCCGCACCACTTGATATGTTCTTTTATAAAGGTTCTATGTTTCCAGAGCTCAATCAGAAACTTATTGTTTCTTATCACGGTTATCAACCTGCCGGACATCGCATCTCCTTTCTTGATCTTAATCTTTCAGGTTTCGCTAAAGATGAAGAAAAAAATATTCTCTTTGATTGGGACGCCAAAAGAGGTATTCGACCTCAAGGGTCACCAGTTGGTATAACGGAAGCTCATGATGGAAAAATTTGGTTTGTTGAAGATAAAAATAATTCTATTATGTTCATTTCAACAACAAGTGAAATCTTTGATGATACCACGTCAGAAGTCCCACAAGTGAGCCTTGCTCGCTTAGATGAAGCAGGAAGGCGCCATCTCAATAATCTTTCCACAAAACTATTTCAACCAGTGTGCAGTACCTGTCATGCCGTTTTTGCTGAGAAAGACTTGGAAGTACTTCATCAGAAACTCTTTACAGAGAATATGCTCGACCTCGACAATCCTCAGCAAAGTGAATTGTCGAAAAGAGTACACGGTCTTGGAGGCGGAATGATGATGCCACCTGGCGGATCTGTTTCTGAAGAGATGAAAAATGAGTTAAAAGATTACTTAGATACTATTAAAAAGAACTAAGGAACGACTTGCAATATTCCTACAGGTTCTCCAGAGAAGAGTTTTGCAACTTCTAATTGATTCAAACGTTGTTGGGGATTTGCACTTTGGTTGTTGATGGCCAGCTCGACTGCGGCCAAATCAATATTTAAATCTTCGTATTCAACATCACAATTGAGAATTGAATTTATTTCAATACATTTCGCTTTTCCTAGGTCGCCTCTTAAATCAATTTGACCATCATTTTTACGTCGACCAACAAAAGACATGGGTTGGTAATTCTCACCAACAAGTTCAGCAGGAAGTTGATAGTTTAGTTTTATCAGGCCATCGGTTGCGTGAATAATAGAACCTTGCAGCTTAAATGTCGCAAAAGGTTTTAGTTCTTCGGAGGTTGGAACCATATAATTGAACTCTGTCGCAAAAGCGCCAGAGGCAAAGATTAAAGTGATGAATGGTACTAATACTTTCATAAAATTATCCTTCAGGAAGAGTATAACGGGTGGCCCTCGCCCGACCCATTTTTAAAAGATACCCTTCTCGGTGCAGCATGGCCAGATCTCGACAGGCCGTAATTTCAGAGACATGAAAAAATTTCTCATATTCATGGACATTCACGAAGTGTCCTTTTTTCAATTGCTTAAGAAACAGAACTTGGCGAAAGTTCAAGTTGGTTTGAGGAGCAATCTCCACTGGAAGAGCATTCTTCAGTTTCTTCAAACCTGATTTGAAATGAATATCATTTTGAAAAGAATAGCCACTTTCTGTCGTTTCAACCCAATGACTAAAAGGTCCTAACCATTTTCTGAGATTTACAATCGTCGTGTAAATGAGTGAGTCATGGCGAAGAGGATCATATTGATAGCCCCAGACTAATGAGATCAATTCTTCTTTTGACCCTTTTTGAAGTGCTAATTGCTCGATGATTTTTCTCAGCAGTGGAGTCAAGCTTTTGCATGCTGAAATTTGGCCACGGTCAAACAGAAAATGATGATGAGGAATCAAATCGAGATAAATTGTTTTTTGTTTGGGTTTTACTTTATGGAGATCGTAGAGAAAAAGAAGATAATTTTTTCTTATAAGTTCATCACTGTTTTTTTGATCGATAAGTTGCGCTAGTCGATCACCCATGAGTGAAGGGTTTTCAGGAAAACGTTTTTTATCAAAGCGATGGAGGATGCGCTTGTGAATATTTCCACCGAAATGAGTATTTTTCTGTGCTAACTCATGAACCAGTTCACTTTGTCGGGAAGCAATATTTAATCTTGTCACTATTTTGAGCTCAAGACCTAAGATCGCCAGTTCGAGAATATGATCGACTTGTAGATCAAGCGACTTCATGGCTGACTGAACAAAGCTTAGTGCCTGATAATAATCTCCAGAAATATAATGGAGATAAGACCAACGCATATTGAGAATCGCTTCTTGGCGGCGCTGTCGGTACATATAGATGAGATAACTAGCTTCATCTAAATATTTTTTTACAATCGAGACTTGGCCTCTTAACATTTGCTGTCTAGCAAGTTCAAGTAAGAGGGTTGAACGTGTATAGGTATCAGACTCTTCTAGGTCCTTTAATTTATTTTCAAGCTTATGAATCATTTGCTGGGAATGAAAACCAAATTCTGCTTCATAGGTAAGAAGGGAAATTTCAGTAGCATCAGCGATGGCCTTGTTCTTTATTAGGACTGCTAATTCATGCGCTTGTTTTAAATTACGAAGGCCATCATCCACATTCTGAACTTGAACAAGAAGATGCCCTCGAAGATCAGAGGACAAAACTTTTCCATAATCAAACTCTGATTCTAAAGCTGATTGAAATGCCAGTTCAGCCGATTCCAAACCAATATCCCATCTCCCACAGAAGTAGCGATAAAAGGCGAGACCTTGATAGATAAAAAAAAGTGATAGGGGAGAGCTCTCTTTTCTTTTAAGTTTCAAATTGGCACCTAAGAGAACTCTGGCCTTTTTATATTCTGAAATCCTGACAAAACCTAAGGCCAAATAAAATCTTGCTTCAATAAGTTGTGATTGTTGAAGAGACTGTGAGCGTGTCTGAAAATACCCGGTGGCCTCTTCCATTTGTCCCAAAAAAGAGTGAGCGCCAATGAGATGAGGAAGTACATCTATGTCCTTGGCCTCCTTGAGGACTTCTTTATAACGTCCTTGATAAAAGAGAACTTTTGTAGATAGATTTGTTGCCATAGTAACAATAGCTTACATCATTATCCCATCATATTCCATCGGTAAAATACAGATGCTCTTCGTGTCAATTCAGGCGCTTGGCGCTTAAAACTATATTCACAGGAGGTTCATATGAATCAAAAATCGTTCGTTCTATTTTGTCTTTTAAGTAGTCCCTTTGCAGTGCTGACACAAACTCTCTCCACACCTGCCATGGCGCAATCGCGATCTCTTAAAACGGTGATGAAAGAAATGGGAAAAAAGTTAGGAGGCATCGCCCGTCCCGTTACTCAAGGAACAGCAGGTGAAGCAGAGGCCAATCTCGCCGCGTCTCTCCTTGTTCTCGCCGAAGAAGCAGCGCTGATTTTACCGGATGTGGTCTTGAACGCTAGTTCGCCTGAGCGTGAAAAATTAGAATTGCGTTTCAAATCATTGATGAGCGATTTGCATGTGGCCCTTGATGAACTCGAAAGAGGAATTAGAAGCGGCAATATGCCGGCGGCCCAAACAGCTCTTCAAAACTTATTAACCATTCGTGGCGCTGGTCACGATGAATTTCGTCTTTAAGGAGGAATTATGTTAGTTCAACTTTTTACTTCGCTTTTTCTTTCGCACTCTTTTGCAGCTACTGCCACCATTGATTTTGTCGCCCGGACTAATATGCCAGGAGTTGCGGTCGAGGGAAAAAGTGAAAATATCAATGTCAATTATAACTCTCAAAAATTATCGGGAAGTTCCTTTCAATTTGATGTCTTTGACATGAAAACGGGAATGGATAAACGCGATCAGCATTTGCGTGAAAAAGTTTTTAAAGCTGAAAACAGGGGAGTCGCTAAAATTCAATTTGAAGCGAATCGTTTAGATTGTTCGAGTTCATGTCAGCTCAAAGGAACTTTGCAAATCAAAGACATTAAAAAAGAAATCTCGATGCCCGTTTCAATTTCTCAGGACAAAAAGAAAATTGAAGGTTCGGCCATCGTTTCTTTATCAGACTTCAATCTTCCAAGACCTAGTTTCATGGGAGTTAAGGTTGAAAATGAAGTTGAAATCAAGTTTAACTTAGCGGAGTAAGAGATGAATGCGTTGATAATGACTTTATTTCTGTTCATGAGTAACTCCCAGGCTTATCCAACATATGTACGCTTGGGATACACAAGCTGTACTGGTTGCCATGTTTCCTCTCAAGGTGGAGGACTCTTAACTGAATATGGAAAAGGTATTGCTTCAACGCAAGCTCTTCTTGCCAAAGAGCCTGAAGAGGAAACCAGTAGTAGAACCTACATACAGGCTTTTCAAGCGCGTCTTATGAGATACAAAACGGAATCAGAGACGCGACTTTTTCCGATGCAGGCCGATTATTTGGCCCATGATCAATTGACTGAGACTATTCATGTTGATGGAATTCTAGCGGTGGCACCTAAACCTAAGGATGAAGACCCAAAAGATAAAAAGCCAATTCATAAGCGTCTTTATGCTCGAACTCTCTCTCTTTCTTGGATTCTACAGTCAGGAACAAAGGGGGAACAGCGACTTAGTTTTGGAATCGGAGCGCTTTCTTTGGGAATCGGACTGGTTGATCACACAGCCTTTGTCAGATCGGAGAATCGTAATCAAGTGACTGATAATCCCGTCGCTCTTAAACATTACTTTAGTAATGAACATTTTCAAGGACACAGTTATTTATTCACCGCAAATCCTAATGAAGGAGAGGGAAATAAAGAGCAAGGAGCTGGCCTGCAATGGTTTTGGAAGCCGATTGCGAACCTCGCCATCGGAACACAAGGACTGTTAGGAAAAACTGAGAGCATCAAAAGAAAGTTAGTTGGTTTAGTCGCCAAAGGTGGAATCGGCAAATGGGCCTTTTTATCTGAATACAATTTAACTAAAAGAGAACTGCTGGCTTCTCAGAGTACTTTTAACCAATGGACTGGTTATCATCAAATTTCTTTTTACCCATTGGATTTTTGGCATGTCTATATCTCTTATCAAAATTTTAGAAGAGATCAGAGTTTTGAAGTCGAGCAGTCTCGCAATGGACTCGGAACAGAATGGCGAATTCTGCCCAATCTCTCGGCAAGCTATGAATACAGAATTAAGAAATCAGGACAAACCGAAGAAGTTTCACAATTAGCTCAACTTTATTTTAACTGGTGGTAACGATGAAAATTAAACTAATCATAATGTCTCTGTTGATTTTAAATGCTTGTGCTCCAAGTGGGACAAAAGAAAATGAACTTTTTCAAGATGTCACATTGATCAGTGGAACAGTAGCCTTTGATACCTTGAAGAGAACTATTCTCGTTCCCCAATGTTTAAGGTGCCATTCTTGGGTGCAAGACGAAGCGCAAGTGGGGATAAGAGTTGTTCCTGGTAGTCCAGCGACATCACCGCTTTATCTCCAAGTTCAAAGCGGAAGAATGCCTCAAGGCGGTCCGGCCCTTTCATCAAATCAATTGGCAATCGTAGAAGCATACATAAAAGGGGGAAGTGATAATCCACCTCCACCGCCTCCTCCATTGACGGCCACATACTCTTCGCTAAAGATTCATTTGTTTGATCGAAGTTGCACTGGTTGCCACAACGGTGAGTCGCAAAGAATTCCAGATCTTCGAAACTATCAAAATGTTGTTCGTCATATTGATGATGTGGTTTCTGAAATAGACATTGGATCAATGCCTCCGCTTGATCGTCAGGGAAATCCAAGAGCTCCACTGCCTAGTGTTGAAGTGATCAATGCTCTCCATCTATGGGTGGATAATGGAATGCCACAATAATTTATTCGCGAGAGAGGTAAGGGATATGGCCGGCCAATTTCCAACTCTTATCAGAGCGGGCCTTGCGATAAATATAGCCGTTAAAGAGTTGCCGCGATTCGCGCCATTTGAGATGCAAAAAAAGATCGGGTGAAGCCTGAATGACAATAGAGCTTTGATCATCGGGATTTTGACTAAAGTTATTATTATCACCCTGGCCACTGGAGCGCGAGAAAATGCCGTGTTCGTCGTCTGAAAGTTCAATGTTAACATCGCCAGTCCAGTTTTTATTGGAGAAAACAAGAGATGAATTCATGAGGATACGCCATCTTTTATTTTTTGGATCTTTCATCAAAGCTTCGCCTTTGAAATTGCCTTGGATTCGCTTCATGATACGGTTATTGGCACCATTGATCAGCTTAGAAGATAAGTAATACGTCGTCGGGTTTTTGAGCTTCCCCGATTTGTAGGAGAAAGATGAGCTCTCTTTTTGTTCACGTCCATTCAGTTCAAGATTGGGAAGTGTGCGATCCTCTTGTTCGATTCCAAAAACTTCGACTGAGGTTTCTTGAATCTCTACTTTCGGTTTGGATTCAACGAGCGGAAGTTGAGGGCATTCCCTTTTTTCACCAATAACCACTTTTGATGAGTCTCCAATATCTTGCCAGAAATTTTTATCAAGTTTGAGAGCGACATTGGCAAGAAAGAGTTGAAACATTTGACCGTAGATTTCTTGCATCTTTTTTATTTTAAGATCAGCATCAACGATAGAATCCAATTCATTTTTAGCTTGATCTTCCAGTTCTTGAAATTTGTTATTTAAACCGTCACATTGACTGATTTCCTGTGGCTGAATAATCGAAGGTGATTTTGGGATTTCAGCACTCCATCTTCCGACGTAGAGACCAAGAATAAGGCATAGGATCGCTAAGGCGATGGTTTTTTTCACATAGACCTCAAGGAAAAGGGATTCCAATATCAATTTGATGCATGGCCGCGACCCAGAAATCATCTTGGGGATTGCGATAAGGATTCTTAAAAGAATAGCTAAAGCGAAAATACTTCATATCAAGAGTTGGCATGAGGGCCATGAATTGATTATCCATTTTGAAAGTCGCTTTAACCGGTAAGCGGTCGTTACCTTTGTAGGTAACTCCCAAGTACAATCCATTAGTAATGCGATAATGCTCCCGATAATGGAAACCGGCAAAAGGGATAAGTGAATACTTGTTTTGATCATAAGTCACAAAATGGGCAGCATGAAAGAGAGGACCTGTCCCAAATTTCGTTTTAACATCACTTTGCTTGAGTAAGGCCAGTTCAGAGACAGAGAGTTCTGTGCGATGGTTTTTGTCTCGCTTGATCCACTTCCAATCAACGGCGATATGTTTTTGTTCTTGGGTCAATGAGTTGAAATCGAAAAACTTTCCATCGGCCGATAAAGCGGTATAGCTAATTTCGGAGGAGAGGTCAGAGCGAATCATCTGATAAAGGGTAATTTGCTGTTCCGTACTACTGCCGTGACTGTAAATCGAATAAAGTCCCATCTTGGTTTCTTTGCGGACATAAGTCTGGGCTACGGGGTTGGTGGCCAATACTTGATTATTAATGGAAAGAGAAAAGCCTAAATTGATTTGGTAAAAAGCAGAATTCAAAAAATGATGCTGATGATAATGAACATCAGGTAACGGTATTCCGGCGATGATGTTGGCATCAATAAACTTCTCTGTATTCACATTTTTGGTCAGCAACTGATACATGTTCAAATCTTTTTCAGTTTGAGTGGTCGCTTTAGTTCCATTCTTGGCGTCCCCGATAATATCGATGATCCCTGAAGAAGCTTGAATGTCTATGTTGAGGAATTGAGAGTAGGCGTCTCGAATAAGACTTCGCTCAACAGTGAGTCTGTCGTGAAGCAGACTAAATCTTTGCATTTCCGGACGCCCATAGGCCCAAAGATTGCTCAGTGTTAATGTCAGGACAACTAATGTTTTCAGTAAATTGCTCATGCTGTTCAAATTGTGACATATTTGGCAAGATGGCGCCACCAAAAGGACTTCTATGAATATACTCTTTCACCCAGAGCTCGATACCGAGCTTACTCAATACGGAATTCAAATTCCGATTAAAGATGATCGTTCAGAGAAGGTTTTCGAATGGCTTAATCAAAATAATCACAGCATTGAATCTTTCAGTTTGTCTCAACTTCCCCAAATCAGAGAAGAAGAACTGTTGCTCGTTCATAATGCCGAATTTGTTCGTCGCTTTTTAGATAAAGATCTCGTTCATGGCGAACTTATCAAAGCTTATGAATTAATCAACGATAAAGGTGAATACAATCGTTACGAACCGGTTTTGGCCAAGAAACAACTTTCTCAAATGGTTCCTTCTATTTTTAAGCAAGTCGCAGGAACATTGATGGCAAGTGAACTCGCCCTCCAAAATGGCTTTTGTTATTTTTTAGGCGGAGGGATGCACCATGCAATGAGTTTTGGAGGACGAGGTTTTTGTCCTCTAAATGACATGGCCATCGCAATTAAAAAATTAATGTTCGATAAAAAAATTAAATCCGCATGGGTCGTTGATGTTGATGCTCATAAGGGTGATGGAACTGCTGAAATCTTTCAAAATGATGATCATGTGAAAACTCTCTCCATTCATATGAAAAGAAACTGGCCTCTTGATGGCCCCATGTATGACAAAGAGGGAAGTTTAAACCCATGGTTCATTAGTAGTGATATTGATATTGGGATTGAACGTGGCGAAGAGTCTTTGTATTTAAAAGAATTAAAAAAGGGTTTAGATCGAATGCTGAGTTGGGGAAAGCCAGACTTGGTCATCATCGTCAATGGAGCTGACCCCTTTGAAGCCGATGAACTTCCCTCAACATCAGCGCTAAAGCTAACTCTCGAACAACTCTTTGATCGAGATATGTTGCTCTATAACTTCTTTGAAAAAAATAATATTCCACAAAGTTACGTCATGGCCGGAGGCTATGGTGCTCGATCATGGGAAGTTTACGCTCAATTTTTAGATGAAGTGCTTAAACTTCGTGAGGTAAAGTTCTCTTAAATGGTCTGAAGTAAGTGCGTGGCGAATACTCCAGCAGATCGCTGACTTTTGCCATATAAATACAAGCATACTTTTCCATTTGATCAGCAAATCGACTTTCTTCTTGACCAGCTCTCATCATCTCTCCCCAAAAAGGATTATAATGCTTTCTGAATTGTTCCAGAAGTTCGGTGATTTCAGTATTGATCTTATCAATTTGAGCATAGAGTTTATTCATTTCATCTTTGGCCGATGAATCACCTTGCTCATATTTCTTAATTTCAAGATCGTTAATTTTATGCTCAATTTTTTCCTTTTCCTCCATGCACTTATCGATGTCTTCCTGGATTTCTTTGGATTTTTTTACACCTTGAATTTCTAGGCTTAAAGGATCGAGTACGAGGGCCGTTCTCCAGTTAAAAGTCTTTTTAATAGAAACGACATCTCCATAAATATGGTCGCCGAGATAGAGAATTTCATCACCTTCTAATCCGAGATCATCTTGAAGTCTGCCGGCCCAACCGCCTTGGTAAATTCCATTGCCCAGTTTTCCACTGGTATTGCTCATTAATCCAGTTGAAGGGTCTATACTTAAGAAAGAAGTTTTGACGGTAAAGAATGAAGGTTTTCTGGCCAAAGTTATAACCATATCAAAAACTTCACTCCAATTTTTATGCTCTTTTAAAAATGGATTTATGGCGTAATCCATTAAGAGTTTTGAATATGAATAATCAGAGTTGGTAATAACTAAAAGTTTTTTGCCATAATGCTTATATCGCTCCAAAAGTTGGACAATTTCTGGATCTTGAATGATGAATCGGGCCACATCTTTGCGAACTTCACCTTTAAGTGAGTCGTCGGCATGGGCGACATCCAGCATTTCTTTAATGTCTTCAGCAAGAGTCGTAAAATCGGGAAGATCGAGACCTTGTTCTTTTAAATCAACTAAGTTTGAGAAAAGGGCACCATGAGATATTGAAAAAGAAGTATCGAGTGAAACAAAATTATCAATTCCCAAATCGATAACACGATTGCGGTAAATATCTTCTTGAATTTTGTAATCGAGTAGCTTTGTCCCATGACGCGCTTGTTTAACTTTACCAAAACGAGAAATCTTGAGTAGATTACCCCGTTTTTTGTCTATCACTAGTCCTTGTATAACGTGATCGAAATTAAAGATAAGTTCGAGAATTTTGTTGGGATAATTTTTGAGTTTAACTAATTTTTTAAGAGTTGTTTCAAAGCTCAACTTTTCAAATTCAACTGTATTATAGCGAACGAGCGTATAATCCATATCAAAGCCAATCGCTTTGATTTTCTTTAAATTAAGGGTTCTATTGACATAAATCGACATATCTCTTCCTCTAAACGACACGTGCTGTCGTGAACTTTTGCTAATTAACCATTCTCAGTTCCAACAATTAATGTGTCAACTGGCTAGTTTTATGCAAAATCGAAGAGTAAAATGTGTCAAACAAACAACGAGGTTTTTAATGAAAATTTTGGCCGTGCTTTTAGCCTTTTCTCTAGCTCCAGTTCTTCATGCAGAAACTGCTGTCGAAAAGGGAACGCGTATCGCCAAAGAGCTTGAGTTAAAAAATGAAGGCTTTGTTGGTGAAAGCTCTAAAATGGAAATGATTCTCATTGATGCTTACGGTGCCAAAACGACAAGATTGATGGATGGAAAAACGAAAGAAGTCATCGGAGACGGAGACAAGTCATTGTCTCTTTTTTTGAATCCTCAAGATGTGAAAGGGACTAAAATGCTTACGCATTCTCATAAGAGTGATGACGATGATCAATGGCTCTATTTACCTTCGCTTCGAAGGGTAAAGAGAATTTCTTCTTCTTCAAAGTCGGCTTCATTTATGGGGTCAGAATTTTCTTACGAAGATTTAGGTTCGCAAGAAGTGGAAAAGTATAATTATAAATTCATCTCAGAAGAGGCGATGGGCAAAGATAAGGTTTGGGTTTTAGAGCGCTCTCCAGTCAAGAGTTCAGGTTATTCAAAAATGAAGATGTGGATTTCACACACTTATAATAACCCGCTTAAAATTGAGTATTACGATCGCAAGAACGAACTCTTAAAAGTTGCCGAATTCAAAGATTACAAGGCTTATAAAATGAAAAATAAAACTCTCTACCGTGCTTCAAGTATCGACATGAAAAATATTCAAACTAAAAAAGAATCAATCATTACTTGGAGCAATCGCAAGCTTGGTGTTTCTTTCTCTGATAAAGACTTTGCTCAAGAGAGATTGAAGTAATGAAGCGAAGTTTATTTTTTTTAATCTTTATGGGATTAAGTTCTTCTGCAAACGCAGTTGTCACTAAAAAAAAAGTTGTTAAAAAAACTAAGCAAGTAAGAGAGGCAAGGCCAGCTCCTGCTCCAGAACAAGCTCCTGAACCAGAAGAACCTTTTTTTACAGGGTCTTGGTCGGGTCAAGGTGAAGTGGCTTTTGAGTTTAGAAAATTTAAAGACGATAATGTGGCCACGACGAAAGACACTGGTGCAGCTATTTTTACTCGTCTTGAAACAAAGTACGAAAGCGATGTATCGAAACACGTTTTGCGTTTTTTTTCTCGCGTCGACCCCAAAGATTCTGATCGCGATTTTGTCACTTTTGAAGATGCCTATCTTTCAAATCGCTTAGGAGAATCTCAAGGAATTAAAGTTTTGGCGGGTTATAAACTTTTTAATTGGACTGCCACCGAGGCTTTTCATCCGGCTGATCAAATCAACTCTCGCAATTATGACTCGGATTTAGAGAATCTGGAAAAGAAAGGGGAGCTCACGGTTGAATTAGCTTTTGATACTCCAGTAGGAGCGTTAAGTTTTTTTTATTGGCCGCGCTTTGAAAAACCAGAATTTCCAGGTTCGCATTCTCGATTGGGTTTAGGGGTAAATTTAAAAGACCCAGCTTTGATTGATGGCACTCAAGAAATTGGCTATTCAGTTGGCCAGTTTGGGGCCATGACGACAATTAATTTGGGAGACGCCGATCTTTCATTACATGGAATCACTCATTACGATCGAAATTTTCCCATTACTGGAACCACTAATTTCGTGATTCATCCATCCTTAGGTCCTGTGCCGGTTAACTCGACAGAGTTTACCACGACACCGACTCCTTATTATTTTAAGACAACTCAATATGGCGGAACATTGCAATGGAGTCTATTTGATATGTTGTTAAAGCTTGAGGGTGTCGCTCGAAAGTTTGATAGTGAAAAGGAAGTTCTGACGGCAAGAGGAATAAGAAAGCCGGTTGATCATCAAGAAGTTGCTGGGGGTCTTGAATATACGTTTACTCTAGAGAGCGGAATAGAATGGACTTGGTTCTTAGAAGGTAATGCCATCTTAGGCGTCGACAAAGATCGTCGCGCAGAGATGAGTGCTTTCCAACGAGATGTCATGGGCGGTTTTCGCATGGCCTTCAATAACATCATGGGATCTGAACTCTATGCTACTGCCATTCACGATATTGAACGAGATCGCGAAAATCTTTTTAATTTGAGTTACTCTCAACGCTTAAGTGATCAATGGAAATTTAAAACTGGAGTCAGAGTGTATTCTGCTCCTGTCAAAGGTAGTTTGCCTCAGGGACTCGAAACGCTTAATGAAGATAATCATATCTTCTTTAATATCTACCGTTACTTTTAATCAAGGATGATTTATGGCCTATACGGTGCGACCAGGCTTTGTTACAAAAATTGTTGACCGTATCGTAAATTATCCCAAGACTTCTCTTTTTATGACGATGATTTTAATGGCGTTAACCATGCCAGGTCTTCTTCAATTTCAAGAGAAGTATGATGTCCGTATTTGGTTTAGAGACAGTGATCCTTTAATTAAAACTCTCAATGCTTTTGAGCGCCAATTTGGCAATGATGAGAATATTGTTATTCTCATGAACAGCCCCTCGGGGATGTTTGATCGCGAAAGTATCGAAGCTCTTCGCAATATTACTCACGATGCTTGGCAAATACCCGAAGTCATTCGAGTCGAATCTTTGAGTAATTATAATTACACCCATGCAGAGGGTGACGATATCATTATCGATCCTTTTTTGAGTGATGAATTGGAGCTAACGGACTCCGTTCTTAAACAGAAAAAAGAAATCGCCCTAAAGCACAAAGTCATGCCTGACTATTTGATTAGTAGGGACGGCAAAAGTGCCATGATCTTTGCTCGTCTTGCCATTAATCTCGAAGGCTCTCCCAATTACGAGAATATTGTTCGTGAAACGCGAAAGATTATAAAAAAGTATGAAGGACAATCTGATCATACTTTTCATCTTATCGGAGAAGCCGCGGTTAATGATGCGTTTCGAGAAGTGGCCAATCATGATGGAGCTGTGATTCTCCCCATACTCTTTGCATTAATCATTGCATATTTGATTTGGGTATTTAGATCTCTTTCCGCCATGATGTTTCCCTTGGCGATCACATTGATTTCGGTGATGATGACCATGGGATTAGTTTTTGAAGTCGGATATGAATTCAACAACATTCTCACAATTCTTCCTGCCATTTTGATTTCTATTTCGATTGCCGACTCCGTTCATATTATGATGACTTTTTTCCAGTTCAGAGCACAGGGAAAAGAACATAAAGAGGCTGTTTACTATGCTCTTCACAAAAACTTTATTCCCACCTTTCTAACTTCATTTACGACCGCCATCGGCTTTATTAGTCTATCTATGACGGAACTTTTGCCTATCCGCCAGTTGGGTAGCATGGCCGCTGCTGGTTGTGTTTTTGCTTGGATTTTGACTCTCTTTTGGATGGGACCACTTCTTCTCGTCGTTCCTTTTAAAATTCCAAAATCTTTTCTAAAGCTTAAGGACTCAGAGCTCAATAGTGATTTTTCTGTTAAAATGACGAGTCTGATTCATCGTTTTAGGTGGAGTATCGTGATTTTTTTCACACTCGCAGTGAGTGGTTCCATTTATCTCAGTACTAAAGTAGAAGTGAACTCTAATCCCTATGAATACTTCACTGAGCATATCCCTCTTCGCAAGGCCAATGACTTTGTTCGCAAATCTTTTGGGGGAAATGCAGGACCCGAAATTCTTTTTTATTCTGGTAAAGATGACGGTATTAAAGAACCCGCTTTTTTGCGAAAAGTTGATGAGTTTAAAACTTGGCTCAATTCATTAGAGCATATTAATAAAACAGTCGACATCGTCGATATTGTTAAAGAGATGAATCAAGAATTGCATGGCGGTAGTGAAGAGTATTACCGATTGCCTGAAACTCAAGAGGAAGTTGCTCAATACCTCTTCCTCTATACCATGAGTCTTCCGCAGGGAATGGATTTGAAAAATCGCATGACGATAAATAACGATGCCCTTCGAATGTCTATTCTTTGGGATGTTTGGGACAGCAAAGGCTGGCTGAAATACACAGATGAAATTGAAGAACATGCTAAGAAAATGGGACTCACTATAGCGATCACCGGAAAGTTCTTACTCTTTCAACGCATGATGGGTTATGTCGTCGAGACTTTTATCAAGTCAATCGCGATGGCAATGATTCTTATTTCGCTTGTGATGTCGATTTACTTTCGCTCACTAAGAGCAGGTCTGCTTTCTATGGTTCCCAATGGCATTCCCATACTCTTTGTTGGAGGCCTACTTTATTTCAGTGGGATTCCTCTCAATATCGGTTCATCTCTGGTGGCTTCAGTGTGCCTGGGAATTGCTGTCGATGACACTATTCATTTTCTCGCTAATTATTATCGCTTGAGAAAAGAAGGACATACTATCGAAGAATCTATTGCGAGCGTCTTTACTTTTACTGGCAGTGCCTTGGTTGTTACGACTGTGATTCTCGCCAGTGGATTTGGTCTCTATATGATGGGGGATTTTGTACCTAATATTCACTTTGGCTTATTATGTGCCACCATACTTTCTGCCGCCTTAGTTCTCGATGTGGTTTTTATGCCAGCTCTTTTGATGTTGGTTGATCATAAAACTTATAAAAAAGAAGAGGCTTAGTGGCTTCTGGAAAATGGCATGATCGTTTTTCTCTCATTTTCGGTGCTGTCTTAACTGGACCACTCATTGCTTTGGGACTGAATCTTGCGGTCGCCTTAAGTTTTACTGTCGGCTATTTGTTTGCCACGCTTATGTTTTCACCAGATACAGATGTCATGCCAAAAAAACGTTCGGGGATACTCCAGTTTTTTCTCTATCCTTATTCTATTCTATTTAAGCACCGAGGTCTGTCTCATATGATCGTGATTGGAACACTCTCTCGAATCTTTTATGGTCTGATTGTTTGTTCCATCGCCTTTTACGTGCTTCATGGGTTGGGGCATATTTCGATTTCGCATACTGATTTCTTGGATGGATTAGGAATCTTTCTGACTCATTACGATTACAATCTATTTGAATACCAAGTCGTTACTTGGATCATCTTAGGGATGATTTCAGCCGATCTTTGTCATATTATCGTCGATCGATTGAGCTCATTGCTCAAAAAATTGTGGAATGTCCTTTTTCACTGATTAATCAGTTCGCGTCTTCCCACAAAATATAGGGCATCTGCGGCCACATTGATGGCAAGGAATAAAGATACTGCTTTGATAACCGCTAGTTTCGGATTGGGAGTTGAGCACATCGTTTCATACATCAGACCAGAGGCCATGAGAAAGGCAGGCTGATAAACAAAGTCGATAGCACGATGATAGCCATAACGATCATATTCTTCGCTGCCAATGCTGACCGGGCCTTTTTTCTCTTTGTATTCCAGTTCAGCGAGGGCCTCAAGAAAAAGATCGCGAGTTTTTTCATCATCAATAAGTTCGGGATCAAGACTCATCAGTCCCGTTCCCGAGAGCTTAACTAATTCATCTTCAGATTTAACTTGATAGACATCCATCATTTTTTGAAAAGCAGCAGCATGTTTTTGAAAGAGACCTTTCTCTTCCATCACAATCATCATCTCATTCATTTTTTTCTGGAAGGCCGGATCTTCCATCACTTTTTTGATTTCTTCATCTGTTGGAGGTTCAGTGCCAAGGACTTCTTGCCAAAGTGCGGTGACTCCCACATCTTCAACTGCGCTGACTCCCATCACCAAAGGAAAACGTTGGGTCCATAAATTGAGTTTGGGATTGGCAAGGATCCATTTGGCATTAACGTAGCCCATGGCCATACTGGTGACGATCACGAAAGCAATTTCTCCCCACCATCTTCCGTCTTTTGGAAGATCCCAATTGGTAATAGAGTAGGTGAGCATAGCTGAGGCGGCACCACCAAATGTAATAGCGAGTGCCACAGTGTTGGCCCTCTTTATTCCTTCAGGAGTGACATGCTTGGGGTCGGCAACTGCATTTACACATTTAAAATAATTTTTCTCATAAATGCGGGCCTTCTCGTGAGCCGTTTTGCGCATCCTCTCGATTCGACCTTCACTGAGTTTATTCTTCGCTTTAGTTTCTTCGAAGCTATACATTTTATCTTCAAACTTTTTCACTTTGCGGATATGTCTCGAAAAACGTTTCGTCGGTAAACTAAGATTTTCAAGTTCTCCATTCATGAATAGAGGAAACTCCTTAAGGAAAGTCGCTTTTTGTTTGGGAGAAAGAGTGCGTGAAAAAAGCACAGCGCTTCGAATCTTCGCCAAGCTCTCTCTTTCATATTCGATATCCATGAAGTTTTCAAACAACCAGCGCTCTTCTTCATCACTCACTGTGATGGTGCGAAATCCACGAGTGTATTGCCAAGCTGATTTTTCATCAGCTGTCAGCCTTCGCCAGAAATCGCGATCGGGAGCAAGCAGATTGGCGATGCCTTCATGACAATTAGGAGAGACTTGGGCAATCTCTCGATGAGATTCTGGATTAACTGTTGAACAGCTTTGCAACCACATGATTGAAATGAGAATGAGATTTAACAACTTCTTCATCGACAACTTATCGGCTAAAGATAGGGCTTGGGATTAAGAACATTTTTTCTCTAACTTATTGATTTTTCGAATTTTGGGCTTCGCTTTTGGTATCTTTACTCTTGCCTAATGCCTATGATTCTCATACATTAAACTGTTTTTGAATGAATTGCAGTTAGGGCTCATAGCTCAGTTGGGAGAGCGCAACGCTGGCAGTGTTGAGGTCAACGGTTCGATCCCGTTTGGGTCCACCAAATTTCCGTGAGAAAAAAGCCGACCACAAGTCGGCTTTTTTTATGCCAAGGCTAACTACTCAAAATCAAAAAATTAACAGTTTCAATCACTTCTAAAAGTGGCCTCCTCTGTAGTTTCGGTGAAAGTCTCTAGAAGTCTTTCTGGTTGGCTAATTTTGGCTAACTTTTTGGCTAACACCGTAGCACTGTTTTTGCCGTAGCAAATTTTCATCAAAAATTTGCCAAAAATCGTAGATAACCATTTGAGTTTTTAAAGGAGAGCGGACGCTGGCACAAAGGAGGTATTTCATGCAAGCGGACAAGATCAATCTTTCCCATGCAAAGGCCCTAAGACGGGCGCGTGAGCTTCTGAAGGTCACTCGATCAGAGCTGGGCCAGAAGCTAAATTTAAGCCCCAAGGCGATTGAAAAATACGAGTCTGGGCGGGCAATTCTTGATGAGGAGAAACTAACAAAAATCCTCAATGCTCTTGGATTAAAGCAAGAGGTCTTTGAAAAAGTCAGGCGAGGCAAATCTCTTTTAAAAGGCAGGAAACCCAAAACAGTATTTAAGAATGTGCAACGAAGAAGCTATCAGAAGGTTATTACCAAGGAGGTCAGGGTATTAAGAATTTTAAGGGAAATGAAAAATCTCTCCCAAGATCAGGCCTCTTCTATTTGTGGCTATTCTCGCCCAAGCATAGGCCATATTGAAAATGGTCGCATTACTCTCGATCAAAGTCGAATTGAGCATATCGTAAAATCCTATGGCTATCCCATGAGTGAATTCGATCGCCTGATGCGTGAAGAAATCATCAGGGATGAAATCTTAAGCGTTGCCTTTGAGACGATGAAGCGTCTTTCAGAGGAAAAGCTCAAGATTGTAAGTAGTCTTCTTCAAAGCTTCTAAGGAGAGTATATGAAGAGTTTCATTCTTGAAATTTTAGGTCAGTTGTAACCAAAATCCTAAGAATCATTTAGTTTTAGCAAAACCCGTGGCCTACCTCTACCTTGTCTGGGTTGGCATAAATATCGCAGCACTCTTTCAGTAATTAAACTGGCCTTAGGGATTGTTATCAAGTCTCTAAGGCCCATTTCATTTAGGGGTATTTTTTTAAAAGTGATGATCGGGGTCCATACCGAAGACATCATTTACGCTTTTCTTATGCTTGAGATTTCGGCAAGATAAAATATAGTCTCTTGATTAAATGAGGGCAGGAAGCCTTAAACAAAAAAATCACTGCAAGTATATAAAACGCTGTAAATGAAATTTCCCATGATTAGGTAAGATCATAATGTTTAAGAAAAGTTGCACTGCGGAATGGTGGTCTGGGACTTGCTTTCAGCAGTAAGACGACTTCTTTCTTGTAAGTATTCTGTCATAATTTTCAGTCAAGACATTTCAAGCAGATGATTGATCTTTTAAATATTTTGTATAGAGATTCAATCTTTTTTTCATCGCATTTTGGTATTTTCATTTCGGACTCCACTGGGAAGAAACGTCCCAGTGGTTGGCCCAGGAATAGAACCGAAGTGCCTTGGGGGTCTTAGGTTAATACCTAAGAAGAGTGGTTTACTATAATAAAATAATAAACTTCCTTCACCCGTACTGTCTCCCCAAGTCTGCCGACAGAAAACACGCAGCGAAAGCCAATGTTCGTGTTCGTATTCGTCGGAGCATTGTTCAAATTGAGGGCGAACGCACCGGCGTTGGTCCCATTGTTCCAGTTCCCACCGCGAAGCGCAGCGCCGCCAGAAAAACGACGATTCGATTCTACACCAAATCAAAATAAATTCCTCCAAGCTTCAAAAGATTGTATGACCATTGCTTTTTGTGAAAGTGATTTTCCTTGCGCAGTCATACGTTTTAATTTCTTCACATACCGCCTCTCGTTTCGGGTCAAAATTCGATAGCCTTTTTCATCATGAACATAACCTAGAAAAGGCACGGGATCGTGAGCAAGAACTACATACTTGTTGTTGGGAATCGAAAGTCCAAGCTCTCCTTCGGCATATTCAACTAACAGGTTGGCAACTTGAATGCTTTTCTCCTTTGAATTACTTAAAATTACGATGTCGTCCATATAGCGTAAATAACCGGCATGAGATTCAAATTTATCTTCATTAAAATCAAGCTGCAATTCACGGCAGGCCAATTGATCTACTTCGGAGAGATAAAAATTTGCAAAAAGTTGCGAGGTTAAATTGCCAATTGGAATACCTCTTTCTCGTGCTCTGTAAACTGGGTGAGAGGTAATAAGACTGACAAGAATGTGTTGTAAAGAATCATCGGGTAGTTTTGCCATCATCTTCTTTAAAAGATTTTCATGGTTGATTGATTCAAAATATTTTTTAGCATCAAGCTTGATGCAATAACGATTTTTTCCCATGAGTTGTAATTGCTTGGATAATCTTTGTGCTGCTTTTTTATTTCCCATACCTTGACGGCAGGCAAAAGTGCGAGTGCCAAGAGTCTTATCAATAATGGGTTCAATAACTCGATAAATTGCGGTGTGAACAATACGGTCTTTAAAAGGTGCTGCCATAACTAAACGCCTTTTTGGATCATAGACGCTAAACTCCCGATAAACACCCCAGTTATAATTCTTAGTTTTACTAATTTCCAGTTCAAGAGATTTTATATTTTCACTATGGCGAGGAAGATAGCGACGAAAACCGTCTTTATTTCTTTTGCCACGGGAACATTCCTTAAAGGCATAATAAAGATTATCGTAGCTGGCAATTCTTTCAATTAAACTCATTTCGCCTCAAACTTAATAAAACCACCGATCTCACGCCCTATTTGCTTGGTGAGTCCTGAGAGTTCAGACAGAGCGGCAACATTGATGGCATTAAGATCGCGTGAGAGTTGAATCAGTGTTCTGAGTTCATCTAGTGCCATTGAGGCATTTTGTAAGCTTTGCAGGCGAATGGTTTTATTTAAACTGGCCTTTTGAATATTTAGCAGACAGCTAAGACTTGCTTCCTCTATCTTGCGCCCCAATGTCGGGCGTAGTGCCTTGGGAAAACTCTTAGTACGGTGAAAAACTTGAATAGTTGCTTGATAGCAATCAGTATAAATCTTTGGATTCTTCATTCGTTGGGATCTTCCTTTGAATCTGGGAGGGGGAATATTTTTTGCGAGATATTCTGTCCATTTTACGGATTAGTCCTGAAAAAGCTGGCAACAGATCGTCTTCAATTTTTTTGATGACTTCAGGGGGCGACTGATGGAAGGCTTCATCTTGGTGAGCATAGATGAGAGAGAGGATTCCACCGACTTTTTCACGGGACTTATTGTAGAGTTGTTTTTTATTATTGGACTCAAAGGAGTAATAGCCTGCGCCGATATACTCCATTGCCTCATAGTAGAGTCCTTTCATTTTTTCTTGAATGGTTTTATTTTGCACAAGGGCGGTGATGGCATCGAGTTGTAGAAAAACTTCGGTTGCAACTTTGAAAGCGTGGAGGTCTTTGACAGAAAAACTGTTTTCACCTTTAACTTTCCGTTGTCTGGATTTGGTTTGCCTGCCTTCTCTGTAGCCTTGAATCGGTAGAGGTAAGGAAAGTGGCAATGGGGATTTTTCTTGCCCCTCTGCTTCTGGTTCCTTTGGCCCAATATTATATTTTTGAGCAAAGGAATCGAGCGAAAATGCATTGATGTACCACGACTTTCCAACCTTAATCGCCTCGATCTCTTTTGCTTGAATGTAGTTAAGGACAGTTCTTGCCGTTACTCCTAGAAATTCTGAAGCTTGGGTGACTGTGACCTCATCATTTTTCTTTCTTGCCATTTATTAAATTTCCTAATCTTTCGAAAAACGTAAGATATAGCGTACTCAATATGCTACGTTTAGGCAAAGATAGATAAATGAAAAAAGATGAAGAAATGCTCAATTGGGTGTCGCAGTATTTAAAAAGTTTAAGAAAGGCAAAAGGTTGGACCCTAGAAGAATGTGAGCAGCATGGCTGGCATGACTGGAAGTACCTACAGAAGATTGAAAACGGGCAAAATATCACGCTTCTAACCTTTTTTAAGCTGTGCGAATTGTATGGGGTTGACTTGCGTCTGGCCCTCGAAAAAACTTCTTCTAAGAGAAGAGAAGAGAAGAGAAGAGAAGAGAAGAGAAGAGAAGAGAAGAGAAGAGAAGAGAAGAGAAGAGAAGAGAAGAGAAGAGAAGAGAAGAGAAGAGAAGAGAAGAGAAGAGAAGAGAAGAGAAGAGACCCTTAATGGAATTTTTTCGGAAAATTTCGTTTCAATTAATTCATGTTTCGGAAAAATACCGCTTTTTTTCGGAAAGCTCGCTATTTCAAACTTGAATTTTCCGAAATTTCCGAAAAATGCAAAAAAAAATCCTTCGCTCCTACGGAGCGATAAAAATTTGTGCTTCAAAAAAGTTTCACCTAAAATTTTGCAAGTCTGTCTTATGGAAGGAATTTCCAATGACCAATTACTAATTAACCAATTGCCTGCCGACAAAGACATTTTCTAGCTTCGATAAACTTTGTGTTATGCATGAGGTCATGGTCTGTACACGCAGCGAAAGCCAACGTTCGTGCTCGTATTCGTCGGAGCAACGCCCAAATTGAGGGCGAACGCACCGGCGTAGGTCCCAGAGCTCCAGTACCCACCGCGAAGCGCAGCGCCGCCAGAACCGCCATACCAACGCCCTGCTTGTTGAGTAGAAGTATATCCTCCACTGGCTTGAAGATCGTTTGCAGTCACAGAACCGGATAATGATGTGAGTTCCTGCCATGAAGCCGTCCCGTCAGTTGGACCGCTTGTAAAGCCAGCCGTTGTGCTCCAATCCACCCATTCCCATACGTTGCCAGCAAAATCCCAAACTTCGCTTCCATTTGAGAGCTGATGAGTACGTCTAAGTTTGTGGGTTCCGGTTGATCCGCATGTGTTGGCGGCGGTGTTGTAGAGGCAACTTGCGCCCGTAGACGTCGCCACTGCCGAGTTTACAAAGCCATCATCTGCTGTCGCTGCCGACCAGCCTCTTGCCAGATCACCAGTTCCAACTGTTCCGCTGGACCAATTGGTTGTTACTCCTTCTAGGTCGCGGGCAATAGTCATCCACTCAGGGTTAGAGATAAGAGTAAAGGTTCCGCTAAAGCCACCCTCTGTCATTGCTTCACAAGTTGATTGAGCGGTGGTGGCGCTGATACTTACCCAAGGAGAACCCGTTGCTTGAGAGACGGCGTTGCCGCCGCTGTTTTTGGCCTCGTATTGCATAACGCAGAAATCCGATGTTCCCAGAGTGGCGTTTCCGGTAACCGGCACAAAGCCAGTGGGGCAGGCGAGGGTTCCCGTCCCCAGTGTTCCCGTGGAATAAGTTATAAACCACGCTGATCCATTAGAAATAAGCTGTATTGTCGCGTATTGGGATTTAAGTTCAGAAACTTCATTGCCATCAATGGTTTCCGTGCTGTTCCCGTCGATGGTGACTGTGTTTGAGGCGTCGGTTCTTTTGACGGTGATACTAAAACCACTTCCCGCGGTAGCGGCGGGAGGTAAAGTCAGTGTGCTCACTCCTGAAACCAGAAAAACTTTATTGCTATCTGCGGTGGTTACCGTGTAGTCTGCGGATTTAGTTTCAAGCGTATTTGAAACTTTTGTGCTGGCGACAGAAACGATTTTGGCATCAGTTATTCCAGCATCCTTAACTCGCAAATTGCCACCGCTCACTTCAATCGTTGAGTTATCAACATTACTGGTTCCAAGTTTGTTATTAAAAGTATTCCAATCAGTGCTTGAAAGATAACCACTGGTTGTCGTGTTTGCTTGCTTAACTTCAATGCTTGTTCCTGCTCCAATAACTGCACTTGTTCCACTCGTGATGGTAAGAACAGATGAAGTTGCCTCTGTAAGATTGCCCTTGGTAAGAGTTGGCTCTTTACCAGCAATATTGCCGTCGAGTTTATTAATGGCGGAAAGAACCGAGTCTGCCGCGGAGACTACTCCTGCTCCAGATACAAAACCTGTGAGCGTTGTTCCTCGCACATCGGTGGCAAGTGTTGAAAGAGAGAGATCGCCTCTTAAATACTGCGCTGTTGTTCCCGTGGTGATCGCACTTTGTTTACCATTAAAAGTATTCCAGTCGGTGCTTGAAAGATAACCATCAGTCGTCGTGTTAGCTTGTGAGATGGAGAGATTTGGAGTTGTGCCACCAGAACTTGCCAGAGGAGCGGAGGCGGTCACATTTGTTACCGTACCAGAACTCGGCGAAAGCCATGAGAGTACACCCGAACCGTTGGTAGAGAGCACCTGTCCAATGGTTCCGTCGGCGGCAGGCAATGTCCATGCAAGGCTTGCTGTTAGAGCATCGGGTGACTTGAAGGCAATATAATTTGATCCATTGGCGGTCAGTTCATAAAAACGAAACTCGCCAGTCTGTCCGGCCCCTGTCCCGTAAGGAGCAGCATTGATGCCCCCTTGAGCACTTGAGGTAATAGAGTTCACTGTGAGATTATCTGCGCCAGTGATTTGATTTTGCTTAAGTGCCAAAGCATCAAACACATCGTTACTGCTTGGAGCGGTGGTCGTTTGTCCATTGGTGATGCTTCCGACTTCGATGAGATCGGTTCGCGCCTGAGCAGCGGTGTAATATTTATTTGTTCCCTCTGGTACAGCGTCGGTATCCAGAGTTCCAAGGGAGAGATCTCCTTTGAAGTATTGTGCTGTCGTTCCCGTAGTGATGGTGTTTTGTTTTCCTGTAATAGCTGTCGCATTAGTTGTGACCTGTCCGCTTAAAGCGGAAACATCAACTCCGTCCACAAGCCCTGTGGTGAAGCTGATGTTGTTCGCTCCCATGGCAATATTTCCAGTCATGGTTCCGCCGGCAAGAGGCAGTTTACTTGAAAGATCAGTTGTGAGGTTAGAAATTTTACTTTGAGCAATCGCCGCACTTCCTGAAATATCAATATCGACAATAGTGCCATCGGAAATTTCAGTAGTTGTTACAGAGCCAGCACCACCGCCACTTAGATCGTCACTGATGACCCAAGCAGAGCCGTTCCATTTAAGAATTTTTCCTGAAGCAATTCCCGTAGTGTCCACATCGGCAATATCATTAATAGATGAAGTCGTTTTATTTATCTGTGCCCAAGTATAATCTCCTGCTTGAGGAGTCACTGCGCCTGATCTTGAATTAAAACTCTGCACATTGGTGGCGTTATCAATTTTTTCCCATTGAGTTAAAACGTTATTCCAAACCACCCAATCACCCACTGACCACGAATTAGTTCCCGTGCCACCGAGTAGATCAAAGGTACCTGCTGTATTAACGATATAATATTCGCCTAGATTGCCTCCACCAGAGAGATCGGGGGAGTTGGTTGTTGCATTCCAATTGCCAGCGTAAGTCAATCCACCAAGGTCACTAGGAACCCAAGTTGATCCGTTATATTTTAAAACTTGTCCAACCCCTGCTCCCATATCTGAGAGCTTACTTGCCGTTACTGCGCCATCTTGAAGAGTGAAGGTAACATTAAATGTCGATGCTCCATAAGCATCTGAAATAATAAGATTGAAAACCGCACCCACTGCAAATGATATATTTTTAAGTCCATTGGCAATAAGGTTGGAAGCTGTCTTTGATTCGATCGCAAAGGTTTCATCAAAACTTGAAGGACCTGTGATTCGCACTGTATTGACCCCATCAAGGGCACTACCATTAATCACCAATTGATCGTTAACAATCGACACTGAGGACACCGTTGCTTTGGCGGCACTTCCTCCTTTAGCGGTACTTCGATTAAGGCCAAAAGTCTCGACTTTATCAGGTTGAAAAAAACAACCAGACAAGGCGAGCAATATAGATAAATAGGAAAAAATATTTCTTATCAAAATTCACCCTGATAGTTAAACCATTGGTTCTCCAGAACCCTTTCGTAATATTGTAAAATATGTTTAGCTTAACAAATCTTATTGCCGTACTTTTAAGGACTTAAGGTAGGTACATTAATAATTATTTAGTGTCATGATGTGAATAAAAGTTGCCACTCATGGGAAACTTTTAAATAAGCTCACGAATATACAAATACTTGAAAGTATTTGTAGACTTTAGTAGAGCTGGAGTGCCATTTTGTCGAGGGACGGGTAGTATAAGGTGAATCCAGCAAAAATAAGGTTGGGATCACGAATCTGTTGAGGGTTATTCTTGTAAATAATCGGCCACTCGCGCCAGTTCCCATAAACCTTTTTACTGATAAGGCTTAATGAATCACCGCTCTTGATAAGATAGGGATTCCCTATCGGTAGAGTATAGGATTTTAATGGTTTTCGATATTTTAAAACGGGTCGATGGGAGAGGTCATAGCTGTCGCCAAGTACTTCTTTGTTAAGAGCATGGAGTTCTCTCCACTTTCGGTAGTCTCCGTAGATATTAAAAGCAATGAGCATAAGAGTTTCATTTTTTTTAGACTGGTACTCAAGAATCTCGTTTGAATCTCCAACTTGATCTCTTTGGGAAGCAGATAGTTCTTCGGTTACATGATCTTCCAAAGTTTCCATCAACGCGGTATCTTCAAATTTTTGCCGATCATTGAACGCAAGAGCAATTCCAATCTTATCCTCAATGATAAAATCTGAATCTTCTAAAAATGTTTCCTCTCTCTCTTCAATACCACTTAGCTTATCCATTGTTCCATCAGTGCTAATGCAGGAATGGAGCAGAATAATTGTGTGAAAGAGAAAGAGAAGTGATAAATTTTTCCCCATCCTAATATCCTTCTTTTTTAGTGTAAAATAAATCTGTGGAACTGTATAAGAGGTATATTTTACCTATTCTTTTAACTTTGCTTTGTTCGACCTCATTAGGGGCCGGAGAACCGCGTATTAAAACCAGTTACGTTTATGCCCGTGGTGGCGAATCTCTAAGAGAGCTACTTGAATACCAAGTTGGCATTCCCCAAAATGTCTTGGATCAAGACGGATATTTTGAAAAGATTAAACATTGGAATTCATCTCTCGAAGATCCCACTTCTCTCGTTTCAGGAGAACGTGTCTATGTGGAAATTCCTTATCGAGTTATTCTCACTCCGCGTTTGAATTCTCCAAGCGAAAGTCTAGCAACAAGCGGAGCTGGCAATTTTGCCCAGAGAAAAACCGCTTCAACAGAAAAAGAGACAACCAAGGTTATGGCCGCAATTTCCAAAAGTGATGATAAAGAAAGGCAGGATAGATGGAAATTTTCTCTTTTCTATGCCCTCTCGCGAGGCTCATTTCAAGAGAGTATTTTAAATTCCAACATCACCACCAAGTCCAGTCAGGATTCACCTTTTACTTTAGGGCTATCCACATTTAGAAAACTTCACTATGGCTGGAACTATTCGGGAAGCTTCTATGTCTCCAAACTTGACGGTGGACTTTCCGATCAAAATGAAAGCGTTTCCCTGCCTTGGGAGTATGGCCTAAATTCTTACATTGGTTACAAGAGAGAAAATTGGCCGATAGAAGTTTATACAGGGGTCGATCATGAGCGCTTTTCATCTTACAATACAGAGGAACTACCTTCCGGCGAACCTCTCTCAACAAGAGAGCATACCCTTACATTTTTGACGTTGGGAGTTTCCAAAAAATTTGAATGGTTTGGAAAACAATTTTTAGCGAAAGCAAGCTACAGTAGCTCTGTCATGAGTTCTCAAAGTAGAGAAAGCAAGGTCAATCCCCAAGAATTTGAGGGAACCAAGTTTATTCTCTATCTCAACATGAAGGCCAGTAAGGATTGGTTCTATCATGCTTTTTACAAGCAGCATGATCTTGAAGGGGCAACGTCCCTTCATATTGCCAGAATGGGCTTGGGCTTCGGTTATAATTTCTAAAGACTTTATTATTGTTTATCGTATTTGAACATCAAACAATCTAGCCACCACCGCCGGTGCCGCCGCCAGAACCAGAGATTACACGAAGCTCACGCTCCATCTTCTCAAGGTTGGCTTCGTTGAAACGAGAATCCTCTAATCTAGGATTGTCGTCGATGATACGAATAACTGTTCCGTCTTTAAGCTGGATATTATCTGCATTGTTCAAAAGTATTTTTAGAAGTTGAGCATCACGAGATTGCGTAGGCTTTTCTGAGTTGAAAATCAACTCTTGGTACTTCTTATCAAGCTTAAATTCTTGGGCAGAAAGCACAGAGCTAGCAAATAGTAGTCCAAGGATGGTTAATAGTTTCATTGAAGCCTCCCTTCATTTTCAGCAAGGTCACTCATGTATCTATCAAAAACCATCCCAAAAAACATCCGTTTATTTCCCTGATACTGAAAACTATTTGATTTCTCGTTAAATTCTACGAACAAAGACTGAATCCTCCCTCTAAACCAGCTAATAAAGTCGTCATTACAGCTCTGAGTTTGAAAAGATACCCAGTTTTCACCCTTCTCTCTATTCAGAGGGCGATATAAGTCCACACCATGTTTCAACTGTTTATAAGTACAATCTAAGCTAAAACCAGCGGCCCATGAGCCACCCTTAATAACCTGATCCTCTTCAATCAGAAGTCCAGAAGCTAGGATGATTTCAAGACGGTCAATACCATCTTGTCCCCATCTATAGCGGATTTCTTCACGAGTAATATTACCGTTACCAAATGCGGCCCAAATAATACGAGCGTATTCACGATCATTCATGAATTGCTCTTCATCCGGTGATTGCATTTCATACGGATAAAGATGTGGAAACTTCCTCGCAAACTCACGGGCCTCGGCAACGGCCTCTGATTCATCAGTTAGGGCCATAAGATCAGTAAGGTCAGTTGGGCCACCAAGATTGCTAGAGATTTCTAGGGCCTTCTTAACACTTAAGTGCTTTAGCTTACCGTTTTTGATTTCGTTAATTGTCGTGTAGCTACTCTTAGAGCGATCAGCAATATCTTGTGTTGTGACTTTGCCTGTAACAGAACTCGCATCTTCAAAGGTGAAGATGATCTTTTGAACGGCGCTAATGAGTTGCTCAGTCTTTACCAAGGATAGCCTCTTTCTGTTTAAACATAGCTCTTTAATCGCATTTCTCTAGTAGGTGCAATCATAAAAAACGATTCACGAGGATTCGTGAAAGAATTTCATACCCATTCTTTAAATTCTTGCCAGTTAGCTATTTTGACCGTCACGAGGATTCGTGAATTTCACGAGAACTTGTTAATTGACAAATTATAAGCAGATGAAAATTCGCTCAAACCTTCACGAGGATTTGTTAAAAATGGGCACATTTTCTATTTACGTTAAATAAATTTGAAAGCTATCCATGCTCCACAAATTATATCGACCGAGAGAAATCTCAGTTTATGTGGAGGAATCATGCGAACATTGAACAATGAACTCGCAATGCTCACCCCAGATCACGACTGGACTAGCATTGAAAAGAAAAAGGAAAAAGCCAAAAAGCTTTTAAGTATCAACTTTGAATTTGTCGGCAAACAGATGGCCCTATGTGACGCCTTGGAAACTGACATTCAATTTACCCAAAACCCTAGGGATGAGTTTTATCTAACTGATCTGGCCATTGAACTTATGACAGGGGCCAAGGGAGAAGATGAACTTAAAGTGTATCTCGAAGAAGTCTCTTGTTGCACATTCTTTAGCCTCTATCACAAAACTCTAGCTAAAGACCAAGTGGAAGCCTTTAAAGGGCTTGCTCACGATCTAGTTGAACTGATGGCGAAGTTACCGCTAATTTGCAATCAGGACTGGAATGAAGGCGGTAAAAGAGCATTTCTTAATGAGCTTTTAAAAGTTTTTCCAGATGGTGGCTGTGAATTTATTCAAAAACAATTTGCCATGGAGAACAACCAACAAGTTTTAGCATAACGAAGCTTTAAAACTTCAAACCAACTATTGAGATCAATTCTCAATGGGGATTTCTATGTCCAAAAAGGAAGGAATGACTATGAACGGATTGAAAAACAGGAACTGTATTTTGAAAGAAATGAATAACGGCGCAAGTGTAAAAATTCAAAGAGGTGCCGAGGTCGAATTTATAACAAAAAAGGGAGAGAAGTTCAAAGCAATTCTCTGCGATTTTACAGATGGAAGACTCCATACTGTCTTATCACTTGGAATACTGCTCACGGTTCCCTTGAACGCATTAACAAAACTCTATTTGGTTTAACGGAGTCATTATGAAAAATATTTTACTTATAACCTATTTATCAATTCTTTACCTAAGTACGAGTTGTGCTTTTAAAAGTGAAGATGAACAAACTTCAAATTCATCGGGAGCAAACCAAACGAGACAAAGTGACGCTCAACGAGTTCGCCTTGATTCTGATAAAGATGGAGTTAGTGACGAGATCGAAGCAGCTCTTGGTACTGATTCAATGCAGGGGCAATTCCCAAGTTTTTCGGTTGTCGATTTCAAAGAAACAAATATTGAAATCTTTGATTTCTCTGATCCTACAAACAAGATCAAAGTTACCTATCAAATAAAAGAAGATAGTGATTCTGAACTTGAATACACACCAGTAAAAGAGAAGATTGCCGCTCATTCTTACCTAAGAACAATCAATCAAGGTGAAAGACCAGCTCCCATTGATATTTATGATCTTGGAGTAATAAAACTTTCAAATTTTAACTACCTTGAGACACAGAAAATCAGAAATTTTCTCATCGTTAATCAGGATCGAGTTGATGACCAATCGGCCCGAATAACTTCGAGATTTTCAATCAAGGCCAATCACATTTTAGGGCTCAGAAAACTAAGCCAGTTTAAAGTTGAACTAGGCTTCATTGAGACGGATTCAGGATTTAAAAGCTTCGGAAATACCTTTGATCTAATGACTATTTCCAATACAAGGGCAGTCATTAACTCAAGCGGCGACTTTGATAGTGGCAAGCTCAATATGGAGGCTCAGGTCTATGTTGACCGCCTTCCACTTGAGACTATTTCACATATCCTAGATAACGATCTTCAACTGGCCATTAAGATTATTGATTATGAAACAACCACCACCGATGGAGTTACTTACAAGTATTCTAGTCAGGTTCAGGAAGCCGCAGGAGTTGGAACGCTTTTTTCAATCTCAACCAAAGACGAAGGACATCTCTTTTTTAATGCTAGAAAAGAAAGCGTTGAAGAGACATTAAAAAGACTATTTAAAGAAGTAGAAAGTGATGGCGAAGGAACACTGCTTTCGACTCAAGGCCATATTTCAAATAGCTTCTACCCAATCGTCTTTGAAGCTGGTGGCAATAATCACTTAAAACAAACCGCATGGTATTTATTCAGTGAAAACGACAAGCTCTCTGATATTCCAAATGTTGGCGAAACCATCATGCTTGGTCACTTTAGAAACGAATATGTCGCAAAGATAGGAAAGCGTCTTATCTCAACAAATGAAAGCGCAGTAAAGGCCGTCGAAGTTCTTTATCCTATAAATGATCTCAAAGTTGGCGAAACGGTTGAAATTGAAATCAGTGGAAGAATTTTGCGCCCTACCCGTACTGGTGTTCGAGAGATTTCAAGCGAAGCAAACGTCGAGACGAAATATTGCGAAGGAAGAGACTTTCCCCATAGAGATTTCTTGATGGATAAAATCGAGAAAGGCCCTTGCCACTGGAATGTATATCGTGGCTGGTGTGGTCATAACTGGGCTGACTACACAGAAGCCGTAGATAAGTTAGAACTCTATACATCCAAATTAAATGGCATTGAGTTTTATGCTGAAAAGCAAGGCAATCCAATCCCCTTAAATAGCCATGACTTTTTTGGATATGCCCATCCAATTCAAGACTCTGAATCAGGAGCTTGGAAAGTTCAGATTCATGTCGATGACAAATTTATTGAGAACTACGGAACCTCAATCAAAATTAAACTCCCCAAACAAGCAAAGCCACAAGTGAAGTATGGTTTTTGGGGTTATACCAACTGCGGTCATCGAAACCTCGGACGCAATTTCCATTTTATTAGCTCTCATATCCGTGAACATTACGCTTCGGGTGATCTTATTCACGATGTGACATTCAAAACAAAACGAATATTCAAAAATTAGGAGGAAGCATGAAAAGACTATTTTTTATAACTCTATTAGTAATGAATAGCGCAGAGGCCAGAAGCCTAAAAGCGACAGCAGATAAACTAGCATCAGAGACGACTCGAATCGGACTAGGATTGGCCCTTTTTGGAATAGGTTTGGCTGCCATTTACTTTATGATTGGCAAGCAAGACGCAGGCATGAAGCTTAATCACGCTTTATTTGGAAGCTTTGTTCTTCTATTAAGCCCAGCGATTCTTTCCTTCATTAAGGGACTCGTCTAATGAAGCGATATCCAAAGTTCTTAAGAACGATGCCAGAGGCTTTTGGCCTAGGTGTGCCTGAGATTGGAGCGCTTTTGGTTACTCTCTATCTGGGAATGGTCTTTAGACTTTCATCGACCCTCGTTATTGCCATGGCAGTGGTCTTTATTGGACTGACGAAGTTTGCCCGAAGGAGATTCGATCTTAAGGCCCTCATTCTTTCAAGAAAAAGAGAAATCATTTTTTCAGATCGACAGGAGGAACGATGAATCCAATCTTTAAAATAGATGGTCACAGGCTGACCTCATTAAATGGCTTTGATAGTGAGTTTTTCGACATTACGCCACCTGATCTTGAAATGATGGATCAAAATCAGCGTGAACATGTATTTGATACATTAGAAAACAATCTTGTAAATACAAGCGGTGAAATCAAGCTATACAAGATCGGCACGAATCTCTACCTTAATAATTTTTGTGAGATCAATCTTCAAGGCGCAGATGTTGCACCAAACGATCTCCCGCTTGAAACATTTTTAAGAGGTGACAAAGATAGCGCAAATTTTTATGAAAATTATCTGACGCTTGGAAATGAATACTTGAGAATTTTGAGTGTTCAAGAGTTTCCTTCGACACTTAATCAACTTGATACAATCGCTTGGCCTGACTTTGTACTGAATATCAAGAAAGTTCCAAAGCTAGAAGCCAAAAACAAGATCAATTTCAAAAGAAAGCTTCACTTCACATCACTCTTTAAAGGCATGAGAGATTTAGATTCTGAAAATGCCTACTATCAGGCCGAAAATCTCTTTGAAGACGTTACGAGTGACATTAAGGGCTTATTCTACGCTGAAATGTTCTTCATTTTAAGTGCCAGAACAAAGCTTGAGCTCGACCGAATCACAGACAAGACAATTTATGATTTTAAAGGTAAAGGGGCCATTTTAAGAGTTGAGGAGCGTGGTCTTTCATACTTCTATCAAACTCTTGTTCCTGGGGTTCCAGCAAGCTTTAAACGCTCTCTTGAGATGCCTTCAGACTATCTTTCATATCTCGTTCCCTTTCATC